>Ga0247807_10000131_pt1 | contig 56039 bp, 53 predicted proteins | sample UWRJL074202C1_FD_179931 | JGI IMG/M metagenome (GOLD analysis project Ga0247807, IMG submission 179931) | Plant litter microbial communities from Arlington Agricultural Research Station in Wisconsin, United States - UWRJ-L074-202C-1 | ecosystem: Environmental > Terrestrial > Plant litter >...
GGTCAAACGACCCTCGGTCGCAGGCTCCCTCGGCGCTGGGGGCGCGGAAGACTCCGTCTTCCCCTGAGCGCCACCGCGCTCACAAGTCACCCGTCACCGCCCGCTCGAATACCCGATCACCTTCTTAGACGAGACTGTGCCCGTCTCTGTTATGACGCTCCTGACCCTTCTCCGTTGGTTGAGTAGCGCCCTCTGGGGCGTGTGGGCCCACGGCTGCGCAGTCAGCCGGGCGGCGAAGCCGTCTGGATGCGGCACAGCTGGGGAGCGAAACAGGGACCTCTTGCGACCCGCTAGAACGGCGGCGGATCTCCATCGACGACATGTCCGGTCGGGCTTGTCCACCGAATACGACCATCCGGAAGATGTTCGGGTTCCCACAGGGTGTGGTGTTTCTCCATGTGATGTTTCTTGCACATGTGCCCGAGGTTGGTGACCTTCGTTATCCCGCCGTACTGCCGATCTTTGGTGTGGTCTATCTCACAATGTCGTGCGCGTTTGCCACACCCCGGGAAGATGCAGGTTCGGTCACGGATTTCTAACCACCGGCGCATGTCGGCGGGTATTCGGAGTGTTGTTTTGTCGATGTCGAGGATGGTTCCCGTGATCGGGTGGGTGAGCACTCGGTAGAACGACGGTGCGGTTGCGGCGAGTTTCTTTGCGGTCGCGATGTCGATCGGTCCATACCCTTCGAGGGTTGCTGGCTCGTCGCTGTGGCCGAGCAGGCTCATGACCGGGATGAGTAGTCCGACTTTGACCCCCACTGCGTTGCGTCGGTTCTTGGCGTTGCGGGTGCCGTTGCTCGGGTCACCGTCATGCACGTGGCTACCGTCGTCTTCGAGGGTGAGCATGATCTCGGCGAACACATCCGCGCGCAGCTGATCCATCGTCCGCGTCTCGGCCGGAACGCGACTCAGCGCGCGGGCCTCTTCCTCGACGCGGGCCATGATGAGGGTGACTCTCTCGGCGGTGTCGTAGTAGTAGACCGATGCCATGCCGTCGGGGTGAGCTTCGGCGATCACTTTTCGGAACGCTGCTTCCGCGATCGTCCGCTCTTCGAGGGTCGCACCGAGGAGCTTCTCCCGGATGACCCGCGCACGCGTGCGGAACCTGGCCGGTGTAAGTCGGATCGCGAGGTCAGCGACCTTGTCATCGAACTGCGCCCACATGGCGGGGTCTCCCGGCAGGGAGTCGGCCAACGCGGTGACGACCTTGGCGTTCTGCGGCGTGATCTCACCGTGACGGAACGCCGCCCAGGTCTTTGGTGTGCGCGATCGCATGACGACGGCTTGCCGGTCGTAGTTCAGGATGGTGTCTTCGGACAAGCTCAACTGCACCGCGAGATCGCTCACCGCGGCACGCACCGCGAACTCGACGTGCTCACGGTTGGTCGGGTCAGCGTGACGTCCGACGAAAACCGAAGGGTTCTCCCGAGCTTCGTCAAGCACGGTGTGGATGGCAATCACTGCGTTCGCAGAGTTCTGATTGATCATCCGTATCGCGTAGCCGGCTTCGGCGATGGCGTACTCGACCCGGGTGCCTGCGTCCGCCATCGTGGGCAGATCGTGCTCCCAAGTAAGCGGGTCCAGATCGAGGTGTTCCATAGAGATATTTCAGCAGTAGCCACTGACATTGGAGATGCCGCGAAAGGCTTCCTGATCGGGGCTATGTTCGGTTTCGCTCCCCACTGAGCCGCCATCAATCGCTTCCCTTCGCGCTGGACTGCTCAGCGTGGGCCCACGCGACCCAGAGGGCGCTACTCAACCACCGGAGAAGGGTCAGGAGCGTCATAACAGAGCCAGGCAGAGGCTCGTCTGAAAGCATGACCGGCTGTTGGAGCGGGTGCCGGGCGGTGACGGGTGACTTGTGAGCGCGGTGGCGCTCAGGGGAAGACGGAGTCTTCCGCGCCCCCAGCGCCGAGGGAGCCTGCGACCGAGGGGCGTTTGAGCGATCGCGTGAGCCATCACTACCCGACACGCTCGTCGAGGTGATGGCTCGCGCGGTCGCTCAATGTCTGAGCTGGAACACGGTACCGCCCGGCAACCGCGGACCCAGCCATATCGCCGAGCCGCACGACCGGCCCTTCGACAAGCTCAGGGACCGGAGGAGCTAGCTCGGGGAGCGGAGGAGCGAGCTCAGGGCTGGGAGAGGAGGCGAGCTCAGGGCTGGGAGAGGAGGGCTCAGCTCCTCTCCTCCACAGGCGGCCAGGATCCGATCCGCTCACCGATCCCTGAGATGGCCGCCTCCGCACACCGCGCGACTGCTGAACTGCTCTCATGAGCATCCCTTCACTGAGAGTCGCCGCACCGCGGCCTCCGGAAGCACCCACGCCCTTCAAATTTCCTCTGCTGGCATCGACCGCCCCGGTTGTTGTAGCCGTCGCCATCTGGGCGATTACCGGCTCGCTCTTCGCTCTCATCTTCGCCGCCTTGGGTCCGGTGACGGCGCTTGCGAGCTTCGTGGATTCGAAGGTTGGAGGCCGCCGCGCTCGTCGTCGCGAGCAAGCCCGGTTCGCGAAAGAACTCGCGACGGCCGCTGAGCACGTGAGAGATGCGCACGCCCACGAGGCATCAACGATCTCGGAAACCGCTCCCGACGCTGAAATGATCACCGACCGTCGTGGCGCTGACCCCTATCGATGGCGGCACGAAGTAGATAGACCGGTTGCGCTCTCGCTCGGATCCGGCGAGCGCCAGAGCAGCATCGACCTCCAGGGTCTGCCCGCGTCTCCCCACCCCGATGGAGCAGTGACCGCCGCACTGGCTCAGCTTGAGACGACCGCGAGTCACCTCAACGCACCGATCCTTGCCGACGCACGGCTGGGCATCGCCGTGTGTGGCCCCGCCGTGCTCACAGCAGCGTGGTCGCGTGCCGTGGCGGTGCAGCTGGCCTGGGCGCTTCCGCCCGACCGGTGCTGGTATCGGCGGCTCGGCGGCGCCGAGTTCGCATGGATGGATGCTCTTCTCCACCCTCGCGAGCCCGGCGTTCCTCGCGCCGGAGCGATTGTCGAGTTCGGGATCATCGGCGATAACGAACCGCTGACTCAACTGGCGATGGCGGCCGATCCCGAGCAATTGTTCGGCGGCTGTCGCGTGATTGTGTCGGTCGATGAGGGTGGACGCCCGCGCGTGCTCGAACATCCCGAACGATCAGCGCGACAGTCGGTCGATGTCGTCACGCTCTCACGAGAACAAGCGGTCGACTGGGCCGAGCGCATCCGAGCCGATGCTGTGCGCGACGGGCGAGTCACCGCATCCTCGGAACTCCCGGATCGGGTTGACCTCGTCACGATCATTGATCGCACGAGCGCGCGCACTGGGCTCTCCGCGCCTGTGGCGGTGGATGCTCAGGGAATAGTCGAACTCGACCTCGTGTCGCACGGCCCCCACGCGGTCGTCGGCGGAACGACGGGCAGCGGCAAAAGCGAACTCCTCATCGGCTGGGTGCTGTCCATGGCGGCCGTTCACTCGCCAGAAAAGGTGAACTTTTTGCTCGTCGACTTCAAAGGAGGCGCGGCGTTTGCAGCTCTCGAGCGGCTCCCTCACACGGTTGGCACGATCACCGATCTCGATGACGATACAGCTCGCCGCGCTCTCGATAGCCTCAGGGCGGAGTTGCGGTATCGAGAGCGGGAGCTCGCACTCGCTGGTGCGAGATCGGTTGATGACCACCAGGGAATGAGTCGACTCGTTATCGTGGTCGATGAGTTCCAGGCGATGCTTGCCGAGCATCCTGACCTCCATACCCTGTTTGCCGACATCGCCGCTCGCGGCCGATCTCTCGGCGTTCACCTCATCCTGTGCACGCAGCGCCCCGGCGCGGTCGTGCGAGATGGCGTGCTCGCCAATGCCGACCTGCGGATATCCCTCCGGGTGAACAACCGCTCGGACAGCACTGCAGTGGTGGGGGTGGACGACGCGGCCCGTATCTCAGCCTCGGCCCGAGGGAGGGCCGTCGTGAGAGTCGGCGGAGAACAAGCAGACCTGGTGCAATTCGCGCTCGCAGATGCGTCCGTTACCGAGAAAATCATCGAGGTTTGGCCGGAAATTCCCGCACCCAGACGGCCGTGGCGCGAGCCTCTGCCCCCAAAAATTCTGGGCCGAGAAATTCCTCCGAGTCCGGAAGGAGTAATCATCGGAATGCTTGACCTTCCTCACGAGCAGCGCTGGGATACCGCGGTGTGGAACGAGACATCCGGTCACCTTCTCGTCATGGGAGGTCCCCGCAGCGGCAAGTCTGCGGCGCTCGCTACCGTGGCGCAGGGCGTTTCCGATCCGCTCGTTCTGTCGCCGGAACCGGATCAGGCCTGGCAGCTGATCGCCGACCTGACGGAACGACCGCATGCTTGCACGCTCATCATCGATGACCTCGACACGCTCCTATCGAGGTTCTCCAGCGACTACCGGATCGAGTTCGTTGAGCGGTTATCGCTGCTGCTGCGCGAAGGGCCAGCCTGGGGTATGAGTTGCGTTACGAGTGTGTCCCGCATGAGTTCCGAAATCTCGGCGTCGGCTGGTCGTTTTCCCCACCGACTCACCTTGGGTTATCCGTCTCGCAGCGACCACGTCTTGGCCGGGGGAGAGGGAGCAGACTTTCGCGAAGGGCTTCCTCCCGGCGCGGGCACCTGGAAGGGCGCGCGCATCCAGGTCGCGCTTGCGGATCGTCCCCTTATCTCTGCCCGGATAGACCCAGCACCTGTTCTCTCAATCGGAGCGCTCGCCATTGTCACTAGCCGGGTTCCGCTTCTGATGAGTGCGTTAGCGTCTGACCCGACAACGCAGGTGATTCCTCTCGAGCGGGATGTTGCGGCGGCCATCTCCTCAGCGCAGGGCCGAGCCGTCGTCGTCGCTGACGTCGATCAATGGCAGGCGAACTGGGGAGCACTCACCGCGGCCCGCTCAGTCGCGACAGTCGTGTTGCACGCGTGCAGCCCCGCCGACTTCCGAGCGCTCACGAGGTCCCGAGAGCTTCCGCCGCCGCTGCCTCCCGGGGATTCGGAGGCCTGCTGGGTCTTGGCCGAGGACGGCACAGCGCGGCGTGCCCGCTTGCCACTGCGACCAAGAACAAGCGATTCCGCACAAAAACCTCAGATTTGATGCTGATTTCGTGAAATTCATGTTACAGAATTCTTGATTGGGCTATCTTTCCTCCACTGTGAGCACCGATATGCAAGTATCGATCAACGCCACAGACGACCCTGCGCTAGGAGCCCCTTCATGACGAGAGAATTGCCCAAGGATCCGATCATTCGCCAGCTCGTTCAGCAGGCTCAGCGCGCACAGTTCTCTCGCCGCCACGTGTTGCAGGGCGCCGGAATTGGCGCAGGTGCACTAGCGCTGGCCGCGTGTGCACCAGCCACCTCGTCGGCACCGACGGCTGCTGAGGACAAGTCGGCTTCCGACCCCAGTGTCGTGTGGGGCAACTGGCCCGCCTACATCGACGAGGACGACTCGGGGGCATCTCCCACGCTCCAGCGTTTCGAACAAGAGACCGGAATCGCCGTCGAGTACCGCGTCGATATCGACGACAACAACACGTTCTACGGAACGATCAAAGATCAGCTCGCGCTCGGCGATTACCCCGGCTACGACGTCTTCTGCCCCACGGAGTGGATGGTGGCCCGCCTCATCCGGTTTGGCTACGTGCAGGATCTGGATGCCGCAAACATCCCGAACAAGGCGAACCTCGCTCCCGCACTTCTCAAGCCCGACTTCGACCCCGGTCGAGAGAAGAGCCTCCCCTGGCAGAACGGCTTTGCGGGTCTCGCTTGGGATACCGAAGCCGTTCCCGGCGGAATCGAGTCCGTAGCCGATCTCTGGAAGCCAGAGCTCAAGGGCAAGGTCACCGTTCTGAGCGAACTCCGGGACACGATGGGAGTACTCATGCTCGCGGACGGCGTCGACATCTCGTCGTCGGACTGGGGGATGGACGAGTACAGCGCCGCGATCGAGGTTCTCGAGAAGAACGTCACGAGTGGGCAGATTTTCGGCATCAAGGGCAACGAGTACATGCAGGACTTCATTGCCGGAGACGCCGTCGCCGGCATCTGCTGGTCGGGTGACATCACGGTCCTGAACGCCGAGGTCGGGTACGAGCGGTTCAAGTTCGCCCTGCCCGATACGGGGGGAACGCTGTGGGGCGACACCTTCGTTGTGCCCATGGGATCGACGCGCAAGACCAACGCCGAGAAGCTCATGAACTACTACTACGAGCCGGAGGTGGCTGCAGAAGTCGCCGCCTGGGTTAACTACATCACTCCAGTCGTGGGCGCTCAGGACGTGGCCGCGGAGAAGTTCCCCGAGGTTGCCGACAACTGGCTGATCTTCCCCGACGAGAAGGCGCTCGCCAGCTCTCACATCTTCCGCACTCTCGATTCGGCCGACGACCAAGCGTTCAACGGCGAGTTCCAGCGCGTGAAGCTGGGGGCCTGATGCCCAGTGGCGGATTCGCGGAGGCGGGGGCTGACCTCGAGCTCGTAGGAATCAACAAGCGGTTCCCCGGCTTCACCGCCATCGAAGACCTCGATCTCACCATCCCGGCCGGATCGTTTTTCGCTCTTCTCGGACCGTCGGGCTGCGGCAAGACCACAACCCTTCGCCTCGTCGCGGGACTCGAACAACCCACAGCGGGACGCATCCTCATCGGAGGAAAAGACGTCACGACGGTGAAGTCGTTCAAGCGCCCGGTCAACACGGTCTTCCAGAGTTACGCGCTCTTCCCTCACATGACTGTTCTGGAGAACGTCGCGTTCGGCCTTCGGCGCAGGAAGATCGGGGACCCGGTCGGCAAGGCCCACGAGGCGCTGCGCCTCGTTGAACTCGACCATCTCGCCACTCGCAAGCCCCAGCAGCTCTCCGGCGGACAGCAGCAGCGAGTTGCCCTCGCGAGAGCGATCGTCAACCGTCCAGCGCTCCTTCTGCTCGACGAGCCATTGGGCGCACTCGACCTCAAGCTTCGTCGTCAGATGCAGCTCGAACTGAAGTCCATCCAGAGCGAAGTCGGTCTGACCTTCCTGCACGTGACGCACGACCAAGAGGAAGCCATGACCATGGCCGACACGGTCGCCGTCATGAACAAGGGCGAGATCGAACAGATGGGCGCACCCGAGGAACTTTATGAGCTTCCGAAGACCGCCTTCGTAGCCAACTTCCTCGGCCAATCGAACCTCTTTGTGGGCAAGGTCACTTCGTCGGCAGGATCGACGATCATCGTCGATATTGCTGGAGTCAAGGTCGAAGTTCCGCAGTCTCGCGCCCAGCGACACACAGGGGATGTGACGATCGGTGTCCGTCCAGAGAAGCTCATGCTGCAGACGACGGCGCCCGCTCCTACTCCTGGTGTCAACGTGCTGGGCCCCGGCCGCATAACCGATGTCTCCTTTAGCGGCGTAAGTACCCAGTACCAACTCGCCGTGCCAGGCATAGGACTCGTGACGATCTTCGCGCAAAACATGGTCTTTGGCCCTGTCGTCAACGTGGGTGCCGAAGCCTGGGTGTCGTGGTCTGTCGACCACGGCTTCGGACTTCTGGATGAACCGGAAGCGGCTCCCCGGTTCGCCTCTGACACCGACACGGCAGCGATCGCCGCACAGACGCGGCACGAACTGCTCGCGGAGATCGAGGAGAGCTAGGCATGGCCTTCGCAGCCTTTGGCTCTTCTGCCGCTCCCGTGGAGCAGGCTCCTCGTAAGAGGAGCTGGATAGCGTTCGTCTTGCTCGCACCGGGACTCGCCTACCTTGCGCTGTTCTTTCTCGCGCCGTTCGTCTCGCTCATCATCACGTCTCTCTCGACGCCGGTTGAGTTTGGCGATGTCGGGCAGTACCAACCCGCATTCAAACTCGAGAACTACGCCACCGTCGTCGAGCAGTACTGGCCGCATTTCCTCAGGGCGTTTGGATACGCGCTCGCCGCGACGTTCTTCGCTCTCGTCATCAGCTACCCGCTCGCCTACTTCATCGGGGTGAAAGCGCGAAAGTGGCCGCTACTGCAGGCGCTCATGCTCACCCTCGTGATCGCCCCGTTCTTCATCTCGTTCCTGCTGCGCACCCTCGCGTGGAAACAACTCATGTCGGACGACACCCCGCTTGTGCACGCGCTCAAGGCGCTCTCGATCCTTCCTCAAGACGGTCACCTCACCGGCACCGCCTTCTCGGTGATCTTCGGCCTCACCTACAACTTCATCCCCTTCATGACACTGCCGATCTACGCGACCCTCGAGCGGCTAGACACGCGCTACCTCGAGGCAGGTTCAGACCTCTATGCGTCTCCCGCGACGACGTTCTGGAAGGTCACGGTGCCGCTGTCGATGCCTGGAGTTGTTTCGGGAACCCTGCTCACCTTCATCCCAGCCTCCGGTGACTTCATCAACGCGAGCGCGAGTTTCCTCGGATCGGCCCAGACCCAGATGGTGGGTAACGCGATCGAGGCCAACTTCCTCAGCCTGCTGAACTACCCCGCGGCGGCGGCCATGTCCGTCATCCTGATGGCGATCATCTTGCTGATCGTCGGCACCTACGTGAAGCGCAGTGGAACGGAGGATCTCCTGTGAGCCGGTTTTCGCTCGGGAAGTGGCTGCTGCCGCTGTACAGCGTTCTTGCGCTGATTTTCCTGCTTATTCCGATCGCCTACACATTTGTGTTCTCGTTCAACTCCTCGATTAAGTCCAATATCGTCTGGTCCGGGTTCACTCTCGACAACTGGCTCACCGTCTGCAATGACGCGAGCGTCTGCCAGGCGTTCGGCACGAGCATCTTCGTGGGCGTCGTCGCGACCGTGATTGCTACGGGCCTCGGCACGCTCATGGCACTCGCGCTGTCTCGATACAAGTTCCGCGGACGTTCGGCCGTCAGCCTGCTGCTGTTTCTCCCCATGGCGACGCCCGAAATCGTGCTGGGTGCCGGCCTCGCGGCACAGTTCCTCTCCGCGGGTGTTCCCAAGGGCCTCGGAACGATAATCATCGCGCACGCGCTGTTCTGTCTGAGCTTTGTGGTGGTCACGGTCAAAGCGAGGGTCGCGAGTCTCGACCCTGCTCTCGAGGAGGCCGGGCGTGACCTCTACGGCTCGTCCGCACAGGTGTTCTGGCGGATCACGTTCCCGCTTCTGCTGCCCGGGATCACTGCCGCGGCGCTCCTGTCATTCGCGCTGAGTTTCGACGACTTCATCATCACGCGCTTCAACAACGGTGCCGTGACCACGTTCCCGGTGTACATCTACACGGCAGCGGCTCGCGGAGTACCTGCTGAGGCCAACGTCATCGCCTCGTTCGTGTTCATCCTCGCGATCGTGCTCGTGGTCGTGTCGCAGACGACGGCCGCTGCTCGCCGAAAGCGTCTAGAGAAGCTCGGCTAGAACACCGGAAGCCCTGAACACCGCGAGCTCAGAACACCGCGAGCTCAGACGGACGAGCGGATTACTCCCACGCGCTGCCCGCCACCGAGCACCTTTTCGGCGGTCTCGCTAGCGATGCGGTCTGCGGCAGCGCGGTCGACCGCACCGGCAGTGGCCATGAGCGACAAACCGACCGTGATGGATGCGCGAGTGCTGCCATCCATCATCTTGAGCGCGACGGCGGTGCCGTCGACGGCTCCAGCGACGAAGACACCCTCGGCCCCGTTTTTGGCGACAAGATTCAGCTCACCGACAACCCGAGCGACAGCGGGGGAGTCGAGAACCCAAGGATTCTCAAGAATGGCTTCGGAGAGCGCGGCCCCAGCAGGCTCCCACCCGCTCGTTACCCGGCTAGTCCCCGTTGCGAGTGCCCGCAGGCTCACCGCGAAGACCGGTGCACCGCATCCATCGACGCCGTAATGAGCGATCGGCTCATCGGTGTAGCGCTCAACCGTTGAGCGGATCAACTGCTGCAGCGGATGCTGGGGATCGAGGTAGTCCTCGGTGCTCCAGCCGCGATTCACACACGCCGCGAGAAAAGCGGCGTGCTTTCCCGAGCAGTTCATGGTGATCGCGCGCGGTTCGGTTGCGGCCGCGCGAGCTTCCCTGTCGCTGGGCCAGTCGGGGGGACACTGCAACGCGCTCTCGTCGAGGCCGGCGCGGATCAGGATGCTTCGAGCAAGCTCGACGTGAGCATCCGTTCCCGTGTGGCTGGCCGCCGAGATCGCGAGTTCTGCGCCCGAGAGTTCTAGACCGGAGTTACGCACGGCGACCGCCTGCATGAGCTTGAGGGTCGAGCGCCCGTAGACGAGAGCATCGAGGTCGCCATGAGCGACAAGCAGATCCTGACCGGGTCCCACCACAGCGGCGGCGCCGAGGTGGCGAGACTCGATCATCCCCGAGCGCTCGAGGGTGGCCAGTTCGACGGCCCCCTCGGGGCTCAGCGGGGAGATCACAGCGCCGCGAGAGCCTCGTCGAGCACGGAAACAGCATCGAGCAGCAGTTCGTTGCTGATGGCGAGGCTCGGAAGGAATCGCAGCACGTTGCCGTAGGTGCCGGCAGTGAGGAGCAGTACGCCCTGGCTTGCGGCATACGCGGAGATCGAGGACACCGCAGCGGCGTCGGGCTCCCCGGTTCCGGGAACGACGAGCTCGATAGCGAGCATGGCACCAATACCGCGAACGTCACCGATTACCGGGTACTTCTTCTGCAGATCAATGAGGGCTGGCTTCAGGACCGACTCGATGCGAACGGCTTCCTGAAGAAGGTTGTGCTCTTCGATCTGCTCGAACACGGCGATAGCGGCGGCCGACGAAACCGGGTTACCACCGAAGGTGCCGCCGAGGCCACCTGCCTGCGCGGCATCCATGATCTCGGCGCGACCGGTGACGCCCGCAAGCGGCAGGCCGCCAGCGATGCCCTTGGCACTCAGCACGAGATCCGGCTCGACACCGAAGTGCTCGCTCGCGAAGTACTTGCCGGTGCGGGCCATGCCGCTCTGGATCTCGTCGGCGATGAAGACGACTCCGTTGGCCGTGCACCATTCCTGCAGGGCGGGAAGGTAACCATCAGCAGGAACCATGAAGCCACCCTCACCCTGGATGGGCTCAACAACGAGGCACGCGAGATCGGCGGCGCCCACGGTCTTCTCGAGGTAGTCCGTCGTGCGCTTGGCCGCCGTCGCACCATCGAGGCCGTCGTGGAACGGGTAGGAACTCGGGGCGCGGTAAACGTCGCCAGCGAACGGACCGAAGCCGACGGAGTACGGAGCGGCCTTGAAGTTCATGGCCATCGTGAGGTTGGTGCGGCCGTGGTACGCGTGCTCAAGCACCGCGATACCGATGCGGCCCGTGTACTTGCGGGCAATCTTGACGGCGTTCTCGACGGCCTCGGCGCCCGAGTTCACGAGTACTGACTTCTTCGCGAAACTGCCGGGTGTGTGCTTCGCGAGGTACTCGGCGACGCGCACGTAGGACTCGTACGGGGTGACGGTGAAGAGCGTGTGGGTGAGCTTGCCGAGCTGCTCGGTGGCGGCCTCGACCACGGCGTCGTTCGTGTGCCCGATGGTCGTCACGCCGATACCTGCGCCGAGGTCGATGAACTGGTTGCCGTCGACATCCACCACAATCGCGCCGTGCGCGCGGTCGATGTAGACGGGGAGGGTGGTTCCGACACCCACGGGCACGGCCGCGAGGCGTCGCTCGTGCAGTTTCTGCGACTGCGGACCCGGGATCGCCGTGACAACGCGGCGCTCTTGAGTAATGGACGAAGTAGTGGGCGCAGACGTGTCAGTCATAATGAGTCGAGTTTATCGCGAACCTACGGGGCAAGGATTCTTCACGTGAACATGGACCATCACTTCAGCACCACGGTGACCTGGACGGGAAACGCGGGCACCGGTACGAGCAGTTACAAGGCGTACGGTCGCCAGAACGAGATCTCGGCAGAGGGCAAGCGCCCCATCGAGGGCTCCAGCGCCCGCGTGTTCCATGGAAACGCCGAGAGGTGGAACCCGGAAGAGCTTCTCATCGCGGCTCTCAGCGAGTGCCACATGCTCAGCTACCTGCACGTCGCCGCATCCCATTCCGTTGTCGTTACCTCGTACACGGACGACGCGACAGGCACGATGCGTCTGGCTAAGGATGGCGGAGGCCAGTTCACCGAGGTCACTCTGCGTCCCGTGGTAACCATCGAGGGCTCTGACACCGAACTCGCGCTGAGTCTGCACCGCGAGGCGAGCGAGAAGTGCTTTATCGCGGCATCCGTGAACTTCCCGGTGCGCCACGAGCCCACCATCCACATCGCATCTCACTGAACGGATGATCATGAGTCGCACCACGAAAGCCCTGGGACTGGTTGTTGCGACGGCGCTACTGGTCGGACTGCAGGTTGCGACTCCCGCGCTGGCGTGCGCGTGCGGAGCTCCAGCACCCGTTCCCGGCACAGAGGTGGATGTCAACCGGGAAACCGCGATTGTGCGCTGGGACGGCGACAGCGAAGAGATCGTGATGCAACTCGACATGATTTCGGATGCGGGGGAGACCGGGCTCGTTGTGCCGACGCCGAATCCTGCCACGGTCACTGCTGGTGAAACGCAGACGTTCGACGACATCCTTGCGGAGATCGAACCGCGCGTTCAGACCGAGTACGACTGGTGGGGGTCGAACCCGTTTGAGGGTCCCGGCGCAGGTGGAGCGGATGGCTCGGCCCCGCAGGTGTTGGATCAAGTGCAGCTGGGCCCGATCGAGGCGACGACACTCGCCGCGTCTGACTCGCAGGGTCTGTCCGATTGGCTCGACGAGAACGGGTACGCCCTGTCTCCCGCCGTGAGCGCCGAACTCGAGCCCTATGTTTCCGACGGCTGGTCGTTCGTGGCGATCAAGCTCACGGGGGACGTGCCATTCGATGGTGAGCTCGACCCGATCCGGTTCACTTTCGATTCCGACTCACTCGTTTATCCCATGCGCATGTCCCGCGCCGCGGACAGCGAGCAGAACGTGCGTCTGTATGTGTTCGACGACCACCGGGCCGACGTCACGGGCACCGACGGCGCGCTCGCCATCGAGCCCGAGGTCTACTGGGCCGCACCCCTGGAGAGCGCTGATCTGGCATCCCTCGGCGCTTTCCTGACTGTGGTTGACCTGAGCTGGGATGATCCATCAACCCAGATCACGGGCGACCTCGCGATCAACCCGGCGTCATCGGACGAGACCGTCATAGCGACCACGACCTCCGTCGAGGTCGTGAAATTCCTTGGGATACCTCTCGGCCCGTTCCTGATCTTCCTGCTTGTGCTTGTCCTCGTCGTCGGGGTGATCATCGTGGGTATTGTGCGGCGTTCTCGCCGCGCGTAAGGCGCTTGCACACGCTTCACCCAGCCTGAGTAGGGAATGATGAAGTGTCGTGCCCGGTGCAGTTTCCGGCCCGACCCACAGTCCAATACGTGAAAGGTGCCCTGTGCGCACAGCTATCTCCCTCGCCGTCATGGCGGGACTCGTCGTGTCTCTCGCGGCGTGTTCGACAACGGACACCGCCACATCCGATTGCGACGTAACGCCCTCCGGCTCGGTGTCCGACTCGATCAAGGTGACAGGAAAAATCGGCGAGAAGCCGGAGATTTCCTTCACGTCACCGACCAAGGTGACCACGACCGAACGCACCGTCGTCATCCCCTCAGACGGTGAGGTCGCTCAGAAGGGCGACATCGTCAAGGTGCAGTACTCGCTCTACAACGGTGGGACCGGCAAGGAACTCGAGACCTCCGACTACACCGACGCGGGGCTCACCCCCTTCCCGATCGATGCCGAGCAGCTTCAGATTCCTGGCATCGTTGACACCCTGCGGTGTTCAGCAGTTGGCTCCCGCGTGGTCGGCGTGATCCCCTTCGCCGAGGGATTTGCCGAAAATGGCACCCAGCTGGGCCTCGCCGAGACTGATGACATCGTCTTTGTGGTCGACATTGACAGCATCGAGCCTGCCCCCGAGCCGGCCCTCCCCAAGGCCGACGGCGTCGACCAGCCTGCCGTCGAAGGCATGCCTACGGTCGTGCTGGCCGACGATGGTCGTCCGACCGTCACGATTCCGGATGCCGCACCCCCGACGGAGCTGCAGCTCGCTGTGCTCAAGCTCGGCGACGGCGCTGTGGTTGAAGATGGCGCCAACGTGACCGTGCACTACGAAGGCATCAACTGGAACACGGGCAAGATCTTCGACGAGAGCTGGGCGCGCGGCGAACCCGCGACGTTCAACACCGCGCAGGTAATCCCCGGATTCACCGCGGCCCTCGTCGGCCAGACGGTTGGCTCGCAGGTGCTCGTCGTGATCCCGCCGGACCAGGGATACGGCGCCGCAGGCAGCCCGCCCGACATCGGCGGAACCGACACGCTCATCTTTGTCGTCGACATTCTCGGCATCGGCTAAGCGCATCTCGTACGCGAAGAGCCCGTCTGCATCAGCAGGCGGGCTCTTCGCATTAGCCTGAAGCAATGCGCAGGGTCATCATTCTCGGTTCGACCGGTTCTATCGGCACTCAAGCCCTCGAAGTTATCGCGGCCAACCCCGACCTGTTCCAGGTCGTGGGCCTCGCGGCGGGGAGCAACCGGGATGCCGTGGCTCGACAAGCAGCCGACTTTGGTGTTGAGCACCTCGCGTTCGGAGCCGACGAGGCGAGTCAGCTCGTGCGGTCCGTTGAGGCCGATGTCGTGCTCAACGGCATCACGGGCTCAGTCGGTCTTGGTCCGACCCTTGCCGTGCTCGAAACGACCGCGACGCTTGCGCTTGCCAACAAGGAAAGCCTCATCGTCGGTGGTGAGCTCGTCACGTCTCGCGTGCGGCCGGGGCAGCTTGTCCCCGTCGACTCGGAGCACTCGGCCATCGCTCAAGCTCTGCGATCGGGAACCCACGCCGAGGTATCCCGACTTGTGCTCACGGCATCCGGAGGGCCTTTCCGGGGGAGGACCCGCGAGTCGCTCGTGGATGTCACGCCCCGCCAAGCGCTCGCGCATCCCACGTGGGACATGGGGCTCGTCGTCACGACGAACTCCTCGACGCTCGTGAATAAGGGGCTCGAAGTGATCGAGGCGCACCTGCTCTTCGACGTGGCCTACGAGAACATTCACGTCACCGTGCATCCCCAGTCCATCGTGCACTCGATGGTCGAGTTCATCGACGGTTCGACGATCGCTCAGGCATCCCCGCCAGACATGCGGCTACCTATCTCGCTCGGACTCGACTGGCCCAATCGCGTCGCGGGGGTCGGCAAGCCCCTCGACTGGACTACTGCGAGCCAGTGGACGTTCGAGCCGCTCGACAGCGAAGCATTTCCCGCGGTCGAACTCGCGAAGAAGGTCGGCAGCGCTGGGCTCACCTATCCGGCCGTCTTCAACGCCGCCAACGAGCAAGCAGTGCTCGCGTTCCACGAGGGCAGAATCGGCTACCTCGACATTCTCGACACCGTCGAGGCAGTAGTGGATGCGCATGACGCCGGCGAGATGAGCCTCGATGCGGTCTACGAGGCAGAGCGTTGGGCGCGCGAGACGGCGGACAGGATTCTCTCCACTCGCTAGCAGGGGGTTCGCGGTTTCGGGCGGCTATGGTTAGCGACGTGGAAACCGTCCTGCTCTACATCCTCGGCATTCTCATCGTTGTCGTGGGTCTCGCCGTGTCCATTGGTCTTCACGAGATCGGCCACCTCGTTCCCGCCAAGCTCTTTGGTGTTCGAGTGAGTCAGTACATGATCGGGTTCGGACCCACCCTCTTCTCCTGGCGACGCGGCGAAACCGAGTACGGCCTGAAGGCCATTCCGCTCGGCGGTTATATCTCCATGGCGGGCATGTTCCCGCCTGCCCGAGCGGGAGGCAAAGCTCGCGCATCGACGACGGGCGTGTTCCAAGCCCTTGTGCAGGATGCGCGCACTCTGAGTGCAGACACCCTCGTCGAGGTCGACGGCTCGGCCGTGGGTGAGCACCGTGCCTTCTACAAGCTCGCTGTCTGGAAGCGCATCATCATCATGCTGGGTGGCCCCATCATGAACCTCGTCATCGCTGTGGTGCTCTACGCGATCGTCATCTGTGGCTTCGGGATTCAGCAGTACAGCACGACGATCGGCAGCGTCAACGAGTGTGTCGTGCCCGCCACGAGCGAGCGCACCGAGTGTGATCCGGGCGATCCGGCCGCGCCGGGCCGCGCTGCAGGCATCCAGCCCGGCGATCGTCTCGTCTCCATGGACGGCACCGCGATCACGTCGTGGCAGCAAGCCACCGAGATCATTCGTGCGTCGCCCGGGGACGAGCTCTCCATAGTGGTCGAGCGCGCTGGTGCCGAGGTCACGCTGAGCGCCGAGCCGCTGCTCACCGAGCGATACGTGACCACCGAGAACGGCGAGATCGTGGAAGACGCCAACGGCGTTCCCCAGACTCAGGATGTCGGCTTCCTGGGCATCGGTCCCGCGGTCGAGCGCGTGCAGCAGCCCGTCACCGCCGTGCTGCCTGCCGTGGGTGAGAACATCTCTCTCGTATTCCACATGATCCTGAACCTTCCGCAGCGCATGGTCGACATCGCTGTTGCTGCCTTCGGCCCGGGCGAGCGCGACCCGAACGGGCCCATCAGTGTCGTCGGCGTCGGCCGACTCGCGGGCGAGATGGTGAGCCTCGACTCGACCCCCGTGCTCGACCGAGCGGCCGGTGTCATCGGCCTTCTCGCATCCCTCAACGTCGCGCTCTTCGTGTTCAACCTCATCCCGCTCATGCCGCTGGATGGCGGGCACGTCGCCGGCGCACTGATCGAGGGCATCAGGCGCTTCTTCGCGCGGCTCTTCGGGCGGCCCGATCCCGGCCCCATTGATACGGCGAAGTTCATTCCCGTGACGCTAACCATCGCCGTGATCTTGGGTGTAATGAGCGCGTTGCTGATTTTCGCCGACATCGTCAAGCCGATCAGCATCCTGTAGCGGTTCTGCAGGAATCACTCGACTCGGTGCAAGGAGTCGTTCAGCGGGCGCGAGTAGGCTTATCAGGTGCCAGCAATCAATCTCGGAATGCCCAAGGTTCCCGAAGTCCTTGCCCCCCGTCGCAAGACTCGTCAGATCCATGTCGGCAAGGTCGGCGTAGGTAGCGACCACCAGGTGAGCGTGCAGTCGATGACCACAACGCAGACCACCAACATCAACGCAACGCTTCAGCAGATCGCTGAGCTGACGGCGAGTGGATGCGACATCGTGCGCGTTGCTGTCCCGCACCAGGACGACGCCGACGCACTCAAGATCATCGCGATGAAGAGCCAGATTCCGGTCATCGCCGACATCCACTTCCAGCCGCGTTACGTCTTCGCGGCGATCGACGCCGGTGTCGGTGCGGTGCGCGTGAACCCCGGAAACATTCGCAAGTTTGACGACCAGGTCGGCCAGATCGCGGCGGCCGCGAAGGCCGCCGGAGTATCTATTCGTATTGGTGTCAACGCGGGTTCGCTCGAGCCGAGCCTGCTGCAGAAGTACGGCAAGGCGACCCCTGAGGCCCTCGTTGAGAGTGCCGTCTGGGAAGCCAGCCTCTTCGAAGAGCACGACTTCCACGACTTCAAGATCTCGGTCAAGCACAACGACCCCGTCATCATGGTGAAGGCCTACCGCCTCCTCGCCGAGCGCGGCGACTGGCCCCTGCACCTTGGTGTCACCGAGGCTGGGCCGGAGTTCCAGGGCACGATCAAGAGCGCTACGGCGTTCGGCATCCTGCTCTCCGAGGGAATCGGAGACACGATTCGTGTCTCGCTCTCCGCTCCGCCCGCCCAAGAGGTGAAGGTCGGACTCCAGATCCTTCAGTCTCTCAACCTGCGCGAGCGCAAGCTCGAAATCGTGTCGTGCCCGAGCTGTGGACGAGCCCAGGTGGACGTATACACTCTCGCCAACGACGTGACTGCGGGCCTTGAGGGCATGACCGTTCCGCTGCGCGTGGCCGTCATGGGCTGTGTCGTCAACGGCCCTGGCGAGGCTCGCGAGGCCGACCTGGGTGTGGCCAGCGGAAACGGTCGCGGCCAGATCTTCGTCAAGGGTGAGGTCATCAAGACCGTGCCAGAGGCCGACATCGTCAAGACACTCATCGAGGAGGCCAACCGCCTCGCCGCCGAGATGCCCCCAGGCGAAATCGGCTCCCCGCAGGTCGTCACCGCCCAGTAGTTGAGAAGCTTGGGGTGCGAAAGCGGCGCAGTTAGCCCGCGAGCAGCGCTCGGTGCCAGGCGTCGAAGCGGGACTGGGCACGGGTGGTGCCTAGCTCGTCGCGCAAGGACGGGTTGTCTAGGTAGAACTTGAGGGTCGCGTAGGCGAGCATGGGCGGCGTCGAGAGAGACGCGAGCGTGAGGCAGTGCAGCTTGCCGCGGGCACGGATGTCGATGGTCGGGATCTCCTGCTCGCCTCGACGGCCTCGGCCCACCGTGATGGTTCCCGCCTCGATCGATTCGATGGATGCCCACGGCAGCTCGGCGTCCAGCCCGAGCATGTTAAGCATGAGGCCGCTCTCGCCGACAGCCACGCCGACCGGTCGTTGCCCGACGCTCGTCGTGCGCGATCCCATGAACAGAGAGCGGAAAACGATCGTGAGGAACAACGCAGCGAGCGCGCCGAGGATGGCGGCGGGAACGAGCCGGAAGTAGCCGGAGGCATCGACGCTCGTCGCGAGCACGTGCTGAACGCCGATCGCCGTGATGCCCGCGAGGCCCAGACCGAACGCTGAGAGCACGATGATGGGCCCAGCGGTGGCGCGCCGGAACCGAATGAGGTGCACCCACGAGTCGGTGGGCGGAGCCTCGGCCTCGGTGAGCACGACGGCGTTGATGAACTGCACGGATCCGCGCGGCTTCGCAACCCTGATCGCGGCGCCCAGGCTCGCGACGCCCAATGCTCCGAAGAAGATCATGCCGGTGGATGCCTCAAGGTACTTGTCCTGCGCGAGGTTCGACAGCGACATTACGACACCCAGAACGATCAGGCCGATACTGGCGAGCACAAGCCACGGCCCGCCCGCACGGCGCATGTCGTCGCGCCACGGGTATCTGTACGGCACGCTCGTTGACTGGGTCTTCGTGGGCATCCCTCTATCTTGCCCGGTAGCCGGCTCGCGGCAGCGCACAGGGTGACCCCGGTAGCATTGACGCCGTGTCCACTCGCCTTTCCCAGCTCTTTGTCCGCACTCTCCGTGAAGATCCCGTCGACGCGGAGGTGACCAGCCACCGGCTGCTCGTGCGCGCCGGCTACATCCGCCGCCAGGCTCCAGGAATCTTCGCGTGGCTGCCGCTGGGTCTGAAGGTGCGCCGCAAGATCGAGAACATCATTCGCGAGGAGCTCGAGGCCTTCGGAGCGCAAGAGGTTCATTTCCCCGCACTGCTTCCGCGCGAGCCCTACGAGCAGACCGGACGTTGGACAGAATACGGCGACGCCCTCTTCCGCCTGCAGGACCGCAAGGGTTCCGATCTTCTCCTCGCGCCGACCCACGAGGAAGTCTTCACCCTGCTCGTGAAGGATCTCTACTCCAGCTACAAGGACCTTCCCCTGTCGCTGTACCAAATCCAGGACAAGTACCGCGACGAGGCACGCCCCCGTGCCGGCATCCTGCGCGGTCGCGAGTTCACGATGAAGGACAGCTACTCCTTCGACTACACCGACGCGGGACTGGATGTCTCGTACCAGCAGCACCGGGACGCTTACGAGCGCATCTTCACCCGTCTGGGCCTCGAGTACGTCATTGTGAAGGCGGATGCCGGCGCAATGGGTGGATCGAAGAGCGAAGAGTTCTTGCACCCGACTCCTATCGGCGAAGACACCTTCGTGCGGTCCGCTGGCGGGTACGCGGCCAACGTCGAGGCGTTCACGACTATCGCGCCCGAGGCGGTTTCGTGGGAGAACCTGCCCGCGGCCGAGGTGCACGACACCCCCGATACTCCAACCATCGCGACCCTCGTCGCGCTGGCCAACGCGGAACACCCGCGTGACGGCGCCGAGTGGGCAGCCGCAGACACGCTCAAGAACGTTGTGCTCGCCCTGACCGCTCTCGACGGAACCCGCGAGCTCGTCATCGTGGGTCTGCCGGGCGACCGCGGTGTCGACATGAAGCGCGCAGAGGTCGCCTTCGCTCCCGCCGAGGTCGAAGCGGCGACTGACGCCGACTTCGCTCGACTGGAGAAGACCGAGGGGCGCGTGGGACTCGTCAAGGGCTACATCGGCCCGTGGTCGGCATCCGGTGCGGTTCTCGGCGAGAAGTCCACAACCGGCGTTCGGTACCTTCTCGACCCCGCGGTTGCCGATGGCACCTCGTGGATCACCGGCGCCAATGAGCAGGGGCGTCACGTCTTCGGACTCGTTGCCGGCCGCGACTTCGTGGGTGACGGAATCGTCGAGGTGGGCGAAGTTCTCGCTGGCGACGCCGCTCCCGATGGCTCCGGCCCGGTTGAGCTCGCTCGCGGCATGGAAATTGGGCACGTCTTCCAGCTCGGGCGCAAGTACGCCGAGGCTCTGGGCCTCAAGGTGCTCGACGAGAACGGCAAACTTGTCACGGTGACGATGGGCTCGTACGGCATCGGAGTGACCCGCATCATGGCGGTCATCGCGGAGAGCAACAATGACGGCAAGGGCTTGATCTGGCCCAAGAACGTCGCTCCGTTCGACGTTCACGTCATTGCTGCGGGCAAGGACGAGGTCATCCACGCGACCGCGGAGGCACTCGTGTCTTCGCTCGAGGTCAGCGGCTTCGACGTGCTCTTCGACGACCGCCCGAAGGTGTCGCCCGGCGTCAAGTTCGGCGATGCCGAACTGCTCGGCGTTCCTCTCATCGTGATCGTCGGCCGGGATGCGGTCGACGGACGCGTTGAGGTGTGGGACCGCGCAACGGGCGAGCGCACGAGCGTCGCCCTGGACGAAGTGGGTGCCGCGCTCGCTGGCTAGCACCCTCAGTTCGATCAGGTACCGTTGACAGTTCTGCGGGGACACCCCCGATCGAGTGACAGACCGACCGATACTGGAGGACGCGTGAGCGACCGGATTACCGCGGACGAACTTGCTCGCGCCAAGAGCATCCTGGACACGATCGGCGAGGCCTACGGTCGCAAGGTTGTTGGTCAGGCCAGCCTCAAGCAGAGCCTGCTCATCTCGCTCATCACGGGCGGTCACATCCTGCTCGAGAGCGTGCCGGGTCTCGCGAAGACCACTGCCGCTCAGGCGATCGCGGATGCCGTGAACGGCTCCTTCAAGCGCATCCAGTGCACCCCCGACCTGCTGCCGAGCGACATCATCGGCACCCAGATCTTCGACTACACGCGCCAGGCGTTCGAGACGCAGCTCGGACCGGTTCACGCGAACTTCGTACTGCTCGACGAGATCAACCGCTCAAGTGCGAAGACCCAGAGCGCCATGCTCGAGGCAATGCAGGAGCGTCAGACGTCGATCGGTGGAACGGTGTACCCGCTTCCCGTGCCGTTCCTCGTGCTCGCGACCCAGAACCCGATCGAGCAGGAGGGCACGTACCACCTGCCCGAGGCTCAGCTCGACCGATTCTTGCTCAAGGAGATTCTCGGATACCCGGCGTACGCCGAGGAGATCGAGATCATCGACAGGATCGACTCCGGCGTCTACGAGGAAGACAACGCTGAGGGGCCATCGGTCACGATCGCCGACGTGCTCTTCTTGCAGGATGCCGTCAAGAAGGTCTTCGTCGAGGACTCCATCACGAACTACATCGTCTCCGCCGTCTACGTGACGCGAAACGCGAGCCAGTACCTTCCGAAGGATCTCGCGGACTGCATCGACTTCGGTGCGTCACCGCGCGCGAGCATCGCGTTCAGCAAGGCCGCACGAGCGCTAGCTCTGCTCAACGGGCGAGACCACGTCATTCCCGACGACGTGAAAGAGCTGCGTCACGTCGTCTTGCGTCACCGCATAATCCTGAACTTCGAGGCCATCGCCGACAACGTGTCGCCCGAGACCGTTATCGACGCGATCTTCGACGCGGTCAAGGCCCCATAACCGCGTCGTGACGAGCCTGCTGCGCCGGGTCAAGACCCGCCTGACGATTCATGCGCACCGCAAGGTGCGCAGTCTCATCGAGGGCGAGTACCGCTCGGTGTTCCACGGCCGCAGCATGGATTTCGACGACCTGCGCCCATACGTCGCCGGCGACGAACTCAAAGACATCGACTGGAAGGCTACGGCGCGCCACGGGGCGCCGCTCACCAAGCGCTACATTGCGTCTCGCAAGCACACCCTGGTGCTCGTCGTCGATACCGGCAGGGACATGGCGGCGCTCTCCACGGGCGGCGAACCCAAGCGCGATCTTGCGATTCTTGCCGCGGGTACGGCGGGATACATCGCCACGCGACACGGCGATCTCGTCGCTCTCGTGACGGGCACTGCTGAAGCCACCCACTACATGGCGCCGGAATCCACCGAGGCACACCTCGAGCGAGTTCTGCAGCGCATTTACGCGGACACGAAACTGGATGGAGCGCCGAGTAACCTGCGCGCCCAGCTCGACTACGTAGCGCGCAGCTTCCGCAAGCGCATGATCCTGCTCGTGATCGCCGATGACCGCGAGCTGAGCTCGAGCGACGAGCGACTCATCCGGCGCCTCGCGGTGCAGCACGAGATCCTGTGGCTGACCGTCGGAGATGCCGACCTCATGCGGCAGGACTGGGCGCAGAGCGAGATGTATGACGTCGCCGACACGAGCTCCGTTCCCGCTTTCGTGCGCGACGACCCGAGACTGCGCGCCGAGTTTCTCGCTGAGGTCACTCAGGTGAGCGATCGCACCGAGCAGCTCTTCGAGTCGCTGTCGATCTCCTCCCGGCGCGTGACTGACGAGAAGAATGTCGTGAGCGGCTTGTTCCGACTTCTGGAGGTGCACAAGCATGCCCGGCGTTGACGGAGGCTTCTACCCACCCGTGCAGTTCCAGCCGTGGTGGGGACTCATCGGTGCTGGCATCCTCCTGGTGCTCATCGCCTGGTACATCTTCGTCTTCGTGTCGACCCGCCGGCGTGAGGTTCTGCCCGCGCTCCCGGATCCCGAATACCGTCCGCAGCCCGCTCAGGTGCGCGAGCACTACGCGACGATGATCACCCAGACGCAGGCCGCCTATGCCTCGGGAGATCTCGATTCGCGCGAGGCCCACCACCAGCTGAGCCTGCTTCTGCGGTCCTTCGTGACCGAGCGCGAAGGCATCCCGACCATGCACATGACCCTCGCGGACCTGCGCCGCACCGATCTCGTTCCGCTGTCGGGTGCCGTAGAGCGCCTATACCCGGGAGCGTTCAACCCGAACTACACCGGGTCGGTTGACGAGGCCGCCGCCGAAGCACGAAGGCTCGTGTCGCAGTGGAGGTGATCTTCTGGTGGGCCGCCATAGTGTGGGTCGTTCTTGCTGCGGGCGCCGTCTTCGCAGCGATCTCGATCGACCGCAAGAGGAATAACGCCGCGTCGGGTATCCCGATCGCTCACTCGGCCAGGCTCACGGCACTGCCCGGGTACCGCAAGGCACTGTCGCGGTACCGGATGCTTGTGGCATTTCTCGTAGCCGGGGTCGCTGTCGTTCTCGTGGCGAGCACGCTCCTCACCATGCGGTTCTCCACGACCGAAGTGACGACCCCGCAGCTCCACAACCGGGATATCGTGCTGTGCCTCGACGTGTCTGGGTCGATGATCGAGTACGACTCCCAGGTGCTTGAGGTCTTCGGAGAGTTGACGGAGGAGTTCACGGGGGAGCGGATCAGTCTCGTGGTGTTCAACGCTTCCGCGGTCACGTACTTCCCGCTCACGAGCGACTACGCCTACATCACGCGTCAGATGGCCCAGCTCAAGACTGAGCTCGATGACAAGACGGGCTCGTATTTCAGCGGAACTCTCATCGGCGATGGCTCCTCGCTCATCGGTGATGGTCTCGCCTCCTGTGTGACTCGTTTCGATGAGGGCCAGTCGGAACGATCGCGCTCCGTCATCCTCGTCACTGACAACCTCGTCGCCGGTACCGAGATCTTCACCATCGGCGAAGCGGCAGACCTCGCGGTGTCGCGCGGGGTCGTCGTTTACGGCATCAACCCCGGAGACCAGAGTTCCAAGGACTATCTCGACGAGCTTGCGGATTCCTACCGCAGCGCCGTGGGCAAGACCGGTGGAGCGTATTACCCGCTCGATGACCCGTCGGCCGTTGAGTCGATCGTCTCCGCGATCACAGCGGAGCAGGCCGCGCTCATTCCTGGTGCCACCCAGGTGGTCAGAATCGAACAGCCGCAGCTCGGCATCGCCCTGGGTTTCATGGGGCTCGCGGGCCTCATGTTCATGGGATGGAGGCTCAGGCGATGATCATCAACCCCGTGCTTCCGATCTGGCTACTCGCTCTTATGACGGCTGCACTTGCCGCATTCGGTATCTGGCAGTGGATTGCCTCGCCGCGCGGCAAGGGTCTGAAGCGAGTGTGGGCGCTGCGCGTGCTCATGGCGCTGCTGCTGTTCACTGTCGCCATCCGGCCCACTATCCCCGGAGAGGGCCAGGGTCCCACGGTGTCCGGCGGACTCGAGGTCTACTTTGTTGTCGACACCACGAGCAGCATGGCGGCCGAGGACTACGGCACCACCTACGTCAATGACGAGGGAGTCACTCGTCATCAGACTCGCCTCGACGGGGTCAAGGCCGACATCGCCTCGATCGCCGAAGAACTCAAGGGCGCCGAGTTCTCGCTCGTGACATTTGATGCGGTAGCCGTGCAGCGCGTGCCCCTGACCTCGGACGTGACCGCGCTGCAGTCGGCAAGCAACGTCTTGCGCCAGGAGATCACGGGATACTCCCAGGGCAGTTCGATCGATGCGCCGCTCGAGCTCCTTGACACCCTCCTCCAAGAGGCGGTCGACCTCAATCCCGATCGTGATCGTGTCGTGTTCTACCTCGGTGATGGCGAGCAGACGGCCGGCTCCGAGCCGGAAGCCTTCGACAAGCTCGCCGGCTACATCGCCGGGGGAGCGGTACTGGGCTACGGCACGGCCGAAGGCGGACCGATGCGTGAATACAACGGCTACGACGACGGCAGCGTCGGCACCTACCTACAGGACTACTCCCTGTCACCGGTTGGAGACGCGATCTCCCGCATCGACGAGGACAGGCTCAAGAAGGTTGCGAGCGAACTCGGCGTTGAGTACGCACATCGCACCGCGGGCGACCCCACTTCGTCGCTCATCGCGGGTATCGACGTGGGTGAGCTTCAGCGAGACGATGGCGAACCGGATCAGTCGATCGAGCTGTACTGGGTCTTTGCGATACCCCTCGGCCTGCTGGTGCTGCTCGAGGTTTTCCCGATCGTGGCCACTCTTCGCGAACTTCGAGCGACCAGGAGGACCTCATGAAGACTCCCGACCAGAAGCGCAAGTTCCGACGCTGGCTGATGTTCTGGATCTCGCTCCCTGTCGCGATCGTCGGGCTCGTATTCAGCTTCAAGCTCCTGAGCATGGCGCCTACGGCCCAGACGGCGATCGACGCGTTCGATCGGGGCAGCTACCAAACGAGCGCGGACGTGTCGAGTTCGCTTCTCGAGTGGAACATCGCCGAGCAGTGGATCCCGTACTTCAACCGCGGTGATGCCCTGCTCGGGTCCGAGGCCTACGTCGAGTCGATCGACGACCTCGAGAAGGCGCTCGAACTCGCGCCGGTCGAGAAGCAGTGTGACGTGCGCGTGAACCTCGCGCTCGCCTGGGAGTTGCTCGCCGATGGCTATGTCGAGGGTGGCTTCTACCAGGGTGCAGTGCTCCTGTATGAGGCTTCAGAAGCGGTAATGGATGCTGCTGGCGAAGAGTGCGCACCGCCGCCCGACGAGAAGCCGGAAGACTCAAGCCAGCAGATCGAGGAATCGCAAGAGCGCGTCGAGCAGAAGAAGCAAGACGCCGAGGAGCGTCGAGATGCCCAGCCTGAACCCGAGGAGGGCGACTCGCAGACGGAGACCGAGCGCAAACTCGAAGAACTCGGACAAAACGAGTCTGAGGGTGCTCAGGAGAAGGCCGACGAAGATTCGGGCGACCGAGGGGGAGAGGGCGACGGCGGGTTCCCCGATAAGCCCTGGTAGCAGCCAAGCCCTGGTAGTTAGTTCGCGAGACCGAGTTCGTCGGTGAACTCGGCGCGAATTCGGTCCCGGATCTCGACGTAGTCGGGGTATTCGGTGAAGAACGCGAGCTTGGACGCGGCCACAGAATCTCCTGCCGCGTCGTCCTCGATGACCCAGGTCATGAACGACTCGGCGAAATCTTCGACGACGTTGGTCGCTGCATAGTCGCTCACGAAGTCGTCTTCGTGGGCCTGATAGAACTCCCACGCCACACCGGCGTCGTCATTGTCTGGCGCGGGGGCATCCTCGCCGTACCCTTGCCAGAACCGCTCATCGAATGCCCAGATTATCGAGTTGTCGTTGGCGCATCCCTCCGTGAGCGAGAGCGTGAGGCAGGGGTGAACGCGCGGGGTGATCTCAGAGGAACCGAGCGAGAGAATGTGCGCGTACTCATGCACAAGGGTTGCGATCAGCTGGGTGCGGTCTTCGCTCGTGGCGAGGTTTGCGGCGAGCGTCCAGTACTCCGGCTCGAAGTCCTGTTGAACGTAAGCAAGGGTGTCGCTCTCGGGCGAATCGCTTACCCAGTAGTTGGTCACAACGGCACCCGCGAACTCGGGCGTCGTCACCCGCACGAACGTGTCCCAGACCTCGGCGGCGAGACCGGTGGCTGCGGGATGAAGCACGCCATCGTCATCCACGTTGTAGATGTCTACGCTGCCGAATTCGTCATCCGGAGCGCTTCTGGGCTGCGAATTGACCCACGCGGGAACGAACGCCGCGAGTGCCCACAGCACGAGAACCACGAAGAGAGCGGATGCCGCAACTATGACTCGATTGCGCACCACGGCCATGCCTCTTTCAGCGCTCTTCACGGCCATCGACCCTCGATAACTGTCGGGTAGACTCTACAGATGTGCCCCCATCGGGGCACGTAAATACCTAAATACCGGAGGCCCTCAGTGGACATCGACCTGAGCGTGCTGCGACTCATGGAGCGCGAGCGCGAAATCCCCTTCGAGGAACTCGTGCAGATCATCGAGCAGGCGATTCTTACCGCCTACGTCAAGCACACGAGCGAGGGGGAATCCAAGGACGCCCCTCCCGTCACCGCGCGGGTGTCGCTCGATCGCAAGACCGGCAAGGTCTCTATCTGGGTTCCCGAGCTCGACGACGAAGGTGCCGTTATCGGCGAAGCGATCGACGAGCCGAGTGACTTCGGACGCATCGCCGCTTTTGCCGCCAAGCAGGTCATCAACCAGCGCCTTCGTGACATCGGTGATGACAAGGTGCTTGGCGAGTTCAAGGGCCGCGAGGGCGACATCGTCGCTGGCGTCGTGCAGCAGGGTCCCAACCCGCGCATGATCCACATCGATCTCGGCACTATCGAGGCGATTCTTCCTCCCGAGGAGCAGGTTCCCACGGAGGACTACGCTCACGGCAAGCGCATCAGGGTCTACGTCACCTCCGTGAGCAAGGGACTCAAGGGTCCGCAGATCACCGTGAGCCGCACGCATCCCTCGCTCGTCCGTAAGCTCTTCGCCCTCGAAGTGCCCGAGATCGCGAGCGGCATTGTCGAGATCACCTCGATCGCTCGCGAAGCGGGCCACCGCACGAAGATGGCGGTGCGCGCAGTCGAGCCGGGCGTGAATGCCAAGGGTGCCTGCATCGGCGAGTTGGGCCAGCGAGTGCGCGCAGTGACGGCGGAACTCAACAACGAGAAGATCGACATCGTCGATTACTCCGAGAACCTCGCAACCTTCGTTGCCAACGCGCTTTCCCCGGCCAAGGTCACGAGCTCCTTCGTGATCGATGAGGCCACGAAGGCCGTTCGCGCCCTTGTTCCCGACTACCAGCTCTCCCTCGCGATTGGCAAGGAAGGCCAGAACGCCCGCCTTGCTGCAAAGCTCACTGGTGCGCGCATCGACATTCAGCCGGACAGCATCCTCGAGGACTAGCGGGCTCCCACCTGCCCTCAGGAAGGGGTAACATGGAACCCGTAAGAACGTGCATTGGATGTCGCGCGAGCGGCTCCAGATCCTCTTTGACGAGGATCGTTGCATCGGACGGTTCGGTTGTGGTGGATGACTCCGCTACCCGCCCCGGTCGAGGAGCGTGGATTCACCCCACGGCTTCCTGCGTCGAGACTGCTATCAAACGCAGGGCTTTCGGCCGGGCGCTCAAAGTGAATACGGCACTCGACACCGAACAGCTTCTTGCAGTGTTGGCTGAACACCATGAGGATCACCACCCGGTGATCCATAACGAACAGGCTGATTGAACCATGGACAACTAATGAGCGGCTCTAAATGAGATCCGTCCGTAATTAGCGGTCTGCCCTGTTTGGGTGCAGACCCAGACAGGAGAATTTGTGGCTAACCCACGTGTGCACGAAGTCGCCGCCGATCTAGGCGTCGAATCTAAAGTCGTGCTTGAGAAACTTAAAGCGATGGGCGAGTTCGTAAAAGGACCGTCGTCGAGCATTGCCCCGCCCGTCGCCCGCCGTCTGAAGGAAGCGCTCGTCGCTGAAGGCGTCAAGCCTGCAGCTGCACCCGCCCCGAAGGCTGCGCCCAAGGCGGCCCCGAAAGCGGCGCCCAAGCCCGGTGGCCCCATGCCCGCAGCTCCGGCAGCGCCCGTAGTCGAGGAGCCCGTTCAGTCGGATGCCCCGGCTCCCGCCGCGCCGCCCCTCACTGTCGCCGAGCGCCAGGCTCAGGCCGAAGCTCAGGCTGCGGCACCCGCCGAGGCAGCACCGTCGAAGGAAGACGCTGCTCCCAGTCCGGCAGGCATCCCGCGCCCCGGTGCCCCGCGTCCGGGTAACAACCCCTTCGCGTCCAATCAGGGTATGCAGCGTCCAGGCGCTCCCCGCCCCGGTAACAACCCATTCGCTTCCAACCAGGGCATGCAGCGTCCGGGCACGCCCGGCGCTATCCCTCGTCCCGGCGCTCCGCGTCCGGGCGCTCCCCGCCCGGGTGGACCCGGCCAGGGTGCTCGCCCAGGTGGCTTCGGCCAGCGTCCGGGTGGACCCGGTGGAAACTTCCAGCAGCGTCCGGGCGGTCCTCGTCCTGCCGGTGCCGGCGGATTCCGCCCGGGTGGCGCACCCGGTGGTGCGCCCGGAAACAACTTTGGTCCTAACCGTCCGCCGGCAGGTGGAGCTGGTGGTCGCGGTCGCGGCCCCGGTGGTGGCACAGCAGGTGCATTCGGTCGCGGTGGTGGAAAGAGCAAGGCCCGCAAGTCGAAGCGTACGAAGCGCGCCGAGTTCGAGCTGAGGGAAGCCCCGTCGCTAGGTGGCGTGAGCGTTCCCCGCGGTGACGGCAAGACGGTTATCCGTCTGCGTCGCGGCGCATCCATCTCGGATCTCGCTGACAAGCTAGAGACGCTAACGGGCTTCTCCGTGCAGCCCGGTGCGCTTGTGACCGCACTGTTCCACTTGGGACAGATGGCCACGGCTACCGAGTCGCTCGACGAGGGCACCTTCGAGGTACTCGCTGAGGAGCTCAACTACAAGATCGAAATGGTCTCGCCCGAGGATGAGGACCGCGAGCTTCTCGCCGGCTTCGACCTCGACCTTGACCAGGAGCTCGAAGACGAAACGGACGAGGATCTTGAGATCCGCCCGCCCGTTGTCACCGTCATGGGCCACGTTGATCACGGTAAGACCAAGCTGCTCGACGCGATCCGTAAGGCGAACGTTGTTGCTGGTGAAGCCGGTGGCATCACCCAGCACATCGGTGCCTACCAGGTCTGGACTGAGCACGAGGGCATCGAGCGCGCCATCACCTTCATCGACACCCCGGGTCACGAGGCGTTCACCGCCATGCGTGCACGTGGTGCGCAGGTCACTGACCTCGCGGTGCTCGTGGTTGCTGCAGACGACGGCATCATGCCGCAGACGGTTGAAGCGTTGAACCACGCTCAGGCCGCCGGTGTGCCGATCGTTGTCGCGGTCAACAAGGTCGACAAGGAGGGGGCAAACCCCGCCAAGGTGCGCCAACAGCTCACCGAGTTCGGACTCGTTGCCGAGGAGTACGGCGGAGACACGATGTTCATCGACGTCTCGGCGCTCAACAACCTGGGTATCGACAAGCTCCTGGATGCCGTTCTGCTTACCGCAGACGCTGGTCTCGACCTGCGCTCCAACCCGAACAAGGACGCCCGCGGTGTCGCCATCGAAGCGAAGCTCGACAAGGGTCGCGGTGCTGTGGCGACAGTGCTCATCCAGTCGGGAACGCTGCGAGTGGGAGACTCTATCGTTGCCGGAACCGCCTATGGTCGTGTTCGCGCGATGATGGACGAAAACGGCGACGCGGTCGACGAGGCATTCCCGTCTCGCCCCGTTCAGGTGCAGGGCCTCTCGAGTGTTCCTCGCGCCGGCGACACGTTCATCGTCACCGAAGAAGACCGCACGGCCCGTCAGATCGCCGAGAAGCGTGAAGCCGTTGAGCGTAACGCTCTGCTGGCCAAAGCCCGCAAGCGCATCAGCCTGGAGGACTTCACCAAGGCCCTCGAAGACGGCAAGGTCGAGTCGCTCAACCTCATCATCAAGGGTGACGTTTCGGGTGCTGTTGAAGCGCTTGAGGATGCCCTGCTCAAGATCGAGGTCGATGACAGCGTGCAACTGCGCATCATCCACCGCGGTGTTGGTGCGGTTACCGAGAGCGACGTCAACCTGGCGACGATCGACAACGCGATCATCATCGGGTTCAACGTGCGACCAGACACCAAGGCGCGCGAGCGTGCTCAGCGCGAAGGTGTCGACGTGCGTTTCTACTCCGTCATCTACGCGGCTCTCGAGGAGATCGAAAACTCCCTCAAGGGCATGCTCAAGCCGGAGTTCGAAGAGGTTCAGTCTGGTGTTGCCGAGATCCGCGAGGTGTTCCGTTCTTCCAAGTTCGGAAACGTCGCCGGCGTTATCGTGCGCTCCGGGACGATCACGCGAAACGCCAAGGCGCGGGTCATCCGCGAGGGCGTTGTTGTTGGCGACAACCTCGCCATCGAATCGCTGCGTCGCTTCAAGGATGACGTCACCGAGGTCCGCACGGACTTCGAGTGCGGTATTGGCCTCGGCAAGTTCAACGACATTCAGGTCGGCGACGAGATCGAGACGATCGAAATGAAGGAAAAGCCCCGCGTCTAGTGGGTCTCGGGGGTCAGGCCTACTTCGGTAGGCTTGGCCCCCGCCTTTCGTTAACAGGCAATATTTAGTTAGCAACCAGAGGAGAAGTCATGGTCGACGCAGCCAGGGCCGCCAAGATGGCGGACCGCATCAAGGTCATTGTGGCCAAGACGCTCGAGCGTGGCATCAAGGATCCCCGCATGGGATTTGTCACCATTACCGACGTTCGCGTCACAGGTGATCTGCAGCACGCATCCGTCTTTTACACCGTCTACGGCACGGACGAGGAGCGTCGCGACACCGCGGCCGCTCTGAAGTCGGCCACCGGAATGCTGCGCAGCGAAGTAGGCAAGAACATCACTGCTCGCCTCACTCCGTCGCTGGAGTTCATCCCCGACGGAATCCCGGAGAACGCGGCCCTCATCGATTCGCTGCTCGTCGAGGCTGCCGCGCGTGACGCCGAGGTCGAGAACCTCAAGAAGACCGCGCAGTTCGCCGGGGACGAAGACCCCTACGTGAAGCCGCGCGCGATCCTCGAAGACGAAGACGGCTTCGACGACGAGGACGACGATGATGAGGATGCCGAAGAGGACACCAAGTAACTTCCGTTACTTGAGCAGCCGAGACAGCACCCTGTCGGCGAGCGGCTTGCCGCCCGTCTGACAGGTGGCGCAGTATTCGAGGGTGGAGTCTGCGAACTTCACCTGCCGGATCACGTCGCCACACACCGGGCACGCTTCCCCGGCGCGAGCGTGCACTCGAAGGTTGTTCTTCTTCTCGTGTTTGAGCTCGGATGCGGCGAGTCCGTCGGCGCGATCGATCGCTGCCTTCAGTGTGGTCAGGATGGCCTCGTAGAGAGCCCCGGATTCATCCTCGGACATCGCGGCGGGCTTGAACGGCGACATCCTTGCCACGTGCAAAATCTCGTCGGAGTACGCGTTGCCGATGCCCGCGATGGTCGACTGATTGCGCAGGAGGCCTTTGATCTGCGACCGGCCAGCATCCTTGAGGATCTGCCGGAAGGCCTCCACCGTGAAGTTCTCGCCGAGAGGGTCCGGGCCGAGCCGCGCGATGCCCGGAACGTCCGCCGGGTCTCGAACGAGCCACATCGCGAGACTCTTCTTCGTGCCGGCTTCCGTGACGTCGAATCCCGAGCCGTCATCGAGCACCAGGCGAGCGGCGATCGGGCCTTTGCCCGGACGTCCTGATCCGGCGGGAGCTGCCTCTCGCCAGCGAATCCAGCCGGCTCTAGCGAGGTGGATGATTAGGTGCAGCTCACCGATCTCGATATCGAGAAACTTGCCGTGCTTGGTGACCCCGCCTACGGTCAAGCCGCGGATGGCGTCGACAGGCGGATCGAACGTCTTGAGCGCGGCAAACGACATGACTACGAGTCGATCGACAACACGCCCAGACAACCGACGCCCCAAGTCGGCGGCGAGGGCGGTCACTTCAGGAAGTTCGGGCACGCATCCAGTTTCTCGCGAAGTCGGTGAAGTATCTAGGTTGGCAGGGTGTAGCCAGCGTTGGTGGCGACGACTAAGCCATCGGCGAGGAGGCCGGCCAGCGCACGGTCTCGTTGAGTGGCATCCGCCCAGACTGTCTCTATCTCGGCGAAGGTTACGGGGATGTCGCTCGCTCGCAGCTCGGCCATGATGAGACCGCGCACCTGCCGGTCGGATCCCTCGAAACGCTTCTGAACCGCGGCCTTCGCGCCTTCGTAAGCCGGGTATCCCGCCTGCCGCCACGCGCACAGCGTCGCGACCGGGCATTCTTCGCAGCGGGGGGCGCGCGCCGTGCAGATGACCGCGCCCAGTTCCATAGCCGCGGCGTTGAAGGTTCGCGCTGCCGCGTCGTCGGCCGGAAGCAAAGCCTCCATCGCGGCGAGGTCTCGCTTGGTCGAGGGTGGCCCTGCCTCGCCCTGTCCCACGACCGCGCGGGCGATGACGCGCCGCACGTTCGTATCGACGACGGGATGCCGGTGCTTGTAAGCGAAGACGGCGACCGCTCGAGCCGTGTAGTCGCCGATCCCGGGAAGCGCGAGCAGCGAGGGGACATCCTCGGGCACAACCCCGCCGTGAATCTCCGTAATGCGCACCGCCGCCGCGTGAAGATTGAGCGCGCGTCGCGGGTATCCGAGCCGCTCCCACGCGCGAACCGCGTCACCCGAAGGAGACGATGCGAGCGCCTCCGGGGTGGGCCACCGCTCGAGCCACTGCGCGAGCCGAGGGATGACACGAGCGACGGGCGTCTGCTGCAGCATGATCTCGCTCACGAGAATGCCCCACGCGCCATAGCCCTCGGCTCTCCAGGGCAGGTCTCGCTTGTGTGCATCGAACCACGCGTTCACCGAGGAGACGATTCGGGATTCACGGGTGCTGGCCACCACTCAAACCTAGACTGGGTTTATGGCCCAGTGGACACTCACCAAGCGCACCGTCATCGATGCGCTCACCGATGAATTCCTGCACAACTACTCGCTCGGGCGCACGCTCATTGCCGTCGACGGCTTTGACGGCTCGGGCAAGGCTCAGTTCGCCGATGAACTCGCCGAGCGCCTGGGGCGGGGCAGCCACGCGGTGTTCCGTGCATCCATCGACCGTTTTCACTTGCCGCGGGCGGAACGCTACGCGAACGGCGACTCCGCCGACGCTTTTTACAACTCCTCGTTCGACTACGAGCTATTCCGACGCGTGCTGATCGAACCGTTCAAGCTTGGCGGCAGCGCGGGCTTCGTGACCGAGGCATACGACGTGGCGCGGGATGCGCCCATCATGATGCAGTGGCAGACGGCGCCCCAGGATGCAACGCTCATCGTGGATGGCGCGTTCCTTAACCGGCCAGAACTTCGCGGCCTGTGGAACTACTCGATCTGGCTCGACACCGACGAGGTCGTAGCCTCCGGTCGTCTCCGCGCGGAGGGCGGACAGCTCAGCGCTCGCTATCCGGGAGCGCAGGAACTCTATCTTGCCGAAGCAAACCCGCGAGCTCGGGCGACCGCGATCGTGGACAACACCATCGCGGATGCCCCGCGACGCATCTTCGCCGACTCCTGCTAGCGGATGCGGTTGTAGCGTTCGGCGACGGCGGTTGCGTCGAAGAATTCTCCGCTCGCTTCCACCTCGTGCACGAGTGCGACGAGCAGAGCGTTGACGGGTGCCTGACGGTCGATGGTCTCGGCCGCTCGCACGACGGCACCATTGAGGTAGTCGATCTCTGTGGCTTGGCCTCGACGGATGCTTTGCAGGGTCGACCCAGGATTGGGCACCGCGCCAATTCGCGCGCTCATGAGGCGGGGCAGCAGTTGTCCCGCCCACAGCGGAGCCCGAGAGAACAGCACGAGACCGCTATGCCCGAGGCCCTGAAGCTTGCCAAACCTCACCCTTGACCCGAGTCCAATGCGCACCGTCTCGCGCATGCTTGCGGTCATTACCAGGCGAAGTCGCGGATCAGCGACGACTTCCTGAACGCTCAGCCCGGTGATGGCGGGCAGCGCGTTGACCTGGTTGATGACGAGTTTCGTCCACTGGGCGCCAGCAAAGTTCTTGATCACCTTCGTTGGAATCACGGAGTTGAGAACCCGCGCAGCGAACAGCGCGGGAACGTCGTCCTCGTCCGTAGCGCCCAAGTAAATGGGACCGGCGGTCGTGACGGTGATGCGACCGGGGGAGAGGAACGAGGTGGCATAGGTGGCGAGCGCGCCGATCACATCGGAGCGGGGGGATGCTCGACGGGCGCCCGTGGAACCGTCGAGGCCGTTCTGCACGACGACCAGTGGTGAGCCTCCGAGCCAGGCGAGGTTTTGGGTGATGGCCTCGGACGCATCCTGGGCCTTCGTGGCCACAATCACGAGCTCGGGCGCACGGGTGAGCGTCTCGTTTGCGACGACTGCAGCAGTGAAGTTGCCCCACGCGCCCGTGAGCACGATTCCGTGGTCGCGGATGGCCTCCAGATGCGCGCCACGCGCGGTTACCTCGACGTCGTGTCCCGCACGGGAGAGGAGGGCCGCGACGCTGCCACCGATCGCTCCAGCACCAATGATCCCCACCCGCATGATTCGATCCTAGGCCGGTGCCACCTGATATTCTGGGCGCCTATGAGTTGCAGCATCCGTGGCTAAAAGACCACCGACCAATCCCACCTCGGGAATCCTCCTCGTCGACAAACCGCAAGGGATGACGAGCCACGATGTTGTCGCGAGGGTGCGCCGAGGCATTGGCACTCGCAAGGTCGGTCACGCGGGCACCCTTGACCCGATGGCGACCGGACTGCTTGTGCTCGGCATCAACTCGTCTACCCGACTTCTGACGTGGGTGGTGGGCCTCGATAAGCAATATCTTGCGACGATCCGCCTGGGCTTCGCCACAACCACGGATGACGCCGAGGGCGAGGCGCTAGACACCGCGACCTCCGGCTCGATCGAGGCGATCAGCGACGACGCCATCACCGCGGGGCTCGCGCGGCTCACGGGCGACATCCTGCAGCGACCCAGCTCCGTCAGCGCGATCAAGGTCGACGGCAAGCGCGCGTACGCCCTCGTGCGCGCGGGCGAAGAAGTCGACCTGCCCGAGCGCCCCGTCACCGTGTCGTCGATCGACATCCTGGACATCCGGCGCGGCGCGTACGTCGACGTTGACGTTGTCGTCAACTGCAGTTCAGGCACCTACATCCGCGCGATCGCGCGCGACCTGGGGGAGATTCTGCAGGTGGGAGGCCACCTCACGGCGCTTCGGCGCACCCGAATCGGGCCATTCGTGGTGGATGCCGCATCCGGCCTCGATGACGAACTCGCGCCGTCGATGCTGAAGCCGGCCGCGGTCGCGAGTGAGCTGTTCCCCGTGGCGCACCTCACCGTTACCGAGGGCGCCGATCTGGGAAATGGCAAGCGCATCCCGATCACCGTCGAGGGTGGGCCAATTGCGGCCGTCGATGACGAGGGGCGGCTTGTCGGCCTCGTCGAGAACGTCGCGGGCAAGGCCAAAGTCCTCGTTAATTTTCCGAGGGACGCGGAGGTGGCCGAGCCATGATCGAGTGGTTTGTTACCGCGCAGTTCGTTGTCGGGATCGTCGCCGGGCTCGCGTGTGTCGTCGTCGGTTTTGCGGGGCGTGCGCCCAATGACTACACGATCGGGGCGACTGCCCTTATCGAGCTTTTGCTGATCGTGCAGATCGTCATTTCTCTCGCTGCGCCTGCCTTCGGAAACGCGCCAACGGGTGATCCGCTCGAATTCTGGATCTACCTGATCACGGCGGCTCTCATACCCCCGGCTGCAGTTTTCTGGTCGCTCATCGAGCGCAACAAGTGGAGCACCGTCATCCTCGGAGTCGCCTGCTTGTCTGTTGCCGTCATGGTCTACCGCATGGGCCAAATTTGGTTCGTGCAGAGCGCCTAAGGTTGAGGTTGTGGCTACATCTGATTCCGATCGCGTGGGTGACGTCGTCACACCCGATCGCTCGAGTCGCGCAGTGGGCATTGGCCGCGCGCTCATCGCTGTTTACGCAATTCTCGCTATCGCCGCGACGGCCCGCTCGGGGTATCAGCTAGCGACCAAGTTCGACGAAGCGCCGCTCGCCTACCTGCTCTCTGCGTTCGCGGGCGTGATCTACCTGCTCGCCACGATCGCGCTTCTGAAGCGTGGTGCCGTCTGGTACCGCGTCGCCTGGGTGACGATCGTCGTCGAGTTCCTCGGAGTGCTCATCGTCGGAACACTCAGCGTCGTCGACCCGGAGTGGTTCCCCGCAGACACGGTCTGGTCGATCTTCGGCCGCGGCTACGTGTTCATCCCGCTCATCCTTCCCGTGCTCGGGATGCTGTGGCTCGCCCGCACGCGCAAGGCGGTCGCCTGATGCTTCGCTTCACCTCTCCCGACGAGATCCCTGCCGACTTCGGGCCGAGCGCTGTCACCATTGGCAAGTTCGATGGTGTGCACGCGGGTCATCGTGCGGTACTCGAACAGCTTCTGACCGTCGCGGGTGAGCGTTCTCTCTCCACTGCCGTCGTGACGTTCGACCGGCATCCACTCGCCCTGCTCCGCCCCGACCTCGCTCCCAGCGCGCTCGTGAGCACGGAGCAGAAGCTCGACTTGCTCGAGGCGACGGGCGTGGATGCCGCGCTCGTGCTGACCTTCGATGAATCGGTGAGCAGTCAGGCACCGGAGGACTTCGTTGTCCACACTCTGGTGAACGCGCTTCGTGCGCGAGCCGTGCTGGTGGGGAGCGACTTCAGATTCGGTCTGCGCGGAGCGGGAAACGTTGAGCTGCTCAGCCAGTTGGGCGCAGCTCACGGCTTCGACGTGCTCGTTATCGACGACATCTGCCGCGACGGCGATCGTCGAGTCTCCTCGACCTGGATTCGTGAGCTGCTTGCCGAGGGCGACGTGGAGCAAGCGGCAGCGCTTCTCGGCAGCCTTCCGGCTGTGCGCAGCGTTGTCGTCGGCGGGGAGCGCCGTGGTCGCGAGTTGGGCTACCCGACCGCGAACCTCGATCCCGCGATCGACGGATTCATTCCGGCCGACGGCGTCTACGCCGCCTGGCTCGTCGTGGACGGGGTGCCGTATGCCGCCGCTGTTTCCGTGGGAAACAACCCGACGTTCGAGGGCGTTCCGGCCAAGCAAGTCGAGGCCCACGCGCTCGACCAGAGTTTCGATCTGTACGGAAAGACCGTGGACGTGCGATTCGTGAAGTTCATTCGTGGGATGCGCAAGTTCGCTGCGGCCGACGCCCTCGTCGAGCAGATGGCACAGGACGAAGCGGACATCCGCACCGTGCTCGGGGTGCCGCCGCGCGGCGACGCCTCCTCGCACTCGTGACGACCGCAGTCGTGCGCCCGCTGTGGTTCGGGCGTACTGCCGCTCTGCTCGGCATCCTGTTGCTTGCCCTGAACATCCGTACCGCCGTCGCCGCGCTGTCGCCGATTATCCCCCGCATCGTCGAGGACATCCCCTTCGATAGCGTCGGACTGGGCTTCATCGGGATGCTCCCGCCCGTCGCCTTCGCCGTCTCGGGACTTGTGGCCCCACTTGTCGCCAAACGACTCGGGCTCGAATCGACTCTCGTGCTCGCGTGTGTCGCGATGGTCGCCGGTCCTCTCATCCGTGCCGCGGCCGACTCGTACTTCGTGCTCGTGGCCGGAAGCATGGTCACGCTCGCCGGTATGGGTTTCGGGAACATCCTGCTGCCGCCCGCCGTGAAGAAATACTTCCCCGACCGTGTCGGTCTCGTCACGACGGCGTACGCGACGCTGTTGTCGATCAGCGCGACGGTGGCACCGATCATCGCGGAACCCGTTGCCGCACTCGCGGGATGGCGCATCTCGGTGGGCGTGTGGGCCGTGCTCGCGCTCGGAGCCATCATCCCCTGGCTCGTCGTGCGAATTCAGCACGCGGGCGAGAAGCGACGGGACGCCGAGGCGGGCATCGTCGAAGAAGTGCCGGCAGCGCTCGTCGGGAGCATCTGGCGTTCACGGTCAGCCTGGGCCATCACGACGGTCTTCGCGGTGTCGTCCTTTGGCGCGTATGCGGCTTTTGCCTGGCTTCCCAGCATGCTCGTGGATCTCTCGGGAGTTTCGGCAACCGAGGCAGGAGCGCTTCTGGGCCTGTTTGCCATCATGGGCCTACCCGCTGGCCTGTTCATCCCACTGCTCGCTGCCCGGATGCGCAACATCTCGCCGCTCATCCACCTCGGAGCTGCGTTTCTAGTTGTGGGTTATCTCGGATTGCTGCTCTTCCCCACCACCGCGACCTGGTTCTGGGTCGCGTGCGCTGGTCTCGGGCCACTCGTGTTCCCGCTATGTCTCGTGCTCATCAATCTGCGCACGCGCACCCATCAGGCATCCGTCGCCCTGAGCGGTTTCGTGCAGAGCATCGGATACACCATCGGTTCCCTCGGTCCGCTGCTTATCGGCGTCATCCACGATTCGACTCACGGGTGGGTGGTTCCGCTCGTGTTCCTCGCTGCGACGAGCCTTCTCGCGTCGGCTGCGGGGCTCGTGCTGGCTAAGCCCACCTTCGTCGAGGACGAACTGGCCCGGCGCTCGAGCTAATCGCTCAGCTAGGACGCGAACTCTGCGCGGTGCACGAGCGCTGCGGCACCGATGAGTGGACCCTCGCCCGAGAGTGCCGACGGTACGACGCGAACTTTCGCGACGAACGGGAACGCAGAGCGAGTCGCGATCGTCTGCCGAATGATGTCGAACAGGTCGGGGGAGACGTGCGAGAAGCCGCCTCCGATAGCGACGATGTCGAGATCAACCAGGGCGGTCGCCGAGGCAATGGCCTGGCCGACGGCTCGACCGCAGCGCTGAACCGCAGCGATCGCTATCTCGTCGCCCGCCGCGTAGCTTGAAGCGAGGTCTTCGCCTGTCGCACCGATCCAGCCCTGTTCGATGGCCCACGCGGTGGTCTTGGGTCCGGACGCGACCGCTTCGACACATCCCACTCCTCCGCAGTCGCAGGGGTCGTCAAAGCCGCCGACCTCGATGTGCCCGATGTGGCCCGCGTTTCCGGTGGGACCGGCGATAGCCCGGCCGTCAAGGATGAGCCCACCGCCGATGCCCGTGGAGACAACCATGCCCATGACATTGTTTTCGCCCTGGGCCGCGCCCACCCAGTGTTCGGCCAGCGCGATGCACTCGCCATCCATGCGCAGAGTGACCGGCACATCTGGGAACAGCGCCTGGATCTGACTGCGCAAAGGGTAGTCGCGCCAGGACGGCAGGTTGAGGGGGGAAACGAGGCCCGATTCAACTGCGATCGGCCCGGCGCTGCCTATCCCTATGCCGATGAGTGTGTCGTCGGTGGGCAGCTCTGCCGCGGCCTGGGTGGCGACAGAAGCGATGCTCGCGGCGAGTTGATCGCTCGATGATTCACGTCCCGTCGGTTCGCGGAAACGGGTCCCGGCAAGGATGCTGCCATCGGGGGCTACGAGCGCGGACTCGGCTTTAGTGCCACCGATGTCGATGGCGAGTGCGTAGTTCGTCATGCGGTCGGCACCGTCAGGCCCGCGAGCCAGGTTCCCAAGTAGAAGAACACCAGGATGATGACGATTGCGCCGAGCGGCCACCAGAAGGTGTAGCGCTTGCGGATGAGCGAAACGATGGCCATTCCTATCCCTAGGGCGGCGACGATGACCGCGATGACAATGAGTCCATAAATGACGATGCCCAGCAGAGCGGGGCTGCAGACGAGTCCCTCGTACGGCCCGTCGCCACACAGCTGCCGCAGCGAGTCGAAAGACAGTGCGGTCGTGGTCACTCCGAGCGCAAGAACACCGACGAGCAAGCAAAAAAGGACGCTGGCAAGGATGTCGACGGTGACGAGAACCGGATTGCGGCGCGGCGCGGCGGGCGAAGAGGTCCTACTCGTCATGAGCACAGCATATTCTGTGCTCGTGACCTCTCCGATCCGCTTGACCCGCGACCTCGAATTTCCTCGGGTGATCGTGTGGGATGCGCTCGTCGATGAGGATCTGGTTTCGGGCTGGCTCGCGGAAGCTCAGATCGATGCGGAACTGGGTGGACGATACGACCTGACCTGGCTGCATCGCCCCGGGAGCGTGGTGACATCGGGGGAGATCGCGGAGCTCGTGCCGCTCGAGCGGCTCGATGTACTGACGAGCGACTCTGGCGCGTGGAGTTTCGTGCTCGACGAGCTCGAGGGCGGTTCCCGAGGAACGAGCACTCGGCTGAGCTTGACGATACGAATCGATGTCGAGCCGGCATTCCTCACGCGAGTGAAGGTCGATTGGCTCGTCAACCTCGACCAGCTCGAGGACCTGTTGCGCGGGCATCCCGTCGACTGGGCCCACTGGGACCGCGACCACCACGCAGCTTGGTCGCGCCACTTCCGCAACACTGCTGGCTGACCCTCTTTCTCCGTTGCCTGAGCTCTCTTCGTTCCCTGAGCTTGTCGAAGGGGCTGCCCGTGCCGCTCATCGACGTGGCTGGGTCCGCGGTTGCCGGGCGGTACCGTGTTCCAGCTCAGACATTGACCGACCGCGACGACCATCACCCTCGTGCGACGTTTCGCGCAGTGATGGTCATCGCGGTCGGTCAAAACTCACAAGTCACCCGTCACCGCCCGGCCCCGCTCCAAAACACGGTCACCAATTCAAACGAACCTCTGCCTGACTCTGTTATGACTCTCCTGCCCGCACACTCCGGTGGTTGAGTAGCGCCCTCTAGGGCGCGTATCGAAACCGATAGATAATCCCGATCAGGTCCCCTTTCGAGCTATCACAAATGTCAGTGGCTACTGTTGAAATATCTCTATGGAACACCTCGACCTTGACCCCCTAACGTGGGAGCACGATCTGCCCACGATGGCGGACGCAGGCACCAGGGTCGAGTACGCCATAGCCGAAGCCGGTTACGCGATCCGGATGATCAACCAGAATGCCGCCAATGCCGCCATCGCGATCCACACGGTTCTTGACGAAGCACGGGAGAACCCTTCAGTTTTCGTTGGACGTCACGCTGACCCGACCAACCGGGAGCACGTCGAGTTCGCGGTGCGTGCCGCGGTGAGTGACTTGGCGGTGCACCTGAGCCTGTCCGAAGATACGATCCTCAATTACGACCGCCAAGCAGTCGTGATGCGTTCTCGCGCACCCAAGACGTGGGCGGCGTTCCGGCACGGCGAGATCACCCCGCAGAACGCGAAGGTCGTCACCGCGCTGGCCGAGTCCCTCCCAGACGACCCACACATGTGGGCCCAGTTCGATGAGAAAGTTGCGGACCTCGCCATCCGACTCACGCCCGCCCGGTTCCGCACGCGTGCACGTGTCATCCGCGAGAAGCTCCTCGGCGCAACGCTCGAGGAGCGGACGATTGCCGAGGCAGCGTTCCGGAAGGTCATCGCCGAAGCTCACCCCGACGGCATGGCATCGGTCTACTACTACGACACCGCAGACAAAGTCACCCTCATCATGGCCCGCATCGAGGAAGAAGCCCGCTCGTTGAGTCGTGTCCCGGGCGAGACACGCACCATGGACCAGCTGCGCGCGGACGTGTTCGCAGAGATCATGCTCACCATCGAGGGCGCCGGTGACGAGACTCAAAGTGGTGACTCCAACAACATCGGCACGGGCACTCGAACGGGCAGACGCAACGCGATGGGTGTGAAGGTCGGCCTCCTCATCCCCGTGATGAGCTTGCTCGGTCATGGCGACGAACCCGCAACCCTAGAAGGGTATGGCCCGATCGACATCGCGACCGCAAAGAAACTTGCCGCAACTGCACCGTAGTTCTACCGAGTGCTCACCCACCCGATCACGGGAACCATCCTCGATATCGACAAAACCACACTCCGGATACCGGCCGATATGCGCAGGTGGTTGGAGATTCGGGATCAGACGTGCATCTTCCCGGGGTGCGGCAAGCGGGCACGACATTGCGAAATCGACCACACCAAGGACCGCCAGTACGGCGGGATAACGAAGGTGACCAACCTCGGGCATATGTGCAAGAAACATCACATGGAGAAGCACCACACTATGTGGGAACCCGAGCACATGCCTGATGGCAGCATCCGCTGGACTAGCCCGACGGGACACGTGGTTGATGGGGATCCGCCGCCGTTCTAGGGGCCCGCTAGCAGGTTCCGGTTTCGATACGCGCCCTAGAGGGCGCTACTCAACCGCCGGAGAAGGGTTAGGAGCGTCATAACAGGGTCAGGCAGAGGCTCGTTTGAATTGGTGACCGCGTGTTGGAGCGGGGTCGGGCGGTGACGGGTGACTTGTGAGTTTTGACCGACCGCGATGGCCACCAGAACCCGAAACGATAGTCGAGCTGGTGGCCGTCGCGATCGCTCAATGTCTGAGCTGGAACACGGTACCGCCCGGCAACCGCGAACCCAACCACGTCGACGGGCCGCACGGGCAGCCCCTTCGACAAGCTCAGGGAACGGAGCGAGAAGCAAGTTCAGAGGGACGACCCGCGCCTGCCCCTTCGACAAGCTCAGGGAGCGGAGGTTGGGCCGATCCTTTGGCGGGCGCACGGGGCCGAGCGGACTCGAGTGCTCATATGAGCAGATTGCCCAACGAATGTTGGCAAGTGGGCGAGGAGATCTTAGGCTTGAGGGGTCGTCGTCGGAGGAGGTGCAGTGAACGAAGCAACCGAGCTATTGGCCGTTCGCGTATCCGAGCTGTACTACGAAGACAACAAGTCGCAGGATGAGATCGGCAGCCTTCTGGGTATCACTCGCTGGAAGGTGGGTCGCCTGCTCACCCAAGCCAGGGATCGCGGAATCGTCCGCATCGAGATTGCTCATCCGCGCGCCAGACGCCTCAGCGTCGAGCGGCAACTGCGCGAGCGCTTTGGACTGACCGACGCGGTAGTAGTTCCCATGCCCTCGACCCTCACCGAGCTAGACGGGCGCGTCACGCAGGCCGCCGCCGACTACCTCGCCGCTGTCCGCCCCATCCCGCGCACTCTAGGTGTGAGCTGGGGACGCACGATCGACCAGATCGCCCAACGACTGCAGCCCGGCTGGTCAACGGGGGTCAACGTCGTTCAGATCAATGGCGGCATGAGCCTCAACCGTCGCGCCGGAACCGCCGGCGACTCCGCATCGGCCATCGCGCAGAAAGCCGGGGGAGACGCGGTGCTGCTTCCAATCCCGGCGATCCTCGAACGCGTCGAGACCAAGCGCGCGATCGAATCGGACCGCACCGTCGCGAGTGTTCTCGATCTCGCGCGCACCGCATCCATGTACCTCTACAGCGCCGGTGTTGCCGACTCAACCTCGATTCTCGTCGACAGCGGGTACCTCACCACCGACGACATCGCGGCCCTGCGAGACAAGGGCGCAGTGGGGGATGTCGTCGGCCGCTACATCGGAGCAGACGGCGCTGTCGTCGACACCGAGCTCGACGCTCGCACCGTCGGCCTCGGCCTCGACCAACTTGCCGCGGCATCCGCCTCGGTCTTCGTCGTGACGGGCGAAGCAAAACATGACGTGGCACGAGCCGTTGTCGTCAACGGACTCTGCACAGTACTGATCACCGACGAGGCCACAGCCGTGGCACTACTGGAGGACCCATCGTGACTCTCACCATCCCCGCGCTCGCGCCGACCGAGCGGGCGACAAGCCTGCTCGGGTCGGACCTGACCGAGAAGAGCCTGCGGCAATATCTCGAGGGACTGTCCGGAGTGGATGCCGTCGGACTTGAGCAGCGCGCCGCAAGCCTCGGCACACGGTCGATCAAGACCACGTCTAAGGCCTGGGCCCTCGACACGATCATCAAACTCATCGACCTCACGACGCTCGAGGGTGCTGACACCCCCGGCAAGGTGCGCTCGCTCGTTGCGAAGGCCGTCAACCCCGACCCGAGCGACCCGACCGTGCCCCGCGTGGCCGCTGTCTGCGTCTACGGCGACATGGTTCCGTTTGCCGTCGAGGCTCTCGGCTCCTCGTGGTCCGCGGGCAAGGATGACGGTATCAACGTCGCTGCCGTAGCCACGGCGTTCCCCAGTGGCCGCTCATCCCTCCACGTGAAGCTCTCGGACACCGCCGAGGCCGTTGCAGCGGGCGCGGACGAGATCGACATGGTCATCGACCGCGGCGCGTTCCTCTCCGGCCGCTACGGACTCGTCTTCGATCAGATCGCCGCAGTCAAGGAAGCGTGCAAGCGTCCAGACGGAAGCTACGCGCACCTCAAGGTCATCCTCGAGACGGGGGAGCTCACGACCTACGACAACGTTCGTAAGGCATCCTGGCTCTCGATCCTCGCGGGCGGCGACTTCATCAAGACCTCGACGGGCAAGGTTGCACCGGCCGCGACCCTCCCCGTCACGCTCCTCATGCTCGAGGTCGTTCGCGACTGGCATCGACTGACGGGCGAGTACATCGGCGTGAAGCCCGCCGGCGGCATCCGCACATCGAAAGACGCCATCAAGTACCTCGTCACGGTCGCCGAGACCGTGGGTGAGGAGTGGCTCAACCCTCACCTCTTCCGCTTCGGCGCCTCGAGCCTGCTCAATGACGTGCTGCTGCAGAGGCAGAAGCTCACTACCGGCCACTACTCCGGCCCCGACTACGTGACGATGGACTAAGGATCACCGCAATGGACAACACGACTGCCGCACCGCGGTTTCTTGACTACGCCCCAGCCCCGGAATCCACGTCGGTTCTGCACCTCAAGCCGAGCTATGGACTCTTCATCAACGGAGAGTTCACCGACGGGCACGGATCGCCGTTCACGACGATCTCTCCCGCGACAGAACAGGTGATCGCTGAGATCGCGACGGCCAACACGGCAGACGTGGATGCCGCGGTTTCGGCCGCGCGCCGCGCCTACGACCGCACGTGGTCGAAGCTCTCCGGTGCCGACCGAGGCAAGTACCTCTTCAGGATCGCCCGTCTCGTGCAGGAGCGAGCTCGTGAGCTCGCTGTGGCCGAGAGCCTCGACAACGGCAAGCCAATCAAGGAATCGCGCGACGTCGACGTTCCTCTCGTAGCCGCGTGGTTCTTTTACTACGCGGGGTGGGCAGACAAGCTCGACTACGCGGGTCTCGGGCCCAACCCGCGTGCGCTCGGCGTTGCCGCCCAGGTGATCCCGTGGAACTTCCCGCTGCTTATGCTCGCGTGGAAGATCGCCCCGGCGCTTGCCGCGGGCAACACCGTCGTCATCAAGCCCGCCGAGACGACGCCACTCACGGCGCTGATCTTCGCCGAAATCCTTCAGCAGGCCGACCTGCCCGCTGGCGTCGTCAACATCATCACCGGCGCAGGGGAGACGGGTGAGGCGCTCGTCAACCATCCCGACATCAACAAGGTGGCCTTCACCGGATCGACCGCAGTGGGTCGCGCGATCGCCAAGTCGGTCGCGGGAACGGGCAAGAAGGTCACCCTCGAGCTCGGCGGCAAGGCCGCGAACATCGTCTTCGATGACGCGCCCATCGACCAGGCGGTCGAGGGAATCATCAACGGCATCTTCTTCAACCAGGGGCACGTGTGCTGCGCTGGATCCCGCCTGCTCGTGCAGGAGAGCATCCACGACGAGGTCATCGACAGGCTCAAGTCGCGCATGTCGACGCTGCGTCTCGGCGATCCGCTCGACAAGAACACCGACATCGGAGCGATCAACTCGCGCGAGCAGCTCGACCGCATCCGTGAGCTCAGCAACGTGGGCGAGGCGGAGGGTGCCGAGCGCTGGAGCGCGCCGTGTGACATCCCGGACAAGGGATTCTGGTTCGCGCCGACGATCTTCACGAACGTCTCGACCTCGAGCCGCATCGCTCGCGAGGAGATCTTCGGGCCGGTGCTGAGCGTGCTCACGTTCCGCACGCCTGCCGAGGCCGTCGCCAAGGCCAATAACACCCCGTACGGACTCTCTGCGGGCATCTGGAGCGACAAGGGATCGAAGATCCTGGCCGTGGCCGACAAGCTGCGTGCTGGCGTCATCTGGGCCAATACGTTCAACAAGTTCGACCCCTCAAGCCCCTTCGGTGGCTACAAGGAGAGCGGCTACGGCCGCGAGGGTGGCAGGCACGGCCTCGCCGCTTACCTCGAGAGCGCAGGCTGGGCCTCGCCCGCAGCATCCATCACGAAGGGGGCACGCAAGTGACCAGACTCACCGTTCCCAAGACCTACAAGCTCTACATCGGCGGCAAGTTTCCGCGCAGCGAGAGCGGTCGCACCTACGAGGTGACGACGGCGAAGGGCGTGTTCCTCGCGAACGCGTCGCTTGCGAGCCGCAAGGATGCGCGGGATGCCGTCGTCGCGGCCCGCGCGGCCGTCTCGGGCTGGTCAGGCGCCACCGCCTACAACCGGGGCCAGGTGCTGTACCGCATCGCCGAACTGCTCGAGGGGCGCCGCGACCAATTCGTCGACGAACTCGTGTCGAGCGAGTCGATCTCGAAGTCCGAGGCCACCCGCCAGGTCGACACGTCGATCGATGCCTGGGTCTGGTACGCGGGCTGGGCGGACAAGTACGTTCAGGTCGCGGGCAACGCGAACCCGGTGAGCGGCCCGTACTTCAATCTCTCAACCCCCGAGCCCACTGGTGTCGTCGCGATCGTTGCGCCGCAGAGTGGGGACTCGCTGCTGGGTCTCGTGAGCGTCATCGCTCCCGCGATTCTCTCGGGCAACACGGTCGTCGTGATCGCTAACCAGAACTCGCCGCTCAGTGCTGTGAGCCTCTCTGAAGTGCTCGCAACGAGCGACGTTCCCGGCGGTGTGGTCAACATCCTCACGGGATCGCCCGCCGAGATTACGCCGTGGCTCGCGAGCCACGCGGACGTCAACGCACTCGACCTCGCCGGTGCCGAGTCGATCGAGTGGATCGACCTGCAGATCGCCGCGGCGGACACGCTCAAGCGTGTATTGCCGCCGGTGACTGGTGTTCCTGCTCCCTCCCTCGAGCGCATCGTGGCTCTGACCGAGACCAAGACGGTGTGGCACACGAAGGCGATGATCTAGCGTGACCGGCAAGCCCCCGAGCGACGCTCGGGGGCGTCTCGTCGAGGATCCGTTTGACTGGCGGGAGACCAAGTCGGGCGAGGTCATCATCAGTCGCGGCGGCCGCGTCGTGCAGACACTCGGTGGTCGTGCCGGTGAGCGTCTCCTCGCGGCCCTAGCCAGAACCGACGAGGCGGGTCAGCAGCTCGTGCTCGCCAAGTCCACGGGCAACTACAAGCGAGGCAACGAGCGCTAAGCAGGCTTTGTCAAGGGTCTGCCTTCAGCTTGCTCTTCCCGCACCGCGGGCGAGACTTGAGTATGCGCATTCTTGTCACGGGATCTACCGGATACATTGGCGGGCGCCTTACGCCCCGACTCGTGGACGCGGGGCACGACGTTCGGGTGCTCGTGCGTGATCCGAACCGCGTGCGAGACGTTCCCTGGGCCGAGCGGGTCGAGGTGTTCACGGGTGACCTCACTGATGCTGCAACCCTCGAACCCGCGATGGCGGGAGTGGATGTCGTTTACTACCTCGTCCACGCCATGACGGCTGGCGGTGACTTCGAGAAAGCCGAGAAGAGTGCCGCCGAAAATGTCGCGGCGTCAGCAAAAGCTGCAGGAGTCGGACGCATCGTCTACCTCGGTGGATTACACCCCGATGTGGAGTCGAGCGAGCTCAGCGCCCACCTGAGGAGCCGTGCCGAGGTTGGACAGATCTTGTTGTCGTCGGGCGTGCCCACTGCAGCATTCCAGGCCGGCACGGTGATCGGTTCGGGTTCGGCATCCTTCGAGATGATCAGACACCTCACCGAGGTGCTTCCGTACATGCCAGCGCCTCGCTGGGTGCGCAACTTCATCCAGCCCATCGCCGTGCGTGACGTCATGTACTACCTGACCGAGGCCGTGACGCTGCCGCCGGAGGTCAACCGCACGTTCGATATCGGCGGCCCGGACGTGCTGCGCTACGGCCAGATGATGAACGGATACGCGCTCGAGGCTGGACTTCGCCAGCGCCCCATCGCGTCGCTGCCTGTGCTCACCCCGTGGCTTGCCTCGCAGTGGGTAAACCTCGTCACGCCGATTCCGCGACAGCTCGCGGTCCCCATCATCGCGTCGCTGCAATACGACTGCGTGGTGAGCGAGCACGACATCGCCGAGTACATCCCCGACCCCGAGGGCGGGTTGACGAGCTACCGCAAGGCCGTGCGCCTCGCGCTCGCCAAGATGCGCGACGGCGAGGTCGAGACAAGCTGGCTCAACGCCACGCTCACGGGTGTGCCGAGCAACCTCATCCCGAGCGACCCAGACTGGTCGGGTCACACCGTCTACACCGACCTGCGCGAGCAGCATTCCGAGGGCACCGTCGAAGATCTCTGGGATGTCGTCGAGGGCATCGGGGGAGAAAACGGCTGGTACTCCTTCCCGCTCGCCTGGGCCGTGCGAGGCTGGATGGACAAGCTCGTGGGCGGAGTGGGGCTTCGGCGCGGTCGGCGGGATGCGCGTCGTCTGGCCCCAGGCGAAGCGCTCGACTTCTGGCGCGTGGAGAGTATCGATCGTGGACACTTCCTGCGCCTTCGCGCCGAGATGAAGGTGCCCGGGCGCGCATGGCTTGAGCTCACGACGGATCCGGACACGGATGGCGGTTCGGTCTACCGGCAGCGTGCAGTGTTTTTTCCATCCGGGCTCGGAGGACGCCTTTACTGGTTGGCGATCCTGCCGTTCCACGGCGTGATCTTCAGCGGGATGGCCAACGAAATCACGGCGATTGCCGCCGCGAAGAGTGCACAGCGCGTAGACGACACGCGAGCGTAAACAACACCTGAACAATAGGTAACGAAAAGGTAACGAGCCCCGCTATAGTGGCACCACCGCAGCCGCGGTTAACCCGACCACGAATGGCGTGTCAATGACGACATGGCTTAGCCCTGCAAAACTGCTCGCTTCCACGCTCGCAACCCTCACCCTTGTCGCCTTGCTTACTCTCGCCCCCTCTGTCGTCGAGGTCGAGGCATCGAGTGACTTGCTCTCCGGTCGCGAGCCCAGCCAGCCCGGCTTCGTTGCGAGCCATCGCGGAGACAAGGCCGGTGCACCGGAAAACACGCTTCCCGCTCTTCAACGAGCGATCGATAGCGAAGCCCAATTCGTCGAAACAGATGTGCAGCTCACGGCCGACGGCGTGCCCGTGCTCATGCATGACTGGACCGTCGACCGCACCACCGACGGCAACGGACCAGTCTGGGCGTACGAGTACGACAAGCTCGCGACGCTGGACGCAGGCTCCTGGTACGCGCCCGAGTTCGAGGGGACTCGCGTGCCGACCCTTGCCGAGTTCCTGGCTATTTTCGCGCCATCGACCAAGCGCGCAATCATCGAACTCAAGGGATCGTGGACAGCGGAACAGTCGGAGATCGTCGCGACGCAGATTCGGGATGCGGGCGTGGGCCAGCGGGTTCTCCTCGCGAGCTTCGACATCATGACGCTCAAGGGGCTGCAGGACGTTGCTCCGGCACTACCGAGGGCCATAATCTCGCGCACCATCCTGGGTGATCCCGCAGCTCTCGCTGGGGCGTGTGGAGCTGTTGCCATCATCACGAGCCATGCATTCGCGAGAGACTCGCCCGACATCGTTGGACAGATCCATGCGGCCGGTCTTGCGGTGCTTCTCTACACGCTCAACAACTCCGAGAGCTGGGCGTCGGCGACGTCTCTGGGGGTCGACGGCATCATCACTGACAAGCCCGATCAGCTCGGCAAGTGGCTTAACTCGGAGAGTTCAGAGTCTTCTGAGGTGGAGTCCGCGTCGGGATAGGCGCATGATGGGAGGAGCTTTTCCGCCTCTTCAGCATCGATCGCACCTGGGAAGTCACCACAATGACGGACGTAGACCACTCCGATTCACGCCCCATCTTCGCTTTCGTGGGGGATTCCCTCACTGCTGGCGGTTCCTGGCAGGAGTGGTTTCCTGATGTTCAGGCGGTCAACCTCGGCGCCGATGGAGACGTGACCGACGACGTTATCGCGCGGTCAGATGCCATCACCGAGGCGAAGCCCTCGACAATCTCTCTTCTCATCGGCACCAACGACCTGGCCACCAGGCGCTCGGTCGAACATCTTGTGCGCAATGTCGAGCTACTTCTGGTGTCCCTGCGTCGCGACCTTCCCGACGCGAGGGTGCTGTTGCACTCCATCCTCCCGAGAGAGCGCAGCTACGCGAGCCGGATCAAGGATGCCAATCGTCACCTCTGGCAGTTCGCCTCGGTCTCCGGCGCGCACTGGCTCGACCTCTGGCCCGTCTTTGCCGAACCGGAAGGCGAACTCAAGCCCGAGTTCACCGACGACGGAGTTCACCTGAATGCTGCGGGCTACGAGGCCTGGCTCGAACTTCTGCGCCCGGCGCTCGCCGAGCTCGACGAGTAGTCCGGCCGTTTAGCTCGAGGCGATCAGCGCGCGATAAAAGTCGATCCCGCGCAGCCACGTTGCCACGTGGATCCGCTCGTTCACGGCGTGAAGAGTGTCGCGTTCGTCTCGGGAGAGCTCGAACGGCGTGAAGCGATACACGTGCGGCGTCAAGCTCGTGAACTGTCGGCTGTCGGTGGCGCCGTTCTGCACGTAAGGCAGGCACAGCACGCCGGGATGCGTCGCCTCCACCGCAGAGAGGATGCGCTGCCATCCCGCACCGGTCGTTGGCGATACCGGCGAGGGTTCGCCGGGCTGCACGAGCTCGATGCGCACGGCCTCATCGCGAATGGCGGAGCGGATGTGGCCAATCGACGCCGCAACCGATGAACCGACCGCGACGCGCACGTTCACCATGGCCGTCGCGCGTTCGGCCAACGCATTCGCGGCGTGGCCCGCCTCAAGCATCGTCACGGCCTGCGTCGTACGAGTCATGGCGTTGGTCTCGGGGCCGGACGTCGTGAAGAAGCGCAGCAGCACGGGCTTAGTGAGCCACAGGGAACCAAACAGAAAGCGGTAGGCACCAGAAGCGCTCCGAGCTATGCGCGAGAACAGGTCGAGGGCCGGGGCATTGAACGATGCGGGGAACGGCTTGGCATTGATCCGCACGATCGCGCGAGCGAGGCGCGCGGTGGCTGTCATGGGCGGGGGAGTGGATGCGTGACCCCCCTGCTGTTCGACAACGAGCCTCAGCAGGGTCGCCCCCTTCTCGCTCACCCCGATCACGGCCGTCGGTTCGCTGAGCCCGGGAAACACCTTCTCGACGATCGCACCTCCCTCGTCAAGAACAAGGCCGGGCGTGACGGAACGGGATGCCAGCAGCTCGGCTGCCGCAGCGGCACCCGTTCCCGCGGTCTCCTCGTCGTGTCCAAAGCTCAGGTAGATGTCGTTACCGGGCACGATGCCTGCCTCTAGGCTCGCGGTGACGGCCTCGAGGATCGCGACGAGCGATCCTTTGTCGTCAACTGTGCCGCGCCCCCACAGCAAGCGCTCGTCGCCCTCGCCGGTGAGGTGGGCAGCGAACGGCGGGTGGTCCCAGCCCTCGTCGGTCGCGGCGACAACGTCGTAGTGCGCCATGAGGATCGTCGGGGAGTCCGCCGACTCGCCCCTCCATCGGAACAGAACCGAGTGCTCCGCCACGAGTTCACGGTCAAGTTTTTCGTGAACGAGGGGGTAGAGCATCTCGAGCGCGGCGATGAAGCGATCGAAGTGATCCCATTGTGTTTCCGCAGGGTCGAGTCTCGAGATCGTCGGGATTTCCACGAGGGTACGGAAGTTCTCGAGGGAGGTTTCGTGCGACATGGATTGAGCCTACCCAGCGAGACTCCGCCATCCTCTAGCTTTAGACCATGGCCGACGAGACAGACGACGCAGAAGGAAAACCCGTGGGTTTCGTCGCGCGCCTGCTCGATAAAGTGTCGACGCGCCATTGGATACTGGTCGCCGGTGCCGTCGTACTCGCGATAACGGGGCTGTTCGGTGGCCTCGCCACAGTGCACAAGGACGAGCCTGTGCTTCCCGTGCTCTCTGTGGGTGACGAACACGTGGGTCCACACTTCAGCGTTGCCGTCCACAATCTCGAACTCATGGATATTGCTCCCGACTACAGCTTCGAAGCCGACGACGGCAATGAGTATCTCGTCGCTACTATCACCGTCACTAACAACTGGGTCGAAACGACGACTTCCCTCAAGGACGCGCTCGCGCTCGAGTTCCTCGACAAGGAGCATTCAACGGTCGACCGCACTTTCTTGCTCTCCGATTCGACCCCTTTGCCGCAGATGCATCCCAGGCTTCCCATCGACGTGGGGGTGGTCTGGCAAGTTCCGCGCGGTTCCATCGCCGACGACCAAATTGTGCGGGTATCCATCATGGAAGCCACACTGAACACCGACACGGTGCTGACGTATGGCGATCGCTGGGACGATCCTCTGCCGGTGGCTCTTGTGGCACTTCCCGTTCATCGGGTGGCGGATGCAGGTGAGGGGTAGTGATGCGCAAAGTCATCAATGGCGTCGTTGCCGCCGCGCTCCTCGTGCTCGCGTCTCTCCTCTTTACTCTCGCTCCCAGCGACGAGCAAAACCAGGCGCCGGTCGAGATTCCGGTCTCGATTGGCCAGACCGGGCTGGGTCGCAACATCGAAACAACGGTGCACGACGTACGGCTCGCTGACGTTGTCACCGCGGATGGATATAGGACATGGACGGGTACGACGCCCGGTGTGTGGGTTGTGGTGAATGCGACGGTGGCCAATGTCGTGAATCCGACCTCGCTGGGTGCATGGCTCAGCGTCGATGGGCTTACCTATGAGGCGAGCACTCGCCCGGATTTTGACAGCCTTGAGGGCGTGGTCCTGAGTCCCGGTATCCCGACGACCGGCTTTGTTCTCTTCGAAATTCCCAGAGATCTCATCGATATGGACGTGCCCGTAAAACTCACGTTCGCGCCCTCCATGACCTGAGACTTGACTCCGCGATAGTGCTTTCCGTGCGTCTTGAAGACCTCGAGATCGAGCCGGTCATCCCGCTCACGAGCCCGGAAACGGGGAGACCGTGAACAGCTGGCTGAGAACAAATCGGTGGTATTTCGTCGCGATTGCTGTGCTGGCACCTCTCGCGATGCTCGCGGCCATGTCGACGAACTGGTTCCCCTATCAGGAACGGGTCAACGGTCGTCCCATCCCCGTAGCCGAGGGAGACAACGTCGAGTACTCGGGCGCTCGCTGGTCACTCGACAACTCGTTTGTGGTGACTGCTCGTAGCGAGGCGGGTCGTTCCGCTGAGCTCCCGGAGAACACCGAACTCGTCGTCGCGAGTGTTCGCATCGACCCTTCTGGCGCAGGAGGCAAGTCGCCCTCGTGCACAGTGCAGCTCAAGGATCGCGATGGCGAACGCACGTGGAACACGGCTCAGAGCAGAGAGGTCTCCGTCTCGATCGACGAGGGCGCATCGTCGAACTGCGATTCGACGCGGCTTGACAGCTACCTTATCCAGGTTCTCTTCCTTGTACCGGAGGGTGCGGGCGAGGGGGCGCACCTGATTATTGAGACGCCGGATGGACTTCCGGAGTTGCTGTCGCTGGCTCTGTAGCCTGCGCGGCCTCGCGCGCCTTGCGCGCATCTCGTTCCCTCGACTTTCCTAGCCCGTAGTCGTAGGCCGCCGCGATGAGGCACAGCCTGAGTGGTTCGACAATCGTGTCCGCGACGAGACTGATCTGGTTGTCGGTGGCAAACCACCAGGAGAGTTCGTGAGGACCGAGGAGCCGGTAGATGCCCTGAAGAATCCAGAGCGTGCTGGTGTCGAGAGCGGCGTATGACACGACGAATATCGCCATCGCGAGTGCCCCTGCCGCCCAGATGAGCCGCGCCGAGTCTGCGATGGGGCGCCACCTGCTCACAGTGCCGTCGGTGAGTGAGCTAATGCGCTTGCGTACGAACCGAGGTACACGCTCGTAGCGGCCGCGCACTGTCTTGACGACCATGTGGTCAAGCTCGGTGGTGAGCGGTTCTACGGCGAGGGCCTTCGAATACACGATGCCCGCGAGGGCGAGCCACGCGAGAGGGAGCACGATGACTATCCCTGCCTGACCCGCGAGCCACGACCAGGCGTCGATAAGCCAGCGCAGGGGCGCGAACAAGCCCCTTGCGGTTTCGATGAGATCAACAGCCCACACGACTATCGCGCGGCTCTGCACCCATTCGGGCACGAACGCCAATAGCGACTGGAGCACTATGACGGCGACGAAAATCCACACCGCCTCGAGGTAGACAGCGAAGTAAGAGGTCCACACCGGCAGACGCTTCGAGAACCGTTTGATCAGGAGCCGTAACAGATAGGCGATGATGACGATGCTCACTGTCATGACGCTCGGGCCGATATCGACAACCGAATTGGTGGTTGTCGGCGTTATCGCGCTGTGGCTGCTGTCGAACGGATTCCACTGCTCCAGGCTCGAGCTCGTGTAGTCGATGTAGTCGTCTTTCAGCATGTTCCAGGTCGCAAAGACGACAAAGAAGCCGAGAATGCTTGACCCGAGAATCTGGCTAAAGCGCTGCGGAGGGGCACCCTCCTCCGTCAGACGCGACTCGCTGATTGTCGTGAAAGTGGGCATGGCGCTGCGCAACACAAGGAACATCGCGACGTATGACGCGAGTCGCGCGAGCACCGCAACCGGCAGCACGAGTAGCCCGAGCAGAGGATCGATGTTGGCGAGAAAACCCGCGAATCTGATGAGCAGAAATCGCACCGCCCAGCCCGCGAGAAAAATAGTGATGAGCGCTGGCCACCGGGTCGCGAAGAGCCGAAACGTTCCTGTGACGATGCTCAGCATGCTCACTCTTGTCCCCTCAAACTCAGGCGTCGCCGAGGATGAGGATGTATATCCAGCGACATGATTAGGAGCCTACCCAGCGAGGCGTCTGCATCCCCTAGCTTTAAGGGGTGACAGGCACAGTGGAAAAGCCGCCGGGGGGTCGAATACTTCGCGCCCTCGACACGGTGCCCACGCTCGTCTGGATACTGGTGGGTGCGTTGGTACTCCTTGGGGTCGCTGGGCTCTTTGGCGGGCTCAATACCGCCCAGCGCCACGCGGACGAGCCTCCGGTGATCGCCGTAGGCGAGGAGCACGTCGGTCCCCAGTTCTCGGTAGCAGTGCACGACGCGACTCTCATGGATGTCGCACCGGGATTCAGCCTTGAAGCCGACGAGGGAAACGAATACCTCGTGGTCACGGTCACCCTCACCAACAATTACATCGAATCGACGATCTTGATCAAAGAGGCCATCGCGCTTGAGTGGCTCGACAATGAGCACGCCACAGTCGAGCGCACCGTAGTCGTCTCCGACCGGACGACACTCGCCCAGGCCCACCCCGGAGTGCCCATTGATGTGGCGATGGTGTGGCAAGTGCCTCGCGACTCGATCGATGAGGGCGACACGTTGCGCGTGTCCATCATGGAGGCATCCCTGCGTACTGACTCGGAACTGGTATTCGACGAGTACTGGTATGACCCGGTGCCGGCGGCCTACGTCGATGTGGTCGCCGAGCGAGACTTGTCGGGAAGCGGCGAGTAGTGCGATCGACCACGAAGGTTCTTACCGCCGCCACACTCCTGGTGCTTGCGTCGCTCGCTTTCATGCTG
>Ga0247807_10000132_pt1 | contig 55517 bp, 60 predicted proteins | sample UWRJL074202C1_FD_179931 | JGI IMG/M metagenome (GOLD analysis project Ga0247807, IMG submission 179931) | Plant litter microbial communities from Arlington Agricultural Research Station in Wisconsin, United States - UWRJ-L074-202C-1 | ecosystem: Environmental > Terrestrial > Plant litter >...
TGGCTTTGATAAGCGCTAATTGCGCATCAGCGCTGATGCCAGCCATCCCTTCTTTGTTAGCGTCTTTGGAGGCCTTTTGGAAGGAGGTGATGATCCCGTGTGCCTTATCCGCGAGCTGCTTCGTGTTGGTGGTACGAATGAGCTTAAGCAGTGGGATCAAAAGACCCAGCGAGAGCGGGTTCGCCGCCTGCTTCTTGACGTATATCTCGAGAAGATCCAGCACACGGGATTTGAAATTGACCATGGTGACTTTGGCGTCTTTCTGCTCTTGCTTCTTGTTAGGGATCTTTTTGCGCTGGGAGAAAATCTCCACAAGCTTGGAGTCCAGAGCCATCATTTCAGAATCGGTCATGTCGGCATCGCTGTCAGATTCTTCTGCTTCGGGATCGAGCGACTTGGTTCCGAGAGCAAGGGCAAGTGCGTCGTTGAGCTTCTGGACCTCAATGTCGTTCTTGAATTCCGACTCATCCTCTTCAATTTCTTCAGCCGAGTCGTCTTCGGAGTCATCTGATGAGCTTTCGTTAATGAGGTGGCCATTGAGAGCGCCACTCGTGTCGATGACTTCAACATCTGAATCCATTTCTACGTCCTCGTCCTCGTCATCATCTTCGCTTCCTTCTTCATTGTCCGACACTTCTTCACCATCTTCAGGTTGTTGGTCGAATAGCTCTTGTTGGCCTCGTAAACTCTCGCCAGATTCCAAGACGTCGGTCATGAGTTGCAATCCACCTTCGGAAATTTCTTCCATAAATGCTTGGAAGACATGCTGAGCAACTTTTCGTAGTAGCGCAGATGGCTTTGATACGAGTGACAACAAGAGTTCGACCAAAACCTCCGAAGCCTCCACCTCGGAGTCCTCTTCGTCATCGGCTTTGTGTCTAATGAGCTTGTCATAGCAAAGTTTCAATTCATCAAGAATTGAGACTGCCTCCACCTCACTGTTATATAATTGGAAAATTACAAGAGAGTATAGCAGGGCTAAAGCCTGCAGAGGAGCTTTATCATCCGCTTTAGATTTCTTGGACTTCTCTTTCTTGGACTTTTTCAATATCTTTTCCAGTGTTGATAGTGCGTCGTCCTTGACTTTAGTAATGTCTTTGTCCATTTCTACTCCATCTGGAGCAAATTCGCTGTTGAACAATACAGAGCATGGGTAGGAGTAGCCAGTTAAATCGGCGACCAGACGAGTAAACACCGATGATAGACGGTTTCGGAATAGATTCCGGCTTTTTTGAGATAACGGTGGGCTGCACTTGAGACTTGTGCTATACGAGAGTTTTGCCAGTAGGAGAACAATGTCTTCTATCCATGGAGTGTTCGAGGGCTCCTCAATATCGGCTTTCCGTAGAATTATTAACAAGTAGTCACCAAGTATGGTTCGTCGCATTTCAGCTTCCTTTTCGATATCAGATCTGCCCAAATATAATCAGCTCATTGTTCAATAAGTGTAACTCAATCAACGGGTGTATAGTATTATCCCATTTGAGACGAAGACGAGAAAGGAAATAGCTGCTTACCCTTCAACGTTGAGAACAGGAGCAGTCAATATCTCGATTACTTCCTTCGCATTCTTTGCATTGACACTAGCAAGAATACTCTCTACTGTTTTTGACTTCGTCATCTTATCAAAATTGTATGCTCCATGGCCTCCAATTAGATGAGGAAGAATGGCAACAAGAGTCTTCGAGTTGGCTTCCACGGTCTGTGATAATACCTTGAGGGATTTCTCTGCTGAGCGGTGCAAGAAACGATCCGCATCTTGACTGTGGTTAATCACACATCTAACAAGGTTGTGACTAAAAATGAATGGGAAAAGTTTGCCGTATGATGCAGGATCCTGAAGGACCTTCTGGAGGAGCAAAAAGCCCCAATATTTTCGTTCTCGGGATGCTGTCGAGGAGAAAAGGTTTTCTAACAGATGTTAGTTAGAGCTATATGTATGACATAAATTCTCTTACCATCAACAGAAACTTTCCAGAAGTTCTCGAAGTTTGATTTGGTGCCTTTCTTATCCTTCTGCTTCAAGGCTTCCGAAAACTGCCCCAATATGATGTCCCAAACAAAATGCAAGTGAGGGTTCCAATTGCCAGTCTGTTTAGCTTGTTGGATGGAACCTTGGTCTTTTGTGTCGCTCTCCCTCAGTGCTTTCCCAAGTGATTGAAGGCGATCCAATGGATTACCGGTTAGCCCCCAGGGTTTGGTAGGAAATTTCATATTGGGGAAACGTATTCTAGCAGTAAGCCATATACCTACACCTTCAGGTGACATTGCTAGCCCAGACTCAAAGAGTTTTTCAAAAGTGCTTTCCGCCTGCGATTGGCTCATCTGTGCAATTGCTTTCACAATTACTGCTCCACATTCCTCTCTAAGCCATGGCTTTCTCTTGGATAGCTCAAAAAGTTTCTCGAGTATCACAAACCATCTCTCCTCATCAGAGAACAATACGTTTGCCTTGACAAATGATTGTAGTCCAAAAAGAAGGCCCAATGCATGGTCTTTCTCCTCTTGCCCACTCAAATCACCATCCGGCTTAGTCTTTTCAACCAGGATGGCCAGAACCTTCTCAAATGTCATACCCTTGTACTTCGTTTCGGCCAAGTTCCTTTCTCCAAACAGTTCTCTTAAGATTTCCGTTATAGCGATACTGAAGCCCAACCGCGCAGCTTTTGCGCCGCTTGCCAATCCTCTAAAGAGGCGGCGTTCGAAATGTCTTTGCAAAGTAGAAAGCTCTACGCCATCACCTCCTAGGAGCCCCAAAACAACTGCGTTGGCAGCATTCAATCTTTGCGCCTCATCCTCATCTGCTAAAAGACGATATGTCTCTACTTCGCGTTTGAATTCGGCGCTTTTGCGATTAGGTTGGTCGAGAAACGGAGATGGCTCTAGAAGTATCGCAGGACCTTTTGTGACTGGCTTAGGATTGGATTTCTGTTGCTTTTTGGCAGGAGCATCTACTGTAGGGGCATCCTGGTTCGATCGCTTGCGTTTACTACCCATCGTGAGGTGTGTAGATCGTTGCTCTTGAATAAATGATGGTTGATAGAAATTTTGGAATTTAACATTTTTCTGCCACAATAAGATACTGCGAACAGAGTACACCGCCTTGCAGGGTGCAAAACTGATGTGGATGCCTAAGGCCTGACAAGGGGCTCGCTTAGCGATTGCGATTTCGAGTAGCATTAGCAAGTGCCTAGGTCAGCCAGCTTAGTATTATCTAGTGAACTCGTGTCACCTTACTTTGAACTTTTTCTAAGATTACAATCACCTCTCTTTCGTTTTGCACGTTCGCTTACATGTCTTCTTCTAGTGTGATAAATAACAATGTTACGCTAGTACTGCCTGCCCTTGTATATGGTGCTAACAGCACCGATGTGATAGACAATTTGTCGGTATTAAAAACTATGCGTATCATCCCGCGAACCAAAAGAGATTTAGAGTACTGCTGAATAGATTCCTCCATAGCTATGGCTAGGGGACTAATGAAGTTCAAAATATCTACATATTCAATAGCAAATTTAGAGTGTAAGGCCCTGTAGGTGTCCTCATAGGGCATGTGTAGTCTTGAAAACTCTTTGTGCTGCCCAAATCGGCCACATAGCTAAAAGCAACAAAAAAACAGAGTGGCCCCAGTGGCGTATGGTCTTGAAGCTACAGGCTCCCTAAAGGCAACTAAACGAATTAGGGTTTCCTGTCTCGCCAAAATGTTCCGCGTGACCTCTCAGCTAGAGTCACTTGATGATTATTTTTATTTTAGATAGTTACCTAACTCACAATTGAACAGTCCATATTTAAACCCAACGAGTACTCATAGATCTCCTATAGATATATCCACGTATCCTTCATATGATACCCTCAAAATTATTCAACCTAGATCAACAACGCTTATAAACCTCCAGCTACGAAAGCTACTATGGGAGCAAACACATCTATCCCGGAAGACAAATTAACCCCAGATCAAACTATGGCAGCCGCTCCACTAATTGATCCTTATTTCCACGATTCGGTACCACTTACCGAGCGACAAAAACGACGTAGATCTGAGAAAGCGATCGTGGAAAGAGGCTTCGAGGGCATTACAATCATCGATCCAGATCCCCACGAAGCCACGAGGCACGCATATCTCGAATATTTGAACCCCTCCCACTGGGGGGACAAGGAAAGCCGCATGGTATTCTGGGCCAAAGGTTCCTGTACAATTAGAGCCGGGCTTGATGTAACATCGGGAATTGGAATCGTAAGCCAAACTAGTCCTGACCCTGACCAATGGGTATGGGGCGCGTTCCATGTGATGCAGGAGGTCGACACACAGATGGTAGAAATTCTGGCGCTGGCGCTGACGCTCAAGATCGCCAAAGATGAGTGCGATAGGCTGACGGAAATGTAAAGACCTTCAAAAGTGCTGGTTTATTTGAGCTCTAGGGATGCGCTTAATAGAATTCAGGGGCCTAATTTTGTCGCGCTGTCAGGAGTCCGAATGGTTAAGGCAGGCATAAGGGTAGCTAAAGCTGGTTTAATTGCAGCGCATTTCATGAAGCAGCTTGGAATTGAGGTGGAACTTAGGTGGATTCCTGATGGGTGCGAAATTGAAGGTGCTCTTGAGTCGAATTGCGCTGCCACTGAAGGCGCTAAGTTCAAACCTCCTCGTAAGGGCCCTGACTCTTTCATCAAGGATGTTCACGCAGACCACAAGCACAAAAAGAAGGCGAAACTCCGGAAGAAAGAAGCAAAACAGAGGAAGCTGGCGCGTAAAATGAGGTAACAGAGTTTTGACTCAGGATGTTTAGATGGATTACTTTTTGTTCTATGTTATCATCTTAGGACTATTTCCAACGCACGCCACAGGTCTAGAATCTCGCATCTGGTACACATGGCAGCCCACCATGCCTCCACCATCCTGTCTCTGTTTGGTAGGGAACTTGCAACTTTTGGTTATCGAGGTAGGGCACTGGAGTGGCGCACATTGTTAGTGATAGCCGAATTTGTCAATGGCCTTATAAAGTGGAGGAAGAAGTATCGTGGAATAGGCCACCTAAAAGATTTGTTCTTTTCGTCAGCGCGTCCGCTGAGTAGGTGTTGTAAGAAGCCCGAAGGAAAAAACGCCGCTTGACGTCCGCCCCCGGTTGCGACGGAGTCGAACCGCCCTTCTAGCGTCCTAGTCTTCCCAGAGTGCCCCCGTAGGAGCGGGAAACGAAGAACAGGTACCCCTACCTTTTTTCTGGAACGCGAAGATTTCACTTTGAGGCCCGCGGAGTGAGTAGTTGGCAAGTCAAAGGCTAGGAACTGGGAACGTCAGCAACTGACGATGGCGAGTGTGCTCAAGGGGATATCACCATTCACACTTGAGGGCTGCAATTGGATGCTTCAAGGAAGTATCCTTGTACGGCTAACACGCTGGTAATGGCTCTTTGTTCTTACGTGGAAAAGATTTTGCAGAAGTATTGATGATTGTAGAGAAGTGATAAATAAAGAAGAACGACGGATGTGGATTGAGCCTTCAAATGGGAAGTTGCTATAGAGAAAGAGGCTATACAGCGTGTGGAAGGAATTTTCTCATAAATATATGTTGATGGGGGAAGGAACGCTATGGTGGTGGCGTGCACTGATAACTCCAACTGTTTCTCTAGATGGAGTACTCATATAGATTCTGTACTTGCCTTGGAATCCCTTATAATGAAAATTGATTTGCGCAACTTATTTGCGCAAAATTGTCTATTAGGACAGGACCACTTACGATCCACAGTATATCCCTTTAAATTGTACTTGTTATTTCAATCATACATTTACTACTACTCTACATAATAGCACCAATTGTAGAACAACTATTGAAAGTCATACGCGTATTTTTGCCGAACTGACAGACACTTCATGGGTCTCTCAGATTGAAAAGTCTAGTTGTCGCGATATCCACAAAGGCTCTATAATATAAAGCCCATTAAATGTATTTAATGTTCTCAAAGATCTCAGTTAATACAAAACGCCGAATAACTCTATAAAGATCATTCCATGGGTTAGATTAAGCTCAACTCAATATTGTGACCTACAGTACTATTTAGACACAGTCACTAACACCTGTAACTAGCAACCGAACGATATGATGCCGCTCCTTATAACAGCGACAGATGTCGCCTTGTTTCAACTGCAGAGATAAATTAATTATGAATATTGTCTTGTTTACTATATATTAGTAATTCTCCCTTAATCGTCACAGCTAATCCCTAGGCACCAGCCTCCCATATTGCTGTAGCCTCAGGCACCCACATCCCCAGTAGTTAGCTATACCTAGAACCTCTCCCTACTGAGAGCTTCCTTCCCTAGACTTTATCAAACCAAGACCCTTTAACACACGTTTTCACCAAGGAACCTCTCCTTTCGTTCATCGTGAGTACAGGTCCTTGACACATATCAGCCCATATGAGCGGTTGAAAACCACACCCATGTTGATCGCTGTGGTTGCCTGGCTTTTTTTCGACGATTTGAGCTCAATCAGTAAAGACTACGAGTGTATGTTGGCGTACATTAAAGGCTATAAAACAACACTCTTCTTCAAGGTTCCGCTACCTAAGACTTCAGAGTAAACATTCCTGCCCAATATGCCTTCACCACTCTTGAATCTTGCCGATGAGCTTCGCACAATTATTGTTGACATCATCGAGAGAGATGATATACATGATGTTGTAAATCTGAGCTCGACTTGTCGTTCATACAGGAACATCCTCGTCCCTAAACTCTTCCAGACTGTGATACTACGCAATAGCGAGAAAAGTGGGCAAGCAATAAAGGAATTTTTTCGAAGCAAGAACTCTATTTTCGTCAGGAACCTGCATTATAAAGGAAAGTCATATTTGCCACCGGATCACATTTTGGGGCCTTCAGAAAAGGAGATCGATACTAGTGGCGACATTCCTGAGACAATCTTGTCAGACGCAACGCGTGAGATACTCTCAGATCTGAAAAGTTTCTCGAACTTGGAGCAATTGATCATTGAGTTCGAATGGGATGACGAGCAGCTGAGCTGGGCCTTCTATCATTTCGATGAAGATGAAACCGTGCATCAGACCAACGAGCGCGAGAGCAAGGATGCTTGGAGAGCACTTATGGCAAAGACTTATGCTGCAATTGGGACAAACAAAGCTACTTCTAAGATCAAGAGCTTGGAGTTTAGAAATGTTCTGCCTAAAGTTCCATCGTCTTGGAAATCGGCAGACTTCATAGAGTTCCTAGGATCGGTCCTGGAATTTAAAATCTCTATTTACGCTATGGAGAATGGGGTTGGTTGGTGCATGAATACTAATGAGGGCTATTTTACGTTTTTATATGACATTGGGAGGAGACTGACAACCCATTTGGATACCGTAGAAACATTGTCTATAGCCGCAAACGACTACGGACCTATTGGAAGTGAGGGTATCAGACACATGCCCTCCTTTTTGAGATTAGAGAGTATGCCGAAGCTAAAGTATTTAAACTTGCAATACTTTATCTTAGATCTTCCACTTATCAGATTTATTGAGAGCCATATTGATGTGCTCGAGGGTATTAATCTAGAAGATTGTTATGCTGCAGTCAGTAATGGGCTCGCAGAAGCTGGGATTCCTTGGAAGGACTTCTTTGACAGGATCACAGCTAAGCAACCAACCAAACTCAAACTGCTTGCAATTAATCCTGCAACAGTGAAAATGCCGTGGGGTAACGTATGTGAAGATGAAGAAGATGACGAGGAATACATCAACGGGAAGGCGCTTCTGGACAGTGGAAGGAAACCCTTCAGTTATGGTTATTTGGTAAGTACTGACTGCTGTAAATCTTTGTATGTAAGCTAAAATCTTCTAAGGATAGTAAATATGGGTCCCTAAAGGACAGCAAAGATGACAATCTCGCGAAGCTCATAGACGGATCGGACTATGATGCTTTTGATAAGTTGATGAAGCTTGTCCAGACAAATGCCGAAAAACATCCCGCCTCAACTGCATGGTTCTGAATGATGGCATTGTTGAAGAATAACAAAAATTAGAATTTTCTATTTGTATCATTCCTTTTTGAGAGAGCTTCTTTTAATTCACTTTTCTGAATTCTTGAACCAAATCTCCGACAAAACTCAATTTTGGCATGTCAAAGGCTTCATATATCTGGCTTCAAGATGTGGCTTCTGGCATCCCAGGTAGTTAAATCTAGTCAAAAACCAACAGTAAAAAGCGACAATGCATGATTCTCTTTTTGAAGGATCTAAGGCGTAAGTATCATTAGCATCAAAAGATAGCCCAATCCCCCCTTAACATTTCTCTTTTTTTCTCTCTCTAGTCTTATGTACCTGTCCTGACTTGGACTCGGATTATAGAGTTAGGAAAAGACTAGAGGAAATAGGGTCAGCCTCGATGAGAATTACAATTTGCTGGTAATATTAGAGCATTATTAGACTCTTATCAAATTCTAATCATATTTCAAAGCCTTGGAGAAAAGTCTTCTGAAAGATTTAGTGATAGAGGTGATACGAATTAGTAGAGTTATATACTACTTATGGAATAATCTCTACTCTTTTGCCTAAATTTTTTCAATTACTATACATAAAATCTTAGACTACTTATAAGTGCTGAAAGTATTGCAGCTGAGACTCGTTTCTGTTCTTGAGCTGGCTTTTTTAGCAGTGAAGAGATTACCCGGAAACAAGTATTCAATCGCATCTAATCTGACTTGATTTGCTACCAGAAGGTGAGAAGTTTGCTTACGAGTTTTGATTTCTGCTAGCAAGAATTGATAGTGTTGGAGTAAAACATACTAAGCTGTATGTAGGGTAGCCATTTCCCCATGGGCTATACCTCCCTTGTAGAAAGGGGCCGTGCTCATTTGTGGTGTGGAAATCTAACCGTTTACAGCGCAATAAGTGACACTCGTACCGAATACAGAATAGCGCAGAGCTTACAACACGAGTGCTAGGATAGGTTATTGGTTATGATATTAGGGGCCCTGAATTTGTTTTTGAACTACTATATTTAGTCCGTGTCTCATTGGGCTCTACTTCCGAATAGCCTATCATGATTCATACAGGTGAGAGTTTTGCAATTAAGCCTCTGCATTTATGCTGTCTGGCAGAAGATACCTTCGTATCTAACGTCCAGCACGGTCAGTGACGGAGGTGGAGATCAGAATCAATATAAGATGCCAAGGAGAGCACTACCTCATGTATGTATTTGCGGACGAATTGTGGTCAATTAAAATAATGAAACAAGCTTCGAGAACCACAAGTCTGAATGGAGAACAAATTCCGAGAACGTACCCACAATGCCATTTATGGCACAGCCTTATAAGAAGCGTTTGGTTGATACCGTACAGAAACATATAACACCGCTACTGACCGTCTCACATTCCACACAATCAATAGCTTGACCAACCGTCAGTCGACATACATTAATTACGGAGTGAGTACAACGTGCTCTTGTCGGAAGCCGCTTGTTTTAGCTGGTGCAAGATGAATAATGGAATTATATCTGAAGGGGACGACGTCTATACGCTCGACCTGAATGCCATCAATGGTACCTCTAGCAAGTCCTCTGTAATGTTTGGCATGTTTCAGAAGTGCGTTGTCAATCTAATTCTTAAATACAGGGCTGTCATCTATTCTTCCGAATAATTCAACATGTCGGCCAAACAATCGTGAAAATTTCCCGCGCGACATACTTGCATTTAATATCAAATCTCTAGATGATGCAGATAAATTAGAGCGATGTTCTGAAATACGTGGTAACATCAAGGTGTCTTTGCAGTCCATAGGCTCTGTCTCATTCCCCGGGATCACGCACATTTACGGGGACTTCGTCATTGGCAACACGAATGAAATCAACGTTACAGGATTAAGCTTTGTGGACGGTTCGATTCTACTTCATGATAATACAGGAGACTCATTCCAAGCACCCCAACTCACGCGTGTCGAAAACCTCTACATTATTGGAAATACTTATGCTAAAGTCTCTATTCCTAATTTGCAATACGTTTCTCATAATTTAACTGTCATTGGCAATCATAAACTTACCATCCTAGAGTTTGAACAATTAGGATCTATTGGCGATTCTGGATGGTCAAGGTCAGGAGCTAACCCTATTGCTATTCATCAATTTCTTACTATCAATGACAATGAAAAACTAGACGAGATCCGATTTCCATATTTAGATTATCTATGGTCCAATAACAGTATGTCTGGAAATTTCAATATGTAAGTTTCTCCAAATACCATTCTCTTCCTTAATAAATAATGACTTATCGTAGCTTATCTGCACCAAACTTGACCGGCATATCAACTACAAACATTCGTACAACATCTACGGCTTTCGATTGTAGCCTCTCACCATTTTACGAAAAAGCCCTAGCAGACAAGCATGGTCATTGGACTTATACGGATCTCGCGTCGGGCTACAAATTTTCCTGCGCTAGCAATTACGGCGGCGTTCCAAATTCCAAGTCCTTTTCGGTAAAAGGGTACAAATCCAAAGCATCTTTCAAATCGATACACATCATAATTATTATTGTCGCGGTCATTCTAGTTTTGTTAGGAGGATTCATTATATGGCAGGTATTAGATAGTAGGAGGAAGAAAAAGAATCAGATTACTGCGGCAAATGCAGCATTGGTGAGTGTGTCTACTCCCGACTGTCAGGATGCGCCACCAAAATATGGCGATGTACTTCGCTCGGATGAGCTGTTACCTGTATATTCTGCGCAGAGTGCGGAGAATGAAGTGTCAGGTTCAGCGCCAACCGCTATTTGACACTCGAATCCAGATGGCGCGATATCAGGCGAGGGAAATCGACCAAGGGAATAGTCAATCTTACCTCGATTCATGTCTTGGAGGGCTCCTGCGGTAAGGTCTTCAGCTACAGCACAGCTATTGGGTATCCCACATCCCATACGACAACTGAAGACTTCTATTCTCGATAATCTTATGGAATAGCCGTAGATAAATTACCTGCCTGAATCCTTAGAAGGTCGGTTACGATCAAAAACATCCCAATCAGGAAGCTACGCAACCGGGTGTTGGCGCCTAGCTTTTGCCGCATTCACAAATTCGAAAACCCATCTTTCAACAGTTTAAGTACGTACTGAAGATAGTTTTGCAAATTCTTTGTGAGAAGTAGAAGCAGCACGCACACGCATCTCTATTTTGAACGCTTATGAGTTCCTAAATGGATGAGTTAGCAGTTTTATATAACAACTGCATCATTTGTTTCAGTAAATAAACACTAGATGGCATGAGTTTGTGTGGCAATGTGGCGACGCCGGCCTTTCAGTCTTCTCTACTTCCTCCAGCTGCTTCAACCGAACTTGATGATTAGCAAGCATTAATGTTACCCTGGACAGCTCCGGAAATGGCTCCCAACAATTATTAGGTAGCTATAAAATTATCATATGAGAAGTTTTGAATAGTCCTTCTCTAGAAAACAAGCCAGCAAATATTTATTCTGCTCTGCTCTGGGCGCGCCAGCGCGTGCTCTTTTGGTCTACTCAGCGATATGATTAACACACGTGACCAGACATTTACAAACCCTTTTACACATAAAAGCTTAAGTAGTGGTGTTCAGGACCCCAAAAATAACCAGATCTGTGGCTATTTTTAGGACGTGAAACACCAACTTTCTGCGAGCATGAGGCAACCATCGATTTGGACCAGAAAAGTCCATAGGCATTACTCGATGCTGTATTATCATTTACTTTCCTTCGCTACATCAAGCAGTAACACATAATTAATCCTTAGAAGCCCCAGACTTTACAATTTACAAATGGCAGCAACTGCCTTCCCGCTGTTCAGTCGCCTTTCGACAGAAATCCGAATAGAAATATGGAAGCAAGCACTTCCCGGACCGCGGATTATCTATATTGAGCGCCTTCTTAGAGGGGCACTACATCCAGATTGGGCATGGCCCCAATCATACAACCACGAAGATGCCCCATTTGCTTCTTATTTTACGTCGGCATCCCCTAACAACTCTATTATATCTCTTTTAGAGGCGTGCCAAGAATCCTCTTTCGTAGTTAGGAAACATTATTCGCTTATTCTACCCGAATCTTCTGTAACCCTAAGACTTTCTATATCTTGGGCGTAGGTGGCATTATGCTCTCTCGTATGCTCCACGGCACTTCACTCCTTCTTTTCCTGGCGATTTTGCAGCGGGTCGATATGGGCACCCAGAGATTAGTGAAGATATAGCGGGTCAAATTAGGAACCTAGTAATATTTAGCACAGAAGACGAGGAATGGTTAGCTCGGGATCTCTTGAGTGTTTTTACTGGAGTGGAACTATTAGTCTTGGCAGATTCGTTCCATGATCAGAATGAGTCGGGAGAAGAGTTAGTATGGCTATTGGGGAAACTAGGCGATGAGCTACAGGACTATTGACAATCAGAATCAGCAGAAAATGACTGGCTTGTCACGAGAGAGATTATTTTGTGGAGGGATTGGTCTCAGTATAGGAAAAGTATTGATGTCAACGAGCAGAAATTGACAAAGGCGTGGAACAAATACAGAGGTCGGCAAGGTGCTGAGATACCAAAGCTGGTGAAAAAGTCCGTTACGACTGCTAAAACTAAAAACGGCATCTTAGATATCTGTGGCTCCGAGGATAAGTTCCAGAAGCTGGCCAGCTTAGACTGGGCATTTGTTAAAGGAGATAAGGCATACAACGGTGTTTTAAGCTTGTCACAGCAAATAGCCTTTCTAAAGTTAGCAGTGGGGCAAATAGCAAGTGAAATTTGGTGCACTTTGTCGAGAGCTATGGTGATAGGCGAATTTGTATGGGATGTACTGGTTTTGGCCGCGAAAATTGATTTATTGGTCCTTGAGAGGGAGAGACTGGAGTTGATTATCAGCGAGGCAGAGGATGTCTAGGAGACATTTGCGGAATGGGCAATATCATTAAACGATTTAAGACATACTCTGAAAAATCGCGGAGATGATTAGCAGCTCGGTCCCCTGCAGTACATTTGGAATTATCATAAGGACGCTTACATGATTTGTATTTACTAGTAACCTTACAAGCCGGCCTGTCACAAAGAAATCTCAAACCGAGAAGCCAAAAGACATCCTGGTGGTAAGCTCAGGGCCTTGAACATAAATTTCAAAACCTAAAGAGAACAGAGCGCAGAGACTCAGACTAGGTTGCTAACTTATATAAAATATGCTGCTCATGCAAGGCTATGAGGCCACGTTAAGATTCTTCTCCCTTACACATTTGCCAGCAAAGATTCTGTACCACAGGGGGCTTTTCTTGAACGGGTACCTTCGAGAATCTGCGAGCCTGAACCAGAATTGCCAAAGACAGCTCATGGTATTTCAATTTAGTGTCAACTTAAATTAGAACAGAGTATACAAAGGAGAAGCTTTGTAAAATTAGGGATAACCTCCTGGTGGGTGATCAAGCGCTAGTCTGTGTCTAGCTTGGAATAGAGAAAAGCTCAATGAACGGATATATGGTGAAATTTGTTCTATGCACACGAAATCACAAAGTCTACGATAGTTACAGAAGGAAGGTAAAAGGTACGAGTGTAAACTCAGCTAGGCAAGTAAATGCGTATTTTGTCGTTTTATACCTCCTTGTGTACCACCTCTGTGTACTCGCTTATTTTACTGATTCAGTAAGAAGTCTACGATATTTGCAGCATAGATGAAGTAACTTCAGTAGTTCAAAATCACAACTCAGCGGAGGAATAAAGATTGGTGAATTAAATCCAGTGTATAAGGTGCTACTAGTACGGGTTCCTGCACAATATGCGTCAAGATCTAAAACCACAACACTTATACCTGCATAAGGCTGACCGACGTTCAACTCTTTCAAAAGTCTACTTCCGGGTGTAGGTACGATGGCAGATCTTAGAGTTCTATCTACTAGTATACAAGCTACAACTGTACAAGTTTAGGTGAGACGTAGAGACTCAATATCATCATATCAGCTCCGATTAAGATAATATTATTCTTAAATTCGTCGTTAGTAAAATATCTTCAACGAGCCATCAAGACATGCACACGGCCCTGGGAAATTTGAGTAATGAGTCATTTGTCTTAGGTCACAAATTTCTCTCGCAGTTGATTAACAAAATTGAGCTTCAGATCCCCTTACATGTGCTTCTGGTAGATGTTCTAAACGTTGTTTGACTCGTGCAATAATTAGAATTCGCCTCATTACCAAAATAAGCCTGAAGCTCTTATAACAGAAAAGTGAATAATAACATCATGTACTGCCAGAAAGAATCACCTATTGTTACTAATCTGTATTGATCTATTGATCAAACCCGATTTGACCAAGTGAGGCACTTCTATCGAGTTAGCAGTGTCATCTTAGCTGACCAATTATTACTAACCGCGAACGTTTTTTCTTATCTTTCTTCGTCGAACCCATTCCTCCCCAAGGGTCAACCTCTTCTGGAACATCTGTTGCTAACTTAAACACCAACTCTTTCAGAACGGCTGTACTAAGCTCGCCATGGTCTTCTAACAGATCCACAAACTCGCCGCGATCAAGTAAGACTTTGATGCATTCACTGACTTTCCGAAGGATGACTTTTCGTAACATATAGTCATTTTCCATAGTATTTTCTTGAACTAGGCGAATACTTTCCGAGAACCTGGTGCTATTCCACGTTTCTGGCAGTACTTCGTTGTACTTAGTCACAGCGTGCTCTTTAAGCGGCCGAATATCGTATTTGTCTGCGATAATGTACATTTTGGCGTTAATGACTAAAGACAAGGGACTGTACAAAGAATTGCCGTTCGCGACGGTAGCCACCTTAAATGTAGGGATGATTTCTGTGGCAGTTGAAGACAGTGAGTTTTGCTGCCCATGAGCTGGAAGCTCTTCTCTGGTATCAACACGATCGTCATCATAGTCTAGGCAATATAGGAAATTGATCATTTTCTCGACAAGGGCAGGTTCGTCGTCCTCGAGAAAAACCTCTTGTGATAGAGCCTCCTGAAGCCTTGAATCAGCTTTACCAGCAATTCAATTCTGGGCATGATACTTTGAATACGCCATCAACGGCGGCAGCTAGAACTCGTGATCTAGAACAGATAATTGCGCGATGTACATGATGAACAGTATTGTCAGTGCACCGGATCGTGAAGTCAGAGTATTTCCCCGATCGCAAGCTTTTCTTTGTCAGAATTTTGCGCACCCATATGGTCTTGACCTACTTCTTCACACAAGATGCTAGTTGTTCTAGCTGATATTTGTTAGATGTGGACATGATGTGAGTTAACGATGATATGATATTACCATCGGTGAATGAGATACTCGATATATTTCATAACTCGCCAAGATTGTTGTACAACACCAATTATGCCAGATATAATTTTCCTGTTTACCCCTCTTCGCTGCTGGCACGCGGAGATATGTTTGGCGTATCCGATTGGCCATTAAAGATTCCCAAATTTATGATCTTGTTAGTTGAATTGGATGAACTACACGGTCGTGCAAGGCAACAACTCACACTCACATACGCGAGATCTGCGTCTCATGCACGCAAATAAGCGTGGAGTAAAAGAAAATTCAGCGCATGAGAAAAGATAGCAAATACTATTGTGTTAAATCCCCTCTAGTGTGTGTTGGATACGCCACGAAGAAGAAAAAAAAAGGAAAAAGAAAGACACAAAGTCTCGTGGAATACTTTTTTGCGCACCTCCGCTATGGATGATCAATTGCAGATCTGATGCAAACTATTTTGGCCAAAATAATTACGATCGTGATGTCTTTGAGCAATTACTTCCTACCTTTTCAGTCACTGATAACAGAAGTAAGCGGGGATTTAAATTACCTTGTGTATTCCTCAATGACCAGTTCTATTTTATGTTAGAGCATAATATATAAGGCAATCCATCTACAGGCCTGCGACAGATATAAATGCACAATTTTATCTTTACTTCATGTATAAGACTGGTTCCCACGAATCATCGAAAATGCGATAGAGCTTCTGCTTCGAGAATTTATTTATAAATCGAACTTCAATTAAGCCACCATATATGGTACCCCATTGTTAAAGTATTCTCAATACACGCATTCGCTGTTGGTCATGCGACCATGTCACATGACCAGTATGGATCCCTTGTTGAAGGTATTATTGATATTTATATATAGTAAATATAATAATGATTACTTTAAAAGTATAATTTGACACTCTATATAAAATATTATAATAATGCTATATATTTAGAGGACATTAATATTGCTTTGCTGTTGGGGTGGACCTAAGTGGACAAAGATGCGGAACACTGAGCTAATCACATGCTTCAGCCATCCCTATCATCGTTGAAGACGCAAGAATGCTATGGAACGGCTGTAACTGATATAATCGAACCTTGTATTCTGACTAGAGCGAGCCTCAGATCATCTCAGCTATGGCTTCTATCGAAAAGCGTAATTATCACAACGAATAGCGTAAGCGTAAGTAAACAACTTCGATCCTATTTTTAGGATCTTTCTCCACCTAAGGATAGACCAAGAATCAACTAGCCAACGAAAACGTGTATATGGTAGCGATGCCATTGGAGATGAAGGATCCTCCATTCTACCTTCACCGAATATAGCCATAAAGGAACATTTCCGCATGACCAAACGCACCTTGTCTGCTACCAACCGGATGAACACAACTACAAATGTAGAAGGTACGGAGAGCAAGAACCTGGCCATAATGGAAAAAATTTCAATTATACCTTAGAAAATGGAAGACCCGGAGAGCGAGTTAAAAGCTACTAACGAGGTTATCATAGGCTAAATTTCATCTTATGTCGGAAGACGAAATGCCTGGAGAGCCAAATGAGCGAAGTAAGTCTTTGGAATCGGTATATGAAGATAGATTGCAAGCATACATGGAACACTGTCGCTTCTTCTCTTAAAACGAAATGGAAGTCAGATATGGAATTGCCCAAGATAAGATTGTGCCTTCAGAATGTGCTCAGGAACGGCAATCAGATACCTGGAGTTGATATTTACGGAGCGCCTATTGTCAATAAGGGTGGTCATGTAGTTTGGCATAAGATATCTAATGACAGTTCCGAGTGTCCGGTCAAATTCATTGAAAGATATGCTGAGCTTGTACAAAATTATCCTTTGGTTTCTGATTATTGTGGCCTCAAGCATACCATCTCATTAGCTAGTATACCTAGACCTCTCCCATACGGAGAGCTTCCTTCCCTAGACTTATCAAACCAAGAACCTTTAACACACCTTTTTCTCGAAGGAACCTCTCCTTTTCGCATCGTGAGTACAGGTCCTTGACACTGATAAAGACAAAGATCCGGCAACGCTTATTCTTAGAGGAATTTGCTCGGACACGGGATAGCTCCTGGACGAGGCATTGCTCGTATCCAGCCAGTCCTTTTAATGTAGCTCGCACTTGCAAGTCTTTATAGAGGTTATAAGATGGAGACGCGTGTTAGAGGAATGTGCTAACAGTGAACACACTCGCCAAAGCAATGACATTCTGGTACGACAGTCTTACCAGTAGTGAACTATATATTTAGTACCTCTCTACCTAATTAAGTATATGAGTTTAGCAGGCAAAAGGCGCTAGAGTAAGCTCGGAAGCCTATTCGCTACTGACTAGATATAGTATCGTGTGACAATAAGCGTAAAAGCCATCTTTTAACTTTCCTTTTATTATCAAATAGCCTCAAAGAAACCTTCCACTAAGCTTTAACTCTTAAATAGTAAATCTAAGGAATCTTCATTTCAGAATTTCAGCGATTAACTAGACTTTTCACGGTACCGCGTTTCCATGATCTATGCATGGACTGTAGCTCTATGCATAATTCATTTAGACCGCCGATACATTCAAGGGAACGACTATGAACAGGATGGCTCTCAATATGGGCAACGAATTTACCTATTGGTGCCGTCCACTTGATAGCCTGTCTGTACCATTAGGGCAGTGCGAAAGTTGACATCAACACCCCAAAAAGTTTCGTATAGTCTTCATGTATTTCATTTCACATCTTCAAGTCTCTAAGCCATCAGGCACTGGCGAACAATTTACTTCACCATGGCTTTTGAGAGCTCTTCCAGCCCTCGTCCGTTACTCAAGAGACGGTCCTATAAATGTATAGAGTTAACACGTAATTCTATTGGCAAATGTGGTTTTAATGAGAAACATCGAGAAAGATTAAAAGGGAGTTTATGGGGAGATGATGGGGATATGATAAGTGTACCTACCAGAAGGAATGCCGGTAGCCACTTGGATAGAAACCGTACAGTTCCCGCTTGGGCACCTCTCCACACCATCTCCCCATTCTCCTTCACTAGAATGTCGTCCATAAGGGATTCAGCAAGCTCCCTAGCGCTGGTTCCTCCTGACTTAGGTTTACCATTAGGTGGGCAGGATATGATATCTTTGATTGCCATATACTGAGAATTGGCTGGAAGGTTACGGGGGCCTATGTTCTGGGCGAATTGTGTCTCAACAACTCCTGTCATGACCGTCAGAACGCTGATGCCTAGTGGGGCAAGTTCAAGGCGCATTGTCTCTGAGATATTGGTCAAAGCCGCTTTAGAAGAGCAGTATGCACCTAGGTCGCATCACACATGTTAGCAAGATTTAAAGGAAAGTACCAAGGTCCCCAATGGCATACCAATCCACGGTGTGTTGACCAAGGCACCGGCGCTACTGATCATGACCACGCGTCCGCGTTTCGCTATCAAGAGCTGGGAGAAAGACTGGACCATCCGTACTGGACCCCAGACATTTGTATCGTAAAGCGCCTGTGCCCTCTCTATATCCAAATCCAAAAGGGGCATCGAGTACCCAATACCAGCATTGTTAACCAAAACATCGAGGCCTTTAGAGCCTAACTCCTCAGTTGCTGCCGCCACTGCTTGGACCGACTCGATGATGGAAGACTCAGATACAACGTCAACTCGCAAGACCGTAACGTTGCTAAGAGACGAGAGCTCCGTCGGTATCTTGGAAGTGTCCCGGGCTGTTGCAAAGACATGGTGGCCTCGTTGGGCGAGCACCTGCGCAATGGCTAACCCAATGCCGCCGGCGGAGCAACCTGTAATAAGAATCGTTTTTAGCTTTTCTGCAACCATGATGTTCAGATGGAGTCGGTGATGAGAAGGAACTTAAAGTCTGGATGGGAGGCGACATTCCTCCCAAGGCAAAGAAGCAAACAGCAGAGACTTAGTTGTTAGTTGAAAGGGCGAAGACGCACTCTTGGACTCACGTTACACAATACTAGTATGCCTCGCACTCTTTGCACACCCCTCTTATTGATAAAACCAATTAATCACATTGCAGTCACATTGCAGTCACATTGCATTCGACCCCATTGTTGCGGCGTAACAGTCAATAGTATTGGAAATGCAATTTAGCGTGCATGTCAGCTTTGGAAATTTATATTGCAATTGCATATACAGGTTCATCTAAATATTGATATAAGTTGCAACTGCACGACTATGTAGAAACCCCAGTCACGGCATGGTTGGCAGTATAGATACACGTCTCGTGGAGTATATACGCCGCAAAATAACAGCTATCGCATCGCCAAAACCGGCGACACTAATAATATTACGATACGCCAAGACACTCGTTCATGTCATTTCTTGAGTAAATCAACTTACATATTTTTAACTAGACTGAAATCAGCTAATAGTCAGGATTGATGCAAACTCGAACAAACATATTTATGTCGCGTGTATTACCAGATCGCTATGATATCTGATTAGCTGAATAATGTAATATTATAACAGGAATATTATACGTACTACGACAGAATGTCGTTTATGGGACGGGCAAAGCGACAGCAGAAACGTATTATTCGTATAGTTTTGTATCGCTTATCATTTATGCTCTTATATATTCCGTGTCTCAGCTTATTCAAGATGATGATACGAGGACAGAGAGAAGCGTTAAACGCGATTATGTTATGTGATATATCGCAGAACATCCCGAAATTGCCAATTTATTGCCTCCAAGTTTCAATCAAAGCTGTCAGCTCGTGGCCCACACAATAAAAAAGTTTTACTCAAGTATAAAGTTTTCAATTAGTTTTCATTATATAACTGTCTCGTATTCCTGGTTAATTAAATCGCAACTGAAATAGGATAACAGAAGTTTAAGAAAAACGATGTTAAGGTGCTATTAAGCTTCCAGTTTATCCAATGTAGGTTAAAGCAACATCAACTAATATGATAGTTGAAGTTTCAACACCCCCCAATTGGGCTCTATATCAAGGTCTGAAGTTTGACTTCTTAATGAATATTAAAAGTACGACTAAATGAGTAAGATTATTTGAGTTCCAGGAGAGCCAGAAGTAATATTGTTAATAAATATACTCGCTATTAGTTATATAACTTATTATATTACTACTATAAGTCCCTTATTAAGAATATTATTAATATCCGTATTTAATAAATATAACAACGATGACTCTATAAATACAATTGACACTATATAAATACAATTAACACTCTTCATAAAACGACGTGGCGGTGCCACGTATTCAGAGTGAATCGACACCCATATATCGATCGGCGAAAATTTTGGTGGGTTTTGGGGATGCATGGGTAAGGATTGGCAAAGCTTGAACATATCCCAGTGCAGATTGTGGAAAATCTTATTTTTAAGGTTGTCTCAGTTTTGTTTGTATGACCCTGGTGGTATATACATACTAGTAGCTTTCCAAAAGCCTTTGAGTAAATCCCTGTACTGTATCCCTACGGTTTTCCCTGGAAAGCTCATGGCTACGCTAACAATTTAGAGGAGTTCCCGCGATATCTTATAATTTAGTCACTCAGGCGAAGTTACACGTGAATTTGCTGTGATATGTAATCATATATGTTTAATATTGAATAGTGGCTGCTACTACAGTTACAGTGCCTAGAATATATGTAACAGAGTGTATTTACACGCAGATTTCTACATAGAATAAGAAGCCCGAAGATATAAAATTCTGAGTATACAAACGCTAAACATCAAAAGTATAGAGAACAAAAAAAAAGACGCTTATTAGTTGTGGTATCTCATCTCATGTCTCTTCGTCCAGCTTCTACATCCTCGTCAGACACCTGGTATGTTGTGTGGACGCGGATTTGCCTTCTGTCTCCAGCTGGCTCCTCGCTGACACCGCCTGAAATCCCGCCAATCTCCTTAACTAACTCGTCTTCTGAATCGTTCGCTTTTCCTCCACCCACTACATTGGTAACAGTATTCCTGCTATTCATGGCCTTGGATTTGTTGACAGATGAAAGCTCGTAGTGCCGTCCAGCGGTGTTGGAGTATCCGCTACCCTTGTGGGAAACCTGACCGAGAAAGAGTTGTCGTAATGCTGGCAACGAGGTAGCGATGATGGCGACAGCTGTTTCAACCATGGAGACGGTACATGTTAACATGGTCTCGTTCTTTTTGGAGTAATAAGCGCGTATTACTAGTTGAAAGTTAGCAAAGATTGGATATCGTTAGTGTGGAGGTAACTAACTGCTTGCTATGACAACGAAAATGCCGAGCGCAAAGATACCAGCTACCGCAAGTTTTTGCTTCAACTTCATTTGGAGCTTCAAAACCATAGAGATTGGCAAACTGATAACTATTGAGTGTTAGACATGGCCCTTGGAAACCAAGAAGATAAGTGGTAAACTTACTCAAACAATCAAAAAGGATGTTGGTTAGAATTGTGATCCAATAATTTATCTCAGCCGACTTGGGACTGCATTGATCTAGAAAAGATTAGCTGCGTAGAGCCGCCTTCATGTAGTCACTTACAGGCTGGATCCTGAGACCATCTCTTGTCGTGTGGAAAACACTGGAAGATGATGTGGAAGAAAATAACAGCCCAATTCGCGACCAATACTCCAAGCAGAACATTGTAAACCATTTGCAGGACGGACTTTGGTGCTGCAAGCTTCTTGTAAAATAAAACAAGAGCCAGCTTGATTGCCCATAGTGAGGTTACGTAGAGAATTGATCCAGGCACGATCATCTGGTTTTGTGGTCAGTCAATCTGATCTTGCTATCTTCTCGATGCGAATGCCGAGAGACCCACCTGCATGATTCCCACAAACTGGTCCTTATTTGCTCCACCAATGTTGGCCATCCCCAGCGACCACATATAATGCTGTATGATCAAGTCTCCAAGTAGGCAGCATACTGATAGAACGATGAGGAAATCGTCAAGAGCAAAACGACCGAGATTCTTCCATTTTACAGTAAGCCTTAGGCCTACGAACAACACTGCCACCACGGTACAAATGTACCAGGATACCTTGAAGAATGTCAGCAATGATACTGTATGTCTGCTGGAACAGCAATAGCACAGCGCTTACCACTTGTCCTAAACCATCGGATGCCATAGTAATCTGGCGGTGGTGTTAGAATGAACAATTTTTAAGAAGATATCGCAAATACAGTGCGAGTAATGAACTGCAGGAGAAGGAGCTCGGAAAATAGTTATGTTGGCGGAGCATACCCTTTTAGTGAAAAATCGCCCATGCTGCCAAGTAGCTTGCTTTATCTAACTCTTGTTTGGTGGTCCCTTTATCCCCCGCAAACCGCTCCATGAAGTAGGGATCATCGAGATGTGGCCGGGTGGTCTGATTCTATGTGCATGCTCAATGCTCAAACCTCTAACAAATATACTATCGTACCAGAAGACATTGAACCACGGCACGTATATTAGACGTGAAAGGAGAGCTAGGTGCATAGGAGCGGAGCCCAAGCCTGTTAAATAAAGTACTCGGTCCATGTTTACAGAGGATTTGACCACAATAGATCACTAATATACAACAAACTTTCTAATCTAAAATGTAGTAATCAACAGCAACGCTTTAGAAAATTTGTTGGTCTCAGCTCTTCATAGTTCTCTAAACTATTATCATCTTGAAGAGAAATGCTCGCTTGCAGGCCGAGGTTGACTACATCAAAGCTGGCTTGTACCTGGAATAGGGGACGTCAAACTTTCACGCCTTCCTAGAAACACACGGCCGGCATGAAAAGTATAGTTCCCGGTAGTCGGATGGGAGTCGGATGGTAGCGAACCACCGGTACTAGACATGCATAGATGGGATGTCAGTGGAGCTAATACGGCGGGATTTTCCAAAGAGGCGTTTTAGTCCACGCCTCTGAGCCTCGTTCCCTTGGTTAAACCTTGTCCTGCTTGCCCCTTCAAGTAACACGTAAAGTAGTTTTTCATCTTCCACATTTCAGGCCCCACTTCAGTGCTTGACGTTCCAGCTAGAAACATCTTGGAACTTCCGGGGATGAAGATAGTACGGTGGCCGTAGCACAGAAAAGGCAGAAGCAGCAACAGTCCCTGCGCAATCATCGGCCACAATTGATCCGGATTCATGGGAATGCTTTGGAGAGAGTATCTGCCCCATAGCTCAAGAAATGGTCCTGGGTTCGTTCAGCAATGCAAGGAAAATAAGGCCTCATGTCCTTGGAAAATTTACGTTGTAGACGACAACATCTCTAACTAAGAAGCAGCCCCGTCAGACTACTAGGAACAAGGTTGAAAAAAACTGCCGGGTAGCTGCCAATCGAAGCGACAGCAAAACCAGATGCTCGGCGATGAGCATAAGGTGGAGACAATAATGCATTTTGTAGTCACCAAAAGATCTAGGAGTTTATTATAACGTCTGAGCGGGTGATAAAGTATTGCGAACATCTCGAGAACGTGTTCGTTCCACCGCCCGGGCGAAGGTTTAGCGGCGAAGGCGGTTATCATCCCGGACGATCCTTGAGCCACCTCCGCTACGGTATCCCTTTTCCAATCCTCTTGGCCGACACTTGAGTCCCCCGACGCCAAACTTAGGGGTCTTGGGGCTTTTTTTCATCAGTGCGGAAGCCCATCAGAAAAACCATGGTGATAGTGATGGCGATGGCAATGGGTGGTAGAAATATAGCCTCATACCGACAGTGCCACGACAATGGAAAATACAGTGACTGGCTGCAAGCTGTAAGCTCTAGGTAGTGTATCAAGATGATTCGTCAAAGCGCGAAGGGACGTAGAACAGTCCCTGGCATTCGGCGCGACGAGACAGTCTCCGCCATGTCTTTAGATGCAGTGAATTCCAGCATATTATTGCTGTTAGTGCGTGTTTGATGCTTGCGTATTAGAGATTACTACCAAATACCTTAATAGATCACATAACCAATTTTACACCTGCAGCTTCGGTAAAGAATTGTCCAAAACTTGGGGCACGGCTGCTTGGATCTCTTGATTGTGGCTCTGCCAGACCCCACCTTGTCAGAGGTCGTTAAATGGCTTCTGTTGCGTGCAAGCGAGGTGTATGGAGCTGTCATAGTCATATTGAACAGTGGCGGAGGCCCCCGAGCCGTAGATTCCATGCCTATCCCTAAGGCATCATGCCTGTGTACCCGATACTTAGTATATCGTTGTATTGCCATTTTCCAGAACCGGCATAGCTCTTCAAAAATGGGATGCCCTTATGTAGAAATAGAATAGCAGTTTGCTCAATCACGTTATTTTTCTTTGTTCTTTGGAGATAGTCAGTCCTAAGGGCCTGTCTGTGGTTTCATGTTTCATGATTATATTTCAATGGAGGTGACATGTAGCTATGGTATCCGATTCTGAAGTTGTTCTACTCGTAGAAATATGCACGATTCATCATAAACACCTACCAAATATTTCCTGGTTCTAGGAATCATCCATGACTAATTGCGGGAAGAACAAACAAACCCGGCCCGATTCTTGCTTAGGTTCTGTAGAAACGCATCGCATTAACTTCATTCTATGAATCAAGCTTCGCGTATTAACTTTTGTCAATACTACCCCCGCATGCAGCTCAATTGATATAATGCAAATACGTATACCGAGGTGTCTTCATCTAGTTTATCTGACAAGACGCATAAGCAATACATAGTTAGGTAAAATCCGTCAAAATGTAACTATTGAGAAGCTTTGACAATTTTTGTTCCGAGAGAAATGACATGGGTATTGAGTCATGTATCCAATTTGCCCGAGTTTGGGATTGCTAAGAACTTTTATCCTGACGAACCCCTTATTTTGTGTGAGTCTCTTCTTGCCTGGTTCCTCACAATTTAAACCCAATGTACGCAAAGAGTTAAGCTCATAGTGATAGACCTCGAAGATAGGTTACATAGATACCATGTTCCAAAAGTAGGCCAAATGTGTTCAATAACCATAAAATGAAGACAAGTGGAATTCAATGCTTAGTCCCACATGTACTGCAAGGAATCTCGCTTTTAGAGCCTTCACATAGACAAATCTCCAGCTTGGCAGTGGATAAACATATTTGCCCCTCTACTCGCCTATTACCTGGTCGCATAAATTGGTTCCTTCAAACACCTTGGGAAGCGGAGTCTAGATTAGCTGTGCTCTTGGGAGCTCATGAGAGATACGGTATAAGTGCTCGCTCGAGCCCCTCAAAACAATCTCCACGCTGTACATCATCACTTCTTTTCCAAAACCTCAAACCACAATGGGACCCAGCGGCATGTTTAAACAGGCACTAAGCCTTTGCTTCATCGTATCAGCGATTGTTTCTGTCAGTGAATGCCATGTACTCCCGCACCCTCCCGTTACTCGAGATGTGCCAACTGCCTCCATAAGGCAAGGACAAGTCATTGGGGCCCGCGATGCTAGCGGTAACTCTGAGTTTCTTGGTATCCCCTTTGCTGCTACGACGGGAGGAAAGAACCGGTACGCTACGAAATATTCTGATTTATTCTTGTCCCCCAAATTTACAGCGAGGCTGACCTTATTAGATGGTTGCCGCCTCAAGCAGCTGCAAAATTCGTCGGTCCTTTCACGGCCACCAAGTATGGCGCAACATGTCCTCAAGCCATCACAAACACTATATTCTCTCAGCAGTCGGAGGATTGCCTTAACCTGAATATTTGGGCACCAAAGACGGGAAAGAAACTGCCCGTTTGTACTCCAATTCTAGCGTAGAAGGGCTTCGTGAACTAAATTGCATTCAGGTTTTTGTCTATATGTATGGAGGTGCTATGGTTACCGGCTCCAACAGCAACGCTATGATTGCAGGAAATAACTTTGCTAAAAAGGGCGTTGTATATGTTAATTTCAACACCCGTGAGAGCTTATACGCTTACCCATTCTCATCGGAACTGAAAAAAGCTGGCCAATCGCAGAATTTCGGAATCTTGGATGTCGATTTCGCCATGGAATGGGTCCGAGCAAACATTGCTGGTAAGCACTGATTGTACCCCATATTTTGATGGTCAACTAATAGCAGATCAGCGTTCGGTGGTGATCCAGAACACATTGTTTTCGGTGGTCACTCGTCGGGTTCGGTTCAAGTTGATCACTATCTCTGGAACCACCCCAAGACTTTTCTGAAGGGCGCTATCCAAATGAGCGCCAATGCCATTTCTGGCCCTGCGTACGCTCCCGAGAACGTTGCGCTTGACGTAGTTGCTGCCGAAGTTGGATGCGGGAAAGGCGCTGGTCAAATTGAATGTCTCCGAAAGGTCGACATGTACAAGTTACAGACTGCCTTTTTCAACTCCACTAGCAACACTTGGTTCACCCCTGTCATTGACGAAATCACTCGTCACTCCAACTACGCTGCTCGTTTCAAGGCTGGAAATTACGCCTCTCAGGTTCCTCTCCTTACTGGAACCTCCAACGGAGAGGGTACCATCTTTAGCCTTGTTTATGGTGGTGAGAACGGTGATTTCAACAAGTGGATCAACACTTTCAATGCTGACAGCGCTCACGTCCCTGATGACGTCCTCAAAGCAGCATACAACATTTCGGAATTCTCCTCGCAATCTGCTATGAGCGGTGCCCAATATGGCGATGCCCGTTTCAACTGCCCAGTCGACTACCTCCAAGATATGCGTAGCAAAAAGCAGGATACCTGGGTATATCGTTTCTTTGGGGAGTATGACAACGTGGTTGGTGTCCCTGGCACAGCCCCAACACATGGAACCGAAATCCCTTTCTTCCTAGGTGGTAATGAGTGCTTCAAGAATGTCAACGGTGTCACAACTGCTGAGCAGGCTTTGGCCAACACTATGAATGACTGGCTAGTAAAATGGATCAAGAATCCAAAAGCTGGACCAGGATGGAACAAAGTCACTCCTGTGTCTGGTCCTATGGTCAAACTCGGCGTCCCAGGCGACGAGTTGTCGATCATCAAGGCCAACACAGCCGAATTCAATGGTCGCTGTCAAGCTGTAAGCATCTTCTCTTCCATATCTGCTAAATTTGTCTAACATCTCCTAGTCCTACAAGCCATTCCTTCCTCTGTATCCAGTTGTCCAGAACCCAGTGACACTAGTGGTATAGATCTCTTAGTCTGCAGTAGAATGCTGCTCTCAAGACGCGGATGCGGTTAATATAAGATATAGACGTAATACCGGGAATAAGCTTTTGGTAATGAGCAGAGATAGATTAGCTAGCTTTTCTGTTACGATTTATGATCCATAATTATGATAAATGACACATAAACCATGAGTTCTTTCCTTTTCATCAAGAATTTCTGTGTTTTCGCTTGCCTTGTTGATTACCTAGCAAAGATAAGACATAATATTTACGCAATCAAACACCTCCTGCTTGAACGCTGCTTTCAAAGTGCACGAACCCTTCAGTGACGACTAGCACAATCAAACAGATTTCTTCCCACGATCGCGCAAGAATGACCTTAGAATTCTCCCTCAGTTTGATGAGTCTGTACTAGCGCTTGCCCACCCGCCTATGGATTGAGTTTGATACATCATAGATCAGTACTGTATTTGTTTGGTTCAGACGCCCTGGCCATTCTTACCAGACACGGGCAGATATGGCTTGCTGGGGACAAGATTGTGAAGACAGTGATATTTGCCAAAGATTTTATCGGTGAACCACATGCAGCATTGGCCTGGGCGGGTGTCGGTATGTTACTACCTCTGAGTTCCTAAATATTGTAGATTGAATTGGTAAGCTGAAATCTTGCCGTAGCTACTTCTCAGCCCGTCTACCCAAGACGCAAAGTCGATCGAAGGCTTGGAGTATACCTCCGGTCTTCTCATTGATTTTCACGTCAAGGAGCAAACTTACAGGCAAACAAGCATCAACACGATAGAGGGCGAGGTAGCTGCTGAAACTGATCATTTCCACCTCCAGGAGGACTTAGACATGGAAACTTGCAAGTTGTATTCTCAGATTCTAGAATATTAAATACAACTAGTGTGCTACTATACCCGCGGCACCGTCATTCGTACTGTTCGAAGCGCTGTGAAAAAGAATGACTGTACTTTGGCTAAGCACGAATCGCCTTCTAAATGGCAAAATTCGCTGTCCCTGGTACAAGCACATAGCTTGCTCGGACATAGCTGTCTTTCTATGCTGGAGCTTCGGAAGTTTGTCCTAGGTACAGACTTCTTCGGATTTCCCGAAGTCCCTGGAGATATTACCCAAGAAGAACTCGACATTTGCATCCAAGACCGTATTCCAGCTTGAAGACTTCGACGTCTTCACCGAGAATTCTTCCTTAATAAGCTTGGATAATACGTAAAAAGACATCTTCTCCTAGAACATGCTAATCTCAACTACCTAGAACATCATCAGGAAAGCCATCTAAATATGGAGGAAGTAGTCTGATCAGAAAAGAAAATATGTGAAATCAGTAGCGAAGCATTTTACCTGGTTTTCTGTTTACTGGCGAATCTACCGGGGACGAAGCAAGTTTTATAGTGCTAGACATTGTTTTGTTCATATCATACAGCAGTCAGGATTTCACATTTGTTCTCCGGTGGTTGCTTTGTTGTACATAGAACTACGAAATGATAAACTGCCCAAGCCACATCGCAAGGCGTGATATTGACTGCTTCGGAAGGTCTCGATATGATGGACGGAATTGCTTTTGCATGGGACACAGAAATTGTGTTTAATGAACTAGTCATTACAGCCACAAATTGTCTGCATTATTCAGCAGACCTTGGTGATATTGATTCACTGAGTTCTTTGATATTTCAGGAAGGACAGATAGGTGAGAATGAGAAGCCAATCTGTATATACCGCAAAGCTGCTGCTCGAAATTGCGCTCAGCTACCCGGCAGCTATTTGATCGGAATCTCAAATGTGAGCACCATGATCGATTCGCTACCTGCTACACTCTTAGATATGGTAATTATGAGCTTGCCAATCTCCTCTTGATAAGAAAATCATGGAAGTTACAGTAAATAATTACCTCCGTGTAGTATCTCAACGCAATTGTAATCTTACCGGAAAATTTCTCAACGCAGGTATGGACGTCAACGCTGTTTGTACAGAGAAAGTTTCCTAGCCAACTAAGGATGGTGAATTTATTTCCATTACTTTGTATCATAAGGCAGGGGCGGGCAAGATAACATGGACACCTGCCGTTACGGATACCCAAAGAAATGCTACACCGAGCACGTCTACAGAGCTGGGAGTACGGCTCTTTACATAGCTACAATCTGATTCAAAAGTGTGAAGCTTCTTATTAAGCACACGCACTTACAAATTTATCGAGATGAGAATGGACGTTCACCTATTCTCTACACAATTATTCAGGAGGCTTTCTATGCTAAATTCATTCAAAATTCAGCCGCAGATATAATTCAACAATTGAGTTCAACAGGGGCGAGCATTAATGAACGTGACAACTTTGGACGTACACCATTGTTCTACGTGAGCGAAGTCAATAGCATTGAGGGGCATCGGCAAGAATTGAAACGTATGATGGTATTGAACGGTGCCAATGTCAATCCTTAAAATACTAACAATGGTGGACGGGGGTCAGAAATCATTGCTGCTGGACACAAATTTGTTGAATATGATCTTCACAAAGGTGCAGATCTTTTGGTTCGAGACCATTCGAGAAAGATGTTTCGAGTTATGCACGTGAGCTAGGTAGTTGGGAGACAGTCAAGCTGTCGAAAGCAGCTGTGCTGGCAAGGGAAGACACTGAGCTACTTTAGCGTTTGACAATATGGATCTATCGAGTAAACAGATGGTTGAACTAGCTAGACGTATGTCAGTGTAACAGAGCTGAGGTGCATGAATGCGTGATGAATTTGAGGTCCTAAATTATCGATTCTGCGAGTAAGATACTGTAGTGTATACCTTTAAATATCAGGAAGCCGAAAAGCTAGTGAATATTACTCTGCTACTTGGGGATAGTTGACCGGTGTCCGATAGTCTGTTTACGGGCTTGAATATTAACACGCCATTTCAACGACTGACTGATTGGTGAACATGAAAATATCCACTAAAGAAGAATTAGTTTGCAATCACATGCTTACGTAGGTCAGGTAATAATGAACCCAATGTAGTTCAATTAGGTAAAATTGTTTAGAAGTACACTCCGCACGGAGCAGACGTCAAAGCAACGACCGAAGCCAATTTCGGTAAGATATAGGCGAGGAGAGAACGGTAGGACTTGTCCCTCGGAATCAATTCCAATCAGCACAGAATGTTTTCCGTACCGAGGATCAACTGTGAAGAAAACACTAGATGGGCTGGGGAGCATGTCGAAGGATATTGTGCCCTGATTCATGAGAAATCCATGAGTCAGGAACACAATCTCTCTCTCGGGTGCAGGCGAAATATTTAAGATCCAGAATCTTCTCTACATGAAACTAGGGAATGCCATCTCCTTACAAGTAATCATTTTTAGTCCAGCGTTCCAAACTAATCTTTGATCTGCATTTTAAGCATTTGGCCGTTGGGGCGTTTCCAAATTTTGAGTTTGCCCTAATCTCAACAGTAGTTGATAAACAATGCCGATTGCAGCTAAAGCCTCATCCGCTGGGATGTCCTAATTTCAGCTCCCGTGTTCACTGCCGTGAACATGCAATCTTAGGCAATGCGAAGCATTTTGGACAGCGCCCACAAAACGTCAAACTCAGTTTTGACGTGCTAGTCCGATCTCTTCCCGTAATTGTTTCCGACGATCGGCAGTTATCTTGGATACTGTTGAGCGGGCGCATCTCCTATAGCTAGAAGATAAATACAGCAGCTCAATGACTGGCAATGTTGATAGTATAACACAGTTCATGAGTCTGCCAAGTAAACTAACCATCTCAATTGAAATCATAGTGAAGGAAAGAGATGCTAGCATTTACCCCTCACTTTTTGGATGGGCCGCGGAGCGGCTTTGGAGTAGAAAGAGGCAGAGGAGGTTCGAGAGACTAAGCGAGTTTTGGGAACTAGCCTATGGTATGGGGGAAAGTAGGACCCCACGGTCAGGCCGTCCAAGACACGGGATGGTCCACGAGTCCTCGACTCTTGTTGCTGGGCGCTGCAGTGATTGCTTCGAATGCTGCAACACAACCCAGAAAGCCACAGCGCCACGGTTCAGGGTCGGCTAGCTTTCCGAAGGAGTATTCTTTTGTTTCCTGGTAATCAATTCCATGCCGTCTCCTGAGACATGTCAGCACCCAGATAAAAACACGCAATGGACGAGGCCCTTGGTTCGCTTCCCCAATTCGCCTGCCATACCTTGGTTGCATTTGTCTCCGATAGCATGCCTGGTTTTGCAATTGTAGGGAATGTCTGTGCTCGTGCATGGCTTGCACTAGATACTGTGTTCCTGGGGATTGCCTGACAGTATTTTTCGACACACGGCACGTATGGCGGGAAACGCCCATTGCGTACGAATACCATGTGGCGATGGGAAGATTCCGGTTTGTCAAAACTCAACGTTGGCCTGGGAAGTTTTACTTTTCTCCATCAAAGGCGTTAGGAAACAAAAGTATGAATGGGACTACGATATCTTTGGGTGGTCAATAACATATGCAAGAACATATTTACACATATTTAAACTAATGCTTTCACTAAGTATAAATATTTGGCTCATCATATCATTACACCTGGATTATTTTGATATCGTCCGGAGACGGCTGGGTAGCGCTTAACAGAATCCTCACTATAACACGATCCGGCGTGATCTCCTCGCTCCAGGTCTTTGCCGCAAGGTACCAAGCACCAACCGAAGGGGTAATGCTATACTGAATGTCCGTGCCTCTCCCCATGTATCTGCTTTGATTGGGCAATGATAGCTCTCCTCATCGAGAAGGATTCGAGACGTGGCGTAATTATGCAGTACCGGACCCATCTAGACATGTGTGCTCATCTGTCGTACCATATAGTAATGGGGAATATCAGCTAGAACTTGGGAACGGTTGTCTTGGTATTCATTCATTCTTTGTTCTTGCGTTGGTTAAATATCAAGTACATTGATTTTTAAAGAACGAACGTATGGAATCATGGCGAGTTCAACATCAACAATCTACTTCGAGGAGAGTTGGGCAATTCTTAGCAGCATTGGTCTGATAAATTGCTTGATTGGATTGATGATCATTGGAATCACTAGTCTTTCACCGATAGCAATTGTCCCGGTTGTCTGTTCTGTCGCCTGTGCTATTGCAAATGGAATGTGCTTTTATGCTTTCTATGCAGACTATTCCACCACACCAACAGTAATAGCAGGAGCTGCAGCAGATGTGGCATGGCTAGTATGCTCACCTTCGATAAATACACCTTTGAATTACCTACTAACAGGCTATAACAATAGATTCAAGAAGCTGGCCTGTCTTTCTACAGCTACCTCATCCTAATACGAGTACTTAGGCGTAAGGATCGAGTCATCTTCATGTGTTTATTCTGGTCCTTTATGGGCATCTTATTCGGTCTCCGAATGGCCATACTTGCGACCCGTGCTAAACAGTCTATCGAGGGAACGAATAATCTCCAAAAGCTTGTCAATAACTTGCACATCGGATATTTCAGCAGCATCGCCTTGGTGGAAATCATGAGCTCCATTTTTCTGTTGCGGAAATTCGAGAGCGCTCGCAAAACGCAGATCGAGGCAGCGTCCAAGTCAGGATTGTTCAAATATCTCATGAGAAGCACAGAAATACGACTCGCGACTCTGGCACTCATCGGTATCACAAGAGCTGTGACGTATTCTTTCCAGACTGCGGAGCAAAGCGCAACGAGCGTGGCCAGTCAAATCGATCGTTTCGTCTACACTTTGGAATGTGCCTTTCCCATGATCATGTTGTAAGTTCTCCGTCCTCATTTCCCGTCTCTATACTTGTCTAACATAACATCAGCGTCGATATACTAGCGTCCAAACTCGTAGTTGCAAATCATATACATAACAGCAACTCCAATCCCTATACCAAATCCAGCGGCACTAAACGCCGGGGTGGAACAGGTCATCATCGCGATATCGCGCTATATTCTGTGAACGCAGTGGAAACTCGTATTGATGCGAATCCCAAGAGTAGTTCGCAGGAACACATTGTAGATCGGGCAATGGCCGACGGTCATGAGGGAGGAATGAGTGGGGCGAGTAGTGAGCTGGATAGGAAAGGAATCAGTAAGACGGTGGAATTTGAGTTTGTGGTTGAGAGTAATAGCGCTGGTAGATAATACCCAAACCCCATCAGGAATATAGAAATGAGAGAGATAAATGTGTATCAATATATGAAGGACTCACGTCAATAGAAAGAAATACAATAATCATACACGGTCATGAAAGTTTTCCTTGAGGTGGACAAGTAGGAGAGGCAAGTGTATAGAAATGGCATATTATTATGCAGATATCCTAAAAAAGTAAGAGCTAAGAGTTTCCCGCTTGGGTTACATCCTTTGAGCTGGATGGCCACTTACTTCATGGCCTCACCAGCCATCTTTTCAGAATTGGCAGCTTTACCTACCATACTTTTCATCCTCCCACTCTGGACCATCGCTCTGATCAATTCAACCACAGCATCAATTCCTATTTGGATAGACTCTTCATCCACATCCACTGGAACATGGAAAAAGACAACTCTCTTCTCTTCCCCATGCTTCTCCAGATGCGCCAAACTTGAAAAAAATATGAAGTCGCACAAGTATCTCCCGGCATCTTCGGATATTCTGATATCGGTATCTGGCAGCGCAACTCTCCACCGTCTCCAGGTGTCATCGATGTCGCAAGAGGTTAAGAGCTCATCAGGCATTTCAGCCCAAATGTCATTCTTCTCCTCCTGGTCCACATTCTCTAACAACTCGTCATCGACATCCTTCATCTTATACCCATCGCGATGTCCTCTTCTCTCAACGCTATAATATCGTCTTCCTGTAGCCATCCCAATGTGTACCATATAATCAATCTTATTCCCTTCCCACATCGTTGATACTAGCGGGCGAACACTCCGATATGCCACTTTCACCGGCTCGGGATGTACCAGTATTCGAACAGGGGGATGTTCCGCTACGTAGGAGGCATCGCTCGTGCGTCGCGGGGAAGGTGGGAGGAACGGTGGTAAAGACTTTGCGATCTCCCAGGAAGGGTTTATTGGGTGCTTGGGGGTAAATGGCTATTATTCTTCATTAGCCTCCCAGCCCTCTAGAACAAATCTTCTTTCAATAGCATCGCGTGCAACCGCTATCGGGGACGTACAGCAAAACCAGTGACGTAGACCGTGATCTCGTCCTCAGTATGCCCGAGCTCAGAAATTGAGCCCATGTCTCCCATATTAGCAGCCCGAATGCAAGATATGAGAGCTGTATGGATGTTCTACAGCTCTCCGTGAGGAACTGTTGTTGGATTGTGTCACCGCTCCATTCTTTATCATACTTGATAGAGGTGGAGATGTGGAGTTTAGAGCCTCGGCATTCAACCCGCACTATTTGATGCCTTGGCATTCTTCCTTGGATTAACCGAACCCCTGAGAACGAAAAGCCTGATGTTTCGCAGCTTTCTCGCATTGTGAAATTAATATGTTTAATGCTTGTTGGGGGAATGGAATGCTGAGGAAGATGGAGTCGCACCATATATGACCAATTCCGGAACAAGATCACGCTTAGGCACTAGAAAAACATTTACTATGTACTTTGGCAATATCTTCTTTATTGCTCTTGAGCTGCAGTTAGTTGATTCAGCAACTCCAAAACTGCTAAGCTGGTTCAACAGTAACGTGCTGTCATATGGGTCTCTATGGGAGTCAACCAGTGCGTCTATGTAATCAAATTCTCCACAATTTACTCTGCGCCGAGTTCAGCCTGACGACCAAGTGCCTCCGTCAACTCCTTTACCCGCTCGACCAAATCATCCTGCTTCTGGCGTGACTTCTTCTTTGTGGCCTCCATCTCCCTAATGCGCTCAACTAAGTCCTCAATCTTCTCATTCTGCTCCTCGATATAACTCTGCAATCCCCTGATTATGTCCAGATGTTGTCGCCCATTCATTAAATGTAGACCCGCTTCAAGCTCATTTGGTGAGTATCCAATAGAGCGCGGAGCGAAATTAGCAATCTTAGCTGCTGCACCTGGAGATCGAGCGGCGTTAGATGCGGAAAGTCTGCTTGCAACGTGGCCACCTTGTTCGCTTGTTGGGACCTTTGGGTTAACGATTGATGAAGAACCGCCGAGACTAGAAATATCATTACGACGGTGTCCAAGTTGAACATTTCGCTCTGAGCAAGCTTGACTTTCAGTTAATCGGGGGCCAGGTAGAGATTTAGAGAGCTGTAGTCATAAGTTAATCATGACGCGATACTTCAAACTCCGCTTTGTTGTTTTACTTACGGAAGTAGAACTAGGGCCAGCAGAATATTCTTGAATGCGCATATGAGAGCCACCTAGATAGGCGCGCGTAGCATCCATGTCACCCGCAAGACAAGCTTGGTTTCCGATGATGAGATATCGAACACTCTCAGGGCGGTACGGGAAGTAGCGGCCCTCAAGCTGCTTTCGGATCCGCGTGAACTCGCCCTTGAGGTATTCGAAGCGTCCGTACGCGTTGACAAAGTCATGAAGCTCAGCTTGGGTAGGATTACGACCTGTATCCAAACGCTTCTCTGCATTAGTAGCGAGCTTGCAAAGGCCGTCTTCGATATTGATCCACTCGTGCTTTCCTACATGGCCTTGGCTTAAGAAATTCTTGAAGCCTTGCTCCGGACCAAATTGATGGCTAAGGGTGTGGTAATCGGATTGCAGGTGGTGAAACTTTGCAATAAGATCTCGAGCAGATTTGAGCGTAAGAGGTGGAGTATTCTCGTAAGACATGTTGAATGAGCTGTTGTGCTTGACAGTTTTGTGAAGATACGGATCATAGATTTTGATGCGTGATGCGTTGGGTCTTAGTGAAGTCGTGTAGTGGAGTTTCCCTGAGAGGCGCTACTACAGGGCTTCGTTTAGTACAATGTAGCAGGGTGAATTTAAAAAGACAATGCAGCCTCAAATGTGATGGGAGTTCCAGCCATTCATAGCTATAATACTTCCTCGCCTGCTGGCGATTAAGAAGTATTCGAGTCAATCATGCTAAAGCTCTGCCTTAAAGGAAACAAAATACGTAATATCTGTCTGACAGCAACACAACAATTAAATTTATCTCGAATGTATTCAAAACCATGGATAGAAAACGATCGTATAAGGACTAACAGACCATGAACTACATAAATAATTATTGTGCTGAGCTATGTTTTAGATTGCACACAAATTTGCAGAGAGAACTGCATTGTTCTAATGCGATACAGCAGCATATTAGGGGCTTTCAAACTAGGATTCCGTTTTAGTGAGCTACAAGCGAACCGCCATGTCTTGAAAGACAGGGAAAATAGTCCGAATGCTTGACCTTTGCTATTGAATATGTAGCAAATTCTGTAAAAATGTAAAAAGAGAGCTTCTCTGGACTTGGAGGAGGTACCGCCACGATTATTTACATCGATCTTCAACTCAAATTGATGAAAGGTTAAATCAACCGTGAAAAATTGAACAAGCGGTCTCTTATTTGTAGAACTTCAGTTGACGTTATGGTGAGATGAGCCCTTAATTATTTTGAACTGCAATATTGTTGTCGATTCACTCTAAATACATGGCACCACTACGTTATCTCAAGTAAAATATTAGCTATATTAATAAAATAATCCACATTATACTACTAATTATATGTAAATATCAATGATATCTCTTAACTAGATATCTACGATGGTCACGTGACCAGCAGCGAATACGTGTATTGAGAATACACCAACAAGTGTGGTTGATAGAAATAACTGCTGCAGGCAGTACTCTCAATCACGGAGAAAGTGATAAATTTAAAAACTTTATTCGATTTCATTTGGCAATTTGTGTCATAACTTCTTTCTCTTGAAGAAAGCTGTGTTCAGTAAAATAATAAACTACTTATTAATATCCAAACTGAAAGATAAATCCTTTGAAATCAGAAATTTCCTGCTACTGCATCTTAATTTATCACATAGATTCTTATGCCATAGATGTCAAGTACCAATCTCTTTGCCCAGCCCAAAGTAGTCCAGCTAACAAGCTAATGATAGCTAAAGCCAACATAATATTATTCGAGTATCGTCTCAAGCCTCGTTCTTGAATATACACAAATTTCCAGTCCCTATAGCGTGGGAATTTGCATCGAAGATCGAAGTCTATTTGTGACCGACTAAGTTCATTTCCTAGTTGTTAGTCCATAATTCATTGTTTTTGAAACATGATGTCGTCTGAAGTCAATGTGGATAAATTACTTACGGATAGATGATTGTATTGTGGCCACGTTTGTCTTGGTACCAGCTGTTGCAACTTCCAAACACGGTTTTCTCCATCGCTTTTTGAATTCTTTCCGTCCAATTTATGATGGCCTCTGTTGTAGGCTCTACAGTTGTAACCTTCCCCTGAAGTATTGGGGTTATGATTCGAATAATATATTGAACCGTGCTTTCAATACTCAAAATGGCAGATGTGTGACCGACGAACGTGTTTGGACCTACCACGAGAAAGAAATTTGGAAACCCATCAACAGCTGCCCCCATATATGCTTGTGGACCTCCACGCTGATCCCAATGGTTTTGTAGCAGTAGACCTTGTCGTCCATAAACTTGCAATGAATGCAAAAACTCTGTACTTTGGAAACCGTTCGCCAATATAATTATATCTGCCGGAAGTTCTCTGCATTCACAAACAACATCTTCCCCCGAACTCCTTATGACAAGGGATCGAGCTTCTAATCGTTCCACCAAATGCGTTTGGAGGCTGAAGCGACTATCATGAGTACTTTCTAACCATACACTGTCGAAAACCCTGCGTTTACAACCATAGCTATATGTTGGTGTCAGAGCTTGGTGATATCGCGGGTTGGCTTTCAATCTCATATGTTTCAATGCCTCGTTTTCCGCTATCTGTCTAACAAAAGAACTCTTCTCTTGAAATACAAATATCCACTCCAGCTCTGTGTAAAGACGAATGAGATGCCTCATACAGAATCCGAGGACGGGGAAATATCGAAAAACCAGTGGTGCAAATCGAGCATAAAGCTTTTCCCCAAAGGGTTCGTCAACTCTGGGATTGATCCATGGAGGCGTTCTCATAATCTGCGTAACCGACTTGATATCTTGCTTCAGAAGAGATGGTATAATCTGTGCAGCACTACACCCGGATCCGATCACAACTATGTCCTTTTCACGTGGGTCAATCTGATGGTCCCATTGTGAAGAATGAACAATTTCACCTCGAAATATCTCCCGTCCAGACACATCTTCGGGCCACAGATTCGGTCGACAAAGTATCCCGACACAGCTTATTACCAATTTTGCCCTCACAAGCTCTAAAACTGGAGTTAACTTTTTATCACGATCATTCATGTCATTTATGTGACGTCGGTATCCTTGTGTATTTGGGAGGTGACACAATGTCACCTCCCATTCTTGGTCCTCTTCGATATATCTGATCTCTTCCACGTTGGTGTTAAGTTGAATCTTATCGATTACATGATATTTTTGTGCAACGTTGTAAAGATACTCCACGTACTCTTCCCCAGATGGATAGATCTGACTTGAGGTATAGTTGGGTGCAAAAGAATACGAATATAAAGCCGAAGGTCTATATTTTGATTAGTTGGCAGTTTGGAGGGATTTCTGGAACTTCGTAACATGGTGAAGATGACCACATACACGTCACAAGCCTGTAAGTTGAATCAGCAATGGAAAGACTGCCTTTCACGCACAACTTACAACACCAGGATAGCGGTTCGTCCACCATGTTCCTGTTCAATGTATTAGCTCTCTCATAAGTTCCAACTTTACCCGAGATCCTTTGTTACCTCCTAGACCAGCTTGGCGATCAAAAACTCTAAATTGATCAAAAGCTAGCTTCTCTTTCAATTGACATGCCATTGCGATTCCAGATGCACCTGCACCAACAACTAAAATTGGGTAATAAGTAACGCGTGTATCCAGATACGGGTGTCGTACATGTATCAAATGTGGAGAATTCATTTTGCAGCTCACAGGTGGAATTTCTACTGTTGTTACAGATTATTGAGAATTCCACGGTTGGAGAATTTGCATTTGTGTTTGATAAAAACAGGAAAAACTCCAGTATTTTGCCTTTAAAAGAATAGAGTTTTCTCACGTAATGAAGGTTGTACAAATTACTTTATGAGTCTTATCACAGCAGCCTGGAAGCAACAATAGTACGCTCGAAGGCTGTTTACATCATCCCATGACGCAAACCTTTTTATTATGCGGACGAGTTAGAGCCTTATCACCAACATGCCGTCGGGAGAACCTTTGAGTAGAGCTGCAAGATGCATAGAATACCCTAACATTTCATGGGTAGAATTTAATATAATTCATTGGAAAACACAGGGTCATGATATCTGGTAATGTCACTGCAGATTCCCAGACCCTTACTCGAGCGGGATCATCTTGGGAACATAATCCCCACATCCACTGCAGCGTCGATGGAACGAGTTTTCTTGAAGACTCTCCTACATGTAGCCTGCAACCAGTTAAATTACTTCAGTTAGCGATAAAGCCAACATTTGCAACACAGCTAAGTGGCTCAAGTTGCAGTACTAACTTTCGGTGACTTCACCCGCATTGTTAGTTCTAAGAAGTCGTTACCTAAATAATGTCCGCACCTGCAGGTAAAATGAAATAACCGCATATGAATTCAGTGATCGAATCTTAGTTGGCTCCCATATAGCTGACGTGAGACAATTTAGCAGGACGAGGTTACCTTGCGAATATTGCCAACCTGTAGTCTGCACCACCTTGCCATGCATGTTGCTCGATCTTAATAGTTGTGACTTCACAGTTCAAAGAGCAGATTCTAAGGCACACCGTGTTAAGACCTATTAGTGTGATCTTACTATGGATACTCATGCAATGATTGAGGTCCAGATTCAGATGAATATCTCCGGAGGTGAATGCAACTTAACGCCGTTCTGTTCGACTCAGAACGAGATAAAATGATTTGAAGGTATGATATCAATAAAAATCTACATATGAAAATAGGAAATATATTATGCGCAAGGATTCGCTCTTCCAAATGATATCTTAAATATCATTCTTTAGAACCTTCACGACTATCCCTTTGGAGTCATCTCGTGGCACTCCCATGATGAAATCCTTTGTTACGTCAATATCTCTTTCTCGAACAATTTGCCCCACGTCAAATTTGAAACGCCTGAAAATGTGCGCAACGATAAGATACAGCTCTGCCCACGCCAAGTTGATCCCTAAGCATGATCTCGAACCTCGCGAGAAAGCTAGTAAATATTTTCGAAGTCTCTCATTGTGGAGCCATCTTTCCGGCCTGAATTCTCTTGGCTCAGGGAATATACTCTCATTTTCATGAACCAAGTATGTAGTCATGCTTATCGGAGTTCCAGCTGGAATCTCTGCATCTCTATAGAATAAGCCCTTGTAAGGAAGGACTCTGGCATTTCGATGAGCAAGGGGTTGTGTGATTCTAAGCCCCTCCTGAATCACTGCTGTTAGATAAGGAAGCTTTTCGAGATCCTGAAGTTTCATAGTGCCATTCAACTGAGGCATGATGCCTTTAAGCTCAACATAAAGCTTTTCCTGCACAAGAGAATTCGCCCCTATATGGTAGGAAAGATTCGATAGGACATAAGCTCTGGATAAAGTCAGTATATTATACGCCAGCATTTCCTTCATGACTTACGATGTTCCGGACCCAGCTGTTATTAGACTGAACGCTTCATCTCTTAGTCGTTCACGTTCCATCTCACTGGGTGGGAGCTTGCTAAGCAGGAGCTCATGAAAAACTGTTCGATGTCCAGATGTCTTGTATGATACATCTCTATGATTTCTGATATCTTCTACTTGGATCCCCAATCTCTGTCAACTCATGATTAGTTATTTAACCCTCCTCCACAAGTGCGAGTAATTTACCTTTCGTAGGTCAAGTATGTCTCCCATTGCTGGGCTTATTATCCGCATAACCCAATCCTCATCATCTGATTAGTAATGAATTTTACAAGTTTGTTTTCGGCTTACGGGCAAAGTATACAATGTGCTCATTAGCCAAGGTAAGTGATAGTTCTGTGAAACCAGTTATTCAAATTGCCCTTAACAAAAGACAGACTTCTTACAATTAAGCTTGCCTTGAAAAAAGAATCGATATCATCAAACGTCTTCCCTCCAAAATCAGACTTCAAAACAGTTTGCGGATCTGTCGAAAAGCAGTATTCGTTCATGATGTCTAAAGTAAGGGCACCAAAGCAATACTTAAGGTTGATATCATCCTTTATTATGCTTGCTGCTTCCAATCGGGTGCAAACTTTCTCAATTATGACTTGAACAAATGGCACAAGCTCGGAGACAGAACGTTTGGAGAAAAATGTATTTACCGCACTACGTCTGATACGGTGCAGATCATGTTCCATAGTGCCAATCACCTGCTATGTTTATTATAAAAACTTAGGTTGGGAAGGTCATACCAACTGCTGGATACGGGCCAAACAAATTCGCCAGATAGAATGGCTTATTTGCGCCATTTGTGTTATTGAATATCTCATCATAAAAGTCGGGGTCGTTGACATGTATTTCGTTTGGGTTGATTCTGATTATCGGACCTTATTACATTAGGAAGAGTGTAAGATGTGGAGGTAATGTACTCACCATATGCTTTGTGAAGGTCTCGCAGCTTGAAGGTATATTGTCCTCCAAGAAAGAGATCATAATACCATTCATATGCATAGGTAGCTATCGCGAGTTTTGGTCCAGGGAATTTTGCCAAAGGGTGGAAATAGAGACGATAGATTACGTTAGTGGTAAGCCATAGTGTCGACAATGCGACAACAAGCTCCAAATAGCTCAAGTTTTCTGGACTCATCACGAAATATTCTGGCAAATGGTATAAGTCTCTGGTAACCTTATCATAAGGTCGAACCAAAAGCTTGAGGCAGGCTGTGACAATTGGGGCGGGGAGCTGTGTTATACAAGGGAGATCAAGGTTTATTTAACCGAGCAAGCTGAGTTCTCCTGCCATATGACTGGTTCCCATCTTTAGTTTGTTGGTTCAAAAGCAGGAAAATTCAACTAGCCACAGAACTGCATAACGCATGATATGCAGTGGCCAAGAGCCACCCAATGCAGTTGGTTCTGTATATGGCACGATCGTCTCTAGTCTCACAGCTACAAGTTGAGCTCTATATTGACCCTGAAGCAGGAAATGTGTTTCCCCCCCCCCTGGCTGCAGCTGGCAGCTGAGGATACTCACTTCTACCCATACCCGCTCAGTAGCATATGCCTCAGCTACGCTACCTCCTGCAACCCCGCTGTGCCATTCCCAGCACATGGTTTCTAGTTGGATGGATTTTCGAATATCTCGGCGCATATACAGTACTGGAGCAAAATACAGTATATTGCTTGGCTAATACGAGAATTCAAGAAATATTTTTGCCTACTTTTATATCTACCCTGATGAGCTTCGGAAATTCTTTTGATTGAGCTTAATGACTTATGTTCAAGCTCTTGGTGAATAATTAGACTGACCGTAAAGAAATACAACAACCTTCTTCAAAAAGCTCGGAGCAGGTCACTAGCCAGTATTGGTGAGATGAGTACAGCCAATTCATTGATGGATCTCACAAATGCTCACACAACATCTACATCTCGTTTCACCTTGATTCCCTGCTGTAGCTGCAGGTCTTCCCTAAATGACGTGTTGTTGAAGCCGTCGCTAGCAATTTCGGTCAAAAAGATGTGCTCGCTATTAGAACCTCCGATTTGCTTGTAGTGTGAGCTAGCTGTTGGTAGTGCGCCTTCAGTAGAGCTAGCTGTGGTTGATTTACTGGCTTTGGTACTAGTAAGTGATGAATATATACTGCGAAGTGTACTACGCATGGACAGGAAGACCGGCCACAACGCAGCATAAGCTGGCAAACATGCCCCAATAATGGCGACTCCAATATGGAGAGATGTCCATAAAACAGCTCGTGTAAAAGATACTAGATAATGTGTAAGTCTAATGCACTAAGAAAATTCTTTTCAGTTGCGCTTACTTAAAGGATTCTCAGGTTTGTAGACAAAAATGATTCGAATTACACCAGTGATGCAAACACTTCAAGATGTCAGATTTATGTCAAACGATTGTAGAAAGACGAGCTTACAATCCTCCTAGTAGGAATATTCCTCCAAGAACGATTCTCTTATCTCGAGGAAGTTGTAGATTCGCAATTGCGCGTAAAGGAAGAGCCAGGATTATAACATCGATGACAAGTCCAATAGTTTCCATTGTAAGGAAGAAGGTACTGAAATTAAAGCATCGTCCTTGTGTGAAGTTCCAGAAGCTCTGCATCGGGATACAGTACAAAAGTACTGCCACAAACCCCGCTATACCCCAAGCCATGGCTAAGAATCCGACGATTCCAGATACCATTGGAAATGAGCCAACTGAGAAAATTCGTCGATAGAAGCAGATAATTGAAAATTTGATGAAAGATATTGCCAATACGTAAGGCGGGCCTACAAAGTACTCGGCCTACAACAAGTTAAATACAGAAATAAAAGTAATATGCTATGTTAACATACAATAAGGTGCCGTCGTAGGTGTTCGTTTGCGTCAGCATCATTTTCAAATACCTGGCCATTGCCGAACATGAGTAAACCTAAGCAACATATCAGAACGATCAATATAGGTGACTCAATAGGACATACCATAGATACCATCTGCTGCATAGAGATAGAAAAACAATAATCCAGGAAGAATCAACCAATCATCTATGCCGATACCACCTCCAGAATGACGTATTCCTCGAGTATAGAAGCGAATAGAAACAAAGAATGTAGCGAGCACTACCAAAACTATAGTGGTGACAATTGATGAAGATCCGGCATGATTTAATCCATACATTCTGTCGAGGATGTCATAGTACTTTTAAAGTAGAAGTTATAATATATTGATAGAGATGGACTCGTCAATTTCAGTGAAATACAATTAAGTATAGTTGGATTAAATCCAGCTTATTTGTCTCATTTCTAAAAGAGAAGTGAGGGAGCTGTATATGTTTATACCGATTTAGCATCTGAGGCGCAGCATGAATGAATTGTTGGAACACTATATTAAGTCACTCAGTCACAGTGTTCCCATGAATGAAGAGAGTGAAGATTAACAGAGTGGCAAATCTTCAGTGTTCTTGGAAGGACACTGGATCTACGCTCTCAAATTACAAGAACTTTAGATACCATTCTTCATTTGATAAGATACCGGCCCATAAACCGTGCGTATGCGGTAGGGTTCACTTCTTTTACGTAGTGCTACCGGACTTTATCTTTTGTTCTTTCATCTGGCCAGAGGCTGTTCGAAACAGCCATGCAGATTGAGTGTGCCACTATTGATGCCTTGCACATTTCATAAATAATATTTTGCTTCGGCACCCTAGCAGCTAGATGTGATCAAGTGGCACTGCACAGTCGTAATATATTTACAAGTAGGTGATGGAATATGTTTGACGTCGACTATCACATGAATCCAAAGAGGTCCAGCAAGTCTCGGTGGTTGCACTATTATTACAAGCCTTAAAAATGCCAATGCAATCTCCGAAGCTATAATCCTATTAAAGGATTTGTTTAATCCGAAAATGATCATGAGCTAGGAGGGAAGTGTGGTAGTATCTTAAGGGCTCACGCCAGGAATATGCTACTTGATTGAGCAGGTAGACCTCTAAGTGGGTGTCTGTCTCTCGGTCTTTCTCTCTTTGATATTTTGCAAAGTAGTAGTAGTACGACATTACCGATTCGTTTGATCAATGTCGAAGCCTGCTCTTTACTTCGTTGTTGGTCTTTGGTGAAGCCTTTGATGATCTCACAAAGCCGACGTGTTACATTTTCAAAGCTTACAATTGGATCACCGGTTATGTTTATGTTGCTGTAAATTATTTGGCTTGCAGGTTTATCAGGTGGGCTAAATTTTGAATAGGTTACAATGCATTTAAATCCTTGGAGATCTTATCTATTACCTACATATATGTAACACAACGGAAAACCGGATTTGATGCCGTCTAGTAGGGATTAAATAATTTAATTTACGCTAAGTTTTAAATAGGGCTGCCAACGAATGAAAACATGTACCAGTGTACGGGTAAATATGTGCGACGCTAAAGCAAGGCTGCATATTCTGTCAGCGTATCATTGATATTGCACACATTGAGAATCGGAGTTCTTAGTTTCCCATTGTTGGTTTCCCATTTTTGTGTTACACATTGTTGGTTCCCCGCTGTTGGTTCCCGTTGTTGATTTTTACCGTGCTAATAAGAATTGTTTGATTATCACAGCCAAGCGAGATCAAGTCAACAAGTTAGGCGACATAGCCATCAAGTTGTAACCCTACACTCGTAGTTTTGGCTGCTTCGAGCAACGACGTACGCCTTTCAGATCTCAGAGAAGTTTCAATAACGAGCATTTAGGTAATTCACTATCAACTCAGACAACGACCCTCACAGAATAGAATTAGCTATGGATCCAGTCCAGGAAAATAAACAATTGAACGAAAACACCTGCTTGCCTGGGGAAACAGTTGACCTGGAGCTTGAATCGGAAGTGGCTACAGGATATCTTGACAATTGGGTTCGTGTAATACCCTGTTCATTGATAAAACTGCTCACCAAAGTCAAGATTATGTCTAAGCGTATTTCTTTCTTCACTCGATATAACAATAGTCAGCACTTCGCTAGCTTCTATAGCCAATGATCTTAAGGCATTCGACCAAGCTGGGTGGATTGTATCAAGCTATTTGACAACTTATTTTAGTAAGTGAATTTATCCCACAATTCAGCTACTTATTCTAAACCAAAGATAGGTTTCATAATTATTTGGGCAAAACTAAGTGATATTTTTGGGCGAAAGCTCTTTCTCATGATTGCCATATTGCTATTTATTGTATTCTCTGGAGCTTGTGGTGGTTCGCAGACCGCATTGCAGCTGTATGTGGATTTGTCTTGGGCTCTTCTTGTTCAGAGAAACGTCTAACTTGCATAGGATAATATTTCGAGCATTCCAAGGAGTTGGGGGGGCAGGCATATTTGCAATGACGCCAGCAATTATTTCGGAGATGGTACCGCCTGAGAAGTTCGCAACTTACAACGCTGTGGCATCTTCAACAATCGGAATTTCATTTCTTCTCGGTCCACTAGTTGGGGGAGCAATTAGTAACCGCAGTTCATGGAGGTGGATATTCTTCATCAAGTATGCTGCCATCTTCCCTTATGATGAACGCAAGCTGATTTAGACTAATTTTCAGTATTCCCGTTGGAGCGTTGGCAATCACTGCCTCTTTCATAGCTATGCCTTCGAGATTTCCACACCAGTCACAAATCCCAGCACCTCCAAGACTAACTTTGAAAGCAGCTATTGGAAAAGTTGATTTTCCAGGGTTCTTTTGTTTGTTGTCATCTTGTTGGCTACTAGTATGTGGCATACAAGAAGCCGGAATTGTTCATTCATGGTCATCAGGACTCATCATTACGCTTTTTAGCCTCTCTGGCGTTTTCTGGGCTCTTTTTATTCTCTGGCAGCGGTTACTTAATAAGTTGGCAACAACTAGGGAACCAGTCTCCCCGTGGAGATTTATGACCAATAGAGTGTTAGTAGGTGTATATTTGTGAGTCTCAGTGTTTTCTTACACAAGGTTGCTTCAATGAAGTATGAAGAAATTAATTGTTCAAAGGACGGCACTACTTGCTGGAATTCCATTCACCTCCGTGATAATAGAGCTTCCACAGCAGTTCCAAGCAGTCAACAATATCTCTCCACTTCTGGCTGGAGTGTGGATTTTACCATTTTCACTTTCGTGTGCAACGTCTTCAGCTCTGACAGGTCTATTTACTTCAAAACTCAAGATACCTCCAATTATCGTCATAACGGTGGGAACAGGTTTACAGACCATTGGACTAACACTTTTATATACGCTGCCCGTTTCTTTGAATATCTCTGTATCTCACTACGGGTTTCAGACACTGGCAGGCTTTGGCGTTGGTCTAACTCTTACTACACTTTTATCACTTGCACCTTTTGTTGTTAGTTCTCATGATCGAGGTAGGTTTGAAGACCAAAGTGGTTCATAACAGATGCTTACAATTTTAGCTGTTGCATTAGGTGGGGTGACACAGTTTCGTGTGCTTGGTGGAGCTGTGGGAGTATCTGTGGCTACGAATCTGTTAAACAATCATGTGAATATAGCCTTGTCAAGCATATTCACCCGCGACCAAGTAGCTATTATTCTACACTCTACCGACTCCATTGCTAGGTTTGACGCACAATTACAATCCAGTGTTAGAATGATATTTGCTGCAGGATACAAATTGCAATTAGGAGCAGTCCTAGGTTTCACCGCTGCACAGTTTTTAGGTATACTTTTAATGTGGGAAAGACGGCCACGAACCATTCCATAAGATGGTTGGGGTCTCATATATAGATCGTAAGATAGGATACATGAGACTTTCTCTCGTTCATGGAACTATGCGAAGTAAAATATAATTACTCTTTAAAGTCCATTGTATGCAACTGCCACTAGGTGAAGTATAGGTGATCAAGAATACAGAAGGCAAGGCTTTGACATTGAATCACTCATCATCACAAAATGACAAGCCTCAGTCAGACTAAGCGCAAACATGACAAGAAATTTTCTGGTCGGGGCGTGTTAGGTAAGGTAACAAGTATGAACGTACAAGGTAGCAAGGGGAAGGAACAACAGTAAATTGGCAACAACGAGGTTTGGGGGTAAGGAATTCCATCATAACAAGAGAAAATCCCATAGATCCAATGGTATAGCAGATACCCTGGTATATTCGTTAATATCTATTGAGTTACCCCTTCTCTTAGTTGCCTTTGTGGTCAGAGATCACCAACAAATGTGACGAGATCAACTGTCCTTGTAGGATCAATTCCAACAAATACCTGGCTACCTTATGTGTTTTATTGCCAATACTACCTCATTTTCAGCTAATATATTTGGTTAGGGGTCACATATAGGCAGTATGCGGTTGGGTGGCAAATTGGTGTCGGCCAAAATGATGTTACACGGTCTGTTCTGCTACCTATCAAAGAGTTCTTCGCTTACAGAACAAACTTTTGGAATAGAGGTAATGTTACAAAACGCAAGGGCTATGTTTATTGACATCATACCATGTATTTATATGCGCCATTGTAATATTGGAAACGTTGTGCAGATATTGTTGATGATTTCAACCCATGCTTATATTTTAGCGTTGTATGTTGTTGTAGATAGAGAATCACCAACTGTTAGACTCTTCTATTGGCGATAAGATATTACTCCAATCCTGGATTGGTGACATATGTCTCTATTCAGTTAGATTCGCCGAAGGACATAGCTCAGCTTAGATTATACTCATGGGAAATGCCTTTGCTTTAATTTGTGTATAGATGTTACGTTGTTCTGGTATTAATGAACTGGGAACGTGCTCAAGTTCAATCACCAACACTTCTGCCTATATTTGATGCTGTGACTTGTTTCCAATAATAGGAGAATATGACCAGAGGCCACCAGTACTACTAATTTTAGAAATCACAAGTTTTAAAACCCAACTCATTTAAAGGGTGGGAAGATACCTGAATGTTTCCAATTTAAAGCGCCTCAACTCGCTACACCGTTTATCTCACCAGCTAATACATTGTGTTTTGGACTTGTTCACACAAGTCCACACATTTCTTCTTGCGCTGAAGGCTTCAAACCTTTACTATCATGGCTTCAAACCACCATCCCCTAAAGGGGTGTGATAACTTAGTGGCTAAGAACGATGGTATCGAGATTGACAACGTTCAACGAGAATCTATTGCGATAATTGGATTTTCATTCAAGTTTCCAGGAGGTATGACTACAGACGAGTCTCTCTGGCAAGCAATTGCAAATCGAAAATCCGCTATGTCAGATTTTCCAAAAGATCGTTTGAACCAAGAAAACTTCTATGATCCTGATCGTACAAGAGTCAACGGTGTAAGTTTAATATTTTATAGGCGTACTGCTAGTTAAACACTAGATACTTTTGCTCAATTCAATTTGCCCACACTTGCCACCATGAATTGAAGATTGTCATAATTAATCAATTCATACATTAGTTCCCTATTCGAGGTGCTCATTTTTTGGATGATCAAATTGCTGCATTTGATGCCCCATTCTTCTCTATATCTCCTGCCGAGGCTGAAGAGATGGATCCTCAACAGCGTGGCTTGCTTGAAGCTTCTTATAGAGCTCTCGAAAGTGGTTTGTGTATACCCCTTTACTTAACTTGTAGGCTTTGCTAACTACTGGCAAATCAAAGCCGGTATACCTATTGAACAAGCTTCTGGCTCCAATACTGCAGTATACACGGGTAGCTTTGCGGACGATTATAAAGCCTTGTTTCATAAAGATCCAGAAAACCAAGCACAGTATTCTGCCAGTGGAATGGCACCAAATATGCTCGCAAATAGAATAAGTTGGTTTTACAACTTCAGTGGTACAAGTTTGAATCTTGATACCGCTTGTTCTAGTAGCCTTGTAGCAGTACATCTCGCTTGTCAGGGTTTGTTAAATCTTGAATCAAACATGGTTAGTGGTGGACTAACGCTATGAAGAGACTGAAAACTGACATCACTGATCTAGGCATTGGTGGCGGGAAGCAGCTTGATCTTTAACCCCGATCTGATTACAGCACTTAACAACCAGAACTTCCTATCACCTGACGGAAGATGTTTTTCATTTGACCATCGTGCCAATGGATATGCACGTGGCGAAGGCATTGCTGTAATAGTTCTCAAGAGACTTTCTGATGCCCTTTCAGATAATGACACAGTCCGCGCCGTGATACGTGGTACGGGCTCAAACCAGGATGGAAGGACACCAGGTAGGCTCCCTATAAATAGTTGATGAGATTTGGTCAAAAGATTAAGGCAAACTAACACCACCAAAGGAATCACTCAACCCAGCAAGAGCGCTCAAGAAAAAGTCATCTTGGATACGTATGCTAAAGCAGGACTTGGGCTTGATCAGACCAGGTACTTTGAAGCTCATGGCACAGGAACTCCAGTTGGAGGTGAGTAAACAATGATTAGATACATGAGAGCATCGATTGATGTGAAACTAGACCCTATCGAGGCAGGCGCCATTGGTGCAACTTTGGCAAATACCGAAGTTCTGAGGAGCCACTTTACTGTGGCTCTATCAAAGCAAATATAGGCCATCTGGAAGGTGCAAGTGGAATTGCCGGCTTGATAAAGTCTATTGTTATGATCGAGAGGGGTATGATTCCGCCAAATGCTGGATTTGAGCGTCTAAACCCAGACATTAAAGCAGATGAGTGGAACCTGAAGGTATTGCTTCATTTGGAACAGGTCTATCAAGAAACTTACCATTCTCGTTATCTTAGTTCCCGGAAGAACTTATACCATGGCCTGCGAATGGTATTCGAAGAGTTTCTGTTAACTCGTTTGGATTTGGAGGTAAGTTGACGGCAATCGTTGTCATAGTAGCGATGACACTGGCCAGCTGAATTTATGACATCTCAATTGAACAGATTGTCAGGATATTTAATCATCTTGTAGACTGGAAGGATGCTGACAAAACTGAAAGGTACAAACGCTCATGCTATACTGGATGATACTGAGAGCTATCTCAAATTACATAGGCCTCAGTTCAACCCTTTTACAGCGGCTGCAAGCACCAGGTTTGTCATCATCAGATCTCTAAAAGCTATCTTAAGCGGCGATGACCAGGATCCAAAGCTGATCAAAATCATAGAGATAATGGAGTGAATGGAAAGGTATTCCGTGGATCAAGTTCGTTAATTCTCTATCCTGAAAGTGGATCGTGTACTGAAGAGGAAGGCCAACTCCTGTCGGAAAAAAAGTTGGAGCTAAAAACTATCACTTTACCCGAGACTGTCTTGCTCATCTTTTCGGCTGCAGATGAACGCGGATTACAGCGCATTGAGTCTCTATATAGGGACTATCTCAGCACTGTCGAAAGAAATGACAGTTTGGGATCTTTTCTGAAAGATCTGGCGTATACGCTGAACGAAAGAAGAAGTTCCCTGCTTTGGAAGTCATACGCAACCCTAAACACTCTTCCTGACTCTACACTCGATAGTTTAAAATTGTCGAAGCCGGTGCGTGCTTCAACAGAACCTGAACTTTGTTTTATCTTCACCGGGCAAGGTGCCCAGTGGAGTGCGATGGGCAGAGAATTGTTTATTTTCGATTCTTTTGTGAATGATCTCATTTACATGGACAAATACTTGGCGACTTTAGGTTGTCGCTGGTCTCTGCTAAGTCAGTAAAACGTTATACAGCTCTCATCCGTCACTAATATCTTCCAGGCGAACTTACACGAGATAAAGCTGATTCCAATGTGGATCACCCACAATTCAGCCAACCCTTATGCACCGCTATCCAAATTGCACTTGTAAATTTGCTGAGAAATTTCGAACTCCATCCCGCCTGTGTTATTGGCCATTCCTCGGGGGAAATTGCTGCTGGGTATGTGCACCGGACTGATACCAGGCAGTATTATACTGACTGAATGACAGATATTGTACTGGAGCACTTGATTGCTACTCAGCACTAAAGGTGGCATATTTCAGGGGTCTTTTAGTCGATAGGGTGGCGAAGAACTCCCCTAAAGCAATGGCAATGCTTTCGGTAGGTCTCTCAGAGCACGATATTCTGCCCTATATCCAAAGGGTAGAAGAAACGACCGGAGAAGTTGGCATGTCAGTGGGTTGTATTAACAGTCCCACAAATGTCACCATAACAGGTCTGGAAAGCATGATCACGGTTTTGAAAATGCTCCTAGATGAACAGAATATATTTGCTCGGAAATTAGCAGTCAACATCGCGTATCATTCACAGTATCTTGAACCAATGGTAAATGACTACTTGCAGCTGGTTGGGAATGTGTCGAGCTATCATGTTAATCGGCCAACAAAGATGATTTCTTCAGTAACGGCAGAAATTGTTGGTGAGCGAGATCTTTGTCAGGTGGCATACTGGGTGCGGAACCTTATTTCACCTGTAAGATTCTCTGCTGCTCTCACTGCTGCGTGTGCACCGAGTACCAAGGCTTGCAAAAAAGATGAGACGGGACGTCAAAATACCCGTCTTGATTTCCTACTCGAAATTGGGCCTCATTCAGCCTTGCAAGTCCCCATCAAACAGATCTTGGTTTCTTTGGCCATTACAAAGCCTCTTAAGTATACCTCTGTACTCGTTCGATCTGTGCCAGCCATTTCAACTCTTTTGGAGGCTCTAAGTACTTTGTATTGCAATGGCCACTCCATGAGCCTCTCAAAGATTAACCAGAAGTCTTCAGCCTTCGATAAAGCTTGTAAGGTTTTAACAAATCTCCCGGAATATCCATTCGATCACTCACGCTCTTTTTGGCGAGAGTCTCGGATCAGTGCGGGTCATCGCTTCAGGAAACAACCCTACAATCACTTCCTCGGCGCACCTGTCCCAGATTGGAATCCCATGGAAGCGAGATGGCGTCGGAAAATCAAGCTTACCGAGAGTCAATGGCTTGAAGACCACAAGGCAAGTCATCTTCTAGTTAGGATCTGATCAAAATTCATAAATCAAGAAAGAACCTAACTCGATTTTGAAAGATACATGGAATGGTTCTATTTCCGGCAGCAGCAATGCTAGTAATGGCAATTGAAGCTGTTCGACAAATCTCGGGTGGGAATAAAGGCAATATTATAGCCGGTTACACATTCAAAGATGTTGCTTTTCACACACCGCTAAGTCTTGTAAAGGATTCAAACGGTGTCGAGGTAGAATTTCATCTACGACCTTTACAGCAAGCTGCCGATAGAGAGACTACCTGGTCAGAATTTCGTCTTTATGCATTCGATCGACAAGAGTGTTCAGAAATCTGCAGAGGATGTATTCGGGCAGAATTTGATAAAAACGACACAGAAGTCGACAACGGATTGGAACGTGTCGAACATATTGGACGATATAGACGTATATTCCAAGAAGGAAAAACCGCGTGTCAAAAGAGAATGGATACTGAGAAGAGTTATCGCATTTTTGATGAGGTTGGTCTCGGTTTTGGACCGACGTTTCAAACCGTCAAAGTTGGAACGTATAATACAAGCGCAGAAGCATTTGGAGAAATCAGTCTCCATGAATGGCTTTTGAAAGACTTTAATCGAAACCAACAGCCAAATGTAATCCACCCCACGGCATTGGATGGTCTGTTACAGTTGTCATTCCTTGCTCTGTCCGAGGGAGGTGCAAAGTCTATATCGAGTTTGGTTCCTAGACGGATCAAAAGGCTCTGGATCTCTAGCGCTGGCCTCAATGGATCCGGTTCCACTACTATCAAAGCTTATAATAAATCCAACGCGAAGAGCGTCCGCGAAGCAACATCAACAGTCGTTGCATTCGACTCCTCTGAAAAAGACTTGCGCATCGTTCTTGAAGGATACGATAAGATTGCCTTGGGTAACCATAATGAAAGTGGAACTGAAAGCCAGAATGATAGAACAGTTTGCTTCAATATTGACTCCAGAGCGGACATAGACTTGTTGAATGACGAGAGTTTTTCAATATATAGTCGATCTGTTTCACAACCTAAATCCACACCGATTTCTTTCTTCCAAGACTTAAAACTTGCTGTGTCTCTGTTCATCAAAAATGCGTTATCAGTGATGGAGCAAAAAGATCAAAATTTAATGCAGCCCCATCATCAACAATACGTGCGATGGATGAGACACGAATGCGAGAAAATGGACACGGAAGGGGCTTTGTTGTCCCAATGGCGAGAGCATGCCAATAATCCTACATTTCTGGAGAGACTTTGCTCTTCCCTTGAAGAAAACAAAGACAATTACATGCAAGGCAAGTTTCATACGGAAGTTGGAAGAAATCTGATCAAGATCCTTTGTGGAGAGGTAGATCCTTTAGAGCTATTCTTCAAAACGGGTTTGGTGAAGGGCTACTACCACGAGTTCAACAAAACGACAAATGGCTTGAATTATTTCCTGGTCTACCTTGATGCACTTGTGCACAAGCGTCCAAGACTCAAGATCCTCGAGATTGGGGCAGGGACTGGTGGCGTTACTAAATCTGTCCTTGAGACAATTACCAAGCATAGTGATCACAAGTCCCATAGTCCAAGATTTAGCCATTACACGTATACTGACATAAGTCCTTCATTCTTTGAGAATGGGCGGCTTTTATTTGAGGGCCTGGAACATAAAGTCACTTTCAAAATATTAGATATCGAAAAAGAGCCGTCAGAACAAGGATTTGAGGCAGGGTCGTTTGATCTGATCATCGCTGATAATGTACGGAGCCATCTAATCCAGAACACATATCTTGCTAACAAAAGTTTAGGTTTTTCATGCCACTCGAGACTTAGATGTAACCATGTCGAACGCCCGAAAACTCCTCAAACCGTAAGCATTAATCTATTCCATTATAGAAATAATCTTAAAACTACTACAGGGACGGGATCATTGCACTTATGGAGCTCACTAAGCCAGAAACAATGAAAACCAATTTCGCATTTGGTCTACTACCTGGTTGGTGGCATTGTAAGTATAGCTACGTGTACCGTATTACCTTCGTATGGAGCAATATTTTGACCTTTTTAGTTACGGATAACTACCGATAGTTGAGTGCTGGTGTTAATAAAGAATCCTGGAATCAGATATTGATCAAAGCTGGTTTCTCTGGTATAAAGTTTGAATTCCCTGACTTCTACGATAAAGAATATCACGAACACAGTGTATTGATATCTACTGCTGTTGATATCACGATTTCAAAGCCGGAAACTCCACAAGTCTTGATCCTAACTAATGCAAATTCGGGGTTCGAATATGAAGTCGCGCTTGAACTAGTAAGAGAATTTGCGAGTATTGGTGTCTCCTCGACAACTATTTTGCCATTAGAAGAAGGACTCATGCTAGAGGATACTGATAAAATGCTTTGCATTACTCTCTTTGAAGCATGCAATCCTATTCTAAAAGTTTTAAGCCCAGAAAAGTTTCAGGCAATCCGTGATTTCCTCTCTAGAGCAAATCATATGTTATGGATTACACGAGGCGGAGGACGCGGTTGCGAAGAGCCTGAGTACGCACTCATTAATGGACTTGCTCGAACTATTCGCCAGGAGAGAACAAGGATGAAATTTATCACACTGGCTTTCCAACCTGCTGTATCCACCGCGTCTCACTTCGCTAAAACGAGAAAGGACGTTCATATGATAACATGGGGACTCTCAGCAGATGATTACGAACCAGAGTATGTTGAGAGAGATGGGATACTATATGTTGATCGCCTTGT
>Ga0247807_10000133_pt1 | contig 54939 bp, 51 predicted proteins | sample UWRJL074202C1_FD_179931 | JGI IMG/M metagenome (GOLD analysis project Ga0247807, IMG submission 179931) | Plant litter microbial communities from Arlington Agricultural Research Station in Wisconsin, United States - UWRJ-L074-202C-1 | ecosystem: Environmental > Terrestrial > Plant litter >...
CTGCTCGGTGCTGTTGATCGTCGCGCCGAAGCTGCCATCGGGCAGTGCGGCCGAGAGCTTGGCTGCCGTGTCGACGTAGTCGGACCAGGTCCAGGTGGTGTCGTCCGGCACCTCAATACCTGCGGCCTTGAAGAGGTCGAGGTTGACGATGATGCCGCGCGCTCCGAGGCCGGTGGGCACACCGTAGTTGGCACCCTCGTACATTCCACCGTCGAGCGAGCCGGCGGCGTAGTTGGACAGGTCGAGTTCGTCCTCGACCGTCGAGAGGTCGAGCAGCGCTCCACGGCCCGCGTACTCGGCGATCACGTTGTACGTGATCTGCAGCACGTCGGGACCATTGCCGCCCGCGACCTGCGTCGCGAGCTTGTCGTAGTAGCCCGCGTACTCGGAGGGTTCCTGCACGACGGAGATGTTGGGGTACTTCTTCTCGAACAGCGTGATCTGCTCGTCCTTGATGGCATCGAGCTGTTCGCTGCCCCACCACGCGAAGCGCAGTTCGACCTTCTCGTCACCGCTGGCATCTCCGCCGCCGCCTGCCGAACATCCGGTCGCGAGCAGAATCGTGGCGGCAGCTATCGCTGTGACCGCGAGTTTCACTGACTTGGTTCTCATACTGTGTGCATCCATTCGCTACTTGTGTTGATGTGGATGGGTTTACCGCTGATAAAGCGCTTTCTCAGAACACCACAGAAATGGCGGCAAAGGGGGCGAAGTGGCGGACCGCTGAACGCGAGACCGAGAGTGCGTAGGCGCGGGGACGAAGGAATCTCTCAGCACAATGCTGGTTTTGACTCATTTCCGCTCCCTTGCGGTTGGTACTTCAGTCCCACTAGTGCGCTGCCCCGAGTGTAGATAGCCGGGAAAGCGTTTACTGAACGTACCAAAGCGGCACGCGGCTGTCAACGACTCTCTGTTGAGGCCAGTTCTTCGGCCAAAAAAGCGAAGGCGTCGAGCTGCAGTTCCGTGCCGAAGTCGTGGCCGCCGGGGTAGAACTCGCCGCGATACCTACCCGGCGCCTGCTTGCTGAGCATCTCGTGAGCCACACGCATCCCCTCGAGCGGGAACAGAGCGTCGGTCTCGCCGTACTGCACGAGTACGGACGCCCCGCGAACCAGGAGAGGCCATTCGGAATATCGCCAGAGACCGGGGGAATTGAAAAGCCACGAGTGCGTGTCGAGATAGTCGGGTGTCAGGGATTCGTTGGTCGCCATCATGCATGCGACAACAGCGGCCTTGACTCGGCGATCGAGTGCTGAGAGCAGAACCGCGCGGCCTCCGCCGCCCGAGAATCCGAAGCACCCCAGGCGATCTGCGTCGACTCCCGGAAGCTCCCCGAGAACACCGAGCGAGACCAGGTCGTCGTGGATGACGAGGCCCGCGAGGCTCGAGCCCAAGACGCCGGCGGCCTTCGCGACGGTGTCTTCGTGTGCGGAAGCAGCGGCGTTGTACCGCTCGGCAGCGGAGGGAACGAAACCCTGCTCGCGCCACATGGCCTCCTGTGCAGCGACCTCCGCGGCAAGCTTCGGCGTGCGCTGTTCCAGCGGGAAGCGCCTGCTTCCCCACGCGAACGTATCTGGGGCGAGCACCGCAAATCCCTGTCGCGCGAGCTCGGTCGCCGGTGCTCTTCCGCCGTACCACTGCCCCTGGAGCATGGCCGCTTCCGCAACTGCGTCATCACCGAGATCCACAAGCTGCTCGGCGCCCAGCCACTTGTATCCCCCGTGACAGTGCAAGGCGAGCACTCCGGGAAGCACCTCGTTGTCGCGATCCGCTGGACGCACGAGGTAGCCGCGCGTACGAGGGCCGAAGCCCGTATCCCAGCTCAGCGTTGACGTAACGAGACCATCCGCCCGATGTTCGCGCTCGACGCGAAGGTCGCGTGATCCTGCGGGAAGCGCGGGGACACCGAGCACATCCGCGAGCTCGCGCGATCCCGCGACGGAGCCCTCGTGACGCGGCCGGTCGCGCAAGTAGCCGACGATGTCGTCGTAGCCCGCGAGCGGGTTCGGCAAGGCGCTCACACTGCGCTCGACTTGACCGGTCCGGTGCTGCCACGCGCCTCGACCCGCGGACGGAAGTAGACGTTGTGCTCGGGCTGCTGTCCAGACAGCAGGGACGAGAGCCTGTGCCAGGCCTGCTCGCCAAGTTCGTTCACGGGCACCGATGCCGTCGTCAGCGGAGGGGTAGTGTACCGCGCGAAAGGGATGTCGTCGAAGCCCGTGACCGAGATATCGTCCGGAATCGAGACGCCAGCTTCGTGCAGCGCGCTCAGGAGCCCCATGGCGACGAGGTCATTAAAGGCGAGCACCGCGGTCGCCCCGGAGGCAAGCACAGCAGACGCTGCGGCATGCCCATCGGCGAAGGTAACGCCAGCAGGAACCGTCTCGATCTGCATCGTCGGCTCGGAGCGCAAGAACTCCTCGATCCCAGAGAGCCGCACGGAGTTGGACGCACTCGACGCGACACCCGCGAGATAGATCGCCTTGCGGTGTCCGAGAGAGAAGAGATGACGGGCGAGATCGATGATTCCCGAGCGATAGTCCGCCGCGGCGATCGGGGCATCGAGCCCAGGAATGTCCCGGTTAATCAGCACGACGGGAGAAATCTCCGGCAGCAGTGCCCTCAGTTCGTCCTCAGACATACGAGGCGCACACAGCACTATCGCGTCGCACCGGCGGCGGGTCTCGACCGCGAGAATGTGTTCTTCGCTGACGTTCTCTGAGGTATCGGCGATAAGCACGCGGTAGCCGTCCCTCGCTGCCGCGAGCGTTATCCCGCGCAGGATGGCTTGAAAAGTCGGGTTCGCAAGGTCAGGAACAACGACCGCGACCGTGAGGGTCTTGCCGAGCACAAGGCCGCGGGCCAGAGGGCTCGCGGTGTAGTTGAGCGCACGTGCGGCGACACGCACTTTCTCGGCGATTTCGGGGTCGACACGGGCGTTGCCGTTCATCACGCGAGACACGGTCGCGAGAGAAACGCCGGCCCTGCTCGCCACGTCGGAAATCGTGAGGGAACGGTTTCCCGGCGTCTTTGCCACGATCTGCCTTCCCTCGTACGGTCGTGTTGCGCTTCAGCGCCTCAGAGCTATAGTAGTCGCTAGAAAGCGTTTTCTCGTAACGAGGCGAGTGAAAGAAGGCAGCATGAGCGCACTAGGCGAACTCAGCCAATTGCGGCGCAAGCGCGGCAAACCGTCCAAAGAAGAAACCAAGGACAACAAGGCGGCCTATCTCTTCCTTGTCCCCTGGTTCATCGGGTTGTTCGGCATCACGATCATCCCGATGGGCATGTCGCTCTATCTCTCCTTCACCGACTACAGCCTGATTCAACCGGGCGAGTGGATCGGGATCGACAACTACGTGCGCATGTTTAGCGATGCACGACTGCTCAACTCGCTGCGCGTCACGTTCATCTACGTGCTCGTGGGAACCCCGATCCAGCTCATGTGTGCACTCGGCGTCGCGATCCTGCTCGACAAGGGGCTCAAGGGAGTCGGCTTCTACCGGTCGGTCTTCTATCTGCCGTCGCTGCTCGGTGCCTCGGTCGCCGTAGCGATCCTGTGGCGCCAGCTGTTCGGTTCGGTCGGCCTCGTCAACCAGGTGCTGGCCCTCTTCAATATCGAGGGGCTGGGGTGGATCTCCAACCCGGACACGGCGCTCGGCACCATCATCCTGTTACACGTCTGGACCTTCGGTGCCCCGATGATCATCTTCCTCGCTGGCCTACGGCAGATTCCGGTCATGTATTACGAGGCAGCTCAGGTCGACGGAGCAAACGCGTGGACACGATTCCGTTCCATCACGCTTCCGATGCTGAGCCCCATCATCTTCTTCAACTTCGTGCTCGGCATCATCGGATCGTTCCAGTCCTTCACCCAGGCCTTCGTGGTCTCGGGCGGCACCGGTGGCCCGGCAGACTCCACGATGTTCTTCACGCTCTACCTGTACCAACAGGGATTCACTCGGTTCGACATGGGCTACGCCTCCGCGATGGGCTGGCTCCTGCTGCTGATCATCGGAATCTTCACCGCCATCAATTTCATCGCTTCGAAGTTCTGGGTGTTCTATGACGATTAAAGCAACGCCGACAAAGACGACGGCCTCCGAGACCCGAGCACTGCGCGGGCAGAACTGGGTCGACCCGAATGCTGGTGGGCCCAAGCCCCGCAGCTACGCCTCGCACCTGAGACGCCAACGGGCAACCTCGATTATCAAGCACGCCTTCTTGATCGCCTCGAGCCTGTTCCTGCTGTACCCACTGTTGTGGATGCTCGTGAGCTCGCTGCGTCCGACCGATGAGATCTTCCGTGAGCCCGGCATCCTGCTGCGCACCTTCGAGATCAGCAACTACATCGAGGGCTGGACCGCACTTCAAGACGACTTCTCGCTCTATCTCTGGAACTCGACGGTCATTGTTGTGCTCGCGATCGTCGGCACACTCATCTCCTGTTCGATGGCGGCCTATGCCTTCGCGCGGCTCAAGTTCCGGTTCAAGGGGCTGTGGTTCGCGATCATGCTCATGACGATCATGCTGCCGTTCCACGTCGTGATCGTGCCGCAGTACATCCTGTTCAACCAGCTCGACTGGATCAACACTCCACTGCCGCTCATCATCCCGAAGTTCCTCGCAACCGACGCGTTCTTCGTGTTCCTCATGGTGCAGTTCATCCGCGGACTGCCCCGCGAACTCGACGAGGCCGCGCGCCTCGACGGCGCTGGACACCTGCGCATCTACCTGCAGATCATGCTGCCGCTCATGACGCCCGCTCTCGCGACCACCGCGATCTTCACATTCGTGTGGACCTGGAGCGACTTCTTCGGCGCGCTGCTCTATCTGAACTCTCCAGACACCTGGACCGTGCCGCTCGCGCTGCGCAACTTCATGGACTCCCAGGGCAAGTCGAGCTTCGGACCGCTGTTTGCGATGTCGATCGTCTCGCTCATCCCGGTGTTCCTCGCCTTCATCTTCGGACAGCGGTTCCTCATCAAGGGCATCGCAACGACGGGAATTAAGTAAAGAACTATGGCTCAGAAACGCTACGCACTGGTCGGCACAGGACACCGATCGGAAATGTACATCCGCGCGATCATGGAGGAGCACGGCGAGGCCGCGATCCTCGTCGCCGTCACGGACAGCAACGAGGGGCGACTCGACTACTACGAGCGACTGATCGTTGGGGCAGGCGGCACGGCCCCCGCGCGCTTCACTCCCGATGAGCTCGAGTCCACGATTGCTTCCGAGCGAATCGACAGGGTCATCATTACGAGCCCGGACTACACCCACGCCGAATACATCGACCGCGCGCTTCGTGCGGGTGCCGACGTGGTCGTGGAGAAGCCGCTCACGATCAATGCCGAGGGATCACGCCTCGTCACCGCTGCCGTGCGCGAAACCGGCCGCGAACTCATCGTCACCTTCAACTACCGCTATTCGCCGCGCAACTCCGCGCTCAAGGAACTTGTGCAGTCTGGTGCGATCGGCACCGTGACGAGCGTGAGCTTCGAGTGGCTTCTCGACACGGCGCATGGTGCTGACTACTTCCGCCGCTGGCACCGGGAGAAGACCAACTCAGGCGGACTGCTCATCCACAAGGCCTCCCACCACTTCGACCTCGTCAACTGGTGGATCAACGACGTTCCCGTGCGCGTGTACGCCTCGGGCGGTCTCAAGTTCTACGGGGCGGAGAATGCCGCGAGCCGAGGGCTCGGTGCACGGCCCGAGCGCGGAACCCACGACGGCGACCACGACCCGTTCGAACTCGATCTGCGTGGCGACGAACGTCTCAAGGAGCTCTACCTCGACAACGAAGCGCTCGACGGATATGTGCGCGACAAGGACGTTTTCGGCGAGGGCATCACGATCGAAGACAACCTCTCCCTTGTCGTTGACTACGAGAGTGGTCCGACGATGAGCTACTCGCTCAACGCCCACAGCCCGTGGGAGGGATACCGCGTCGCTATCAACGGAACCGCGGGACGCGTCGAGCTTGAGGTTGTCGAGCGAGGCCACGTGCCGCTGCCCGGTTCCGAAGCGCTCGTGCTCGACCCGACTGTGACCGAGGTCGCGACTGACGAGGCCCAGTTGCGTACGAGAGGCGAACGCCTCGTGTTGCAGAAGCACTGGGATGTCGCCCGCGAGGTCGAGATCCCCGCCGGCGAGGGAAGCCACGGTGGAGGGGATGCAATCCTGCTCTCGGACATCTTCGAGGGCGCGGGCGACGATCCGCTCGGTCGCCCTTCCGGCTACCTCGACGGCGTTCGCTCGATTGCCGTGGGCATTGCGGGAAACGTCTCTATTACGGAGGGCAGAGCCGTCACGATCACTGAGCTCGACCTCGGCGCCGACCTCTCTCTGACGGCGGCAAAAGCATGAGAACTCTCGTCACCGGCGGCGCGGGTCGCCTCGGCCGCAGTGTCGTGAAGTCGCTCGTCGAGGCCGGCCACGACGTCGTCTCCGTCGACCGCACACTGGCAGCAGAACTGGATGCCGAACAGGTCACGGCCGATCTCACCGACATCGCGATCGCGCGAGACGTGATCGAACGATACTCCCCGGACTCGATCGTGCAGCTCGCCGCGATCGCGGTTCCCTTCAGCGCCCCCGAGCACCAGATCATGTCGACCAATGTCTCGCTCGCGTACAACGTGATGCAGGCCGCGGTGGATCTCGGCGTGCACAAGGTCGTCGCCGCATCCAGTCCCACCGTCGTGGGGTACAACGCCCCCGGTGGGTGGGTTCCGTCCAGGCTGCCGATCGACGAACTGGAGCCGGCACATCCGTGGAACGCGTACGCGCTGTCGAAGTTCTTCGTCGAGGGCATCACCCGCATGCTCGCGCTCAAGACTGAAGACGCCGTGCGGTTCGCCTCGTTCCGGCCCTGCTATGTGATCGCCCCGGAGGAGTGGGCGGGCGCACTGACCCAGCAGGGACACACGGTGGCCGACCGTCTCAACGATCCGGCCCTCGCGGCCCCCGCTCTCTTCAACTATCTGGATGCGCGGGATGCGGGCAGATTCATCATCGAGTTGCTTGCGGCTCTCGACGACATCCCCAACGCGCAGACCTTCATCGTCGGAGCAGCCGATGCCCTCGCGCGCGAGCCGTTGAGTGAGCTGCTGCCCCGATTCCATCCCGAGACCGCGTCTCTCGCGAGCGAACTCACCGGAACCTCACCGGCATTCTCGATCGAGAAGGCCAAGCGGATCATCGGTTGGGAACCCGCCTACAGCTGGCGCACCGAACTTTCCCCCCTCACCTCACTGGAGTCAGCATGAATCTCACCGGCGTTCTCTTCTTTCCCGTAACCCCGTTCGGTCAGGACGGCGCGATCGATACCGTGCTGCTCACCGAACACGTGACCTCGCGTCTGCCCTACTCGCCCGGAGCGGTGTTCGCCGCGTGCGGCACTGGTGAGTTCCACGCGCTGACCTCCGCCGAGGTCGGACTCGTTGTGCGCACGACCGTCGACGCCGTTGCTGGGGCAGTTCCCGTCTTCTCGGGAGCCGGCGGCCCGCTCGGGCACGCGATCGAGTGTGTCAAGCTGGCCGAGGCCGCGGGTGCCGACGGTGTTCTGCTGCTTCCGCCCTATCTCGTGGGCGGAACGTCGGCCGGGCTCGTGGCCTACGTCGAGGCGGTTGCTGCCGCATCCGACCTGCCGATCGTGCTGTACCACCGCGGCAGTGCCGTCTACTCTGCAGCGATGGTCGCCGAGCTCGCGGAGAACCCGAAGATCATTGGATTCAAAGACGGCATCGGCGATGTTGGTGTGGTGCAGGAGATTGTGAGTGCTGTCGCCGCGAGCGGGCGCGACGACTTCATGTTCTTCAACGGACTTCTCACGGCAGAACTGAGCCAGGGTGCGTACCGAGGCCTCGGCGTTCCGCTTTATTCTTCGGCCGCTTTCGCGATGATCCCCGAGGTCGCCACCGCGTACTACGACGCCTACATGGCGGGCGACGAGGCGCGACGCCTCGAACTCATCGACGGCTTCTACGCTCCGCTCGTTCGCCTGCGGGATCAGGTACCCGGCTTCGGTGTATCCCTCGTGAAGGCCGGGCTGCGTCTCGGCGGGTTTCCCGTCGGCCCCGTGCGCGCTCCCCTCGTCGACCCGAACCCCGCGCAGGAGGCGGAGCTGCAGCGCATCCTCGATGCCGGGCGGGCCCTGCTCGCGCGATGACCGACATCACCGCCGTCTCCACGCGGCTCATCACCCGACCACTCTCGCGTCCTTGGGGCGCGGACGTTCGCGAGCTTCATTTCATCGCGGTGGACGTGACCGACTCGTCTGGCGCGACCGGTCATGGATTCTCGTGGACACCGACGATCGGACCCCGGGCGGTTCAGTCGCTTCTCGACCACGAGATCAGCGCTTTCGCCATCGGAAAAACGACGGATGCGAGCGAGCTGTGGCGACCGCTGTGGGAACACCTGCACGAGGCGGGTTCCGGCGGCATCACGACCATCGCGATGGCTGGCATCGACCTCGCCCTGTGGGACCTTGCCGCCCGCCGCGCAGACACCTCCGTCGGTCGTCTTCTCGGTGAGAAGCGCGCCTCTGTTGGCACGTACGGCAGCGGCGTCAACCTGCACTACAGCCTCGAGCAGCTCGTCGAGCAAGTGCAGCGGTGGGTGGCAACCGGCCACACCGCGGTCAAGATCAAGGTAGGTAAGCCCGATCTCGCCGAAGACCTCGACCGGATCGGCGCGGTACGCGAGGTGCTCGGGCCCGACCGGCGCCTCATGGTGGATGCTAACCAGCGGTGGGATCTCGATCGAGCGCGAACGGCCGCCGCAGCGTTCCGGGATTTCGATATCGCCTGGCTCGAGGAACCGCTGCGTGCCGATGACCTCTCGGGTCACGTCGCGCTGCGACACTCCACCGACATCCCGATCGCGCTCGGCGAAAACCTCCACACGGAGTACCGCTTCCGCGACTTTCTTGATGCGGGCGCAGTCGACATCGTGCAGCCCAACATCGTGCGTGTGGGCGGCATCACTCCGTTCCTGAACATCGCGCGCCTCGCTGATGAGCGCGGGGCCGCGCTGTACCCGCACCTGCTGCCGGACCTCTCTGGACAGCTCGCCCTCTGCCTCGACCGCCCCACTATGGTCGAGGACGTCGAGGATGCTGGTTTCGGCCAAATCGGTGCGCTCGACTCCCCCTCGCCCGTCGTCATTGACGGCACCACTCTTACCGTGACCGAACACCTCGGTCTCGGGCTCACCTTCGCTTAGGACACCTCATGTCGACAACACTCTCTGAACTCGCCACCATCACCGCCGCGGCCCGCGCGGCCGCACCCCGTGCCGCTCGCGCGAGCGGTGCCGAGCGCTCGGCGTGGCTCACCGCGATGGCCGACGCGCTCGACGCCCACACGGCCGAACTCGTCGCGATTGCCGATGAGGAGACCCACCTTGGCGAGGTACGCCTCACGGGCGAAGTCGCTCGCACGACCGGCCAGTTGCGTCTCTTCGCCTCGGTCGTGCTCGAGGGCTCGTACCTTGAGGCGACGATCGACCACGCCGTGCCGAGTGCGGTCCCGCCGCGGCCCGACCTTCGCCGCTTGCTCGTGCCGGTCGGACCCGTCGCCGTGTACTCGGCATCCAACTTCCCCTTCGCGTTCTCGGTCGCGGGCGGCGACACCGCCTCGGCGCTCGCGGTCGGTTGCCCCGTCGTCGTTAAGGCCCACTCGGGCCACCCGAAGCTATCGGTGCGCACCGCCGAGATCGTCACCGAGGCGCTCGCCGCCGCGGGTGCTCCCGATGGCCTCTTCGCTCTTGTGAGTGGCCGCGAGGTCGGCTCCGCTCTTGTGACGGATCCGGCCATCAAGGCGGCAGGATTCACCGGTTCGGTCTCCGGAGGACGCGCCCTGTTCGACCTTGCCTCGCAGCGTCCAGACCCCATCCCGTTTTACGGAGAACTGGGAAGCATCAACCCCGTTGTCATCACCGCGGCTGCGGTCGCCTCCCGCGGATCCGAGCTCGCTGCAGGACTGGCGACCTCGTTCACCAACGGAGCTGGACAGTTCTGCACCAAGCCCGGCGTCGTGTTTGTGCCCGAGGAATCCGGTTTCGAGGGGCTCTTGGCCGAAGCGGCCGCCGAGAAGACCGGCGGACAGTTGTTGACCGACCGCATCACCGCGGCCTACCCGGAGTCACTCTCGGCGCTCGCGAGCAACTCAGCAGTGCAGGTCGTGTTGGGCTCCGTCGAGCAGAACAGCGCCGAGAACGGGGCATCCCCCGTCGTGTTCGCGACGACCGCGGTCGCTGCGGCGAGCGAGCCGGACAGGCTCTACGAGGAGTGTTTCGGTCCCACGACGCTGCTCGTGCGCTACTCATCAGAGGAGGAACTCGTTGCCGCGCTCAAGGCGCTACCCGGGAGTCTCACGGGAACGATTCACGCCGAGTCCTCCGACGACACCGCGGAAGTTCTCGATCTGCTGAGCGAGCGCTCGGGTCGAGTGCTGTTTGCGGGCTGGCCCACGGGAGTCGCCGTCACCTGGTCTCAGCAGCACGGTGGTCCCTGGCCCGCGACGACCTCGCTTCACACCTCGGTCGGTGCTACGGCAGGTCGTCGGTTCTTGCGGCCGCTCGCGTTCCAAGACGCGCCCGAGTCAGCGCTGCCCGACGCACTCAAAGAGTCCAACCCACTCGGCATCCCACGCCGGGTTGACGGCCAGCTACAGCTCTAGCGCGACCGGTCGCGCCCGCCCGGCCACCATCGTGGTGGGCCAGCGCGCGTCGACCGTGATCGGGCGGATGCCGTCTGCACTCAACACGACGGTGTCTTCGATCTTGGCGCCGAGCGCCGTGGGGTTCCACGCGAAGTGCTGCCCGAGCACGACGCGATCCGTGGCATCCGGAGTCGCCCGAGGGTCTCGCCCGGCATATCCTGCCGCGCCGCCCTGGTGATGCCGGGTCCATTCTTCGGCGTCGAAGCCGTGTCGAGGGTAGGACTCTGCTGCAGCGGCGAGCACCCCGGCGAGCGTGGTTCCCGGCCGCGTCGCCGCGAAGATGTCCGCTTCAACGAGCTGGATGCGTGCCTCCGAGTCGCGCTCCTCTGCGGTCTCTGCGCCGAACCTCAGCCATCGACTGAGGTTGACGATGAGTCCGGAGCGGCGAGCGCAGACGGTCACGATGGCGCGGCGACCAATCGCGGCATCCGTGGGAAGCGGATGCCGGTACGTCGGTCGGTGTTCGCCACCGACGAGCACAACGAGGGGATCCGCTCCGGCCTCCACGATCTGCTGAGTGACGATGGCCGCGAGCGTCCGCTCCGACATTGCGGGTGCTGCCGTGCTCAGCGCGTCAGTCACGGCGATCGCCGCGTGCTCGCCCAGGAGGCGATACCGCTCGGCTTCGCCCGGGAGGAACTGCTGGCGGGCCGCGCGCAGCTCGACGTCGAGTTGTGCTTCCGAGAGATCGACGGGGTTAGGCAGGGCGGCGAACCAGTCCCGCACCTCGAGCACGCTTCCCGCGGGAAGCTGCTCGGCGACCAGCCGTTCAGACTCATTAGAGGTCAGCAGCACCCGATCGCCCGAGCGAGCCACTTCCACCGCGACGATGGGACCGGCCGCGAGGCTCACGTGGGTGGCGGCACCCTCGAGGTACCACGAGATGGCGGCGGCACTCGTGAGCTGCACCGAGCTCGCGCCCGCAGCATCCAGAATCCCGAGTACTCTCTCGCGCTTGATCTGCGCGTCTCTCATGCCGTCGGCTCCGCGAGAGCGGCGGCAACCTGCGCGTCGCTGAGTCGACCGTCGGCGACGAGGCCCCGGAAGGTGCGAGCGAGCGGCGTGATTGCGGGCTCGTCCCACGCGAGTGACGACCCCAGCCCGGGATACGCCTCGACCCGCACAAACCAGGGATCCGTCGTGGGACTCGCGAGTGCGATAGTGGCCGGTCCCTCGGTGAAGTCTGCGGACCACGCGACCCACGGGGCAACCGCGCCGTGCACCGCCGCCTCACCACTAGCGAACGGCGTGCGCACGTCGACGTTGCTGCACTCGGCGATCCGCCAGGCGAGACCGCCGTAGCCGCCGCCCACGCGTCCGTTGCTCCCCGGACTGCCGAGGCTCACCGGTCGTGCGCCACTCAGGTTGAACGAGAGATCGAACACCCAGCCGACATCCACTGCCCGAACCGTCAACTCGAGCTCTTGCTGAAGCAGCTCGGTGCCGTCGGGCGCGATCCACGAGAGCACATCGGTGATGGATGCGGGGATAACGCGGGGCTTCCGGCTCACGATGCGCCCGTGGTCATCGCGCCAGATGTAGCCACGATCACGCACATAGGTGCGCCCACCCCAGAAATTGACGCCGTCGACATCCTGAACCGCGACACTCAGCCCGAAGTGCCAGTCGTGGTCGGAGGGATGGTGATCCGTGACGGTGATTCCGCCTCGCGTGCGGATGGGATGCAGGTAGGGCCGCGGACTTGACGACGCCGTGATGGCGGCACCATCAAGATAGGTCGCGACCGGCTCGCCACCGATCTCGAGTGTGCCGATCGCCGTGTCGGCGCGAGCTGCCGCCCAGGGCGCACCGAGTTCCGAGAAGGTGGCTTGGGCGTCAACGGCACGGGCCATCCACGATTCGACATCCTGAACGACGGGATGCGCGGCGTCGCCCTCGCCGCGCCAGTCGATGTATTCGCCCGCGATCACGTGGGGCTCGGTGACACGCACGTCGTCGAGTACACGCATGAACGCGCCCGTGAGGTCGAGCGGTGATAGCAGCTCGCTGCCGTGATCGCGGTGGTCGAGCAAGTTCTCGAACAGATCGGTGCGGCCGTGCGCGGTCGTGACGCCGTCAATCGTCACCTGGTCCAGCGTGTAGTGGAACTCTGCGGTTGCCGTGCTGCCCCGCACGATGACCATCGGGTCGGTCTCGATTTTCGCATCCAGCGTGAGCGCTGCCGTGACGGTCGGGCCTGTCGCCGTGACGATCCGCACGACGGACGTGTCGTCGGCCTCGATGTCGTTGGCCCGGTACAGATCGAGGTCGATCCGCTCGACGCTGCTGCGATCGCGAGCGCCGGCAATCGTGAGGGCGGTCGCGACGGCATGCGCGAGCGGGTTTGTGACGACACCATCGACGACGTCATCGCCGCCCAGAGTGCGACGACCGGCCCACGCGGCGCGCGACCAATACCGCAGCGGACGCACCCAAGCACCCGTGGCACCGACAGCCTGGATCTCTCCCACGAGCGAGCCGTCCATGAGCGGGCCGAGAGCATGGGATCCGAGGCTCTGGAATCCGACCTGCAGCGCCCTGCCGGTTTCCTGCTGTGTCTGCACAAGGGAATCGAACTGGTTGAGGGATGCCGCCGTCGGCTTCTCGAGGTAGACATCCGCTCCCGCCCGCATCGCGGTTTCAGCGAGGTGCGCATGGGTGTTGGTAGGGGTCGCGATGATCACGACGTCGACGGTCACGGCCGCAAGAAGCTCCTCGAGCGACGCGAAGACCTGCACGGTATCGGCAAGTGTCCCTGGCTCGGGAGCCACGACGTCGACGGCCGCGACGAGAGTGACGCGGTCCGCCAGCCGGGCGAGGTTCGTCCGGTGGACCATTCCAAACCCACCGATTCCGACGAGGGCAACTCGAGTGAGTTCGGGCATCAGTGTCCTTGGGGTCGAGCGAAAGGCTTTCACTCACTCTAGGCTAGAAAGCGCTTTCCTGCACCCCTTTCCTCGAGGACGCCCCGGCCTGCTCGGGCTAGCCGATGATCGCGTATGCGCGCACCGGGAACGTGCCGAATCCCTCAACCGCCGGTGGTGCGGCAGTGAATCGCGCACCGCTCGCGGGCACATCCCCGAGGTTCGTGAGGTGCTCGACGACGTGGATCCCTGCGGCGAGCAACCCGGTGTGCGCAGGTCGCGCTCCCTGGGCAGCTGGCTCGGTGTCGTCGATGTTGAGCGAGTCGATACCCACGAGCACCGCGCCCTGGTCGATGAGGTAGTCGACGGCATCTGCCTCGAGATACGGCGCGTCGGCGAGGTACTCGGGAGTGGCGAAGTGACGGTCCCACCCGGTGTGGATGAGTACGGCGGCTCCACGCACATCGCGGTCGAAGAAGACGCTGGCGGGAACGCCGCGTGTGGCGATGTCCTCGACGTGGAACACCTCGGTCGGCAGATCGACGAGTGTCGCGAGGTCGAGCCCCGCGAGGTCTGCGCCGGCCTCGTACCGATGGAACGGGCTGTCGATATAGGTTCCCGTGTTGCCGATCATCGTGATGATGTCCATGGCGAACTCGGTGCCCGGCGCGTACTTCGTGCGAGACACCTCGCGCGTGAGGTGCGGCGTGATGACGGGGGCAGGCAGTCCCGGGTAGGTGACAAGCCCATCCCGGATGACATGGCTGAGGTCAACGACGTGGCGCTGCCGCTCGGCCGGGCGAGCCTCGATGCCGCGTGTTCCGCGGTGCTGCTCCTCGACGATGCTGAGGTTCGAGATGGTCACAGAACTCACGAGCGCGAGCCCGAGGTGCTGCACGAAGAGTCGCCCGACAAGGGTCTCGTCAGCTTCGCCCGAGGGCAAGTCGATCCTGAAGCCCTCGGCCTTCAGGTCACCGCCATTGGCGAACTCGACGACGGCATCAAAGTGGGCGCGAAACTCAGGCACGGCGTGGCTCTCTTCTCTTCGTGGTTGATCTCTTGACGACAGTAACGATGACCGCGACGACCGCGAGCGCAGCGGGAAGAAGCAAGTTGCCGCCCGCGAGAACCAAGAGGCCCGCGACGAGTACAACGGAGACGACCGCCATCCACCAACCGAGAGTGAACCGCTCGAGCAGGCGAACGGCCGCGACCATGCCCAGAGCGTAGACCGCAACCATCGAGGAGGTGTGGAGCAGGATGAACGGCCTGATGTCGAGGTCGGCGAGCACGGCAAAGCCGAAGTAGCTGAGGCCGATGACGGCCCAGAGCGCCATCGCGCGGCGCGGCACACTTCCGCCCTCCGCACCCTTGGCAAACCATCGCGGCAGGTGTCCGTCGCGACCGAGGGATGCCGCGAGGTTGGCAAACGCGGGAATGTACGCGTTGAGCACACCGACAGCGACAACACCGGCAATGATCGCGACGATCGTCGGGCCGACATCAGGAACCGTCACGGCGACCAGATCGATGAGCGGCACCTTGCTGTCGGCGGCGACTCCAACACCAACCGTGACGATCTGTAGGGCGAGGTAGGCGACCCCGACGACAACGATCGCGATGCCGGTCGCGAGCGGAATGGTGCGGCGCGGATTCTTGAACTCTCCCGCGATATGCGTGACCGCCTCCCAACCCGCGAACGCCCAGACGAACAGGCTGATCGCGAGAGCGACCCCGCCCCAGCCGTTCGGCATGAACGGCTCGAAATTCTGCGGCTTCATGACGGGTGCGGTGACGGACACCACGCCGATCACGACGACGAGCAGCAGCCCGGTGAGGAAGAGCTGAATCGAGCCGCTCACCCGTAGGCCAAAGAAGTTGACGATGAGGGGGATGACGAGGAACGCGAGCGCGATGATCGGCACCATGCTGCGGTCGCCGCCCATCGCGGCCGTCACGTACTCTCCGCCGAGAATCGCGATGACGGGCGCGCCAAAGCTCACGCCGAAAAAGAACCAGTATCCGCTCATGCGGGCCGCCGTCGGGCCCAGCGCAAGACGCACAAAGGTCGCGACTCCACCGGCATCCGGGTAGCGAGCGGCGAGAGCGGCGAACGTTCCCGCGAGGGGGATCGACAGCAGCAGCACGGCCGCCACGGCGACGATGGATGCCGGACCAGCTGCTTCGGCAGCAAGCCCGGGGAGCGCGAGGATGCCCGTGCCCAGAACGGCTGCTATGTAGAGCGCGGATGCGGGAAGAAGCCCAAGTCGCGGGCCCGGGTGCGCCGACGCACTCGGGTGAGGCGGCGCAGCGGGCTCGGCGATCGTCATGGTTCCATACTGTCGTGGCAGGAATGTGCCGTCTAGCGAAAAACAGACAGAGCTAGGTGGAATCGAGCCAAGGATGTGAGGCCCTTCGACGAGCTCAGGGACCGGTGCCTGAGCACGTCGAAGGGAAGAAACCCGCTACACCCGGTCGAGCGCGCCGAGAATGTCGGCGACGAGGTCGTCCGCATCCTCGATGCCGACCGAGAGACGGATCACGTTGTCCGGCACCTCGAGGTCAGTCCCCTTGACCGACGCGTGCGTCATCTCCGAGGGGTACCCGATAAGCGACTCGACACCACCGAGCGATTCCGCGAGCTGGAATAGCGACGTCGACTCCGCGAACTTCTTCGCCGCCTCGGGGCCGCCCGCGACGGCGACCGAGATCATGCCACCGAATGCCGACATCTGGCGACTAGCAAGCTCGTGCCCCGGGTGATCCGGCAGCCCCGGGTAGTAGACCGCATCAAGCTTGGAATGCCCGACGAGAGCGTCGGCGATCGCTGCGGCGTTGCTCGAGTGGCGATCCATCCGCACACCGAGCGTCTTGATTCCGCGCACCGTGAGCCAGGCATCCAGAGGCCCGGAGACGGCGCCAACGCCGTACTGGATGAACCCGACCTTGTCGGCGAGTTCCTGGTCGTTCAGCACGACAGCGCCACCGATCACGTCGGAGTGGCCGCCGAGGTACTTCGTTGTGGAGTGGATGACGACATCTGCACCGAGCGAAAGCGGCTGCTGCAGGTAGGGCGATGCGAAGGTGTTGTCGACAACAACGAGCGCACCCGTGCTGCGACCGATCTCGGCGAGCGCAGCGATGTCACTGATCTTCATGAGCGGGTTGCTCGGGGTTTCGATCCAGAGGATCTTTGTGGAGTCTGGGCGGATGGTGGCGCGCACCGCATCCAGGTCGCTCATGTCGACGGTAGAGATGGAGACACCCCACGGCACGAATACGCGGCTGACGAGTCGGTGGGTTCCGCCGTAGACGTCGTTGCCCATGACAATGTGGTCGCCGGGACGCAGCACCGCACGAAGCAGCGCGTCCTCTCCGGCGAGTCCCGACGCGAAGCTGTAGGCCTTGAGGCCGCCCTCGAGCGAGGCGATGAGCTCTTGCAGCGAGTCGCGCGTGGGGTTGCCGCCGCGCCCATACTCGTAGCCGCCGCGGAAGCCGCCGATGCCATCCTGCACGAACGTCGACGTCAAATAAACGGGAGGCACGACGGCCCCTGTTGTCGGGTCGAACCCTTGACCGGCGTGAATCGCCCTCGTCGTGAATGCGTAGTTTTCTGGCTGGACACTGGAGGACACGGCGAATCGATTCTGTTGGAGCGGGAGAAATTATGCGGAGAGGAACACGAGCAGGTCGTGGCGCGTGAGCACAGCGGCAGGCTTGCCGTCGCTCGTCACGAGAAGCGCGTCCTGCGTGGCGAGCGCCGTCTTAGCTGCGCTGAGTGGTTCGTGCACACCGATCAAACCGAGTGGAGCGCCGACGAATTCCTTCACGGCATCCGTCATTTTGGCATCCCCGCTGAAGACGGCCTCGACGAGCGCCCGCTCATCAATGGCGCCAACGACCTCGCCCATCACAACGGGAGGCTCGGCAGTGAGCACGGGCATCTGGGATACCTCGTACTTCGTCATGATCTCGATGGCGTCTCGCACGGTGTCGGTCGGGTGCACGTGCACGAGGCTCGGCAGTTCACCGGTCTTTGAGCGCAGTACGTCGGCGACCGTGCGCTCGTCGCTTTCCTCACCGAAGCCGTATGACCGCATCCACTTGTCGTTGAAGATCTTGCCGAGGTAGCCGCGGCCACCGTCGGGGAGCAGGATGACCATGACGTCATCGGGGCCGAGATCTTTGGCAGCCTTGAGAGCGGATGCCACGGCCAGACCGCTCGATCCACCGACCAGGAGGCCCTCTTCGCGAGCCAGGCGACGGGTGAAGTCGAACGACTCGGCGTCGGAAGACGCGATGATCTCGTCGACGACGGAGGGGTCATAGGCGGTGGGCCAGAAGTCCTCGCCGACACCTTCGACGAGGTAGGGGCGACCGGTGCCGCCCGAGTAGACAGAGCCCTCGGGGTCGGCGCCGATGATGCGCACCGCTCCCCCGGACACCTCCTTCAGGTACTTGCCGACACCACTGATGGTGCCCCCCGTGCCGACGCCGGCAACAAAATGAGTGACCTTGCCCTCGGTATCCCGCCAGATCTCCGGACCGGTGGTCTCGTAGTGGCTGAGCGGGCCGTTGACGTTGGAGTACTGGTTGGGCTTGAATGCGCCGGGGATCTCTCGCGCGAGCCGGTCGCTCACGCTGTAGTACGACTCGGGACTCTCGGGAGCGACCGCGGTGGGGGTCACAACGATCTCAGCGCCGTAGGCAGTGAGTACGTTGCGCTTGTCTTCGCCGACCTTGTCCGGCAGCACGAAGACGCACCGGTAGCCGCGCTGCTGAGCAACGAGCGCGAGGCCGATGCCGGTGTTGCCGCTCGTGGGTTCGACGATCGTGCCGCCCGGCTTCAGCAGCCCCTGGCGCTCGGCATCGTCGATGATGCGCGTGGCGATGCGGTCTTTGGACGACCCGCCCGGGTTCAGGTACTCGACCTTGACGAGAACTGTCGCGGCGATCCCTTCGGTCACGCGATTGAGGCGCACGAGAGGGGTGTTGCCGACGAGATCGATGACTGAGTTGGCGTACTTCATGGTCTGGTCAATCTATCAGCGACGCTCACGGCTCCTCCTTTTGTTGCGCGCTCTATGCATTCACATATGTTTCATAGAGAAAGCCGTAGAGAATGGGTAGACAGCCGCCCGCCAGACATCGACAGGATGCCCGTGCCCAGTAACCCTGCACCCCAGAAGCTCACGACAAAACAGCAGCGTGAGGCTAGCCGCGCGGAGAAAGTGGCCGCCCTCAAGAAGAGGCAGGCGACCGAAAAGCGCAACCGCATCATCGGTCTAGCGAGTGCCGCTACGGGCGCCGTCGCAGTTCTGGCGATCATCATCGTTCTTGTCGTCACTAACCCGACTCCCACGAAGGTGCCGACCAGTGGAAGCGACCCCACTTCCGACCCGTCGGCCACGATCGAGGGTCTCGTCGAGTTCCCCGATCTCACCGCGGTGCACGTCGACACCCCCGTGGACTACCAGGCCGACTACGGCATGAGCCCGCCGGCCGGCGGCAATCATGCAGCGGCTTGGCTGACCTGTGGTGTCTACAACGAGCAGCAGCAAAACGAGAACGCCGTTCACTCCCTCGAGCACGGTGCCGTCTGGGTCACGTACAACCCCGACGAGGTGGATGCTGATGGCGTCGCCGCTCTCGCAGCTGAGCTGCCCACGACCTACTCCATCCTCTCCCCGTACAAGGATCTGCAGAGCCCCGTAGTCGCCTCCGCCTGGGGCGCCCAGGTGGAGCTCGATGGCGTCGATGACGCTCGTCTCGGCACCTTCCTTGAGAAGTACTGGAAGTCGCCGACGGCGCCCGAGCCCGGCGCAGCCTGCTCCGGCGCCTACACGGGCCCCGGCAAAGTTGGCTAAGCCGGCAGGCCGTCTCATCGCGGCCGCGGTCGTTGCCGCGGTCGTCCTTGTCGCCGGTTCGCTTGCGATCGGTCGCTTCACGGCGCCCGTACCGCCAAGCACTCCGTCGAACACCAGTGCCGAGGCCGGTTTCTCGCGCGACATGCAGGTGCATCACAACCAGGCCGTCGAGATGGCATTGCTCATTCGGGACGCGACGGACGACCCCGACGTTCGGCTTCTGGCCTACGACATCGCCACGAGCCAAGCGAATCAGTCCGGCCAGATGCTCGCGTGGCTCAATACCTGGGGGCTCCCGCAGCTCGCATCCGAACCATCGATGACGTGGATGACGCGACCGACTATCGATGGCTCCCCGGACACTCACGGGCACACGGGCAACCTTCCCGGGGCTATGCCGGGGCTCGCGACGACTGCGCAGATGGACGAGCTCGCCGCCGCAACCGGCCCAGAGGCCGAGGTGATTTTTCTCGAGCTCATGATCGCGCACCACAAGGGCGGCGTCGAGATGGCAGAGGCTGTGCTCGCGCGCAGCAATAACACCGTCGTCACCGACCTGGCCCGCGCAATCGTGAAAGCCCAAGTGAGTGAGATATCCGTGATGGAGTCGATGCTGGCCGCGCGCCGCTAGATTCCCTTTTCAGGAAATACCGCCGACCGAGTGCACTATGCAGTTGGCGAGCAATATTTCCTGAAAAAGGATCACTGATGCTCTAGGTTGGCACTATCGACGTCTGGGGTCGGTAGGGGGACGTGCGCTCATGAGTGACGATAGTTCTACACGGAGGCGGCGCGGCGCGGTTGCGCTCAGCATCCAATCGAAGCTTCTCATCATGCTTCTCGGCGTGAGTCTTGTGTCGTCGATTGTCGTGGGTGCGATCGGTTTCGTGAGCGGTCGCGATTCTCTGCGCGAAGCCGCCTTCGAGCAACTCACCACGATCCGCGAACTGCGAGCGGATGCGATCGAACGGGAGTTCGCGAACATCCAGCAGGGTGTGGCTCTCGACTCGCGTAATGCCAGCGCCGTCGAGGGAGCGCTTGCCTTCGTGGCGGCGTTCGCCGAGCTGCAGGATACCGACATCAGCGCCGACCAGAACGAGGAGTTGACGCAGTTCTATGACGACGAGTTCATCCCCGCGCTCGAGGAACGCACGGGCGATGACTACGACGCCGAGACCTTCATCCCCGCGACGGCCGCCGGGAGATACCTACAGTCCGCCTACGTCGCCGGTCGATCCTTCGAGGACTTCGACGCGGGCCTAGCCCTCAGCAACGCGGGCGATGGCAGCGCCTGGTCGGCGGCAAACGAAGAATACGGCTCCTACTTCACCGGCCTCATCGACGAGCTCGACTATGAGGACGTGCTGATAATCGACCACGATGGCAACATCGTCTACTCCGCCTACAAGAGTGTCGATCTCGGAGTCAACGTGAACGAAGCGCCATACACCGACTCGGTGTTGACCTCGGCCGTGGCGGAGGCGCTCAGCAGCGGGTCACTCAACAGCATCATCACGACGGACTTCCAGCGCTACCTGCCCTCCCTCGGTGTACCAACGGCCTGGGTGGTCTCGCCCGTCGGCACGACCACAGCGATAGGCGGAGTGCTCGCGGTGCAGATCCCGATCACCCAGATCAATGCCGTGATGACGGGTGACGAGCAGTGGGAAGCACAGGGACTTGGCCAGACCGGCGAGGTCTACCTCGCCGGTTCCGACATGCTCATGCGCAGCACCTCCCGCCTGCTTGTCGAGCACCCTGACGAGTATGTGGAAACCGTGACGAGCCACGGTACACCCGTCGCGGTCGCCGAGCGTATCGTCGAGGTTCAGGGCACCGTGCAGTTGCAGCCCGTCGACTTTCTCGGCGTCGAGCTGGCTCTGCGCGGCGAATCCGGAACCGCGATAACCGCCGACTACTCAAACTCAGACAGCCTTGTCGCGTACGCCCCGCTTGACATCGACGGTCTCAACTGGGTCATCGTCGCCCACATCGACGAGGCCGAGGCCTTCGCCCCCGTGACCGACTTCACGCGCAACCTCGTGATCTCGACCCTAGGCATCCTTCTCGCCGTCAGCCTGCTCTCGCTTCTTCTCGCCCAGGTCTTCACCCGACCGCTCAAACGGCTAGTGGATGCGGTTCGTCGCGTTGCCGGAGGCGACCTCGCCGTGAGCGTGCCCACGGGCGCGCGCGACGAATTCGGAGATCTCGGCCTGGCCTTCAATGACATGGCAGAGAGTCTGCGCATCAAGCAGGATCTCATTGAAGAACAGCAGCGAGAAAACGAGAAGCTCCTCCTCACTCTCATGCCCGCCAATGTCGCAAAGCGATACAAGAAGGGCGAAGAGACGATCGCCGAGGACCACGACGACGTCACCGTCGTCTACGCGGAACTCATGGGCTTCGACGAGCAGTCCGCCGAGTTCACGAGCGAACAAGATCTCTCACGACTCAACTCCCTCATGCGAGGCTTCGATGAGGCCGCGGAGAAGGCCGGCGTCGAGAAGGTACGCACTCTGCGCGGCGGATACCTCGCGAGTTCCGGCCTCGTCGTCCCTCGTGTCGACAACATCCGCCGAGCCGTGGACTTCGCGGTGCAAATGCGCAGCGTCGTGCAGCGGTTCAACGCGCAGAACGGAACGTCGATTGACATCCGCGCGGGGGTTAACACGGGAACCGTCACGAGCGGCCTAGTAGGCCGCACGAGTCTCGCGTACGACCTGTGGGGAGACGCGGTCAATCTCGCGTACCGAGTTCGACGCGCAACCGAGCAACCGGGCATCTACGTGAGCGAAGCGGTGCGAGACCGGCTACAAGACAGCGTCGAGTTCGATGAGGTTGGTTCGGTAGAGGTCAACGGGCAGCAGCAGACCGTGTGGCGGATTCGCTAATGGATCCGCTCGCTGAGGGATGGCTCGGCTGGGCGATTGCGCTCGCGCTCGGCGTGCCCGTGCTGCTCGTCATCCTCACGGAGATCATCGGTGTACTCACCCGAAGGGGCAATCCGGCCGCCGGTCCGCTGAGACTGTTGCGCAACTGGGTCATCCCGGTCGCGTCGCTGCTCGCCCTCGTGGCGTTCGCGTTCCAGTCCCCCGCCGAGCAGGTGTGGGCGCGCGTCATCGCGACCATCCTCGGATTTCTTGTCATCCTTCTGATCCTCAGCGCCTTCAACGTGGCACTCTTCGCCAATGCGCGCAAGGGCAGCTGGCGCGAGCGAATTCCCTCGATCTTCGTCGACATCGCGCGACTCGCGCTCATCGTGGTCGGCCTCGCGATTCTTTTCCAGTGGGTGTGGGATGCGGATGTCGGCGGGCTCATCGCCGCCCTCGGCGTCACCTCAATCGTCATCGGGCTCGCTCTGCAGAACGCGGTCGGCGGGGTCATCTCCGGCCTCCTCCTGCTGTTCGAGCAGCCCTTCAAAATCGGCGACTGGCTCGATGTCGGCGGACTTCAGGGGCGGGTCATCCAGGTCAATTGGCGTGCAGTGCACATCGACACCGGTTCCGGAATCCAGATCGTGCCGAACTCGTCACTGGCCGACGCCTCCTTCACTAACCTGAGCAAGCCGCAGGGCGCGTTCCACGTCTCGACCACTGTCACGTTTGCCACCGATGATCCTCCTCACGAAGTCATCGCCCTGCTCGTGGAGGTCGCCAATTCTCTACCGATGAAGGCGATCGATGCTCGCCCAAGCGCTCGCTACGAGGGGTCCGGCACGTACACGATCGATCTGCCGGTGGCGGGACCCGGACTGGCGCAGGATGCTACAAGCCTCTATCTGGCCTGGCTCTGGTACGCCGCGCGACGGGCCAACCTCGCACTCGATGGCGACTCGACCGATCCGATCGCGACACCCGAAAGCCTCGAGCAGGCGCTGAAGATCGTCGGCCCCACTCTGCATCTCACAGCCGACGAACGCACCGCCGCTCTCGCGAGCGCGCGACTCGAGCGCTACGGCGCAGGAGAAGTTGTTCAGAGTTTCGGGGTCGTGCCATCGGAGATCCGGTTCGTTGTGCAGGGAACCGTTCGGATCGCCCTCGATGTGGATGGCGGGCGCGTCGATATTGGCACCGCGGAGGCCGGCGACTACGTCGGCCAGACTGCGCTGACCCGCGAGAAGTCGATGGCGTGGGCGGTTGCCACGAACGTTGTCACGGTTATGGTCGTGCCGCTCGAGATGGTCGACGAACTGGTGCGCGCGCATCCACTGCTCGCCCGTGAGATCGGTCAGTCGATCGAACTCAAGCGCAAGCGTGCCGCGGATGCCCTCGCCGGACTGGACGCGCTCGAGCAGTAGTCGGACCCGGGCGCCCGGTCACTGAGCGTGGGTCCGGTCACTGAGCTTGTCGAAGTGTCCTTCGACAGGCTCAGGAACCACCCTTCGACAGGCTCAGGAACCGAGTGCAGCTTTCTCACGACGAAACGGCCGGGTTCGCATGAACCCGACCGTTTCGTCTGATGTGAAACGTTAGCCCTTCGTCGCTCCTGCGAGCAGACCGCGGACGAAGAACCGCTGCAGTGCGAAGAACACGATCAGCGGAACGACGATCGCGATGAACGTTCCCGCCGACTGCAGGTACCACTGGTTACCCCACGTCCCCGAGAGCGAGTTGAGCGTCTGGGTAATCGGCAGCGACGACGTCGGCGCAAATATAGTCGCGACCAATAGGTCGTTCCACACCCAGAGGAACTGGAAGATGCCGAACGAAGCAATAGCCGGCATTGCGAGCGGGAGAATGATCCGGAAGAAGATCTGCCCGTGACCGGCCCCATCGACTCGCGCTGCCTCGATGACCTCACTCGGAATCTCCGAGATGAAGTTATGAAGCAGGAAGATCGCGAGCGGCAGAGCGAAGATCGAGTGCGCCATCCACACGGTGGCAAAGCTGTGCTCGACATCGCGCAGCTCAAGTCCCGGGAAGATGCCGACGCCATTGATCGTGAGACCTCGCGAGAAGAGGCTCAGCAGCGGCACGAGCGCCATCTGGATGGGCACGATCTGCAGAGCGAACACGAAGATGAAGAGCATGTTCTTGCCCTTGAAGTCGATCCACGCGAAGGCGTAGGCCACGAGAGAGGCGATCGCGATCGGGAAGATCGTCGCCGGGATCGTGATAGCGAGCGAGTTGATAAACGACTGCCCCAGGGTCAGCGCGGTTCCACCCGCGTTGAGCGCCTCGAAGTAGTTGTTCAGCGTGAACGACGGGTCAACGAAGACCGTCCACCATCCGGAGGTGTTGCTATCCGCACCGGGTCGGAACGAGGTGACAAACAGTCCGAATGTGGGGATCGTCCACAGGATCGCGATGAGGATAGCGACAGTGGTCGCCCCGCGTGAGGTTAGACGCTTCTGCGCATCCTTCTCGTTTCGGGCGGTGGCGCGGGCCACCTGGCGCTTAGTGCGGGTGTCAAGCAACTCGCCAGCGATGGGTAGTGGGGCGCTCATCGGATCTCCCTCTGCTTCTTGATCTGGTTGGCGTTGTAGATGATGAGCGGTAGAACGAACAGAAAGAGAACGACCGCGAGGGCCGCGGAGTGACCGTAGCTCTGGAAACGCTGCTGCTGGTTAACCATCTCGAAGCCCAGCACCGAGGTGTTGGCGCGACCACCGGTCATGACAGCGACGATGTCGTACACCTTCAGGGCCGCGATAGCGATTGTCGTCAGCACAACGATGAGAGACGAGCGGATACCCGGAACGGTGACGTTGATGAAGCTCTGCCACGCGGTCGTTCCATCGAGCGACGCTGCCTCGAGCTGCTCAGCAGGTACGCCCTTGATCGCGGACGAGAGGATGACCATCGCGAATGCCGTCTGGCTCCAGATAAAGACGACAAGCAACAGGAGCGTGTTGACGAGCGGCTGTGCATCCAGCCACGACACCGGCTGGCCCCCGAGGCCGGTCACTATCGCATTGAGAAGACCGATCTGCTCACCCTGGCGGAAGTCATACATGAACTTCCAGATGATGCCCGCGCCTACAAAGGAAATCGCGTACGGCATGAACACGAGCACCTTGAGGAACTTCTCGCCGCGCGACTTGTCGACGAGTGCTGCGTAGCCCAGCCCGATCACCGTCGCAAAGACGGGAGCGATGAGCACCCAGATGATCGTGTTGATGACAGACCAGAAACCCTCGGGGTTGGTGAACACCCAGACGTAGTTCTCGAACGCAACGAAGTTCTTAGACGTCTTGTCGAAGAATGACTGGTAGATCGTGGAGAAGAAGGGGTAGATCAGGCCGATAAGCAGCAAGATCGCCGCCGGCGCGGTGAAGATGATCAGCTGGAAGAGGTAGCCGGAGCCTTGCCGGGAACGGTAGTCCGCGAAGAAGAGCACGGCTCCGAGCACCAGGGCGATGATCAGAACGAAGATCAGCGAGTTCTGGAAGGGCCGGAGCAGCAGGAAGGCGATCGTGGGGATCACGAAGCACGCCGCCAGACGGAGGTAGAAGTATCCCTTCCCTGCGCGTGGTGCGAACTCGATGAGTACGAGGATTAGCCCGACAACCACTCCGAACATCAACAGGATGATCGGGATCTGCGCGAGCGGCGGCAGGCCACCGATCCACTGGAACATGCTGTTGAGCGAGACGCCGATCGAGACCGGACGAGCATCGGGATTAGGGGCGCTCGTGATGAGGAAGATGAACGCCGCGACCACGATGATGAGGCCGACGGCGACAACTATCGCCGTTCGTTGCGGATTTGGCGCTTTGCGCCGGGAAACTGTTGCCGTTGAAGTGTCGGACATTACTACCCTTTCGAGTACGACATTGGACCCTGTGGATGACGACCACGTTAGTCCGTCGCGGTAAACGGCGTGTGGTCAGGAGTGGGGGCCTTGCGCGATGCGTAAGGCCCCCACCTGATCTAACGAGCGGATGCTCGGGTACTGCGGGTCTAACTAGTTGGCGTATCCGGCCTGAATGTCGCTCAGGACGGTGTCGGTGTCGCGGCCGTCGATCCAGTTGACCATGCCCTTCCAGAACGAGCCCGAGCCCACCGTGGACGGCATGAGGTCGGATGCGTCGAAGCGAACCGTGGTGTTGGGATCCTGCAGCAGCTCCATCGCTTCGGTCAGAAGCGGGCTGGATGCGAGCGACGGGTCAGCCTTGAGGTTGGCCGAGATGCTTCCGCCCTGGCCAACGCGCAGGTCAGCCCACTCGGGGGTCGACATGAACTCAAGAACCTGCTGGGTGGCGTCCGAGTCAGAGAATGCGGTGACGAACTCGCCGCCGACCTCGATCGCGGCCGAGCCTGCCTCGATGCCCGGGAGCACGAATCCGTAGACATCACCGTCGGGAGCAACCGTCGGGGTCTCGCCCGCGGCGTTCTTCGCCTCGAGGAAGTTTGCCGACAAGAACGATGCCTGGTGAGTCAGCGGGCAGGAGCCGTCAGCGACCTTGGCCGCAACGTCACCGAACGCGGTCGCGTTGATGCTCTTGACGTCGCCGAATCCGGCGTTCACGTAGTCCGGGTTCTGGAGGATGGTGCCGACAGCGTCGAAGGCGTCCTTGATCTCGGGGTCGGTGAACTTCACGTCGCCAGAGACCCAGTTGTCGTAGACATCTGCGCCGCTCTGGCGGAGCACGAGGTCCTCGATCCAGTCGGTGCCCGGCCAGCCGGAAGCGTCACCGGAAGCGAAACCGGCACACCAGGGTGCAGCGCCGGTCTTTTCCTGGATGGTCTTGGTGAGCGCGATGGTCTCGTCCCAGGTGGTGGGAACGGTGACGCCCCACTCCTCGAAGCTTGCCGGCGAGTACCAGACGTAGCCCTTGATGTTGGCGAGCATGGGAGCGGTGTAGAAGACGTCGTCGAACGTGCCGTACTTCTTCCAGTCCGGCGACCAGTTGGCGTCGACGTTAGCCTCGACGGCCTCGGTGGCCGGCTTGACCTCACCGGTCTCCACGAGAGTCTTGAGCAGACCCGGCTGGGGAACGATGGCGATGTCGGGAGCGGATCCACCGGTGACCTTGGTCACGATGTTTCCCTCGAAGCCCTTGTCACCCGTGTAGATGACCTTGATGCCGGTGTCTTCGGTGAACTTGTCGAAGGTGGCCTGAAGCGCGTCGGCCTCTCCACCGGTGATGCCACCAGAAATGCGAACAGTCTGCTCGCCCGATCCGGAATCGCCGGGAGCAGGTTCCGCACAAGCGGTGAGGGCGAGGCCCGCGACTGCCACGAGAGCGATGGGGGCTGCCAAACGGCGGTGCACTGTGAAACTCATAAATCCTCCTCGTTGAGGTAGCCCGACCGTAAACGGCGCGGACACCGGCGTAACTGTGATGTGCAGGCGGGGGCTAGTTCACAAGTGAACTATTCCCACAACCAAAACGTATGGCACGGGCAGGTCAGATGCAAGCGCTTGGCATGAAAATTTCGATAACAAGTTCGCGACGATAGCTGAGTGAGAGCGCTCCCATCGCCTCTGCTCATTTTCGCGCACATCGCCGTACTGCAAACGCTTGCTATCCGCATCCCCTGCTCGCGGGCACAGAAAAAGGCGGGCCCAGTCTTTCGACCGGACCCGCCTTATGCAAGACCCCTAACGGGGTCGTGACTACTTGAGCGTGACGGTGGCGCCAGCCTCTTCGAGCTGAGCCTTTGCCTTCTCGGCGGTCTCCTTGTTTGCGCCCTCGAGCACAACGGCGGGAGCGCCATCGACGACTGCCTTCGCCTCTCCGAGACCGAGGCTCGTGAGTGCGCGCACCTCCTTGATGACCTGGATCTTCTTCTCGCCAGCCGACTCGAGGACTACGTCGAACGAGTCCTTCTCCTCGACCTCTTCGGCGGGAGCAGCGGCGCCGCCTGCTGCAGCAACTGCAACGGGGGCAGCTGCGGTGACCTCGAAGGTCTCCTCAAACTTCTTGACGAACTCGCTGAGCTCGATGAGCGTGAGCTCCTTGAACGCTTCGATCAGTTCGTCGCTGGTCAACTTAGCCATGATGTCTCCTTATGTGATTCGTAGTTGTTGTAAGCCGCGCGTTACTGCGCGGAATCCTGCTTCTCGCGCAGCGCCTCGACCGTGCGAACGGCCTGAGCAAGCGGTGCGGTGAACAAGTACGCTGCGCCGAACAGCGAAGCCTTGGCTGCACCTGCAAACTTCGCAAGGAGCACCTCCCGGCTTTCGAGATCGGCAAGCTTCTTGACCTCGTCTGCAGTAAGCGGGTTACCGTCGAAGTAACCACCCTTGACCACGAGAAGAGGGTTTGCCTTGGCAAAGTCACGCAGAGCCTTTGCGACGGTGACCGGGTCACCGTGCACGAAAGCGATAGCGGACGGACCCACGAGCTCTTCGTCAAACGACGAGATGCCCGCAGCGTTAGCCGCAATCTTGGTCAGCGTGTTCTTCACCACGGCGTATGTTGCGTTCTCAGCGAGCGTCTTACGCAGCGTCTTGAGCTGCGACACCGTGAGACCGCGGTACTCGGTGAGCAGAACAGCGTTCGAGGTGCGGAACTTCTCCGTCAACTCGGCGACTGATGCTTCCTTGTTCGCCATGGTTCTCCCTAATGATTGGATGTCTGCCAAAACCACCGGGGCATAAAAAAATGCTCCGGCCAGGGGCACGGAGCGGAAAGCTGGAGATCCAGCAACTACTTCACACACCTACGCGGGACGCAATTCGTGAGAACTGCCTTCGTTTGCTGAGCTTGCGCACAGCAAAGACCAGCGGTCTTTGGCTTCGATAACCATACGTGTTGCGGTCGTGCGACGCAACTCGGCCCGCGGGCAGGGGTTTCGATACGCGCCTTAGACGGCGCTACTCAACCACCGGTGGTTGAGTAAGGCGCTCTAGCGCCTGTATCGAAACCAGTCACGCCGGGAGGTGGATGCGGAAGATCGTCTGTCCCGGCACACTCTCGACCTCTGCGTGACCGCCGTGAGCATCAACCACCGCAGCGACGATCGCGAGACCCAGGCCGGTGCTTCCTGCGAGGCGCGAGCGAGAACCATCCCCTCGCACGAACCGTTCGAATACGGAGGGCTGAAGGTCGAGCGAAATGCCGGGCCCGGTGTCCCGAATCTCCATAATTGCCTCGCGCTGCCTCACCAGGAGCGCCGCGGTGACGACGGTTCCCGCGGGAGTGTGGGTGCGCGCATTGGCAAGCAGATTCGCCGCAACCTGGTGGAGTCGAGAGGGATCGCCCGAGACCGTCACCGGCTCGTCAGGCAGGTCAAGCTCCCAGACATGGTCTGGGCCGGCGGCCCTCGCATCACTAACGGCGTCGATAAGAAGTAGAGAAAGGTCCACGGGCACACCATCGATGGATGCACCCTCGTCGAGTCGCGCGAGCAGCAACAGATCTTCGACGAGGGCGGTCATTCGCACCGACTCCGATTCGACCCGGCCCATGGCATGAACGACATCCGCGGGAAGATCGTGCCCTCCTCGACGGGTGAGTTCGGCGTATCCACGGATCGACGCAAGCGGAGTGCGCAGTTCGTGGCTGGCATCCGCGACGAACGCACGCACCTTGTTTTCACTGGCTTCGCGGGATTCGAGCGCGGAGGCAACGTGTTCAAGCATCCTGTTGAAGGCCGCGCCCACCCGACCGACTTCCGTGCCAGGGTCAGCATCGGCGTCGGGAACCCGTACCGCGAGGGCAACTGCACCCCGGTCCAGCGGAAGTTCAGCCACGTGAGTGGCCGTCTCTGCCACTCGATCGAGAGGCCGAAGAGCCACGCGCACGACGAAAGCGCCGACGAGCGCCGCCGCAGCAAGACCTGCGAGACCGATACCCGCGATGAGCCCCGTGAGCTGCCACACCGTCGCATCCACTTCCGCGAGCGGAAGCCCCACGAGTAGCGAGTCCCCGTTGTCACGAATCTCTTGCACCACGACGCGATAGCCGCCAAGCGTGCCACCGAGGTCGACGGTAGCGGGCGTGCCCGTCGCGTCTACGGTCAACAGCACGGCCACCTGCGTCTCGGTGAGGGGGACCAGGGATCCGCTCGCGTCGAGAACGGCGGCGTTGACGAGCGTGTCGCCAACAACGAGTCCCGCAATCGTTCCCGAGCCTTGGCCGGGAACCCCGAGAAATTCGCTCGCCGGTGGCCGCGTGGCACCGTCGGGAAAGTCGGGGCGACCCGGCATCCCCTCGACCGCGTGCTGAGATCTGTCTGTGGCTGCGGTCAGCTGAACATCAAGCCTGTGCACGAGAAAACCCTGCAAGGCAACGACGCTCACAACCGCTATCGTGACGGTTACTGCGGCCAGCAGCGCGACGATTCCGATGACCAGGCGGCGGCGCAGAGTGAGTTTTCTCACGAGGTGGGTTTCAGCATGTATCCCACTCCACGAACGGTGTGGATCATCGGATCACCCAACGAGTCGACTTTCTTGCGCAAGTAGGAGATGTAGAGCTCGACAACACTCGACTTGCCGCCGAAGTCATAGCTCCAGACTCGGTCGAGAATCTGAGATTTGCTTAGCACCCTCCTCGGGTTACGCATGAGGTAGCGCAAGAGTTCGAATTCGGTGGCACTCAACTCAATGAGCGCACCGTCGCGACGAACCTCGTAGCTGTCCTCGTCGAGCTCGAGCCCTCCCACAGCGAGCAAGGAATCCACGCCGTCAGACCGCGAGAGCGTTGAGCGACGAATGAGCGCTCGGAGCCTCGCGACAAGCTCCTCGAGACTGAACGGTTTCGTGACGTAGTCATCGCCACCCACGGTGAGACCGGCCACGCGGTCGTCGACCGAGTCTTTGGCAGTGAGGAACAAGATGGGAGTCTGGATGCCGTCTGCCCGTAGCCGAGTCAGCACGGCGAGGCCGTCAATGTCCGGCAGCATGATGTCGAGCACGACGACGTCTGGCCTGAACTCACGGATAGTCGAGAGGGCCTGCTGTCCGTTCGAGGCAAGGCGTACGTCCCACCCCTCGTAACGAAGGGCCATCGAGAGCAGATCGGTAAGCGAGTTCTCGTCATCGACAACGACGGCGCGAAGTGGCGAGCCGTCGGCGCGCGTGAGTTTGGACTGCGCCGCAGTCGCCGGGGCGTGAAAAGAATCGCTCATGGCTCCAGTATTCGGAGTTTGCTATGAGTCTGCTGAGACCGTTCGCTCATCATCTCACCATGGGCAAATCCACAGCTTCGGCATAGAGCGGCCATAGCAAGCGCCCATACGTTCGCCTCATCATCCCCCCATTGAGGAGAACAATGTTTGGCACCTATCTCTTTCGAGAACTCACCAACCGGCGCAAGCAGACGGTAATCGTCGCCATCGGCATGGCCCTCGCGATCGCCCTCGTCATTATTGTCAACGCCGTGTCGGCGGGCGTGAAGGATGCGCAAGCTTCCGTGCTCGAGTCCGTTTACGGCGTCGGCACCGACATCACCGTATCTCAGGAGGCAGAGGCACCCGCCGAGGGTGAGATCCCTCAGGGCGGCCCTTCGTTTGAGTTCGGGTCTGGTGACGGGGAGACCTCCGACGGGTCGACCGCGCTGAGTCAGAGCGCGCTGACCGCTGGTCGCGGCACGACGACGTTCAACTCCTCTGCTCTTGACACCGCACTCGGCGTCGACAACGTATCCGCCGCGACGGCGACTCTGTCGCTCACCAACACGAGCTTCAGCGGCGAGATTCCCGACTTCGCCGCTACGGGCGAGCGTCCCACCGATGGTTCTATGACCCCGCCGACAGGAGGTCCCGATGGCGCGGGCGGAAGCCAGTTCGACATCAATTCGTTCACCGTCGAGGGGATCGACACGGACGGCGCGGCCGTCGGCCCGCTCACGGCAGTGACCCTCACCGACGGGCGCACCTTCAGCGGGGACGATGCAGGAACGAACGTCGCCATCCTTGACTCGAGCTACGCGACGAGTTCAGAACTCGCCGTCGGTGACACCATTGAAATCGGGGGTGAGGTCTTCGACATCGTCGGTCTCGTAACCTCGAGTTCCTCAGATGCAACCGCGTCCAATACCTATATCCCTCTCGATGTTGCGCAGACGCTGTCCGGCCTCGACGGCCAAGTGTCCACCGTCTATGTTCAGGCGTCGTCTTCGCAAGCAATAGATCAGGTGCAGACCGACCTGCAGGAAGAGCTGCCGGATGTCACCGTCAACACGCAGGCGGACCTCGCGTCAAGCGTGTCTGGATCGCTGTCAACAGCATCCAGCCTGGTGGGAAGTCTCGGCACCTGGCTGTCAGTGATCGTGCTCATTGCTGCCCTGCTCATCGCGATCCTCTTCACCCTGTCCGGAGTGAGTCGACGCACGCGCGAGTTCGGAACCCTCAAGGCCATCGGCTGGAGCAATGGCCGCATCGTGCGTCAGGTTGCGGGAGAGACCCTCGTGCAGGGAGCGATTGGAGGCGTCATCGGTGTGGCCGCTGGGCTCATCGGGATCATGGTGATTAACCTCATCGCCCCCAGGTTCACGGCGAGCGCTGCGTCTACGTCGACCGGCATGTTCGGCGGCGGACCTGGTGGCTCGGGCGGGTTCCCCGGCGGCGGGATACCGGGCGGCACGGAGTCGGCAGCGGCATCCACGGAAATTGCCCTTCAGGCTCCCGTGACGATCGAGATCATCCTCATCGCGGTGGGCCTCGCGATTCTTGGAGGTCTCCTCGCGGGAGCCATCGGTGGATGGCGAGCCGCTCGTCTTCGCCCGGCCGAAGCTCTTCGCTCGGTCGCCTGATCCCTCCTCGACAGAAAGAACTGACATGTACACACTCTCCGGCGTCACCAAGACATATGACCAGGCCCGCGGCAGAATCACGGCGCTCAGCACGGTCGACCTGACCATCCCCGACGGACAGATGGTCGCGATCCAGGGGCCGACCGGCGGCGGGAAGTCCACGCTGCTGCAGCTACTCGGCGCGCTCGACCGACCGACGAGCGGCTCAGTAACGCTTCGCGACAAGGAGCTGTCGTCTCTCGGAGACCACGCCCTCGCTGGTATTCGTTCTACCGAGATCGGCTTTGTCTTCCAGGGATTCAATCTCATTCCGACCCTCACCGCGCAGGAGAACGTCGAGATGGCACTCGATCCTCGGGGGTTGTCGAAGGCAGAACGCTCTTCCCGCGCAGCTCGGGCGCTTGCGAGCGTCGGCCTGGCCGAGCGGGGAAGTCACCGACCGGCGGAGCTTTCGGGAGGTCAGCAGCAGCGCGTCGCCATCGCGCGAGCGATCGTGACCGAACCGAGCGTCATCCTCGCCGACGAGCCCACCGGCAATCTCGACGAGCAGACGCGCGACGAGATCATGGACTTGCTTGAGGGTCTGTGGCGCGATTCTGGACTCACGCTCATTGTTGTGACTCACGATTCTGCGGTCGCGAAGCGTGCCCAGCGACGCCTCACGATCAAGCAGGGTTCGGTGACCGAGAAGGCTTAGGGCTCTCAACCCGGGTAGGCCAACCGACGCAGATGGCTGTTATGGAGCACATAACAGCCATCTGCGTCCTCTCGCGGGCTGGACCGCGCCTAGAGGGTCGACTCGCGCGGGTCCCAGGACTCGGGCAGCGACTCGGCCAGGGCCACCGTGCTGTCTACAGTCACGAACTCGCCGCGCGATGCGGCTTCCGAGATCGACACCATCACGTCGAGCACGTGGAATGCGAGCTCGCCCGATGCACGCTCCGGAACATCGGCACGAATCGCGCGAGCAAGGTCGACTACGCCTGTGCCGCGCCCGGTGTCGGAGACCGTCGAGATCGTCTCGGGTGTCTCCGCGCCCTCGCTCCACAGCAGCAGGTCGCCGGCGAAGGTGTTGGGGTCGGGGAAAACGAGCGTTGCATCCGTTCCCGAGATCTCGAGAACGCCCGCGCGACGCAGCTGCGACTGGAAGCTGAAGACGACCTGCGCGGATGCCCCGCTCTCGAACTCGATGAGCGCGCTGATGTGGGTGGGCACCTCGACGGGGAACTCCTGCCCCTGGCGCGGCCCGGACGCGATGATTCGCGTCGCCCGCGAGGTAGACGAGGTCGCGACAACGCGAGCTACCGGACCGAAGTTCTGCACGAGGGCGGTGATGTAATACGGGCCCATGTCGAAGAGCGGCCCCGCGCCGACCGCGTACAGGAAGTCAGGGTTGGGATGCCACGCCTCGGGCCCAGAGACCTGGAACTGCACGAGTCCCGTGAGGGGTGTGCCGATGCGGCCGGACTCGATGAGGCGCTTGCCGGTCTGCAAGCCCACGCCCAGGAAGGTGTCGGGTGCCGTCGCCACGCGCAAGCCGCGACGCGCGGCCTCGGCGAGCAGAGCGGCTCCGCTCTCGCGGTCGAGCGCGATGGGCTTCTCGGTCCATACGTTCTTGCCGGCCTCGAGCGCCTCAAGTGCCACGGCCACGTGGGCGGCCGGAATCGTGAGGTTCACGACAATCTCAATGTCGGGATGCGCGAGAAGTTCAGCGGTTGTGCCGCTGCCCGCGATGCCGTACTTGTCTGCCTGCTCGCGAGCACGCGAGACATCCAGATCCGCAATGAAGAGCACTTCGACGTCCGGGAAAGTCGTGAGATTGTCGAGATACTGCGTGCTGATGACGCCCGCGCCAATGACGCCGACGCCAACGCGACCCGCGCCGGTCACAGGCTTTCTCCGTTCGCTGTGAGGAACGCGATGGACTCGGCGAGCCCCTCGAAGACATCCTCTGCGTAGTCATCGAACTCGATTACGCGCACGGCCTGCGGGGCCGCGGCGAGCACGTCAAGAACGGGCATCGATCCAGCACCTGCCGGTACCTGCTTGAGGTTGTCGCGCGAAATGTCGCCGTCCTTAACGTGGATGAACTGCACGCGGTCGCCGAGACGTCCCAGAAGATCGACGACACCAACGCCACCGACCTCGCTCCAGTAGGTGTCGACCTCGAGGATGACCTCGGGGTCGAGATAGTCGGCGAAGACCTCGAGGGCGCTCGTGCCGTCGATCCGGCTCTCGAGCTCCCACCAGTGGTTGTGGTACCCGACGGTGATGCCCTCGTCTGCAGCAATCTTCGCGATCGCGTTGAGTTCGGTCGCCGCGGCAATGACGGAGTCGGCGTCCTTCCAGTGATCCTCGCGGATCGCCGGGTCGATCACCGTCGAGATGCCGATGCGCTTGGCGGCCTCGATGACCGGCACGATGTCCTCGCCTACGAGCTTCGCGTGAGCAGAGGATGCGGTGAGTCCGAAGCGCGGGAGCAACTCGGCGTAGCTCTCCGCCTTGTCGACGAAACCGAAGAGCTCAACCGTAGTGAAGCCCAGGCCCGCGAGCCGTTCGAGCGCGGCCGCCGGATCGGCGGCGAGCGCCTCGCGCACCGTATAAAGCTGAACGGAAAGGGGACGAGACACGAGAGACTCCTTCGACAGTGACGGGCGTGCGCGAGACACGCAACGAAAATTCACGGTACAGCACGGCACTGAGTGGCGGGTCGATGGAGCGGATGTCTGGCATCGGGCGCACAATGGAATCCGTGACGCTTCTTCAGCCCGAACTCGACCTCTGGGAGGTTCCGCCAACCTCCCATCTGGATCGGGTGGTTGCTCACTCCTCGGATCGGGTCGCGTGGCTGCGTGCTCGCAGTCGCGGGGTTACCGCTACGGATGTAGCCCGGTTGTCGAGCGCGAACTCGGTCACCTCTGTCGTGCAAGACAAGATGCTCGGCACGAACTTCGGCGGCAACGCCTACACGGATCACGGACGCACTCGCGAACCCGAGATCGCGCGCTGGGTACGAGCGCAACACCGCATCGAGCCAAGCGCGACCCTGTTCCACGCGCACGATGAGCCGTACCACCTCGCCACCCCCGACGGCGTCGGCACCCACGAGGGAACCCTCGTGCTGTGCGAGATCAAGACGACCGGCAAGGTGTGGCGCAGCATCCCGCGCTCGTACCTGAGGCAAGTGTGGTGGCAGCAGTACGTGCTCGGCGCCGAGCGCACTCTCGTGGTGTGGGAGCAGCACGAGGGCTTCGTGCCCGTTCACGCCGAACCGAAGGCCCAGTGGGTCGAGCGCGACGACAACGAGATTCACATTCTCGTGGGGCTCGCTAACCAGGTGTTGGCGCGTATTCGGGCGTAGTAACAGCCGGTGGTCGAGTAGGCCGCGCTAGCGGTCGTATCGAGACCGAGAGCTACCGGTCTCGATTCGCGCCGTAGACGGCGCTACTCGGCCAACAGGAGCCCGAGCGATCCGCACCGCGAGCACAACCCCAAACACGACCAGCCACGCAATCGCAATGGTCGTCGCGACAAACTCCATGCGACTGCCCAGCACCGTCTGAAAGCGGAAGAGCGACAGCAAACCGCCGGTGCCCGCAATCACGGCAACGAGGATGCCGGTCGCCAGCGAGAGCCGCGCGAGCACAACATGCTCACGCGCGAAGGACGTCTGCAGCATCGCCCAGCACGCCGCGGCAAACGCGAGCACCGCGCTCAGGGTGTGCAAGAAGTCCTGCATGTTGAAGGTATCGCCATACGGCAACGGGCAACCCGCGGTGCACGTGACCTGGGATGCGACGAGGAAGAATGCGCACGCGATCCAGAGGGAGACACCGGGCGCCCACGCCCTGAGCACGCGAGCTTCCGAGCGCACGTGGCGGCCGGCCCAGGCGATCGCCGAGCCCCCGATCACTATGAGCACGAGTGCCACCTGGAACCACTTCGCTGTCGGCATCCCCTCGGCACCGAGTTCGCTCACGTAAAGCTCGCGAGGGACATTGAGCCGCGCGACCCAGATGATCACGAGAGCGACGACGACGAGCACGCATCCCGTCACCGCGGCGATGAAGTCGACCCGGTTACGCAAAAGGACCCCTCAGTACGGACCACTGCAGCAGCATGATGGTCTTCGCATCCTGAATCCGCCCATCGTCGATCATGTCGAGAGCCTCCTCGATGCCGAGTTCGACGATGGTGATGTGCTCGCCTTCGTCGGCGAGCCCTCCACCTTCGCTCGTTCGGGTGCCGGCGTTGTACGGTGCGGCATAGAAGTGGAGACGTTCGGTGACGGATCCGGGGCTCATGAACACGTCAAAGACATGGGTCACTTCCCCAATGCTGTGTCCGGTCTCCTCGACGGCCTCGCGGCGGATGGCCGTTTCGGGGTCGTCGTCATCCAGCAGTCCTGCCGCCGTCTCGAGCAGGACACCATCGGGGTGCCCGTTGACGTACGCCGGGTAGCGGAACTGTGCGGTGAGCAACACGGTGCGACGGTCCGCGTCGTAGAGCAGGATCGTCGCGCCGTTTCCGCGGTCATAGGTCTCGCGATGCTGTGACGACCAAGTACCGTTGTCGTCGAGATACTCGAATTCCGTCGTGTGCAGGCGATACCAGTTATCGCTGAGCAGCCTGGTGGTCTTTACTCTGACGCGGGGATTGCGGTTGGGCGGGTTCTCGGTATTCATTACGGGCGAAGCAACCTGACTCTGCTGAGCGCCCAGACTGCGGCACCAACGATGCCAAAGGCGCCCGCGATGCCGAGCGCGTACAGCGCGACAACTCCATACCCCTGCGACGGATCGAGGAACGGATACGGCACCCAGCCATCCGTCGCTCCCCTCACCAGCACAACGACAAGCCACCCAACCGGATAAATCAGAACGAGCCACAGGCGGTTCCAGGCGAGCGCCTTGCGATCGCCGAACAGCAGCCAGTCGAGGGCGGCATAGAGCGGCATGACGACGTGCATGACGATGTTCGCCCACTCGAGTTCGACGCCTCCTGGGAGGCCCGCGAGCAGTGTGTTGTAAACGAGGCCGACGATCACGATGTACGTCGTTGCGGCCGCGCGCAGCAGTTGCACGCCCGCTGACTGGCGGTTGCCGGCGAAGGTCGTGAACGCGGCGAGAAGCAGGGCAACGGACGTGATGATGTTGCTCTGAATGGTGAAGTATCCAAAGAAGTTGAACGGGTTAATGGCGGTTCGGGATGCGGTATCCACTGTTGTTGCGACGATGGCCGCGATCGTCGCAACGGCCACGGCGGATCGCAGCAGCGCGAAGAGCATCTTCATGCTTCGAAGACTATCGGGCTACAGAGTTTGCCAGTCAGAGACGCAGCCGTAACAGCGCCGAATCATTCGGCCCCTTTACTGAATACGTACCACGGCAGAGGAGCTGGCTAATGACAACGATGCGGGCCATCGTGATGGATGCGACGGGCGGCGCTGAGGTGTTACACCCAGCCGATGTCGAACGACCAACTCGCGTTAACGCGGAGTTTCTCGTAAAGGTCGTCGCGGCCGGAGTGAATCCGATCGACGCTAAGACTCGGGGAGGCAAGGGCGCGTCATCCGCGATCGAGTCGTTCCCCGTGATTCTCGGGAACGACTTCAGCGGCATCGTCGTCGAGAGCGCGTACGAGTCGCATCCGCTCAAGGTGGGCGATGAGGTCTACGGGATGACCATGGTCCCCCGATTCGCGGGCGCGTACGCGGAATACGTCTCGGTTCCCGCACTCGCCATCGCGAAGAAACCCCGATCTCTGTCCCACGTGGAGGCGGCCGCGGTGCCACTCGCGGCACTCACCGCCTGGGGCGCCGTTGTCGACGTCGCCAAGGCGCACGAGGGACAGCGCATCCTGATCCATGCCGGAGCTGGTGGAGTCGGTCACTTCGCCATCCAGTTCGCGAACTTCTTCGGTGCGCACGTGATCGCGACGGGCTCAACGCGCAACCTGGGCTGGTTGCGGGAGCTCGGCGCTCGCGACGTCATCGACTACACGACGACCCGTTTTGAAGATGTCCTCGACAGCGTGGATGTCGTGATCGACCTCGTGGGAAATACGCAGGATGACACGGGCACACGCTCGCTGAGCGTCATCCGCCCGGGTGGCCTCATCGTGAACGTGCCCACCGGATCCTGGCCGACCCTCGCCGAAGATGCGGCCACCGCGGGAGTGCGGTCGAGCGGCTACCGGGTGGGAGCCGACGGAACGGTGCTCGCCGTCATCTCACGACTCATCGAGTCGGGAGACGTGCGAGTCTTCGTCGACCAGGTCTTCGAGCTAGACCGAGCGGCCGAGGCCCACCTATCTCTAGAGACGGGTCACACGCGGGGCAAGATCGTGCTCAAGGTTTCCGACGGTTAGGTCACCTGCCCGCGAGGCGCCACTTGGTGCAGAGAAAGAGCGACCTCAGACGCAATAAGTGGCGCGTCAAGAGTGAGTCTTGGGCCTCAATATATGTGCGGTTCACCCAGCGCTTGGCATACTGAGATGGGGCTTGTGCCCCAAATGAGGGGTGCGGACCGTATCGCGCCCCCGCTCAACGCGGAGGACAGATTCATGGGACTGTTTGATAAGGCCAAGGCTGCATTCGGTGCAGCGGGAGACAGCAACGACTGGGCCGCTCAAGCCCAGGCCGCTCAGGAACTCGCCAACCAACACCTTCGCGATGCGGGATACACCGACGGCAGCCCTGTCACTCCGGCGAACGCCGCGGGCGTGACCGCACAGGCGTCCGCCGATCACGACCTACTCAACGCCTATGGCCAGGAACTCAACCGGATAATCGCGATCGGCGAAACCGGAACCTCAGTCATTACGAGTCTGACCGACACAGGAGAGCGCACGGCGGGCAACCCTTGGTACATCGTGGAGGCCGACGTCACGCTACCGAACCGCGCGACTTATGCCATCCAGAGCCGCCAGATGCTCGCCCCTCAGTTCCTCGCGATGTACTCCGTCGGCACGACCCACGACATCAAGGTCGATCCCGCCGACCCCACCAAGACGGCATTCACGAGCTGATTCGCCATGGGCATCTTCAACGACATCTTCCGGCTCAGCAAAGCCGGGGTGAAGCAGAGTCTCAACACCGACTACGCAGCCAACCTGCGGTATTCAGCAGATTTGGCAGAGCAGTCAACGACGCAAGGAGCAACCCACGGGGCGGCCGGCGCAAACCCCTTCAGCAATCTGGCCACGTTCAATTCGATGGTCCAGGGCAATGGCCGAGTGCTGGCGTTGAGAGACAGCGGATCTCGGCTTGAAGACACCGTGATCTACGACGTCGACATGGAGATCACGATTCCCGGCCAGGCGCCATATCCCGCCGTCTACCGAACCGTGATCGCTCTGTCTGCGCTGTCGAACTGGCAGCCTGGAGCCCTGTTTCCCATGCGGGTCAGCGCCGATGACCCGCAGTCGCTCATGCTGGGCTGACTACCCTGCCCGCGAGGCGCCACCTGTTGCTCGGAAACAGCGACTCAGGTCACAATAAGCGGCGCGTCGCGAGCAAGGAGGCGCTCACGAACGAAGTCGTCCTCGTAACGATCTCCCACGAGGAACTTCTTTGTGCCCACCTGCGCGAAGCCACGCTTCTCGTAGAAACGGTTGGCGCGAACGTTCTCTTGGTTCACGCCGAGCCAGATGCTGTGGGCTCCGCGAGAGATGGATGCCTCAACCGACGCCTCGACGAGCTGTGCGGCGAGCCCAGTCCCGTGATGGGCCGCGCGCACGTATACCTTGCTGAGCTCAACCGTGGGCCGCGTCGTCACGGCAGCCGCGACATCCGAATCCGTGGGTTCACCGAAGATGAGCATCGTGTACCCCGCCACCTCACCATCCTGCTCCGCAATAAAGAGCAGCCGCTGCGGGTTTGCGAGGTAGCCCTCGAACGCACCCTGCGACAGGCTCGTCGCAATGAAGTCGGCGATCGCTTCTTGTGTCGTGTGCGGAGGGCACGCGAGCGGGAACGTCTCGGCGGCGACCTCGTGGAGCACTGCCGCATCCTGTGCCGTTGCCTGTCGAATCACCGGCGAACCAAATGAAGGAGATTCGGTGCCGGAAGGCTCTGGATGCCCGGAATCCTGTGAGTGAGTCACCATATCTCCTTCATTTGTGCAACAGAAAGACCAGCTTAGAACGCGGAAAGGGGCCGACCGAAGTCGACCCCTTTTGCTAAACCGTGATGCTTACAGCGCGTTTACATCCAGGGGGATGCCGGGGCCGAACGTAGTCGACACGGTTCCCTTGGTGATGTAGCGGCCCTTCGAGGAGCTCGGCTTGGAACGCACGATCTCATCAAGGGCAGCCTTGATGTTCTCGGCGAGCTGCTCCTCGGTGAAGCCAGCCTTGCCCACGACGAAGTGCACGTTGGAGTGCTTGTCGACGCGGAACTCGATCTTTCCACCCTTGATCTCAGACACTGCCTTGGCGGTGTCCTGCGTCACGGTGCCGGTCTTCGGGTTGGGCATGAGGCCACGGGGACCAAGCACCTTACCGAGACGACCAACCTGGCCCATGAGCTCAGGGGTCGAGACCGCAGAATCGAACGCGGTGTAACCGCCGGCGACCTTCTCGATGAGCTCAGCGCCACCGACCTCGTCGGCGCCAGCAGCGAGAGCTGCCTCTGCCGCGGGGCCCGTTGCGAACACGATCACGCGCGCGGTCTTACCCGTGCCGTGGGGGAGGATGACGGTTCCACGAACCATCTGGTCAGCCTTGCGGGGGTCAACGCCCAGCTTGAGCGCAACCTCGACGGTCGAGTCGAACTTCTTCGAACCGGTCTCGCGAGCGACGGAGACAGCTTCGGTGGTCGAGTAGAACTTGCCTTCCTCGATCTTCTCGGCTGCGGCCTTGTATGCCTTGGAATTCTTGGACATTATGCCTCCACCGTGATTCCCATCGAACGAGCAGTGCCCGCGATGATCTTCTCTGCACCCGCGATGTCGTTGGCGTTGAGGTCAACCATCTTCTGCTCCGCAATAGCGCGGACCTGATCCTTGGTGAGCTTCGCAACCTTGACGGTGTGAGGGGTGGACGAACCCTTGGAAACGCCAGCAGCCTTCTTGATGAGCTCTGCGGCGGGCGGGGTCTTGAGGATGAACGTAAAGGAGCGGTCCTCGTAGACGGTGATCTCTACGGGGATGACGTTGCCGCGCTGAGCCTCGGTGGCCGCGTTGTACGCCTTGCAGAACTCCATGATGTTAACGCCGTGCTGACCCAGCGCAGGCCCGATGGGCGGTGCGGGGTTGGCGGCGCCGGCCTGGATCTGAAGCTTAATCAGACCTGTGACCTTCTTCTTCGGTGCCATAGTTGTCTCTTTTCGTTACGAACCGACCCGAGTGGTCGGCTCTCCCGCCATCCGAGTGGATGCGGTTTGTGGTCGCCCTCTATGAGGGCAACCGCTCTAGCATACGCGATGATTCGCCAGCACGGAAGATCGAACTGTCCGTGAGATAAGCCGTTCCACCCTTCGCGGGGGGCAGGAAGGGCGGAACGACTTACCTCAGTTGCTCGCTAGTGCTCGAGCACCCGGGCACCGGCCCAGCTGTCGGCCGTAGCGGCAACCCGAGCAAGGCCATAGAACTGTGCGGAGTCCACACCGCCGCACACCTCGACCTTGTGACGCACGACATCCCGAACGGCATCGAGCGCCGGCGGGTAGATGTCGTGAGGCTCGCGGTGTTTCGGGTCTTCGAGAATCTCGCGAAGCCGAGCGAAGTACGCGAGCTTCATGTCCGCCGAGATGTTGAGCTTGGAGACGCCTCGCGTGACCGCTTGCGACACTTCTTCGTCGACGGCGCCCGAGCCGCCGTGCAGCACGAGGGGCACGGAGACGGCATCCCGGATCTGCTCAATGAGGTCGAGCTTGAGCTTGGGCGCGACCCCTGCCGGGTACACGCCGTGCGCGGTTCCGACCGCAACCGCAAGGTAATCAACACCGGTGTCTGCGACGAACTGGGCGGCCTCCTCCGGCGTCGTGTAGATGATGGTCTCCAGCTCCGCGGCGCTCTTGACGTCGCGCGGCCCGATGGTGCCCACCTCCCCCTCGACCGAAACGTCCACGACGTGCGCGGCTTCGACAACCTTTCGAGTGAGGGCGACGTTCTCGTCGTACGGCAGCAACGAGCCATCGATCATGACCGAGGTGAAGCCCAGGCGGATGGCACCGATCACCTGCTCGAACGTCGAGCCGTGGTCGAGCTGAATCGCGATCGGCACGGTCGCCGCACGCGCGAGCTCGATGACCGAGGCAAGAAACTCGTCGCCCATGAGTTCCCATTCGGCGGGGTGGATCGAGACGATCATGGGGGAACCGACCGACTCGCACGCCTCGATGGATGCGCGCAGCATCCCGTAGTCGCTGATGTTGAAGGCGGGAACCGCAAAGCCGTGCTCATACGCGGTGGTGAGAATGTGCTTTCCGTTGACGAGCATGTGATTAGTGCCTTCCTGATTGCGTGGTGAAGATGTGGGGCATTAGCTCTTGACCGCGCCGTCTGTCATGCCCCCGACGAACTGACGCTGGAAGATCATGAAGACAATGAGCACGGGCAGACACCCGAGCACACTCATGGCCATCATTTCGCTCCACTTGAAGGAGTGCTCACCCATGAGCAACTGGATGCCGACGGGCACCGTGCGCATGTCACCGTTCTTCGTGAGGGCGAGAGCGAAGAGGTATTCGTTCCACGCGACCATGAACGTGTAAGTGCCGACGGAGACGATGCCGGGCGTAGCGACCGGAACGAGCACCTGCCACAGGGTGCGGAATGTGCCGCCACCGTCGATCTTGATGGCTTCGTCGAGTTCCTTGGGGATGGTGTTGAAGTAGCCCGTCATCATGAGGATCGCGTAAGGAATGGTCATGACGATGTACGTGAGAATCAACGCCCAGTAGGTGTCGTAGAGCCTCAGCGCGACAACCAGACCGAAGTAAGGAATGAGTAGCGTGATCGGCGGGACGGCCTGTACCGAGATGATGATCGAGTTGAGTGTCTTCTTGAATGGAAAGTCGAAGCGGCTGAGCGCGTAGCCCGCCATGATCCCGGCGAAGAGTGTGAAGACCACGACCGCCGCCGACACGACGTAACTGTTGATGAAGAACCGCACCTTTGTGGGGTCACTGAGGATGGTGGCGTACGCGTCGAAGCTGAACATCTCCGGCAGGAGTGTCGGCGGGTAGGCGAAGATCTCGGTGTTGGGCTTGAACGAGTTCGACAGCATCCAGAGCACCGGGCCACCGGCGAAGATTGCGCCGAGCAGCAGTCCGATGAGCAGAAGAGTCGTCGCGATTACGCGTCTAGTTCTGCGTGACATATCAGTCCCTCGCCTTCTGGTGGCGCACGTACACAAGAGCCACGATCATCGAGATCACGAAGAGGATCACACCGCTCGTGGATGACAGGGCGAACTCGTACTTGGAGAACGCGAGTTTGTAGGTGTAGGTCGCAATGGTCTCGGTCGCGTTGACCGGTCCCCCGCCGGTGGCGAGCCAGACGATCGAGAACTGTTGCATGTTCCAGATGAAGTCGAGCATGGCCATCGCGATGATGATGGGCTTGAGCTGCGGGATCGTGATGTGGAAGAAGCGCGAGATCGGGCCAGCGCCATCCACCTTCGCCGCCTCATACAGATCCGCCGAGATGCCTTGAAGCCCCGCGAGCAGGCTGATCATGAAGAAGGGATAGCCGGCCCAGATGTTGATGAAGGTGACCGTGCCGAGCGCAAGGTCCCGATTCGAGAGCCACTCGACCTTGCTGTCGATGAGGTGGAACGACTCGAGGATGAAGTTGACGACGCCGTTGGGGTTGAGCATCAACTGCCACAGGATGACGACGATCGAGGCCGTGAAGACCCACGGGAGGATGTAGATGGTGCGGAAGATCGATGAAGCCAGTCGCGGCATGAGAGTGCTGTTGAGCATGAGCGCGAACGCGAGCCCGAGCCCCAGGTGGAAAGCGACCGAGACGATCGTGAAGCCGAAGGTATTGCCGATAGCCCCGATGAAGACCGGATCGCTCAGCAGCGTGACGTAGTTGTCGATGCCGACGAACACGGGGTTCTTCTCGGTGACGACGTTGTTCATGAACGAGTAGCCGATCACCATGATGATCGGCACGGCCATCATGACGGCCATGACCACGAGAGTTGGTGCCATGTAGCCGTAGGCGAGAACGTTATCGAGCAGCCGTCGTTTGCGACGGGCCGGGGTCACGGCGTTCGTCTTGGGCGACTTCGGTGGCGCCGAGGTGGCAGTCATACGTACTTCCCTCGCAGAGTTGGGGTGCGGAGCCCGCCCGCCGTGACGGGCGGGCTCCCTGGGATGTGCTTGTTCTCGTTACTTGAGAATGGGCGTCCAGTAGTCCTGCAGAGCGGTGGCTGTCTGGTCGACATCCTGGTCACCCTCAAGCAGCTTCACGAGGTTCTCGTTGAGGTTGCGGTTGAGGTCGAGCGCCTTCGGTAGACCCTCGAGCTCGGTGACGAGATCGCTCGAGCTGTAGACGTCAAATGCCTTCTGGAAGAGGTCGTCACCGTCAACGAATCCGGGGACCGACTCGGCGTTGCCCGGGAATCCGGTTGCCTCAGTAGCGAGCTCGGAGTTGACGTCCGTGCTGAGCAGCCACTGGATGAGCTTCCACGCCTCGGCCTTGTGCTCGCTGTTTTCGGAGATGCCGAGACCCCAGCTAGCGCCCGCAATTCCACGCTTGCCGTCGTAGCCATCCGCTGCCGGAACGGCACCGATGGTGAAATTGAGATCGGGGTTCGCCTCACGGATGCCGTTGATGTGGGCGAGAGAGCCGATCATCATGGCGTTGCGGCCCGAGGTGAACTCTTCGACCTTGTTCTCTTCCTTCTGAGTGAAGGCACCAGGAGCGACATAGCCTGCCTGGTACTGGTCCTGCAGGAAGGTCAGCGTTTCCTTCACATCATCGGTCTCAAAATTGGGCTGGCGGTCATCGAGGAAGCGACCGCCGGACGCCCAGAGCCACGCTTGCGAGTCGAACCCGGCCGGGGACTGCACGTTGATCGGCAACGACCAGGCGTAGACGTTGTTGGTCGGATCAGTGACCGCCTTCGCCGCGGCGGTGAACTCGGACTGAGTGGTGGGGATCTCCGTGATGCCCGCCGCGTTGAGAAGGTCGGTGTTGAAGTACATCGGGTAAACGAAGTTGAGAGCACGCACCATGTAGGTGGAGCCGTCGATCTGGTCATTGCTGACGAGTTCTTCCGGATCGAAACCCGCGTCATCCATCAGGGCAGAAAGATCGGTGATCGCTCCCTGAGTCTTCAGGTCGTAGACACTCGCGCCGTTGATCGCAACGATGTCGGCGAGAGTTCCGGTCGCAGCGCCTGCGGTCTGCAGGTCGACCGTGGCCGAGTATGGGTTCGAGATGAGGTTGACCTTGATGCCGGGGTTGTCGGCCTCGAAGCGGTCCATCATGTCGCGCATGACGCCTGGCTTGAGTTCGACCTCCCACCACTGACTGAAATCGATCGTGACATCGCCGGAAGATTCTCCCGAATCCGTCGCACAGCCACCCAAAACCAACGACACCGCTACGCCGAGTCCGGCGAGGGCCATCACATTGCGCTTCATTTGCCTCTCCTCATTGAGATGGACACTCCTCCCGACCCGCAGATCGGATTGTGCTGTGTCCGGGACCACCCCGAGGGGGCAGTCAGCTTGAACCGCGGTTGCGGCACGGGATTTACTGTATACGACAGTAAACGAAAGTAAAAGACTTTCTTTTGATGCGTTATATAGCGGTGAATCTCTCCCTAGAGTTTCCTATGGTTTCGTTTCGAAGTCCAGGCGCGCGAAAATCTCGACGAACCCTCGATAAACGAAAGGAACGATTAGGCGACGATGAGGGAGGGCCCGGCTGCGCGGATCGCATCCTGCACGCTCTCGGGCATCGCCGAGTCAGTGATCACGGTGTCGAAGCCCGAGACGTTCATGACCTTGTGGCGATCCGTACCGAACCACTTTGCTGAGTCCGCGAGAAGCACACGCTTGCGCGCGGCTGCAGCGAGGGATCTCTTCGCCTCGGCGATGTCGAATGTGCCCTCGACGACGTCGTGATCAACATCCATTCCACCGGCACCCAGGAAAGCGATGTGAGCAATCTCACCCTCGAGCCCCTGCTGACGAACAGATCCCACGGTCGCCGCGATACGCGGCACAAGGCGGCCGCCGAGGAGCCGCACGTCGATGCCGGACACCTCCATCAGAGCGAGCGCGATATTGATTCCTGGGGTGAGCACGACGAGGTCAGAGACCGTCGGAAGTTGCCGCGCGAGCGCGAAGACGGTCGTGCCCGAGTCGAGAATGATCGTCATGTCGTCGGAGACGAGCTTGGCGGCCGCCGCACCGATGCGCTGTTTGGCATCGACGTGCTGGGATGCGCGCGCATCGAAACCGACGATGGGAGCCTCGGGGAGAGTCGCTCCTCCATGGACGCGAGCGACACGACCGTGATTCTCGAGAATCTCGAGGTCAGTGCGGATCGTCACCTCGGAGACGCCCAGGCTGGCGGCTAGGTCTGTAGTGCGGGCATTCCCCCGCTCGAAGATGATGGCGAGAATGGCCGCACGACGCTCAGATGCGAACACCTGCCGACCATACCATCGCAACCGCATGCAAACGGAATGCCGCGACCTTCAAGTGTTGACTATATTTTCGTCGCCGGCGACCGATCAGGGAGCGATCCGCGCAACCGCACGCTCCATGTCGGCGACCGCATCATCACCGACGGGGACGCGCTCACCCCCGGGCATTGTCTCGGCGCTCGACCACCACCCCGCCGCCACACCGGCCATCGCGGCGCAGCCGCGCGTGCCCGTCTCTTCTACGGTGGAGACCACCATGGGCGCGCGTCCCAGGGTGGCCTTCGCTCGACGCCAACGCGACGATCGAAGACCACCGCCCGTGAGCACCGTGGCGCCGTCGGCACCCGTGGCGGCGCGCACGAGCTCTTGCCCGGAGTTGGCTAGGCGAACGTAGTAGTCGATGAGTTCCGCCCAAGCCTCGGGGGTGGCGGCGACCCCGCTCGGCTCACCGTTTTCCATCGCCAGGGATGCAGCTTCGTCGAACACGTCGCCACTGGTCGAGTCGGGCGCTTGGGCATCCAGCGCCGCTCGATCGGCGCCACCGTGCTCGATGAACGAGCGCATAGCGAGCCCCGGCCGCATCCGTTCCCACACCACGAGCAGCTCGCCCGTCGGCGGCCATACCTCGAAGGAGAGGTAGCGGTTGCTCTGCAGCGCCGCGGCTCGGGCGACGGGATCTGCCGCGAGTTCTGGCTGCATGACCGCGATGAGAGCTTCGCCCGTGCCCATAGAATCGCCGAGTTCACCCGACCTCACTCCTGCGCCGACAGCGGCGACGGGATGATCATGCCCCGCAATGACCACGGGCGCCCCCGTTGCGAGTCCCAGCCTGTTGGCGAGGGCAGTGGATGCCGGTTCCGCGTGCCCGGGAGCAAGTACGGGCGGGAGGGCGACGTGACTCAGTCCCGCGGAGTTCCACAGGTGCTGCAGGTAGCCATCGCGGGAGTACACACCGCTCGTGACGGCGATACCCGCCTCCTGCCACGCGCATCCGGTCAGCTGCCAGGCGAGTGCGCCACACAGGCCGAGGAAGGTCCCGACGGGCAGCTCGCGCGTCGTGGCGAGATGACCGAGCTTCGCAACCGTCGATGCCACCCTGGTGTGGTTGCCCGTCGCGATGAGCAGTTCGGGCGTACCATATTCCTGCTCGAGCGCGGCCACGATCTCCGCTCCGCGCCGGTCGTACCACGACGGGAAGGCCAGATCCGCGAGGCCGTCATCGGTGAGGATCGTGCCCACTTCACCCATCGAGCTGAGCCCGATACCGGCCATGGTTCCCGGTGCGCATTCGAGTTCCGCGATTGCGCGCGCCGCGGCGTCGAGCATCTCGAGCACGAGGAAGTCATCGCCATCCTCGCGAGCAACGATCGGAGTCACGGCCGAGCTTGCGGCCACGAGTGCGCCGTCTCGGTCATAGGCCGCCGCTTTGATGCGCGAACTTCCGAAATCCAGCCCTACGACAACGTCAGTGCGCACGCGGCCCTCCTTGGCTCTTAGTTAATCATGTCAAAAACCGAAAACAAAAGAAACCCTATTGCATTCATTCTGTTATGCTTTCGAACCACCAGCCGGCGCGCGACGGGGACACAGGCTCCCGGATGACCGATGCGCCGTCATCACGGAAGGCTCCAGAAGCGCATGACTCTCATCACTCTCCGCCAGGCTCTCGACCACGCTCGCGCCGGCGGATACGGCATCGGAGCATTCAACGTCACCGACATCGAGCAAGTCGAAGCGGTGCTGGATGCGGCCAGGCTCACAAAGTCCCCCGTGATCGTGCAGACCATCGTGGGCGCGTCCGCGTTCGCCTCCGATGAGCTCTACTGGGACCTTCTACTGCGCACCGTTGACCACTACAAGGATGTGCCCGTTGTCGTGCACCTCGACCACGGCCCCACCCCCGACGCGTGCCGTCGTGCGATCGACGCGGGATTCTCGAGCGTCATGATCGACGGAAGCATCGATCACGCCACGGGCAAGGTCAACTCGTTCGACGAGAACGTCGCCCTGACGTCAGAGGTCGTCGCTTACGCTCGCGAGCGGGGCGTGTCGGTGGAGGGCGAACTCGGCACGATCGGCGGATCGAAGGATGGCGCATCCCACGCCGAGATCGTGCTCGCCAACCCCCAGGAAGCTAAGGAATTTGTCGAGCGCACGGGTGTCGATGCCCTCGCGGTGGCGATCGGCACATCGCACGGTGCATACAAGTTCCTCACTCCGCCAGACTCGTCGGTGCTGCACATGGACCTCATCGAAGAGATCGCGGGCATCATCCCGAACACTCACCTCGTGATGCACGGCTCGTCGTCGCTCCCCGCGCACCTGCGCGAGATCATCAACGCCCACGGCGGCAACCTGCCCGAGTCGTGGGGCGTGCCCGAGGACGAGAAGGCGCGCTCGACCAAGCTCGGCGTGACCAAGATCAACCAGGGAATGGATTCGCACATGGCCTACTCGGCCGCGATGCGAGTGCGGCTCGCGGCCGACCCCCTGGCTGCGGATCCCGCGCCCGCGGCATCCGCTGGCCGCCAGGCCATGTCCGACATGGTCGCCGAGCGCATGGCCGTCTTCGGACAGGCCGGACGCGCAGGCGACTACGTGCCCGTACCGTTTCGGGATACGGCAGCGCTCGCCCTGACTTAGGCGGCGCGTACAAAGGCCGACGCTCGTGCTTGGGCGTCGGCCTTTGTGGTTTAAGGGGGTTAACGAGAACGAGCCCGCCGATTGCTCGGCGGGCTCGTTTTGCGGAGTAGCTACAGCTTGGTGACCTGGTCGAACGAGAGCTCGACGGGGGTCTCGCGCTCGAAGAGCGAAACGAGCACGATGAGCTTGCCGCTCTCCGCCTTGATCTCGCTGATCGAACCGGGCAGACCCGCGAACGAGCCTTCCTTGATCGTGATGGTCTCGCCGATCTCGAAGTCGATCTCGGCGGGAATGACGCGCGTGGCGACCTTGCCCTTGCCGGTTGCGCCCTTGGCGACCGGCGCCTCAACGATCTGAACGAGGCTCTTCAACATGTTGAAGGCTTCCTCGAAGCGCAGCGGACGCGGGTTGTGCGAGTTGCCGACGAAGCCCGTAACGCCGGGGGTGTGACGAACAACAGACCAGCTGTCTTCGTTGAGGTCCATGCGCACGAGCACGTATCCGGGGATACGAACGCGGTTGACGAGCTTGCGCTGGCCGTTCTTGATCTCGACGACGTCTTCCATCGGAACCTCGACCTGGAAGACGTAGTCCTCCATGGCCATCGAGACCTTGCGGTTGTCGATGTTCTGCTTGACGCGCTTCTCGAAGCCGGCGTAGGAGTGGATGACGTACCACTTGCCGGGAGCAGCCTTCAGTTCGGCGCGGAACTCCTCGTAAGGGTCCACCTCGGTGTCGTCGTCATCGCCCAGTTCGGGTCCGTCGTATGGCGTGACCTCGGGCTCTTCTTGGGCTTCTTCTTCAGCCTCGATGTCGGCCTCGTCGTCGGTAGCGGCAACGGATGCGTCGGCTTCGTCCGGCGAGTCGACGTCAAGTGCGTCGTCAACGATCGCGTCTGCTTCGGGGTCCATTGCGGCATCCAGAGCTTCGAGCAGACCCGCGAGGTCACCCTCTTCTTCGGCTTCCTCGTCGACTACGTGCATCGCTTCGCTCTCGGCAGCGTTCTCGGAGCGGTCTTCCCGCGCCAGTTCGCTGCCCGTCTGCGCCTCGTCCTCCTCGGAAGACTGCTCGGCCGCCGTCGCGAGTTCGTAATCTTCGCGGTGGGTCTCAGACACTTAGTTCTCTTTTCGTTGAAGCGGGCGGCAGGTAAGGCCGCCAAGTAGGGGAAGTGCTCTAGCCGCTGACTACGGCGTTCGGGTCACCGAAGAGGAAGTTGACGAGGGTCGAGAACCCGAAGTCCAATCCGGAAACAATCGCCATCATGATGACGACGAAAACCAGCACGACACCGGTGAAAGTAATGAGTTCCTTGCGGGTCGGGGTAACGACCTTGCGCAACTCGGCGAATACCTGGCGAATAAACAGGGCCACTCGCGCAAAGGGTCCGCGCTTTTCTGCGCGGTCCTTCTTGGCGTTGGCAACGACGTCCTCGCTGGGCTCGTCGGTCACATTCTTGGCCACTTCTTATTACCTTCCGAATACTCGGCTAGTCGGTTCCTTCGCACTTTTCAGTGGGAAGGAATCTGCAGGGCGGACAGGACTTGAACCTGCAACCTGCGGTTTTGGAGACCGCTGCTCTACCAATTGAGCCACCGCCCTTCGGGGCCAAAACATACCAAGACTACTGCTCATCTTGCAAAGGACAAGTGCCCCCGAGGCGCGCAAAAGCTTGGCAGATTTCAACTACCGCTAACCAGTGTACGTCATGATTCTGAGCGCTCCGTTCGTGGAGAGCACTTGCGCCTCGCTCAGCAACCCGTCCCGAGCAAGGCGTAGGGGCATCCATCGCATTCCCCATATCCAGGCGCAGTCCTAGACTTGATGGGTGACCCTTCCCCGCATCTCCCGCCGCATCGCCGCTATCGCCGAATCCGCCACCCTCAAGGTTGACGCCAAGGCCAAGGCCCTTCAGGCCGAAGGCCGACCCGTTATTAGCTACGCGGCCGGAGAGCCGGACTTCTCGACGCCACAGAACATCGTGGATGCCGCATCCAAGGCCGTGCTTGACCCCAAGAACTACCGGTACACGCCGGCAGCGGGCCTGCCCGAGCTGCGCGAGGCAATCGCTGCGAAGACGCTGCGCGACAGTGGACTCGAGGTATCGGCATCCCAGGTCATCGTGACCAACGGTGGCAAGCAAGCCGTGTACCAGTCCTTCGCGACGATCGTCGACGAGGGTGACGAGGTGCTGCTCCCCGCGCCGTACTGGACCACCTACCCGGAAGCAATCCGCCTCGCTGGCGGCGTTCCCGTCGAGGTCTTCGCGGGCAGCGACCAGGACTACCTCGTTACCGTCGAGCAGCTCGAGGCCGCCCGCACCGAGCGCACGAAGGTGCTGCTGTTCGTATCTCCGTCGAACCCGACCGGGGCGGTCTACTCCGCGGAGCAGACCAAGGCCATCGGCGAGTGGGCGCTCGAGAACGGGATCTGGGTAATCACCGACGAGATTTACCAGAACCTCGTTTACCCTTCGACAGGCTCAGGGCAAGCGACGCCCCTCCATGCTGTCTCGATTGTCGAGGCCGTTCCCGAACTCGCCGACCGCACGATCCTCGTCAACGGAGTCGCCAAGACCTACGCGATGACCGGATGGCGCCTCGGCTGGATGGTCGGCCCCGCCGACGCCATCAAGGCCGCGTCGAACCTGCAGTCGCACCTGTCGTCCAACGTGTCGAACATCTCACAGCGCGCCGCGATCGAGGCCCTCACCGGACCGCAGGGCACCGTCGAGACGATGCGGCAGGCCTTCGAAGCCCGCCGCAACACAATCGTCGCCGAACTCAACAAGATCGACGGCGTGATCTGCCCCAACCCCGAGGGCGCGTTCTATGTCTACCCTGACGTTCGCGGCCTCCTCGGTCGCGAATGGGGCGGCGTGACGCCGACAACGTCCCTCGAACTCGCCGACCTCATCCTCGACCAGGCCGAAGTGGCCGTGGTTCCAGGCGAAGCATTCGGCCCCAGCGGTTACCTGCGACTCTCGTACGCGCTCGGGGATGCTCCCCTGCTCGAAGGCGTGCAGCGCCTGCAGCGCCTGTTCGCTTAAGGGACCTCGACGAGCTCGACCGGTCTCGACAAGCTCGACCCGCTTTAACGTGGGTCGAGCTTGTCGAGACCGGTCGAGCTCGTCGAGACGCCTACAGCAGCTTGCGGGCCGAGGCCCAGGCCGTCAGTTCGTGGCGGGATGAGAGCTGCAGTTTGCGGAGCACGGCGGAAACGTGGCTCTCGACCGTCTTGATCGAGATGAACAGCTCCGTCGCCACTTCCTTGTACGCGTAACCGCGAGCGATCAGCCGCATGACCTCGCGCTCCCGTGCCGAGAGGCGGTCGAGCTCCTCGCTCGACTCGGCCTGCTCCCCCGCGACCGCGCCGAAAGCATCCAGAACGAAGCCAGCGAGGCGAGGCGAAAACACCGCATCACCGGATGCCACGGCCTGAACTGCGCGACTCACTTCGGCCCCCGATGAGCCCTTGGTAATGTACCCACGGGCCCCTGCGCGGATGACACCCACGACGTCTTCGGCGGAATCGGAGACACTCAGCGCAAGAAACTTTGTCTCGCCAAGCACGGCGGCAGAAAGCCGAATGACCTCCGCTCCACCACCGCCGGTGCCACCGGGCAGGTGCACGTCAAGCAGCACAACCGCGGGCTTCGTTGCTGCGATGAGTGCGACGGCTTCGTCCACTGTCGCGGCTTCCCCGAGCACTTCGAGCGAGGCATCCAGATCCGCGCGCAGTCCCGATCTAAAGATCGAATGGTCGTCAACGATCACCACTGTTGTCATGAGTTCTCCTCCAGGTGCAGGTGCACTTCGGTTCCGCCGCCAGCGCCGGGGCGCACGGTTGCGGTGCCGCCGGCGCGCAGCATCCTGCCGATTATGGATTCGCGGATGCCGAGCCGGTCGTCGGGCAACGCGTCAAGGTCGACGCCGGGACCGCGGTCTCGAATGAACACGTCGATCGTGGTGCGCGACGTCTCCAGATAGACGGACACCTCGCCGCCCGCATGACGGGCGGCGTTGAGCATGGCCTCGCGGGCGGCCGCCACGAGCACGGCACTCGAACGGTCGACGGACTCGCCCGCAGCCACGACCTCGATGCGCACGGGATAGTCGAGTTCGATGGCCGCTGCCACTTGCCGCAGCTCGGACCCGAGGTCGGCTTGCGTCGGCTCGTCCCCAGCGAACAGCCAGTCGCGCAGCTCGCGCTCCTGCGCTCGAGCGATGCGAGCGACTTCAGTCGAGGCACCCGCTCGGTTCTGGATCAGGGCGAGGGTTTGCAAGACGGAGTCATGCAGGTGGGCGGCAATCTCTGCCCGCTGCTCCTCACGCACTCGAGCGGTTTGGGCCGACTGCAGGTCAGCGTAGAGCGCAACGACCCGGGGAGCCGCAATGACGATGACGGCGAGCACCACCATCCCGACACCGATGACGGCGTTGATCGCGGTGGGCCGCGAGAGAAGAGCGATGGTTCCCGCAACCACGAGCAGCCCGATCGCGAAGCCGCGGGTCCAGAGCATGTATGGACGATCACGGAACGGGTCGCGACGATCGAACGCGAGACTCCAC
>Ga0247807_10000134_pt1 | contig 54873 bp, 63 predicted proteins | sample UWRJL074202C1_FD_179931 | JGI IMG/M metagenome (GOLD analysis project Ga0247807, IMG submission 179931) | Plant litter microbial communities from Arlington Agricultural Research Station in Wisconsin, United States - UWRJ-L074-202C-1 | ecosystem: Environmental > Terrestrial > Plant litter >...
ATCCGTACCTTTCAAACTGAACAATTCTTTTTTGTATCCATGTCTTCTTGATGTTATCATCGTGAGCTTCTTCTTTTAGTTTCTTAATTTCTTCAAAGCCAAATAAATCCTTTTTAAAATAGTCATATGCTAAAACCAAAAGATAGTTGAGTATTAGTGCCATTATAAAAAGCACTAGAAAACTCAACCATAATTTTCTTCCGAAAAGATAGGTTACTGCCGGATAAACAATGTAGTCAAAGCCATTACCTACAGCTTCTACAGCTGCGATACCGGCAAGTGCTAGTACAATTCTTTTGTACCACGGAGCTTTAGCAACTGAAATAGTTTCCATGCTGAAAGTATATCAACTAAACTCTGTATCTTCTACGCATTGTACCCCTTATCTCCCTGGTGAAGTTTTGGATATGCCATAGTGTAAAGGTCTGCTGCTTCTTGTTTCGTCAGAGTCTTATCAGGGTGACGGAGAATGATTCGCACCAACACATTGTCTTGGTTTTCTTTTGCCCCGAGATTCTCAACTGCTTTCGGATGAAGTTTCTCAAACGGAGTTCGTTCAAGGATTACCACTTCTTCAAGAAGGTCTGCCTTGTCACCAAACACATCGCGGATCACTTCACAGATATCTTCTTCAGTATCATTGTGATCCACGGTGTAAGACATGTCACGAGAGATGGCCGGCTGATCTGACACGATCTTGTATTCATCAAGGTTTGTCATTTGCTTCACAATACGAGGATCTGTTGAACGAATGATACGAATGTCAGGAAGGTTCTTACGAGCCATGATGAGTCGCTCTACCCCCATACCAAGTGCCAGACCTGAGAATTTATCAGTATCAATACCAGAGTTACGAAGTACTTCTGGATGAGCGAGACCTGCCTCTAATACCTCGATCTCCTTTCCATCTACTTTTGCATAGACTTCAATGCCATCAAGCGTATACGGATGCTTCGCTTCATACACAATCATTTCTGCTCCAGGGCATGCTGCTTCAAATACAGTGCGGGCAAGTGCAAGCAAGTCTTCACGCCCTACTGGTCCGTATTTCGCATTATCTTGCAAAGTCCATACATCAATTTGGTGGAACACATCAAGGTGACGAGGGTCAATCACATCACGACGGTACACGAGTCCCGGGAGAACAAACGTAGTTTTATCGATTGTACTCTTATCAAGCGCTTCGTATGTTGAAGGAATCAATGCAGAAGTGTGAGTGCGGAGTACATGGTCTTCATCGACATAACGAGTGTATGTTGAAGAACGTCCTGGGTTTCCGGCTGGAAAAAGAAGCTTATCGAAGTTATCTACAGCAGGAACAACAGGGTTACCACGAACTATTGTTACATTGGGGAAATTATTTTTATTGAGTTGCTCAACAATTGAATCAAAAATCTTCCCGATGATGTTTCTTTCCTGCCCCTCAGGAGTTGGAAGTGTGAGATCGTCAACTTCCAAAAGACGATCGATTGTTTCTTTCGGAGATGGTTCAAACTTCAACTGCATTGGCAAATCAGGATTTTCTTTTGCAACTTCGATTTGTGCTTTCTTCAAGCTTGTCATTGTTTCTTCATTCATAGTATTAGTCGTTACGTGGTTTTAATAGTGGGAAAATTTGAGCTTCGCGAACAGGTTTATCCATCAAGAAACTAAAGAGTCTCTCTGATAGACCGAATCCAAATGCCGGAGGCATACCATGTTCAAGTGCTTCAACGAATTCCATATCAGCCATTTGTGCTTCGTCGTCCCCTGCATCACGAAGTGCTTGCTGGTGCTCGAATCGTTCTCGCTGGTCTACTGGGTCATTGAGCTCACTAAATCCTTTACCCATTTCACTTCCTGCAAGAATTACTTGAAAACGTTCTACGGTTTGATTGTTGGTACGAGAGCGTTTTGCCAGCGGTTCTAAGTACACGGGTACATTAATAAGAAATCCAGGACCTGCGAGCGCTTTGCGAACTTTTTTCCAAAGCAAATCAATTCCACGTTCGATATTCAATCCTTTTTTATCATACGCAATCTCTGCTTTTGTCAGTTGCTCTTCAACTTCATCGAGCGTTGCAGTAAGTGCGTCTATTCCATAATTATCTTTAATAACTTGTACAAAGTCATAAATTTCCCATTCTTTATTGAAATCAACTTCAAATCCTCGGATAGTGAATACAGTTGTACCAAACGTTTTTTCTGCAATCAGTTTATAGAGTTCTTTAGTCATTTCCATACCAATATTATAGTCAGCGTATGCCATATAATATTCGAGCTGAGTGTAATCTTGGAGATGTTCGTTTGATACACCTTCATTGCGGAAGATACGTCCAATTTCAAATGTCTTTGGAATTCCTGCGACGAGCAATTTCTTTTGCCAGAGCTCACCTGCAGAAATACGCAAGAACACATCAATATCAAATGCATTGTGATGTGTCGCAAACGGACGAGCCTCTGCTCCACCAGTAGTATTTTCAAGTACTGGAGTTTCTACTTCAACAAATGATCGCTCTAAGAGATACGTTCGGATTGTATTCCAAAAAATTGATCGCTTATAGACAATATCCTTCACTTCAGGATTCATCAAAATATCGAGATATCGTTTTCGAAAACGCTCATCTTCATCTTTCAATCCATAGTGGGCATCAGGAATTGGGAGCAAACTCTTTGAAAGCATATTCCACTCAATAGCAAAGAGACTCTGCGCACCGCGCTGAGTAGTATAGGCAATACCAGTAATCTCAACGAAGTCTCCAATATCTACGGTGTCGTTAAACAATGCAAAAATTTCCGCATCCATTTCGTCTTGTTTGAAGAATACTTGAATACGTCCGCTTCCATCATAAATATCACAGAACATGATAGCTCCTTGTCCGCGTTTACTCATCACGCGCCCCGCAAGGGTGATTCTCTCCTTCCCTGTTTCGTATAACGTAAAACGATCGATAAAGATATCGATGCCGTGAGTACGGTGAGATTCAGCTGGGTAAGGATTTATACCTTTTTCTTCAAGTACTGCTTTCTTTTTTAGACGGTCAGCGCGGAGTTCTTCAATTGATGCCATATGTGTTTCAGTATACTAAATAATTCTTAAATTCCTTCTTTCTTCAGTTCTTCGATCAATTCCTTTGATTTCTTTGAGAGTTTCTCAGGGAGATTGATTACGAGTCGGATAACAAAGTTTCCACGCTTACTACCATGAGGCACGCCGTGATTTTTTAGAGTGACAGTGTCACCAACTTTTGTTCCTTGAGGAATAGCAAATGAAATTTCTCCATCGAGTGTTTCGATTGAGTGCTCCGCACCGAGGAGTGCGTCAGTTAGTTTGATTGAATGGTTTGATACTAGATCATTTCCCTGTCGCGCAATTGTTTTGTGCGCTGCAACGGAAACATGTACGTACAAGTCACCTGACTGCCCGCCACTAATTGCTTCACCCATATTACTGAGGCGAAGTGTTTCTCCATTACTGATACCACTTGGTACATTGATCTTGATTGTACGAGCTTCGGTTACCACACCGTCACCGCGACATTTCTTACACGGAGTTTTTGGAATCTTTCCTTTGCCATGACACTTGTTACAAGTCTGGTTCGTTGCAATAGACCCGAGAATAGTTCGCTGTACAGTGCGCACTGAACCTTTCCCGTCACAGTTACTACAAGTTTCAAGCTTTGTACCAGGCTCTGCTCCGTCGCCGTGACATGCTCCACAGGTAGAAGGCTTGGTCACACGGATTTCTTTTTCTACACCGAAAATAGATTCCTTGAATGTGAGCGAGATAGTTGTTTGCAAATCCGCTCCACGACGCTGTCGCTGCTGTCGGCCGCCACCAAAGATGTCTCCGAAGATATCTCCCATGTCGAAACCCCCTCCAGAGAAGTCAAAACCGCTCGGATCAAATCCACCATATCCGCCACCGCCCATCTGTGGACCGTCCGCACCAAACTGGTCGTACTGCGCGCGTTTCTTGTCATCAGTGAGTGTCTGATATGCCTCGTTCACTTCCTTGAACTTCTTGTCATCTCCGCCGTTTTTGTCCGGATGGTACTGATGTGCCATTTTATGGAAGGCTTTTTTGATGTCACTTTTTGAGGCGCTTTTGTCTACCCCTAATATTTGATAGTAATCTGTTGCCATAGTAAAACGCATTATATCATTATTTTACAATAAGAAAATGCCCCAAACGGGACATTTCCAGAGGACTAGCGATGGCGGAGAGAAACTTCCTTTCCTTCTGCTTTTCGCTTTTTCTTTGCTGCGATTTTGCGTTTCTTGTTCATAAGTAGACACACTATAGCACATATTGGAAATAAAAAAAGCCCCAAAATGGAGCTTAATAATTATTCTTTGTCTGTAATACTATCTAACTTTAATAATAGTGCGAGTGAGAACGTTGCGGCAGCAAGTGCTAACCATGTATTTTGAGAAGTCCCAAAATATACAGCACAACCAATAACAATAGAATCTAAAACCGATACAAAGTATTTCATGAGGATTTTTAATTAAATGAACACTAGATATAGTGTACAATATATTTATATAAAAGTCAATATAAAAACACCCCATCTCTGGAGTGTTTTTATTAGCTTGAGGCAAGGCCTAAAGCTCGGATTTATTCAGACTTTGATTCGTCTGTAGTATCTGTCGCTTCTGCTTCCTTTGGAGCAGCGTCTGTACCCTCAGCAGGGTTTTCTGGCTGAGCTTTCGCTACTGCTTCCCCGATCTTCGACATTTCTGTTGAGAGCGCTTGGATTGCAGTTTCGATTGCTGATTTGTCAGCTCCTTCTTTTGCTTTCTTCACTTCTTCGATTGCACCCTGTACTGAAGTCTTAATGTCTTCAGTAATGTGTGCAGCGTGCTCCGTGAGAGATTTCTCTGCTGTGAAGATTGTCATGTCAGCTGTGTTCTTTACGTCCACGAGCGCCTTCTTTTCTTCATCTTCTTTTGCATGAGTTTCAGCATCAGCTTTCATTCGTTCGATGTCTTCTGGAGTTAACCCTGATGACGCTTCGATACGAATAGACTGCTCTTTACCAGATGCCTTATCCTTTGCCTTCACATTCAGGATACCGTTGGCATCAACATCAAATGTTACTTCCACCTGTGGCATACCGCGTGGTGCCGGTGGGATTCCTTCGAGAACGAATCGTCCGAGAGATTTGTTATCAGATGCCATCGGACGTTCACCTTGAGTGATATGAATTTCTACAGAAGTTTGGTTATCTGCTGCCGTAGAGAACACCTGACTCTTTGATGAAGGAATAGTTGTATTGCGTTCTACGAGCTTTGTAGCAACTCCTCCGAGAGTTTCAAGACCGAGTGAGAGTGGGATCACATCCAAGAGCAACACGTCGCGTACGTCACCTTGGAGCACACCACCTTGCACTGCGGCACCGAGCGCTACTACTTCGTCTGGGTTGATGGTACGGTTTGGTTCTTTGCCGAAGAGTTTCTTCACTTCTTCAACGATCTTTGGCATACGAGTCTGTCCTCCAACGAGAATAATTTCATCAATGTCTCCGATCTTAAATGGAGATGCTTCGATCGCACGCTTCGTGATTTCGATTGAACGAGTCACGAATTCGTCTGCAAGATTCTCGAGCTGAGCACGAGACATCTTCAAGAGAAGGTGTTGTGGTCCGGCATCAGTTGAAGTGATAAACGGAATGTTGATTTCTGTTTCTGGAGTTGTAGAGAGTTCAATCTTTGCTTTTTCAGCTGCTTCGTCGAGACGCTGAAGTGCGAGCGGATCTTTGGTTACGTCTACACCCGATTCCTTTTTGAATTCTGCTGCGATCCAGTTTACGATAGCATGGTCGATATCACGTCCACCCATCATTGAGTCACCATCAGTAGACTTCACTTCGATCACATCGTTTCCGATTTCAAGCACTGACACATCAAATGTTCCACCTCCGAAGTCGAACACAACTACTTGTTCATCTTTCTTCTTGTCGAATCCGTATGCAAGCGCAGCCGCCGTTGGTTCGTTGATGATACGCTTCACATCAAGACCTGCGATTGCACCCGCGTCTTTTGTAGCCTTACGCTGTGCATCGTTGAAGTACGCAGGTACAGTGATGATCGCTTCAGTTACTTTCTCACCAATCTTTGCTTCAACGTCAGTCTTGATCTTTTGCAAGATCATCGCAGAAATTTCTTCAGGGCGATATGTTTTGCCGTCGAGTGTGATTTCTGCACCACCGTCAGCACCAGCCATTACAGGAAACGGCATGTGTGAAATTACTTTATCAATTCCTGCATCAGAGAACTTGTGACCCATCAAACGCTTGATACCGTACACAGTATTTTGCGGGTTTGTTACTGCCTGACGCTTCGCAAGGAGACCCACGAGACGATCGCCATTTTTTGCTTGTGCGACAATAGAAGGAGTAGTGCGTGCACCTTCGATGTTTTCAATAATTTTTGGCTGACCACCTTCAATGATGGCAACAGCGCTGTTTGTAGTTCCAAGGTCAATACCAATGATTTTAGCCATATTGTTTAAATAATTAGTTTTATAATTGCAGTATTTCTAAATAATAACAGAAATTCTACCGTTTTTTCACGGTCGTGAAATACTTGTTGATAGTATAAACTAAAAATGCTAGTATGCAACTATATGCAAAATAAGCAGTCTATTTCTAAGAAAATTCTCGCCCTTTTGGCTTCCAAGCCTGCTGTTTCTACCGCGGAACTCATTTCCGGTACTGAAGTCGCCACAGAAAAATATGCCATTAATCGCTCATTAAAGGGGCTACAAGAGTCAGGATTGATCGAAACGCATCATTCCGGGCAACAGTCCTATTCTCGTCTCACACCCGACGGTAAGCGCAAGGTACACAGCCTCAAACTCGAGAATGAATCAGTACTCTTTGACCCGACCTGGGACGGCAAATGGCGTGTCATATTGCTCGACCTGCCTGAAGATCGCAAGAGCGAGCGAGATGGACTTCGTTACCTTCTCAAGAAGGCTGGGTTTGTAATGCTGAAGAATTCTGTCTGGATCTCCCCTCACCCGTTTGAACACCTCTTCATGAATATAAAAAAAGACCTCAACCTGACGACTGAGATCATGATCTTCACTACCGACACCATCGACAGTGAGACAGAAAAAGAATTTATAGGGCTTTCGAAATAAAAAATCCCTTGGTGGTATACCACCAAGGGATTACATTTTTAATGAGAAAGTTTCATTCCAAAAGAAAGATTGTGCCGTTTGAGCATATCTTGAATTTCTTTAACAGTTTTCTTTCCACAGTTTCTCGACTGTAAAAGATCTTCGACATCAAGTTTTGTTACCTCCCAAAGAAACTCAACATTAAAGTGTTTAAGTAAGTTGAGTGCCCTTACGCTTAAATCAAGGTCAATCACGGGTATGTACAAATTTCCTTTTGGGCCATTATCCTCTTCAACCTTAAGAAAAGTAAGCATTTCCAACACGTGTCGGTCTTGAGGTTTTTCTTTATGCAATCTCTGCAAAATAGAAATAACTTTCATCAAAGTGGTATTGGATTCGTGTTCCAAATCTGCATATTTCTTTTTGATATCTTGAAGTTCTTCTGTACTCCATGAAAGTTTTATCTCCAATTCTTCAATTTCCGGCATCAATGTTCTTATTCGATTCATGACCCGACTCCGAAGAATTTTCAATCCTTTTGTATACGAAGCTCGAACTGTTCCGGGAGCTCTGTCCTCTTGATAGCTAGGGTGCTTGTGTACAATAAGATGATGATGTTGAATATCAAACAAAAGCCTTTCATTAAATCTTTTCATAACCTTTTGTAACATTGTTACAAAACTATCATCAAAATATGTTCCGAATGTATTCTGAGGTACTAATGTTTTGAGAATAGGTACACATACTTTTTCCGATGAATTAATATCAACAGCGTCAGGAAATGCAATTTCTCCACAATGCATTTTTTTCAACATAGCTTCAAGCTGCTGCTTTCCATAGATTTTAATTTTTTCTGGAGGAAATAATGCATTAATGAGACTTTTGTATTCTTCCTGCACATCAATACTAAACCTACTTTGGTTCATCAGGTTATAAGTACAGATAGCGCCGTCAATAAAATCTTCGTGCTTTTTTAATGACAAAAATGAATGTAAGAGCGGTACTAATTTGGCTATAGATTTTACTCCTGTGCCTACTGCGCATACATCTGACTCAGAAATAATCCACGCATACAGCTTTAACAACTCAAGCGTTTTTTCTTTATCAGTATCTTGGGCTACATTAGTATCAATCTTTTTATTCAAATACTTATATACGGTAGCCACAGATACCTCAGCAAATTTTGCCATTACTTTGATTGGAATACCGAGCTTATCAAGTTTCTTCAAATCTTGTATCACCGCTTCAGGTGCCTTCTTTCTGTTGTTCATATTAAATTGTTAAGGGTTAAGGGCATTATTGCCAAATGTATTTAATTAATTTATATAGTATTTTGTTTAATTGTCAATAGTATATTGTTAAATAAAAAATCCCTTCGTGTGATAACGAAGGGATTAATGTTAGATTCTTGTTGTTAGTTTAGAATTTTTATTTCTCTGAGAAACGATTAAACAAATGGTTCCCGCTGCCCCCATAACTACAGCAGCAGTAAGGGTGGCAATGTATTGATTGGCCGTAAATGTTGTTCCTACACTTGCCCAAATAACACATCCAGTAAAACCAAATAATAAAATCCATCCAGGAATTTCCAATTTCTTTTTCATATATTTCTTTTTTAATTTGTACTTTATTATTTATATAATAGCACAAATATACTAAAAAGTCAATAGATTACTTATTCAAAGAATACACAGAAACACGAGCGGCGCGGAGAATGTTGTCGCCGAGTTTGTAGCCTTGTTGCATGACAGTAGCAATAGTATTTTCAAGAGATGCGTCATCAGTTGGAGTCTCTGACACTGCTTCATGAAGTGTGGGATCAAATTTCTCCCCTACTACACCAAACGCTGTGAAGCCTTTTTCCTTAAGAGTATTCATGAGTCCTGAATAAATATATTCCACACCCATGCGCCAGTTTGCATCTACTTTCTCCCAAGCTTCCTTGTTGTTCATGGCGAGCGCGAAGCTATCCACGGTCGGAATAAGATCTTCAACAAAATTAGCTTCGATAATACTACGGAGACGCTTCTTGTCTTCATCTGCAGTCTTCAAGACATTTGCATAGTCAGCGCGAGAACGCTGCCATCCATCGAGATATTCTTGCTTCTCCTTAGACAAAACCTTTATTTTTTCACGAAGTTTCTTTACCTGGTCGGTACTAGAGAGCTCTGTACCGTCTTCGTTACTTTCGACTATTTCGTCATCATATACAATTTCTTCTTGTTCGTCCTTCATATCCTTGATTATACAAAAAAAACCCAATAAAAAAAGCCTCGCACAATGTACGAGACTCAGGGAGTGTAGTGCCAAACTACTCTTTTTCTGTTTTTACTTTTACTTCAGATTGTTTCTTTAAAGATATCTCTTCGGCTCTTTTTACACGCAACCAATACTGATCTAGCTGTTCTGGCGTCAGATCAACAAACTGAGCATGGTACTTGTTGAAGTACAGCGCATGAACTGTATCTTTTCCTGGGTATACACTTGCTCGAGTACTAGCACGCTCGCCATTTGCAAATGCAAAGGCTGCATTGCTTTTCTGGTCAAACGTTAAAGGCTTTCCATACATGGGTTGAGGTTGTGGAACCTTACGGTAATCAATCTCTACCCTTTGAGCGTATGTTCCCATAGCTGCAATAGTTAATAAAACAGCGAGTAATAGAATCTTTTTCATATTTTTATTTAATTGTTTGAAATGAACTATATATATTATAACCTATTATGGTAATAAGTCAATATACACTCCATATAAACAAAAACACCCTCTTGGATGGGGTGTTTTTGGAGTATTAACGTTTTGACCACTGTGGGGCCTTTCGAGCTTTCTTGAGACCGAATTTGCGACGTTCCTTGGCACGTGGATCACGCTTGAGGAATCCGTCAGCCTTGAGCTTAGTCTTGTCGTCTTCGTTTTCTTTTACAAGAGCACGAGCGATACCATGACGAACTGCTTCTGCTTGAGAGTGGATACCACTTCCCTTTACGTGTACTGATACAGCGTAAACGTTTCCAACAGTCTTGAAAGGATCAGTTACGATCTTTTGCAATTCTTCTGTTACGAAGTATGTTGCGAGTTCTTTGTCATTGATGAGGTATGACTCCTTAGTAGAGGCAGTAAGACGTACGCGAGCTGTTGCAGTCTTGCGGCGTCCGATTGCTTCTGTGTATTTTTTGATAGTTTTTTCCATAATAATACTCAGTTGAATTAATCGGTTACTGTAAGAGACTTCATCATCTCGTTACGGAGCTTGTTAGCAGGGAGCATGCCTTTTACAGCAACTGCCACTACTTCCTTGTATCCTTTCTTTTCGACAACATGGGCCATACTAGACTTTTTAAGTCCACCTGGGTATCCACTAAAAGAGAGGTATGTTTTTTCGATCATTTTCTGACCTGGTACTTTGAGTTTTGCAGCGTTTGTTACAGTCACTGTGTTTCCTGAAAGGTTATTACGAGTGTAATTAACACTGTTCTTCCCCATCAAAAGCACTGCTACTTCTGTAGCGAGGCGTCCCAATGATTTTCCTGTTGCGTCGATAGTGTAGTTCATATATTCAAAATTATGAGACGAACTCAATTACTGCCATAGGACTGGCATCACTCTTTCGGAGAGCGAGTTTGATAATACGAGTATACCCACCAGCACGTTCTGCAAACTTTGGAGCAATGTCTGAGATCAATTTAGTAGCAACAGTTTCGTTGTTGTAGAATCCTGCAACAATAAGACGGCGGTTAGCCAATGTAGGGTTCTTTGCCTTAGTTACGAGTTTTTCAACATAAGGACGGATTTCCTTAGCTTTGGCTTCTGTTGTCATGATACGTCCGTGTTGTACAAGTGACGCAGCAAGGCCCTTCAAAAGAGCGTTACGCTGGTTCTTGTCGCGGCCGAATTTTCTGTGTGCATCGTGGTGTCGCATAATAATAAGTTAAATGTTTCTAGTAGTTGTGCTGGTTATATCGTATTAATCCTTCAAAGACAAGCCGAAGGTTGAAAGAGCTTCACGGATTTCTGTGATACCCTTGTCTCCGATCCCATCGATCTCAAGAAGATCGTCCGCATGCTTGCGAGCGATACCTCCTACAGTGCGGATGTTTGCCGCTGAGAGAGCGTTGAGGGTGCGAGTTGAGAGTCCAATAGCGTCGATGCGGTTTTTAAGCACATCAGTAACGTCTACTGAATCTTCGTCTGATCCTACTTCAGTTCCTTCGTCAACTGATTCAGTTGAAGCGACAGGAGCCTTAGCTTGGATTGCTGCTTGTACATTTGCAATGATTTCACCACTGTCTACAGATACAATAGCTGCGAGTTGCTCGATCATTGTGTTTACAGATGATTCGAGAGCAGCACGTGGTGAGATAGTTCCATCAGTTTCAATTGTGAGGCGAAGGCGGTTGAAGTTGGTCTTGTCTCCTACACGCATTTCCTCTACGTCGTAGCTCACGCGACGAATTGGAGAGAAAATTGCATCCAAGAAAATAGTACCGATATCTGCCTTCTGCTTGTGATGTGCTTCTCGAGAAACATATCCAAGACCACGTTCAATTGTAAGCTCAATATTGAGACCAACTTTGCCAGTGATTTCACAGATGTACTGATCAGTATTTGCAACTGTTACCGCACCGTTTGGTGTGATGTCTTTTGCAGTTACCATTCCTGGTCCTTTTGCTGAAAGAGTTACAGTAGCACTTTCTTCTGTTGCGAGTCCAAAACGAATGTTCTTGAGGTTAAGAAGAATAGTAATAACGTCTTCTTTAACACCGTCCATAGTGCTGAATTCATGTGATACACCGTCGATTTTTACTGCTGTGATAGCAGCTCCTTCTAGAGAAGAAAGAATAATGCGACGAAGACTGTTACCAAGGGTGTAGCCGTATCCCGGTACGAGACCGTCGATCTCGAACACGCCCTTATTTGCTTCTTCAAGTACTGCTTTTGGTTTTGATGGTAGGATTATTGATTGCTCGCTCATGGTTTTTTATAATACAATTAATTTGTAATTATTGCAAATGTTGTGTTCTATTATCGGCTGTAGAACTCGAGAACCGTATCAAGCTGCAAGAATGCTTCAGTATTCTTAGGCTTTGCAACTACTTCTGCAGAAAGTGCTTCAGGAGTAAGCTTGAGCCATGTTGGCCAAGTGTAATCCTTAACTTTAGTACTAAAATCAGTAAAGACTGGACTCTTGCGAGATCCTTCACGAACAACAATCATGTCGCCGATGTGTACCTGCTGACTTGGAATTGTTGACTTCTTGCCGTTAACAACGAAGTGACCGTGACTCACGAGCTGACGAGCAAAACGACGAGTTGGTGCAAAACCAAGACGGTATACAACATTATCAAGACGATTTTCAAGCTGTTCGAAGAGTTTGTCTGCTACAGGCATGCCTTTTACATGAGTAGCTAGTTCTACGTAGTTACCGAGCTGGCGTTCACTAATACCGTAGGAGAAACGAACTTTCTGTTTCTCAATAAGCTGAGTACCGTAGTCAGAAAGAGCCTTAGGGCGCTTCCCTTTAGTTGTTGTACGAGTTTTCTTTGCTTCACTCTGTACGTACTTTGCTGTCTGGCATTTTTCGAACATTCCTGCTCCCAGACGGCGACACATTTTGTATTTTGCGATGGTATTCATATCTTTATTAAAAACTAAACTCTACGAGGCTTCTTAGGCTTTGGACCGTTGTGTGGTACAGGAGTTTCATCCTTAATACCAAGCAATTCGATACCAGGAGCAACGAATGCACGGATCAATGGTTCGCGACCGCTCCCTACACCCTTAACAAGTGCGCGGCATTCTTTAATACCAAGAACAGTAGCTTTTTCTGCAAGGATTTCTCCTACTTTAGATGCAGCGAAAGGAGTTCCTTTCTTTGCACCTTTAAATCCGAGACTTCCTGCTGAAGACCAGAAAAGTACGTTTCCTTTTACATCAGTCACAACAGCTTTTGTGTTGTTGAATGTTGCTTCAATAGCAAGAATACATGTAGTAATCTTTTTCTTTGGTGTACGTGCGCCTTGACGAGTGCGCGCATTCGCATCTACCAACTGTCCTTCTTGTGTTGCAATTCGTTTTTTACCCATAGTTTTAATTATTATGTCTTACTCTCCTTACGACGACCACTACCCATCGTGTTTCGAACGTTACCACGAACTGTACGAGAGTTAGTCTTTGTACGCTGTCCATTTACTGGAAGGCGTTTTGTGTGACGAGTGCCACGGTAGCATTTGATGTCCTTAAGACGCTTTACGTTTGCAGAAATCTCACGCTTGAGGTTTCCTTCAATAGTACGGTCTTCGATATCCTTACGGATAGCAGTTTCTTGTTCAAGAGTTACGTCAGCACCTTTTGTTTCAGGAGTTACTCCATGGGCAAGAAGGATTTTAGTTGCTGTGACACGTCCAATACCATAAAGGGTAGTGAGTCCGATGTCGAGTCTTTTTTCGTTAGGGATGTTGATTCCGAGGATACGCATGTGAAAAGATAATTATTTAAAGGCTTATTGTTTTTGCTTGTGCTTTGGATTATCACAAATCACCACCAAATGACGATTGCGTTTTACAATCTTACACTTATCGCACATTTTTTTAACAGTTGATTTGACTTTCATACAAATAATTTAATGGCAAAAATTTAAACCGCAGACCTTGACCCTTTGTAGAATCAAAATCGAGTTGCGGCATAGTATACACTATCTACATTCTTCTGACAACACGTCCCTTTCCACCATATGGATCTGGGATCAATTCGACTGTATCACCTACCAATACTTTGATTCGGTGAAGTCTCATTTTACCAGCAAGATATGCGATTATCACAGTACCGTTTTCAAGCTCCACTCTAAACATGGTGTTTGGGAGTGCTTCTTGAACTGTACCGCGAACTGTCTCTACTTGTGTGGTCATGTGTTACAAGGGACACTATACTAGACTTCTCAAAAACGGTCAACTATTTACTGGATTATTTGACCACAACAGTGATTCTGTCCTCAAGATTTGGGAAAAATGGTGCCCAAAATGGGTATAGCGTGTATCGAGCTTCCCCTACTTCTGGAATTGACTGCAATGCAGCTGAGAAAGACTTACGAGATACTCCAAGAACTGCTTGTTGTACCTTTTCTAAAGGCGCTTTAGTAATCAAAGTCCCTGTCCCTGAAAGAGAAATCGTCAGTGTTTCGGGAACTTTCGTTGCGTCCGTTGGGATAGCTGAAATGGGTTCTACCTTGATGTCTCCCAATGCCGGAATAGAAACATTGGCATACACGCGGTCACTAACCACCTTACTCGCAATAGCGCTTTCAAGCATGTCACGATGAATCAGGTATGAGACCATAGTTCCTTTGATACTTGCAGGGAATTTGATGTCATTACCCTTAATAGTAAGGGAGTCGCGATCAATAGTGATGAACTGAAGATTAGGAAACGTCACATATTCTTCTTTGATTGCCGCACGAGTTTCTCGTTTGAGTTTCTCTGCGAGATCAGCCTGGAGCGTTAATACTGCAGACTCTCTATCTTCGTCGGTAAGCACATGAGCGATCCCCGCTTCACCACCAGTAATAGCGCCAGCACTTCGGCCATAGACCTGCTTGCTATTATATCCACTTACCGTAAAGCTTGTTCCTTCAGCATTGTAACTTTCGCCAACATCAGTTGCAGTTACAAGTACTTGAGCACTAGTCCCCGCCTTTTTTAATTTATTGACTGTCGTATATCCAGGAATGGTTATTGCAGCTTGTGTAGTGTATTTCTTTCCATTTGTTGCAGTTACTGTTGTTCCCTTTTTAATAGTAATTGTTTTTGTACTATATTCATTAAATAAGACGATGTTACCGCTTGATCGAGTATTACTTTGTGCCAATGCAGATGCGTACACCTGACGGGTCACTTCACTGTTTACCACCATCACTTGAAAAGACAATCTCCCCGTACCAGCAGTTTTTTCTTCTTCCATTTCGAGCTGCATTCTATCGAATGAAAAAGGGATGTGTCTTTCTTCTACAGTCACTCGTGCATATACAAATTTCATCCCAAGAACATATAACAATCCGATAAACAGTAATGCTCCGCCAAACACCAAAATGGTTTTCCATGACGAACGAGGTTTTTTATCAAACGGGGTGTAGTTAGTGGTTACCTCTGAAGAATACTCAGGGGTATATATCTCAAGTACAGTATCTGTATCTTTTTTATTCTCGAGTTGCTCTTTGCGGATTACATCATACAATTTCATTGATAGTATTGTATTACACTAATCGATCAATAAAAAGGAGTGCGAGTGCAAGAGGAGTATCAAGTACTGTTTCTGGAGCACTCTTGATGAGCGGGAAACGAAGTGGAGTAACCATCGACACACTCAGAGATTGATCGGCACGATGACTAAGATACGGATCTGTTGTGAGTGCCGCATGAATACTTTGTTCAAAACGAGGATCTACTACTACGTACCACATACTCGGAAGAGTAAGCCCGTAATGACCTTGATCAATAATGCTTTGTATTCCTTTTTGCCATGTACTGACAAAAGCGTGTACTGCTTTCTCGATAAGCACAGCACGTTTTGAAGAAAGTTTTTGTAAACGATATGCTTCAAGGGCGCTTTTTGCCTCAGCAGAAGTACTATCTATTGCTTTTGCAACTGCTCTGAAAAGCTCATATGTCCCCACAGGAAATGAATGCTGGTAAAGGAAGAGTTCGTCTTTCACAAAGGCAACATCAGTAACTTCTTCGCCAATATCTACAATCACACAGTGTTGTGCAGCTGTATTCTCTTCTCGAGTAGCGACAAACGTAGTATATGCACTGGTGGTAATACCGATTTTTCGAGTACCGTAGAGACGACGGAGCAAATCAGTGAATTGTTCCAGAACCTTTTTTGGAGCAATAGTGACGGTCAAATAGAGTTCGAGAGATTTTGCATGCTTGCCATAAGGAGTATGCGTCACGTATCCATTGAGTTTGATCAATGAAAGTTGTTTCTCAACAATACTTTGTTCACTCCCTAAATCCCCAAAACGATCTTTTTCATTTGCGATAATATACGCGATCTCTTTATCAATAAGGCTATTCACTAATTTCTCAGTACAGACAAAAGAAGTCTCTCTGTTATACGTTATGGTTCTGGTCTGAGACACATACCATGGAGACGCAAGTACTACTTGGATATATTCCGGATGATGAACATCTTCTTTTCGAATAGTAGTCGCTACACTCTCAATGCTTCTCAGAGTTTCAGCAACAAAGCGTTCGATATTGAGATCTTCTTGTAGCGCTGCTTCAACACGAGACTGTGCGAGAACAGAAATAGTTGTTGGTGCTGTTTGCGGACCTTTTTTGATCAGTGCATGTGCACCTCCAACACTTGATGAACTGATATCAAATACAGCTACAGGAATAGTTGGTGCGTTTTTGGACGGCATACAAAACAGTATACCGTGATTATTTTTTTTCTCATACAAAAATCCTCACATTTTCGTGTGAGGATTTTTGTATTATGAAAGTGTTGCTTTGATTCTACGAATACCAGCACTTGATGCTTCTTCTTTGAGAATCTTAAATGTGCCGAGAGCACCCGTACGTTCTACATGCGGACCACCGCAGAATTCTTTTGAAACCGCATTACCGTCTTTGTCTTCGATAGAAAATACACTCACGATATCAGGGTATGTCGTACCGAATTCCATTTCGGCACCAATACTTTCTGCGTCTGCCTTTGGCATTTCGCGACGTACAACACTGAGGTCTCGTGCAATCACATCATTGACCCAGGCTTCGATTTTTGATTTCTCTTCGTCAGTTAACTTGCGATCAAGATTAAAGTCGATACGAAGACGTTCTTCTGTGATATTACTTCCCTTTTGATGAATATCAGGACTCACTACAGTTTGGAGTGCTGCAAGGAGTAGGTGGTGTGCCGTGTGAAGCTTTGTAGTGAGCTCTGAGGTGTTTGCAAGTCCTCCTTTGAACTTCTGCTCGGCTCCTGCGCGAGATGCGTCTTGGTGCGCTTTCATTTGTGTTTGAAAACTTTCTACATCTACTGCCTGACCTTTTTCTTGAGCAAGTTCAAGCGTGAGCTCAATCGGAAACCCATACGTAGTAGCGAGCGTGAATGCATCTGTTCCTTTATCAAATTCTTTTAACCCTGCTTCAAGCGTTTTCTTAAACTTCGCGATTTCTGCAAGAATAGTTTCTGAGACATTAAGTGCTCCTACTTCTGGATAATGATCTTTGTAGGCAATAATATACAGAGCTATCGTATCAATTAATACTTGATCTGTGAGCCCCAGCGCACGAGCCTGTACTGCGGCACGACGAATCAGCCGACGAAGAATGTAGCCTTGATCTTTGTTCGCAGGAAATACTCCATCTCCCACGAGAAATACCGCACTACGAATATGGTCTGCAACAATACGCGCACTACGCTCATTATACGTAGTTGCTGTACTCTTAATAAGATTCATTACTGGAGCAAAGGTATCAGCTTCAAATACTGTTGTCTTTCCTTGTACAAGCATTGATATTCGCTCAAGTCCACTACCAGTATCAACGTTCTTTTGTGAGAGCTTTCCTACTACAACACCTTCTGTCTTTTGGTATTGCATGAACACATCATTCCAAATCTCTACTACCTCCCCCTTATCATCTGCGGCAAGATATTGATCATGAGACATTTCACCAAGACCCTTTTCCGTAACATCGTAAAACATTTCAGTGTCGGGACCACAAGGACCATTGTCTCCTGGACTCCACCAGTTATTCTCAGCAGGAAGGAAATAGATATGTGTTTCTGGTAGATACTGTTTCCAGATTTCTGCAGCTTCTACATCACGCGGTGCGTTTTCGTCACCTTCAAATACAGTCACGTACAACCGTGCCGGATCAAGACCGAGTCCTTCTTCTGTTGAAGTAAGAAATTCATAGCTCCATTTGATTGCATCTTCCTTAAAATAATCACCCAAAGACCAGTTACCGAGCATTTCAAAAAATGTCAGGTGGCGATTATCCCCCACATCTTCGATATCACCCGTACGAACACATTTCTGAGCACTCGCAAGACGAGTACCTTGTGGATGCGGCTCTCCCATCAAGTACGGTACCAATGGTTGCATACCAGCAGTATTAAAGAGTACTGAAGGGTCATTTTTAGGAACCAGTGAAGCAGAAGGCAAAATAGCATGTCCACGTTTTTCAAAGAATGCTAAAAACCGTGCGCGAATTTCCGAACTGCTTAATCCTTGTGTCATATAGATGTACTGTATCAAAAAAAAGGTAATAAAAAAAGTTATATATTTTGAACTATAATAATCCTGATTTACGTAATAAGGCCTCAGGCGTTGCATCTCTACCTCGAAAACGCCGATATAATACGGAAGGCTCCTCGGTATTCCCTCTTGAAAGAATATTTTCTCTAAATGAATTAGCAATTTCCTTAGGAAATAATTCATTTTGTTGAAAATATTCAAATGCATCTGCAGAAAGAACTTCCGCCCAATGATAACTATAATAGCCAGCTGCATAGCCACCATCAAATATATGACTAAATGATGTTGTACTACTCGCTCCTTTTATCGGTGAAACAAATCGATAGTGCTGTCTAATTTCATTTTCAAACTTTTCTATATCACTAACCCCTTTCGAAGTCTTGTCATGCCACTTCATATCAAGAATCGCCCCGCTTACCTGACTAAGCATTGCCGATCCAATCATGAAGTTTTTTGCATCAGATATCTTTTTGAGCAATTCATCAGGAATAGTTTCTTGAGTCTCATAATGCTTTGCAACTATTTTCACGCTTCGTTCATCTTCAAGAAAGGCGTCCATAAATTGTGACGGGAGTTCTACAAAATCCCAAAGAGTATTAAATCCTCCTAGCGTTGCATACGTACACTCCGAAAACAAATTATGTAGTGCATGACCAAACTCATGAAAAATAGTTTCTGCTTCTCTAAAACTTAGCAACGAAGGTGTCCCACCTGCTGGCTTCGTTAAGTTACATACAATAAGAAGTTGTGGGCGGATATCTTGCCCTCTAAAAGTATGTTGTGGACGCAATGCATCGATCCATCCTCCACCACGCTTAGATTCTCTTGGGTACAAATCAAAGTAAACTAGCCCCAAATGTTTTCCGTCACTATCAATAACCTCATACACAAAAACATCTTCCTGATAAACAGGAATATCATCTCGCCTTTTAACTTTTACACCATAGAGCTTTTCTACATGTTCAAAAAGACCACTTAAGACATTATCAACTGAGAAATATTGTCTTATGACCTCTTCATCAAAATCATATTTTTCTTGACGTAATTTTTCAGTAAAATACGCAACATCCCACGGGTAGAGAGTATTTTCACCAGTGATTTTCTCTTTAAAGTTGCATAGCACATTATATTCTTCCAACGCTTTTGGCTGTGAAGCTTCAGCAAGTGTATTTAAAAACGAATAAACAGTTTGAGGGTTTTTTGCCATTCGGTCATCAAGTACATATGCTGCATGGCTTTCATATCCAAATAGTTCTGCATGTTTCGCACGAAGAGAAACAATCTCCAAAACAACTAGCTTGTTATCATGGGGTTCGTTCATACCGCGACTTGCGGCTGCGGTGGCAATTTTTGCTCGCAGTTTTTCATTATCAGAATACTGCAAAAATGGGCCTATACTAGGTGCTTTAAGTGTAAAGACCCAAGCATCCTCCACCTTTCTTTTCACTGCTTCATCTTTAGCTGCTGCAATAATTCTATCCGGCAGACCAGAAAGATCTTTCTGGTCTGTGATAGTTAATGAATACTCATTTGTAGCTGCCAATAATTGAGTTGAAAATTTTTGGGATAGCAAAGAGAGTTGTTGGTCCATGCTACGGAGTTCAGCTTTTTTCTCATTACTAAGCAAGCCACCTTTTCTAATAAAAGCTTTGTACGTATTTTCCAGCAATCTCGCTTTCTCACCTTCAAGTTTTATATTAGATGCATAAACTTTCTTTATCTTATTGAATAGCTCATCATTTAATAAAACATCATTTACCCATTCAGTTGCCTGAGGAAATACTATTTCTGCCAAGCTATTTATTTTGTCGTCAGTATGTGCCGCTTTTAAATTACTAAAGATAGAGAGAATTTTATTTAAATCTTGATCGAGATATTCTATTGCCTCAATCGTATTTTCAAAAGTTGGCTCTGCTGTATTTTCTAATAGCAAAATTAGATTTTCTCTTGCTGTAGTGAATGTTTTTTCAAAAGCTTCCTCGAAGTGCTCTGAATTTATTTTATCAAAAGGAATAAATTCAGAATTGTCTTTAATATACTGTAATAGCGGGTTACTCATTGCTCTATCATACCAGAAATAAAAAAGCCCCGAAATGGGGCTTTTTTGAGAATATGTTATAGAGGATCTCGCTCACTTTCCTGACTCATGGGAAGTTTACGAATCTGAGCTTCTATGAACCAGAGTACAATAAAGGTAAAGAGTGCGAGAACGGTAACAAGTACGGCAAGTGCATAAAGTCCGAATCCGCAGGCCATACCGATACCTGCTGCAACCCAGAGACCACTGGCGGTAGTAATACCGCTCACGCGCCCTGATGCATGCTGGAAGATTGCACCCACACCAAGAAAGCCGGCAGCTGCCACAACTTGGGCAGCGATACGAAGTGGGTCAAAGTTTCCAAACGTATATTGAGCAGCAACCTGCTGAGAAATAATCACAAACAACGCAGAACCAAGAGACACTAATGTGTAGGTACGCATTCCCGCAGTCTTGTGTGCAATGAAGCGTTCAACACCGAGAGCCATACCGAGCGCCATCGCTAAAAATAAATGTACGTAAATATCCGCTATAACAAAATTCATCATTGTGTAAGTATATCCTAGTACATAAAATAAAAAAGCCTATATTATGAAAATATAGGCTTTAACATGTTTAACGACGATAGTAATAATATCGAGGCTGTGCGGGCTGCTGGTAATAATAGTTATTATTGTACCGCGGAAGAACCATGGGTTGATATTGATAATTAGGTATTCCTAATCCCCATGTAATAACTGCAGGTCCGCTATACGGAGTGCTGTAATTGTACTGTTGCTGATAACGATATATCGGCTGTTGGTATTGCTGATAGCCTTGTTGATATCCATACATCGAACAAGAGCTTATTGATACTGCTCCAAGCACCATCAATAAAAAAAGTAGTTTTCTCATATGAAAAGAATTTATGGTCTATCCAAATCCTACTGAGAAAGTACTTGGTTGTCAATTACTGTACTACTTCAATAATTCCGGCCCCAATCACTCTCTCTGCATCATAGATAACAACAGATTGCCCTGCAGGAAGTGCTTCAGTGGTAAATAATTTAATTGTTTGTTCATCAATAACTTCTGTATCGATAAGAGATCCGTGATATCGGATTTGAGCAGTGTATCGAGCGTCTTTTGAAGCATTAGTAAACCAGTTTATAGAACGCAACGTTACTACTACAGAGTCTCCGGTACTGCCTCCTTGTTCACGGACAGAGGATGAGACAACGAGTGTGTTGGTATCGATATTCTTTCCTACTACATAGTACGGTGTCCGATCAGTCTCTTTGAGTGTAATACGAAATCCGTGTCGCTCGCCGATTGTATAGAACCACACCCCATCATGCTCACCCACTATCAATCCTTCAGTATTCACTACGACACCTTTCTTCTGTTCAATATAGTGTGAAAGAAATTCTCGCATGTCGACATCACCCAGGAAACAAATTCCCTGACTGTCTTTTTTTACTGCAGTAAAAAGATTCGCTTCTTCTGCAAGCTTTCGTACTTCGGATTTCGGGAGATGTCCCAGCGGGAACATAATATGAGCGAGTTCTGGTTGGGTAATCATCCACAAGAAATATGACTGGTCTTTTGAAGGATCAACCGCTTTCATCAACGACACACCGTCTGTTTGGGCGTAGTGTCCAGTGGCGATCTTTGTTGCACCCAGAGACTGTGCGTATTCCCACAGTACCCCGAACTTAATCACCCTATTACAAAGCACATCAGGATTTGGTGTTCGTCCGGCACGGTATTCATTGATCATGTATTCTGCTACACCTTCCTTATACGCTTCTTCGGCATCAAGAAAATAAAACGGTATGTCGAGCGCAGCACAGACACGCATTGCATCGCGCTTCTCATCTACCCAAGTACAGGGAAGCCACTCTGGTGACCAGGTTTTTACAAAAATACCAATAACGTTATAACCCTGCTGCTTGAGCAGATACGCAGCAACAGACGAGTCCACTCCGCCTGAAATCCCTACCGCTATGGTTTCTTTTTTAGAAATATCGCTCATTACAAGATGATACTAGCACACCTAGCCTTATTTCAAATTCATTAGTTTCTTGAAGACTTCGTAGGTCGCATAAGCGTCTGCAAATGCACTATGAGCTTTTTTGTTTTCAATACCATACTTCTCGCAGAGTGCTCGGAGAGAAAGCTTGCCAATGTCATCGTTGGTATGAAGGATTCCAAATGCAAGCGCAATGGTATCGAGCTTATGGTAGTGCATTTTGTTTTCAGCACCAGTTTTCTTGAAGGCGCTTTCGATAAATCCGTAATCAAACGTAAGATTATGCGCGACAAAAATACATCCGTCAGTTTTCTCAGAAAATGTTTTCATTGCGTCATCAAGCGATACCGCAAACAACCATTCGGCTTCATCGTATCCGTTTACCCGCAATGCTTGAGGTTCAGCATCTTCAATGCGTTCTGGATGAATCTTTACATCAAGTTCATCAACAACGGTAAATACACCGTCTTTCATTTTGGCGATAACGACACCGAGTTCTATGATTTCATGCTTGTCACGATCGAGACCAGTAGTTTCGACGTCTATAAATGCGAGAGATTGTTGTAACATATAGATAAGTAAAATTATTTCAGATAACGATTGATATTAGCTTGGTGTTCTTTATAACTAGATGCGTAGTGTATGACGCCCTTTGAATCGTGTAAATAGTATAAATACGGAGACTGCTGAGGATTAAGCGCTGCTTTGATTGATTCAAGACCTGGATTATTGATCGGACCGGGCGGAAGACCTTTGTACTTGTACGTGTTATACGGTGAATCCGTCGCAAGATCCTTCATGGTGAGCTCGCTGCTTTGTTTATCAAGCAGATACAAAAACGGTGCGTCTACCTGAAGAGCCATGTCGATAGAAATACGTTTCCACAAAATTCCTGAAATAACAGCACGATCCTCTGCACCGTTTGCTTCTTTCTCAATGATCGAAGCCATAGTAATGATATCTTCACGACTATGTTTTGATGCTTCAAATTGATCAGCGAGTGTTGCAATCTTTTTATCAAAATTACGCTTCAGTGTTGTCACTACCAAATCCGGAACAAGTGAAGGAAAGAATCCATACGTATCCGGGAACAAATAGCCTTGGTCATCTTTTGTTAACTCAAGGAAAAGTGCGGTATCGAAGGTTGGAAAAATTTGTACCAACCGATCTGCCATATCTTTATTCGTAAATCCTTCTGGAAAGGTGACGCGCTGCTTATCAATACCAAATTGCTTACCAGAAATACGCATAGCAACTCCGAGCGCATTCATGGGTTCTGAGAAATAATACTCACCTTCAGAAATGTTTTTATCATTTCCCAAAGAAAGCATAAATATTTCAAATACCCTCTCTGAGCGAATGATGTTATCCGCAAGTAATTCTTGCGAGACTGAAAATAGTGTTTGCCCCGGTTCAATAGTTAAATGATACGGCGTAGGAAAATTTTTTGGTGCAACAAAAGACGTTTGGTAGACGCCATAAAAAATACCTATACCAAGTACAAGTACCAGCAATACTTGTTTGATAAATCCCTGTTGTGAAGAGTGTCTCATAATTAAATAGGAAGATTACCAGGCGCTTCACCCTTTTTACTTTCAATACGTTCAAATGATGGGGTTTCCGCAACACGACCAGGCAAGTGATACAGCGTTGCCAACTCTTCAGAAGAGAGAATGAATTGTTTTCCTACCGCTTCGTTTGGATGAGTAAAATAGGTCTTGATGTCGGTGAAATCAAATCCACCATAAAAGAATCCGCGGGCTTTATAATCCGCCAACATATCATCTTTTTGCTTCAATGTTTTCTTTCCTGTGAGATCTTGCCACGGAAAGTCGTGCCCTCCTGTAACACCGGTAGGCTTAAAACCGTTGTAATCGTTCGCAGTATACTGACGGAACATACCGAGCATTCCTTGAATACGATTTGCGTCAAAGCTTCCTTCGTCGGCAATGTACATAGTGCGCATTCCAATATCAAAACCAAGCTTGTTTGCATTACGTTCAATCGATTCAATTACAGCCATTTCACCTTTTGTAGCACGGCGACTACCAATTTTTTTACCCTCATCATCCTTTTCAACAAGGCCTTCATTAAATTTTTGAATGACTTCTTTAGATTTCTCAAACCATTCTTTTCCTTTCTCTTCCTTACCACCTTTTGTGACGGTAAAACGCTTTGTTGCTGCACGAACAATAAACTGTAGCCAAATGTGCTCATGTGCTCCAATAGATCCCATAAATTCCAAAGTAGGAGTAATAGGATCAATACGTTCTTCTTCGGCAAGTGAACCTATCGCCTTATCAAGACCATAGTCAACATAGGTCTTGATAGGATAGATCTCATCTTTAGCGAGTGCAGGAAGATACCCCCAACATGCGATAGGGTTATTTTTTGATTTATGATCAAACGCAGGCATTTTTACTGCATAATCTTCAACTTCGCGAACTTCAGCTTGAGGATACTGTGCATAGATCTGACTTTCAATAACTTTTTGAAACTTAACTTGTGTACGAATATAAAAACGAATTGCTCCTTCAGTAGAAACAATTTCCAATGCAAAATAGTTACGAACCTGACCTTTCCAGTATTTATCAAACCATGTTCCTGTTCCTCCTGTTTGATAAAGAGAATTCAATACAAGCTCCATTGCAAGTGGACTTTTAAAAATATCTTTTGGAGGCTTGATTTCAAGCACAACCCACTTGAGACTGCGGAGCCAAATTGTTTGGATATACGAAATCCACAGATGCCATGCAAGCACTGCAAGGATCGGTGCGACTACTATCAATATAACGAGGTTAATGAATGCTGAAGGCATAAAATGTATGCTTCAGTATAGCAATGGAAAGATTAATTCACAAAGCGAACAGGGACTCGAGCACCTGCTTCAGAAAGTTGTTGACCGGTATTTGAAATACGAGTAATGATCACATAGCCTGTACCAGTTCGAGGCATCTGCATAAATGGTACGTAATCATTAAGAGAAATAGTGTCTTGTGATACTGCAAAAGAAGCAACCTGCACATCAGAAATAACTGTTGCATACGCATCAACTACAACAATTGAGAACATTCCTGGACCTACCGCAATAAAATCACAGTTTTTTAGAGTTGCTTGTACGGCAAGACCCGCAACGGTTACTGAAACTTTTTGTGATGGTTTTGGTGTCGCAACAAGAATCTTCCCACAATCATTAAATGTTGGTGTTTTAGTTATTTTTTCTTCAGTTTTATATGTTGCAACATCAGGAACCTTTTTAGACCCCGTACCTGTACCAAAAATACGTCCTAGCAACGCAATCACTAAGATAAGAACGATAATGATTTCAAGAGCGCCCCATCCATCACTCATACAGCTTTAAAGATTAGAGGTTCGTATAACGACCATCTTCTAATTTTGCAAAGTATTCTGGGTTCTGGAGATTTACAAGAATAGTGTTCTTCTTCAAGAAACGTTCTTTGAGTACACGATCAACTACTTCATCTTTTGTAAGTGGACCTTCCTTTTCAAGAATTTCGGCAATTACTTCACGAACAACCCCAGGTTTGTATCCCCATTCTGAAAGTGCGTAATAACCACGCCCTACAAGTACGAAACGACTATCTTTGATAAGTTCATTGTGAGTTGTTGCAACGTGAGTCTTGCGACCAAATGTATCCACAATAGCCTTCGCTACTTCACGGAAGTGCATTGGTGAACCATGTTTACGCATCATGAGGAATGCATAGTCTTTGATACCACGAGTTTTGATATTTTGAGATTCTGAAGGACCCCATTCACCAAGCGGATTTTTACCGATCTTTTTAGAAATGTTGAGCCAACGACGAGCAACTTCTTCGTTCTTGTACTGAGCTGCTGCTTCTTTGATTTCATCAAGGAAACGCACTACGAGATCGTCTTCTGAAAGAAGTTCTTTGTCATCGAGTCCGCGGTATACACTCTGAAGCGCATCGTGCACTACTTCTGAAAGTTCTTCGTTTACTGTCCAGCGTTTTTCAAAATGATCATCTTCTTTGAGATGTTTAAAGTCGTCACCAAGAACGAGATAAAAACGGATATGGTTTTGTACTGCTTTATCCTTAGAGATGTGAGAGAGAAAATCATCTTCGTGAACCATAGCACCCATAGCTTCAACAAGGGTTTTGATTTCACCAAAGACTTTATCTTCAGTTTTATATGTTTCACTTTTACGAATACTTGCAAGAGCCGCATTCTCAATCTGACGAACACGTTCACGAGTAATACCGTATTTTTTACCGATTGCTTCGAGTGTTTTTGAGTCAGCAGTATCGCCGAGTCCATAGCGGTTGACAATAATATCATACGCGCGATCTTGAAGATTCGAAAGGAGACGTTTTGTAACTTGTTTTGGTTTGAAGCTTATAACTGCCATGTTTTTATTATGATTACTCTATTTATTATGTTCTATACTTTATCATACATATCGTAAAGCGTCAACTTTTTGTCAAGACTTCACAACAGCCTAATAGTTGACATTTTAGAATAAGCGTCGTACATCCCCTACCGTCAAAACAAGCATCAGTATAAGGAGAAGAACGAAGCCAATAGTATGGATTATTCCCACAACAGTAGATGAAAATCTTCTTCGAGTGATTGCTTCAAGAAGTACTACGATCAGTCTTCCTCCATCGAGTGCTGGGAAAGGAAGTATGTTGAGCACCGCAAGATTGATAGAGATAGCAGCAGTAAATGCGAGTAAGTACGCAAAGCCGATACTCGCTGCCCCTCCAACTTCTCGAGCAAGTCCTACCGGCCCCATAAGTCCTTCCGTACCACCTTCACCAAATAATCCTCCAACAAGTGTACCGAGCGTATTCCAAATACCAGTTGCGATACTTCCGATCTGCACTACCGCAGCATGCATTGAAGTAAGTAACGATAAACGAACTGTTTCAATTGGTTCTACCGCAATACCAACACGGCGCTCTTCGGGAGAAGACTCTGGTAACGAAATAGTTGCTGTAGCAGGTTCGTTCTGGTGAATATAGTCGATAACGACATCCCCTTGTGTGGTAATGAGAGCTTCATGAAGTGCAACCGTAGTAAGCTCGGCTACTGGTGTCTCATCAATAGAAATACCGGTAATAATATCTCCTACCTTAAGACCTGCTTGTTGTGCTGCTCCATCTGACGTGACAGAAATAATAGTAGGTACGCCGTTTGGCGTAGTACTTGGCATACCAATGCTATAAGCCGCAGTAAAGAGAACAAATGCGAGCACGAGATTCATGAATACTCCCGCCACAAGCACGATACTCTTGAGATACCATGGCTTTGTATCAAATTGACGTTCCGGCGGAACGCTTCCCTCTAATCCATTTTCTCCTGCAATTTTAACGAACCCTCCAATAGGAAGTGCATTGATTGAGTATACTGTCTCACCTTTTTTCCAAGAAAATAGTCGTGGAGGAATACCGAATCCAAATTCTTCTACTGTCATGCCACTTTTACGAGCAGCGTAAAAATGACCCCATTCGTGAACAATGACGGTGATAAGGAGTACGATAATAAATATAATAATTGTCATAATTACCCGAGAATTTCAGTCTCCTTTTTCTTAAATAGCATTTCAAGTACTGCATTAGCTGCGTCAGTAAGCTTTTGCACTTCTTCTTTTGCATTACGCATTGCATCTTCTGGTAATCCATCATTTTTTAGCGTCGTAAGAATACTTTCACGAGCCTTACGAATAGTGATTCGTCCATCTTCAAGACGCTCTTTTGCAATCTTTACAAGATTCATGCGAGTTTCAGTCGTCAGCGCCGGAACAATCACGCGAATACCAGCATCGTCTACTACAATAGAGAATCCCAAGTTTGAAGCATAGAGACTACGTTCGATATCTTTGATCTGTCCTTTGTCCCATGGCACTACACGAAGTGTCTTTGGGTCTTCGATAGTAGTAGAAGCAACATTTTTCAATGGCTGAAAACTACCGTATGCTTCAATGTTTACCCCATCAAGAAGCGCAGGAGCTGCGCGACCTGTGTGAATTTGTGAATATTGTTGTGTGAGCCATTCCTGCCCCTGAGCTAGTTCTGTTTTAAATGGATTTAAATCGTACATGGAGACTATTATAGCACAACACTCGCGGCGTATTCGAGTGCAAACTTGGGAGGAAGATTTGCTTTCAAAATCATTTTCTTTGCCTCGTAAATCACTCCGGCTTTTATTGGATCATGCTTTACATGGAGCTCTAACGCATCCAAGAGTTCTATGCTTCGAGCCCGACGAAGTGCTGCACTATCATCTGCGTCCCCTCCGAATTCATCTTTAATTTGAGCAAGCAATGCATCACGAGTACTGATAGCAAATTGTTGTTTTCCTGGTGCGTGTACTTCACTATGGATCAATCGCACGCGAGAACGAATGGTTGCGGGCACGGTATACGGATATGGTGTCACCAGTACAATAGTGGTATCAAGATCAGGCTCTTCGAGCGACTTAAGCAAAAGCTCGGCAGCTTCGGGTGAAAATACTGAAAAAAATACAAAATACACTCGACGCTCTCCTGTACCTTCATTGATAAATGTAGCAAGTGTGATCGCATGGTCACGAGTAAAACGTGGAACAGAAAGTGAGTGTACAAAAGGGTCGGTCGCTACTGCTTCACCTAAAAAAGTATCAAAAAATAATTCGCTCCCTTGAATAAGAAATGTTCGCTCGGGTAAAAAAGTTTCAATATCAGAAAACTTCATATTAGCGTTTTGCCAAAATAGATCGCTTGTAATCATCCAGATGTCCGAGCAGAATTCCCGTACCTTTTACAACACAATACAGAGGATCGTCAGCCAAACGTACTTTCACACCAGTTTGCTGTTCGATCAATTCTGCCAAGTGATTCAATGAACTTGTCCCGCCCGTCATAACAATACCGTGATCAATAATATCACTGGCGAGTTCGGGTGGAGTTGCTTCAAGTACTGTCTTGATGGCTTTTACTACTGCCTTCAATTCATAATCAATTGCTTTAACGAGTTCGTTAGTAGTGATGGGAAGCGTCTTAGGAAGTCCGGTTACCACATCACGCCCCTTCACTACACCCGCAACGTCCGGCGTAACAGGAAGAGCAGAAGCAAGGGTGCACTTAAGTTCTTCTGCACTCTGGTCTCCAATAACCACACCACTAGTACGACGCACGTAGTCTATGATAGCTTGGTCAAATTTTGTTCCTCCAATTTTTACTGATGTTGACGCAACAATTCCTCCAAGAGAAATCACTGCCACGTCAGTTGTTCCTCCACCAATATCAATCACCATGGCACCACGAGCTTCGTTAATTTTGATTCCTGCACCAAGCGCTGCAAGTACCGGCTCTTTTACCAGCATGGCGGTACGTGCGCCTGCCTTCATTGTTGCTTCAATAACTGCACGACGCTCTGTTGAAGTAATTCCTACAGGAACCGATACTAATACATCAGGTTTAAAGAGTGTCGTACTACCGAGTGCCTTACTAATAAAGTGACGAAGCATTGCATACGTCACATAGTAGTCAGCGATCGCTCCGTCTTGCATGGGGCGGTACACCACTACACTTTCAGGGGTCTTACCGAGCATTTCCTTTGCTTCAGATCCGATAGCTTCAATAGTTTTAGTGGTCTGATTTACCGCGACAACAGTCGGTTCATTGATCACAATTCCTTTTCCCGCCACAAATACAAGGGTATTTGTGGTTCCGAGGTCAATTCCTATTTTTTTGGAGGCAAAGAGTTTCCACATAGACAATACAATAGTATAGTGAGCGCATACCCTCATGTAAAGCTATGTATATTACGACTGTCATTCCTATCGCTCGCGGCATACCATTTGATACACTCTCCTACTATGTTCAGGAGGAACTTTCTGCCGGAACGTTAATCACTATTCCTTTTGGTAAACAAACTATTCACGGCATCGTCACAGAGACCGTGACCATCGCCGAAGCAAAAGGCATGATCAAGTCTGCGAGTTTTACTCTTAAAAAAGTAAAAACAGTACTAGGTATTGTACCGAGCATTCAAGCAGCAGCACTTGCACTTGCTGACACCTCTGCACTCACACTCACTCCTATCGGAACACTGGCGAGTAATGTTATTCCTCAAACATTGTTTGATTATATTAACGGAGAAAAAATTATTACCGAAGAGGTAGTAACCGACGAACCAGCAACCAGTAGTTTTGAAGAAAGTGTGACACTCGGCCCAACAGCAGAACGAGTGGATCACTACAAACGCCTTATCCGTACCGCATTCGCCGCAAAAAAAAGTGTGGTATTTACCGCACCAACTATTCGTAGCTTAGAACGATTCAAAACACTGCTCGAAAAAGGCATTACCAACCACGTTGTGGTCATGCATAGCAAAACTACTAAGAAGCAACTCCGTAGTTCGTTTTCTGCGCTTAAGTCCAGCGAACGTCCGTTGGTTATTTTTGCTACTCCGAGTTTCCTGGTACTTCCTCGCATCGATATCGGCATACTGATCGCAGAAGATGAAAGTCAGGGCCTGTATCACACTTCTGACCGTTATAAATCAGACCTGCGTATTTTTATAAAAAGCTATGCTGAGCGACTTGGACTCAAACTTATTTGGGGTGACACGCTTCCTCGCTTCGCCACACTCAAACGACTTGATGCTGATCATGTTGCTCGTACCTATGTTCCCGACAAACTCACGGTTGTCCCGGTTGAGCCTTACAGAACAGTACTTCCGAACGAAGTTATCGAGATTATTCGCCATGCCCAGAAAAAAGGTCGCAGGCTCTATGTCTATGCCAATCGCAAAGGAGTCGCTCCCTTATCTCGCTGTAGTGATTGTGGAACTATCGTAAACTGTGAAGAGTGCTCACTGCCTATGGTGCTCCGCAATAAAATAACTGCTGACGGTGAGAGTATTCGTTCGTTTAGTTGTTCGCATTGTGCTGCGACTCTTCCCTCGACTCATACCTGTACGTATTGTGGAAGTTGGAACATTACTCCGAGCGCAATTGGTACAGAAAGTATTCGCGATGAGATTATCGGAATCGTAGGCGCAGAAAGTGTAGTCACTATTGATGATGACCTCACCCCAGACAGCACGAGTATTCAATCTCTTATTACCGAAAGTGATAAATTAAAATTTGTTGTGATTATTGGTACGATCAAAGTACTTCCGTATCTTAAACAAATCCACTATTCACTCTTCCCCTTCTTCGATCGACTCCTCTCTACTCCATCACTCTACACTACCGAAAATGTGCTTCGACTTGTTATGGAATGCAACGAACGTTCGAGCGAAGGAGTATTGGCTTTTTCTCGAGATCCAGAATTTCCTTTCACCAAACAACTCGACACTCAAAAAATTAATGCAATCATCCACGACGAACTCACACTCCGTAGCGAACTCGGCTACCCACCATTTGGTTCCATTATCAAAGTGAGTCTTACGGTACCTGAAGGCTATCGTCAAAGTACGATCGAAAAAGTAACAGAATTCTTTGGTGACATCGACATCACCATGATGCCGGTGCGCCGCATTAGCCAAGGCAGTATGAAAGTCCTGCTTGTTTGGATTATTCCTGCCGCCACTACTTATATAGAAGAAGAAGGTCCGACCTTGTCCTCATTCCTTCAAAGTCTTCGTTTCCCCTACCTTATTGAAGAAAATCCTGAACGATTATAATTTTGACATGCACAACTATCGTGTTATTATGTAAATAAATTAAAAATTACATAAATTATGAGAGTTATCCGTACCTTATCGTCAGATCTTCGACAATCCCCGACAAAACGATCAAAAGTATACTTTTGGATCGGTTCTGCCTTTTTAGCAACTGCTATTATCATTTTTTCTCTTCCTTCGACAGAAAAAGCGATTACCACTATGCACATCGTATCGATTGCTATACTCACCTCAATTTCTGGCTTGTTTTTCTTCCTGTATGATAAACACAAAGGATATAAGATCCGTGAGTAACCCTAGTACTCTACTACTGCACTAGCCTCCTTGTGAGGCTTTTTATTATGGTTGCATAGTTATAAATCCCGTGGTACCATAATGCCCATGTCAATGACTAATGTTGAATTACAACCAAACAACCACGAGAACGCGCTCAGTCTTATCAGACGTTTTTCTCGCAAGATGATCGAAAGCGGAGTTATCCCAAAAGTTAAAGGGGGTCGCTATGCAACACGTCCTTTGTCTAAACTTGGACAAAAGAATCTTGCAATCAAAAAGATTGCTCGTCGCGTAGAAGTTGAACACTTGAAGAAACTCGGGAAGATGTAAGTATAAAAAAGCATAGTATGGTAGAAGAATATTCCAACCTCACTATCTCCGGCAAAGGCACGTTACCTAACGTGCCTTTTTTGGCAATTAAAGAAGCAGTGCTCGGGAAGAAGTACGAACTTTCTATTCGCTTCGTTGATCCTGCCACAGCACAACAACTCAACATCACTCACCGCCAGAAAGATTATGTACCCAACACACTCTCATTTAGTTACAGTAAAACGAGTGGCGAGATCGTCATGTCACGTGCTGCAATTCGCAAAGAATACAAAAAATTTGGTATGACTCACGATACATATTTAATCTTTTTACTCATCCACAGCTCACTACATTTGTTAGGAATGGATCATGGGAGTACAATGGAGAGTAAGGAGCAATTTTTCTTGAAAAAATTCTCACCAACTAACTAATGAAACAATCACTTTCAGTCGGCATTGATATCGGTTCGAGTATGACGCGCGTCGTCGTAACTGAAGGCGTCGCACCTGATGGTGGGCACCCTCGCATCCTCGCTCTGGGTACTGCTGAGACTCGTGGAGTACGCCATGGTTATGTGACCAACAGAGAAGATGCTACAGCGTCTCTCGTACAAGCATTGCGCGAAGCAGAACGTGAACTCGGTACTCGCATAAAGAGTGCGGCTATTGCCATCAGCGGTATTGGTCTTGAAAGCGCATACTCTACGGGAAGTGCCATTGCGAGTCGTGCCGACGGAATCATTAGTAAACTTGATATCGAAAAAGCTATCCAGGATGCAGAAGGGCAAATTGATCTCAAGAACAAAGCTATTCTTCACGCCTTCCCTGTTCTCTTTAAGGTTGACGGGAAAGAACTCCCGACTCGCCCTGACGGCATGCAAGGACTCAAGCTTGAAGTGAAGACACTCTTCATTACTTGTTTCCAACAGCACCTTGATGATATATTAAATGTTGTTGCTGATGCAGGTGTAAAAGTTATAAGCTTTACAGCAACTCCTATTGCAACACAGAAACTCCTCCTCACTGATCTCCAGCGTAACTTCGGTTGCGCACTCATTGATATCGGCGCAGAAACTGTTTCAGTATCGGTGTACGAAAACAACACCCTCACCACACTCCATGTATTTGGTATTGGATCTCTCGACATCACCAAAGACATCGCACTCGGACTTCGTATCACTCCTGAAGAAGCAGAAAGTATCAAGCTCGGTACGGTGAGTTTCCAAAGTGTTCCAAAGAAGAAGCTTGATGAAATCATCGACGCTCGTCTTTCTGACATTTTTGAACTTATTGATAAATTCTTTAAGAAAATCGGTCGCAGCGGCCTCCTTCCTGCGGGCGCAATCATTATTGGCGGCGGCTCTCTTGGTCAAATGATCGAACCAGTAGCCAAGACCATGCTCAAGATTCCTGTGCGCATGGGTCACGTGGATTTACCAAGTACCAAGACTCCTGTCAAAGACCCTCGTTATCTCCTTGCCTACGCTATTGCAACAAATAACACCGAACATACTTCTGGTAAACGCCGAACAACAAGCAGCTCATCCGACAACGAAGGATTTATTACGGTCATCAAGGATTTCTTCAAGCAATTGATGCCATAAAACAAAAAACTCCTTAAAGGAGTTTTTTGTTTTCTATAGTTGTTATAGAGTACAAAGACTAGAGTTCGTCCTGTGCGTCATTAGCAGCTTCTTCTGCGTCTTGTGCCAAGTCCTGTGCTTCATCATAGTCTTCGTCGTCGTACGCATCCTCAGCATCGTCGAGGAGGTCCTGTGCTTCATCAAGGAGTTCTTCAGCATCATCAGTATTCTTGTTACTGTCATCGATTGCATCTTGTGCATCTTCTATGGCATCCTTCGCGTCTTCAATAGCATCTTTCGCATTCTCTTTATCTTTCTTGGAATCTCCTCCAATAGCGTCAATTGCGTCATCTACCATATCAGAAGCTTCTTTTGCCAAGTCTTCTGCTTCATCATAATCTCCGTCATCGAGTGCGTCGTAGGCTTTTTCTACAATGTCTTCTGCTTCTTCAAGGAGATCTTCTGATTCATCAACATCTTCCCCGTCATCGTCAGCATCCTCAACATCATTCCATGCTTCATCTACTTCATCACTAACACGATCAATACGGTCTTCGATTTCATCTTCACGAGTTTCTCCACCAGCATCACCAAATGCATCTTCTGCATTGTCATATGCCTTAGCAGCAGATACTACTGCATCAGCAAATTCCTCATCAAAATAAGAATCCACTGCATCAGCGAGATCTTCTTCTGCGTCTTCAAGATTTATTTTTGCTTCTTCAGCTGGAGTTCCTTCAGCATCCTCAATCTCATCTTTTGCATCTTCAATCATTTCAATGGCTTTCTTGATTGCATCCTTTGCTTTTTTTGCCTCAGAAGAAAGTGCGTTGGTAGAAGCCTTTGCTGCAGCCAACTGTGATGTAAGTGATGCGATCTGAGACTTATATGACTCAATCATCTGCTCAGATACCGTAGGAGTCGGAGTAGGTATTACAGGAACAGGAGTTGTAGTAGTACCGGCAAGCTGCAGATACTTTGCGCGGGAAACTGCTCCGAAAGTTCCGACCGCAGGCGAAATTCCGTTCGCAGACTGCCAGCTTGCAACAGCAGCCTTTGTTGCAGGACCATACTGCGTAGTTTCCTTTCCAGGAGCGCCGACTCCTGTTGTGGCAATCACAAAGCCTTCGCTATTAAGATATTTTTGAAGACAACGTACATCTTCTCCCGTTACTCCTACTTCAAGGGTTTTAGTAAAACTACAAGTAGCAGCCTGAGCTGGAGCTGCATTACTAATAACTATCACGAGCATGACTGCAAACAGCGAGCCGAGGAACATTGGTTTCGATGATTTCATAGAATGAGTAAGAAAGATGATAATTTGATAAAGACGATTTCGTTTAATCGTAATAATTTCATTATAAAATAGTGCCAGTGTTTCAACAAGGAATACCTCACGCACATCTTTAAAAAATATTTCAATATTTCGAACTAAAATCATAGTTTGTCAACTTCATTGCCCTTTTATACAGTTCTGCTACTATTGTCGGTATAGTAATAAGCCCCGTGGAAAGGGAGATAAGTGAGGAGAAATATATGCCAAAAGTAAGTACAGATATTGAAACGGCTGCCCGTATCAAGGTAATCGGTATCGGCGGCTCTGGTGGAAATGCCATCAACCACATGATAAGTAATAAAGTTCGCAGTGTTGAATTCATTGCGATGAATACTGACGTACAGGATTTGCACAAGTCACTTGCTGACAAAAAGATCCATCTTGGTAAAAACCTTACCAAGGGTCTTGGTGCTGGTGGTAACCCTGACATGGGTATGCGTGCTGCAGAAGAAACAAAAGCAGAAATCCAAGACGCTATCAAAGGTGCTGACATGGTGTTCATCGCCTGCGGTATGGGTGGTGGTACAGGAACTGGTGCTGCACCTATCGTTGCACAAGCTGCAAAGGAAGCAGGAATCCTCACTGTTGGTGTGGTGACCAAGCCATTCTTCTTCGAAGGTAACCAGCGCATGCGACTTGCTGAAGGTGGTATTGCAGAACTCGAAAAAGAAGTTGATGCGATCATTATCATTCCTAACGACCGCCTTCTCGCAATTGCAGGCAAGGATACAACATTCAAAGATGCATTCGCGAAATGTGACGAAGTACTCCTCCAGGCCGTGGAAGGTATCTCTGAACTCATTGCATCTCCCGGTATCATCAACGTTGACTTTGCCGACATGAAAAGCGTCCTCACTGATGCCGGTACTGCTCTTATGGGTGTTGGGTTCGCTGCAGGTGACGACCGTGCTGAAAAAGCTGCAATCCAAGCTATCAACTCACCACTGTTAGATATCTCTATCAATGGTGCTCGTGGAGTTCTCTTCGCTATCTCATCAAACGATGACCTCACTATGGCTGAATTCCAAGACGCCGCAAAAGTTATCACCGAAAGTATCGACAAAGACGCTCGCGTTATCATCGGTACTATTCTTGATGACCGTATGAAGAAAGGTGAAATGAAGATCACTGTTATTGCAACAGGATTCCCTAACGAAATGAACAAGAAGAACAATCTCTTTGGTCAAAGTGCAAACCAAATCTTCTCAGCACGCGCTCAGAACGAAGCTTCTGGTGTAGCACCACTTATCACTCCACAACCAGCTCGAGATGCAATCCAACCACTCGTTCAGAAACCAGAAATTCGCAACGACGAACCACAAACAGTCGATACTGAATCAACTGACGAAGAAGACTGGGGAGCTATCCCGGCATTTCTCCGAAGAAATAAGAAATAATCCTTAAAAAATCCCCCAGTTTTATCTGGGGGATTTTTTGTTATACTGAATATATGATTTATGACTTGATAATTATCGGAGGAGGCCCAGCTGCTTCTGCAGCCGCTGTCTACGCAGCACGAAAAAGACTTACTACCCTTATGATCGCTGAAGAAATCGGTGGGCAATCTACTGTATCTGAAACTATCTATAACTGGATCGGTACTCCACAAATCGGAGGAAACGAGCTCGCAGGAAACCTCAAGAAACATATCGAGCAATACACTACCCCAGAAAATACTCTCACGCTCGCTACAGGCAAGCGTGCTGATGAAATTCAACAAGTTGGTGATGGATTTAGCGTACTCACTGGAGGCAACCTTGTTGCAACAAAAAGTATTCTTATCGCCACTGGCTCACACCATCGAAAACTCGATGTTCCTGGAGCAAAGGATTTTGAAAACAAAGGCATCATGTATTGCGCAACCTGTGACGGCCCGCTCTTTGGAGGACAACCCGTAGCAGTTGTGGGCGGAGGTAATGCAGCACTTGAAGCAGTACTCCAACTTTCTCAGTATGCATCTCATGTGACACTCCTTCATCGCAGTGACAGTTTTCGCGCTGACAATATTACCGTTGAAGAAGTATCAAAACTTCCTAATGTAACACTGGTAAAAAATGTAGAAATACAAGAGATCCGTGGTGAGATGTTTGTAAATGGACTCACTTACAAGGATAAAGCTACAGAAGAAACAGTTGATCTCACTATTACAGGACTGTTTGTAGAAATCGGACAAATTCCTAATACCAAGTTCCTTGATGGTTTTGTAGAACTCACTGAAACAGGAAACGTTGTAGTAGATGCTCGCACGCAACGAACCAACACTCCTGGCATCTGGGCCGCCGGTGACTGTACTGACGGACTCTACCACCAAAACAATATTGCTGCCGGTGATGCTATCAAAGCAATCGAAGATCTTTACATCTGGATCAAAACTGGAAAGTAAAAAGAAAAATCTCTCTTCATTTTTTGAAGAGAGATTTTAAATATGTTTTTAGATACCTAATTTTTCGTAAGCTTTTTGAAAACTTCGAAATTTTACGGCGTAAAAGATAATTGGTAAAAATAAGACGAAAGGAGCGATGTAATGTTTACCAACAATGGTTTTGTTTAACGTTTCCATATTCGATTTAATTTAAGTGAGACTTTTCACAACTATACTCCTTCTTTATCAAGAGTCAATCCCGTAAGTCGATCCTGCCTTATAACACCTTCTGGAGCACCGGTAATACCTTGTCCGCGATCTTTTTATACCCCGTATCATTGGGATGAATGGTGTCATACATGAGGGACTGATTCCCTATCATTCCTGCAAGTACGTTTGGTACGTATCCTGTCCCTCGCTCATGAGCCAATGCTTCAAACTGAGATGCGAATGGATCGTTCAGCACTCCTCCTTGAATACCAAGTACTATTACCACCGCACCATTTGCCTGGAGTTTTTCCACTATTTCGTTGAGGTTTTTAAATGTCTCTGTGGCAGGAACTTTTCTGAGAAAATCATTTCCTCCCAGCAACACAAGGACAACACTTGGCTTCAATGCTGTAACTGTATCAATACGAGCAAGCCCATCGGCTGTCGTATTTCCATTGATACCCATATTAATAATCTCTCGTCCGGTCTGTTTTTCTAACACACTCACAAAATCATTTCCCATACTTGCTCCATAGCCAAATACCAAACTATCTCCAAATGCCACAATAGGACCCTGCATCGGCGGGAAATTAGTAATCATAGAATCTTTATTACGAAATAAAAAATACGCTGCGAGTGCAATAACAATACATCCAATAATAATCCATAATGTTTTCGTCATACCAACAAGTATACCGCGTAAAGTGTTTCCTAAGAAAATACCGCGCGGTTTCTCATGGGATCTCATGGTACAATTTTTCCATGAATACTCCACAATCCGTTTCAAATCCCTGGTCGCAAGAATCTGTAGCTTTGCTAGATCAGCTCACAACTTCTTCACAAGGGTTAAGCAAGGAAGAAGCATCAAAACGATTTCTTCACTATGGAAAAAACATCGTGGGAGGACGTGCAAAAAGTAGTGCGCTCCGATTACTCTGGAATCAATGCAAAAATCCTCTTGTACTTCTCTTGGTGGTAGCTAGTGGACTTTCTTTTTCTCTCGGGAAATTACATGAAGGATTCTTTGTTCTCGCGGCTATTGTGGTAAATGTTGCATTAGGATTTTGGCAAGAATACAAAGCCGATAACGCAGTACAACAACTCGAACATTATCTCACCCAACAAGCACGCATTATGCGCAATGGGACAGCGCAGTCAGTTGATGCGCAAAATATCGTACCGGGTGACTACATTCTCTTTCGTTCAGGCGATCGCATTCCTGCGGATGTACGTATTATTAGTGCTACTAACCTTGAAGTTGATGAGTCTATTCTCACTGGTGAATCCCTCCCTGTACACAAATCTATCGAACTAGTTCCCGAGCAAACCACACTCGCTGATCGAACCAACATGCTCTGGGGTGGAACTATTATCACTGAAGGAAGTGCGGAAGGAGTTGTCGTAGCGACTGCTCAAGATACTGCACTTGGTGGCATTGCAACGCTCGTAGGAAAACAAGAAGATGAAAAAACTCCTCTTGAACAATCAGTTACTCAGTTTACTAAAGTCATTTCTGTAGTACTGGTAATAGTCGGCGCACTTATTGCCGTGATTGGTGTACGCAATGGATACCCATTGAGTGAAATGCTCTTAACAAGTATTGCAGTTATTGTTTCAGCAGTGCCAGAAAGTCTTCCTATAGCGCTTTCCGTAGTACTCGCAATTGGTGCAGAGACCCTTGCTCGTAAGAACGCTGTAGTACGTAAAATGGCCGCTACAGAGACTCTTGGAGCGACTACGATCATTCTCACTGACAAAACAGGAACACTTACTGAGGGTAAGCTCACACTCGTTGCGGTCGATGCACCGGAGGATCAAATTGACACTGTGCTAGTAGAAGCAGCATTGAACGCTGATGTCGCAACCAATGAATCTGGGTTCCAAGGTCGTCCATTGGATATTGCCCTCGCACAAACAATAGCGAGTCGTCCAGAACTCAAAGAACTCACTACTGCTCGCACTGTACTAGAACGACTCGCATTTAATTCTGCTGACAAATATTCTGGTGTGCTATTTACACATACCCAGCCTGGGCAACGAGCGGGCACAGGCAACTCTCGTGTAGTACTCCTCGGTGCACCAGATATTCTTCTTGAGAAAACAGCACTTTCACAGACTGAAAAAGAAAAAATACATGCACGTATTACTGAACTTTCAACCTCTGGAGAACGAGTACTTGGCGTGATTACTATGAATGCAGATGCGGGTTCATCACTTGAAACAGTATCTAAAGAGAATGATTTTTCATTCTCGGGACTACTTCGTTTCCGTGACCCAATCCGAGCAAGTGTTCCTGCGGCCGTTGCACGTATTGGAGTGTCTGGAGTACGAACCATTATTGTCACCGGGGATCATCCAGGCACTGCGACATGGGTTGCGCGTGAAATTGGCCTGTCCCCGCTCGTTGCCCAGGCCGGGGAATTGGCTGATGAAAATACAATCGCCCTTACTGGTGCCGAACTCACTACAATGACTGACAGTGAACTCACTACTGCCCTTAAAACAGCGGTAGTATTTGCCCGTGTTACTCCTGAGCAAAAACTTCGCTTAGTGCAATTACTCGAAAAAATGGGCGAAGTAGTTGCCGTAACAGGAGACGGTGTTAACGACGCACCGGCACTTAAGGCTGCCACTATCGGTGTAGCTATGGGAAGTGGTACCGACGTGGCACGCGCGTCATCCGATATTGTCATCCTCGACAATAATTATGGTTCAATTGTTGACGCTATATTCGAAGGTCGAGGCGTATTAAAAAAGATTCGTACTGTTATCACCTACCTTATGGCAGACTCATTTGACGAACTCCTCCTTGTCGGTGGATCTATCATTATGGCAATCGCACTTCCAATCACTGCACTACAAATCCTCTTCGTAAAATTCTTCTCTGATATCTTCCCTACGCTTGCATTCACCTTTGAAAAAATCGATAGCAAAAGTGTCGCGAAACTTGATCGAAAGGCTCGCTTGCTTGATAAGACTGTCGCTATCTTTACCTTCGGACGTGGTATCGTTTCGAGTTCCCTACTCTTTATGCTCTACATATATCTCCTCCGTGCAGGGTATGATGAAAATATCGTTCGTACATTCACCTATGCCTCGTTCGCCTCTTACATGCTCTTCCTCGCATTCTCAATGCGCAACCTTGAAGAAAGTATCTTCTCGTATAATCCATTTTCAAATCACTACCTTACGGCAGGAGTATTTGTCGGATTTGGCATGATCACGCTTTCTCTCTATGTACCTATCATAGCCGGATTCCTTGGCACTACCCCACTTCCACTGCCATGGTTTCTTGGAGTGATAGGTGTTGGTGTCGCCAACTTTCTCCTCATTGAGATTTTCAAATTCTTCCTTCGAAAAAAGAAAAAATAATTAGTAGTAATAAAAACCCTCGAAATAAAATTCGAGGGTTTTTATTATGAGAAAAGATTTTTAAACAATACCGCGACAGTGATAGGTCCGACACCTCCAGGAACAGGTGTGTAGAGCATAGCTTTCGAATAACAGCTCGGATCAATATCTCCTACCAGTACGCCCTTGTGCTCACTTGTTCCAGCATCAATCAATACCACTCCTTCTTTGATCATAGCTGCGGTAATTGAATACGGCACACCGGTACCAGAAATAAGAATATCAGCACTTGCAATCAAAGCGTTCTTTCGCTCTTGTGGGGTTTCAATATCAATAGTTTGGTACACAACACCAAGACGATCAAACAGCTGTGCAATAGGTTCGCCTACGAGTCTTCCTTTTCCTACTATCACAATAGTTTTTTCATTAAGGTCGAGTGCTTGAGTTTCAATGATTGCATTCACTGCTCCTGCAACGGGTGGCATACGTTCAGTTTGACCGCGTTGAAAGAGTTGTAAACTTTCTTTACCCAATACATCAATATCTTGCGCTACAGGAATAGCGTTTAATATTTCATCCGTATCTATTCCGTACGGCAGAGGAAGCTGCACTACGATTCCATCATATTCATGACTTATCACGTCCGTAAGAAGAGCGAGCGCTTCTTCTGTGGTACAGATCGTAGGTTCATGGATCACATCCGCACTGATTCCCATCTGGTTTGCCACACGTTGTTTACGAGCAATAAAGTCAGTGCTTGCTGCATCAGTACCAAACTGTATAAAACAGACACGCTTTTGCATGACGTTTGCGACTACGCCAATGTCTCTGAGCATATCCTGTGCAATTGTTTTCCCGTCGATTTTATTCATGATTTTTTAAAATTGTATCAATACGTATAGCCAGAGCTTTCATATCGTCTGTTGTTTTACCTTGTGTTGTCAATGCTGCAGTGCCGATACGGACACCAGAAGGATTCGTTGGAGATTCAGTATCATAGGGAATAGTATTTTTGTTTACGATGATTCCTTCTTTCTCAAGTAAGATACTAGCATCTTCTCCTTTAATACCCTGACCATTCATCCACGTATCCATAAGAAACAAATGTGAATCAGTTCCTCCTGAAACAATTCTCCATCCTTTGGACTGCAGTTCTTGTGCCAGAACTTGGGCATTATCTACCACCTGTTGTGCATAGAGTTTAAACTCTGGAGCGAGTGCTTCACCAAGAGCAACTGCGGCTCCCAAAATATTGTTCATATGAGGACCACCTTGAAGTCCGGGAAATACCGCTTTATCGATTGCAGTACTATATGCTTTCTTACTAAAAATCATTGCACCTCGAGGACCACGAAGTGTTTTGTGTGTAGTTGTCATTACAGTATCAGCGTAGGCAAAAGGACTTTCATACACACCTCCCGCAACAAGTCCGGCAATATGTGACATGTCTACATGAAGCACTGCTCCGGATTCATCCGCGATAGTTCGAAGTTCTTTCCAGTCAATTGCGCGAGAATACGCCGTAAAACCTGCAACGATCATTTTAGGTTTTTCTTTCATCGCTATGCTGCGGATTGCTGCATAATCCAACAGTTCATTTTCTTTATTCAAAAAGTAGGGAACAAAGTTCCACCATTTCCCTGTTACCGATGCCTTGTGTCCGTGAGTCAGATGTCCACCCTGAGCGAGTTCGAGCCCCATGATTACGCCCCCAAGTGGTACGAGTGCTGTATAGACCGCAAGATTTGCAGGAGACCCAGAGAGCGGTTGCACGTTCACAGACCACTCATCCTTTTGTAATCCAAACACTTCAAGTGCCCGATTCTGACAAAGTGTCTCTACTTCATCCATATATTCATTTCCACCGTAGTACCGTTTGCCAGGATAGCCCTCGGCATACTTGTTGGTATAGACGCTTCCCAGAGCTTTTAATACATTCTCTGAAACATAGTTCTCTGACGCTATGAGGTTTGTTGTATTGTTCTGGCGATGATGTTCTTTATCCAGTAACGTATCAAGACTTTCGTCATTCATGGTATTCACTATAGCAAAGACTCATAAAAAAGAAACTACGGGATATGAACTCTTAGTGCAATAAAAAAGCCTTCCCTTATGAGAAGGAAGGCTTATTTAACTCTAAAGATATATGTATAGACGACCGATTTGGGGTGCAACCAAATGTATGGTCGGAAAAAGCGAGATGAGCAAAAGCTTGATAAATAGTCTATACCTCTGCAAGAGAATGTCAACAATCTCATCGTTGACTTCCCTTTCCTTTTATTCTATTGTTCAGGCAAATAAACTCTTTAAATTATGGAAAAGAAAATACTATTGATACCATGCAAAGAGGTATCGCGTGACGAAAAAAAATATCTCGGTAAGACACCTCAAACCCCTCTCTTTCATTGCTCTATTCCCGGATACGTATCAATTTCATCAAAAGATACTATTTATATTAGTACCCTCAATACCGCTGACTATGAATGGGATTCACTCATAGAAAAAATGAAAAACTCCGTTGAACATACGATTGATAAAAAAGTTTTATTATTTGGTACAAAAGAAAAACTTGATAAAATTTTATCGTTGAGCAACAGTTTTGAGTCAGAAATTTTATTTGATATCTCACTGACAGAGAAAAATCATGCTGGATTAATAAACTATTACTGCCAAGGACGATTCTTTACTTTAGAGCTATCCGCTAGAAACATTACTTGTGCTTGTTAACACAATGCCATCCTTACAAAAGGATGGCATTTTATTTATTGTGCGAGTATTACTTGGCGTTCAGTCTGGCGTTCCAAGATTGTGGAAATATTTTTATTTACAACCGTATCAATTTCACTCATTGGTACGTCGGTCGCCTCAGCATTTTCAGGAAGTAGTTTCCATGGTGCAGTTTTACCAAACCCATAGTCACCGAATACAATTACTGGCGTACCGTGTGCGAGGCGAGTTTGTTCATCCGCCGACAGTATCCATTGGTCAGCCCAATCATACAGCCACATCGCATCCTCCATAAGCATTCTTATACACGAATGACTTGCAGGATATCCCGGCATTTCATACTGATGGAATCCTACCCCTTCGAAGTTGTCGAGGTTAAAGTTGTACTTCAATATCCATTCGTCATCAAATGAACTCTTTACTTCCTTTCCCTTCCAGTTAGTTGAAAAAAGATTGTTTGGTGTTTTGGTTGATTGTTTTCCGCTACTGATCGGCCCCCAACGCACTAGCTTACCAGATTCGTACACACCAAATGCTTGTACTCGCTGATTAAAGAGAATAATTTTTGATACCTCAGAGAGACTTAATACTTCTAATGGAAAAGGTGAACGACTGGCAGTATCAAAACTTGTAGGAATAACTATTACCGCTCCACTTTTAATATTTTTTATATCTACTCTATTAGTCTGTAATACGGCAGTAATATTATCTTCACCTACTAGATCACCCAACTCCTTTTGGATATTTGTAGTCTTCATAGTGTATTTGTAATATTCCTGACCTTCTTTTGGGCCTTCTTCAACCACCAGTGGCGGTGTCGCTGGTTTTACTTCATCGAGCACTACGGGAGTTTGATCTGTTTGCTCAGGTGTAGGGGCGTCGCTTACTTGTTTGTATTTGTCTGTTGGATTGTTACGTACGGTAAAAAATATTGCTCCACACAATACAATAATCGCACCAACAAGAATCCATTTTTGGGTAGTAGTCATAGCTATAGTATATACGACGAATCAAAAAGGTGTTTGTTACTTATTTCCTGGACTATTGACTTTTGTTTAATTAAATGTTTTTATTTATTAAATTTAAAAACTGTACACGTCATGAAAAAACATCTTATCGCCTTGTCTCTCATTGCATTACTTATGGTATGTATGGGCTGTGCAAATAACACAGTTCCCGTTGTTACAAAAATTGAAATGCTTAACAAACACACAACGAAATTCGCTCTTGCAGTACTAAGAGTAGAGACCGCAAGAAATGCAAAAGAGAAAGATCTTATGATCAGCCGTTTACCGCAAATAATCAAAGAGAGTGCGGCTCTAAGAAAAAGTATCAGCGATCAAATAGCTGATAAAGAACTAGTTGATTTTTTTGGCAAACAAAGTTACGAAGCCAACGTTGTCGTTCTCTACGACAGGCTAGTAACACTGGTAACAAAAGATCGTAAGTATGTCACAGCACTTCCAGCCATTTAACGCCCTATCCGCTTTCTTTATATAAAGGAAGCGGATTTTTATTTGACTTTCACTTTATAACCCGTAGTATCAAGAAAAACGTACCTTACCTTAAAAACTCATGAGATTATCACCATTAGTTACTCTTCTTGTAGAAGACAAACTCCTCGATCACACCATCGATTCCCTGTGTAAAAGTTTGAACAAGCGAGCAATCCTTGAAATCATAAACGCAGTGAATACGCATGATGGGCAAAAACTCTGGTACTCCGAACATAAGGTTAGTAGTATTTATGTTGGTGGCGGAAGTAGATATAGAAGCTCTAGAAGAATTATCCATATGGACTTTGATCGAAACAAAGAAGGAGTATGGCCTCGTTCATTTTTGTACTTCTTACTATGTGTTATCCATCTTAAACCGGAGTTCGTATTAGACTTATCCCTCTCACTACCAAGTAGCCCGAAGTACTTTTCATTACTGTCCTATAAAGGCACAGAGTGCATTACACTCTTAAAGTTTCGCAAAGAACATTTAGGAAGTATGTTTTATGCATTTACCACGTTACTTTATTCTGGTCGGAATCAGAAGAAACGTCTACGATTTAAACTTTCTGAACTTACCCCGTTTGATAGTAATCAATGGGACTAAGGGCTTTCATATTATACGAAAGCCCTTTTATTTTTATATTTCAAAAATACGCTATGATACTTTCATGTCATTTAATCACTACGCCAAGATACGAGAACTCCTCAAGACAGAGCCCGATGGCTGGCATATCAAGAAAATAAATACTCCGACAAAAGCCAAGAACTTCCAAGGTGAGACAGTGGAGTATCCGTATTATTTTCGTATTTATTCCAAAGATGGTGAACAAATCAAATATTGCAAATTCCAACAACTGCAGCGCCTGGCTGACATTCTTTCAATACCTATAGAAAAACTTCCTCTATTACCTTAACCATTGACTTTTACTTAAATATGTGCTAATATAATTACATACCTTAGTTCTTTAAAACGTTTATTTTTAATAGGCATTTGATTAGTTTTCTTACCGCCCAATTCCCTATTGGTTTGTAAGGTAACTAATCAAATCTCACATAAATTAAAAATAAGTAAAATGAAAACAAAAACAATTTTCTCTCTTATCTTTACAGGATCTATCGCTATTATGTTTACCGCTTGTACTTCAAGCTCTTCTAAACCTGCTACTCCATTCCACGACCCTGACACTACTGAAGTTGTGACCGTAGATACTACTACAACAACACTACAACCAGAAAGTGTTTCGGTAACCGAAATAACTAGCGAAGTTGGTAAAGAAGGTGAATACGATGGAGGATCCTATGCTGAAGCATCATTTGGCGTACACTTAGTTGTGAGCGGCAAAGCATATGATATTTCCATAAAAAGAACCCGGTCAACATTCGAAGGCGATGATGTAACATATGCAGTTGTTAAAAAACTTCCTAAAGAAACTGCTGTATTGCGCGCAGAAATTATGAGCCATCCAATCAAAAATTTCCGCGTAACAATCAACAGTAAAGGAGAGATCGAATCATTAGCGTTTTTAGAAGAAATCACTCATCCGAAAAAAGACCTACCGGGATACTACAAACCGGCAGTATTTATTTGGAAAAGGATTTAATCCTGAACCGTACTATAAGAATCCCATACTTTTAATTAAGTATGGGATTATTTTATTGTCGTAACATTGACTTTTATTTAAATATGTGCTATTATATTAACATAGCTTAGTTCTTTAAAATATTTGATTTATAGGTCTTTTGTAAGTTTTCCCGCTTCCCCACTTTGGTGAGTGATCGAGATAACTTACAAAATATTCAAACCCTTAAATTAAATAAAAATGAGTTTAAATGTAACATATCCAAAAGGTGGCTCTAACTTTATGTGGGAACCAATTCACATTACAGTTTCATTGCCTCAAGCCAGAGGATTTTCAATCCAAGGAAGAACTTATACCCGAGACGGATTTCAAATTATTCTTCTTGATAAAGATCAAAAGGAAATGAGCAATTATACATATGTGAGAAGTATGATGGAGTTACTTAATCCATTTAAAGCTGCAAAGGACATAGCTCAAGACATGAACATTCTATTAGAATTAGAAGGAATCGATGCAACTGTTGATCCAAAAGAACTAACAGAGGTCATGAAAGAAGTTCTACAAAAATGCGAATCTCGATATGGCAACAGATTACCCGATTCAGATTATGAAGCATTAGTACTATTTCAGTAATTTCTAATTATTGCACCGAGGAGTTTGATATTAATTATCAAACTCTTTTTATTTGTGTGACGACGACTCCGCTTTGCTACGCTGGACTGCGATTTCAACAAGCCTGTCGGCTTAAGAAATCGGGGGCCCTTTGTAGTGAGTTTTGGAACCGGACTGTCTCCAGTCTATTGACTTTTAATAATTTTGAGGTAATGTAAAGAAAACTTAAAACTGATTTATGGGAAAAATATACCATGGTGATTTTCTTGCAGGTGAAGAAATGCATGAAAAAGTTCTACTACACGATTGGATTAACACTGCGATCAACGAAACACTTTCATCGGTCAAGAGCTATTCATTTCTTTCAAAAGCGGGCAAATATTTCGACAATATATTAAATGAATACCCTGCCGAAATACCTCGTCCTCGCAAAGTGATACTTCACTCTTGCCATGAAAACAGTCTGAAGTACGCGGCTCTAATTTATTCCAAGTATCCTCACTTGCTCGATGACTTTGCATTTGTTACAGGTGTATACGGTATCCAAGTAAAAGACCCTCATACACTGATCAAGTATGCAATAAGCTCGCACAGTTTCTTGACCTACAAAGGAGCAGTATTGGATTGTACTTCACTAGAATACGCACCAATCTTGCATGAAGCTGATGAATACTACGGAGTGGCTTTTGAAATTCCCGTTGTCATGCGGGCGTATAAAACTTTTTGTGAAAACTTAAAAGAAAATGAAAGTGTTATGATTTCTCTAATTGAAATTCTTCTTAATGAGCCCTACCTAAAGTAGTGCTCATTTTTTTGCGTGACCCTTTGTAATCAGTTTTGGAAATAGATCTTTAACAAAATTTATTACTTAAACTAAATCATCTAGCTTTAAATGATATAACACTTCTACTGTGCTTACTTTTTCTAAACACTCTTTATAATTTTTTCTGTGTTCAATATTAAGCTCTCTTGTAGTAGTTGAAGGGAGGGCTTCTCCATCAACCATAGACATGGTGTAATCTTGGTTATTTATAGTAAAAAAGAAAAAAGCTTCCTGAGTAACCTTTTCTTCTTTTAAGGTTTCGATTGCTTCTGTTCTATATATTGTATTTAACTTAACACACCAATCTTTCCATTGCTGTGTTTTTCCTTCCTTGATTTTAAAAACGTTGCTTTTCATAAAAATAAAAAAATAAGGAGAGTAGTCTCTCCTTATTATAATAGCTCACAAAGTAAAAAGTTACCACATGCCACCAGTATCATCATTACCCTCACCTTCTGGATCACAAACGCAATCCTGTGGTGGCCAAAAATCAATGTTGGGTTCACCCCAGTTTTCTCTATACAAAGAAAGAGTTTCTTCATATTCGGGCAAAAGTGCCTGTTTGCGTTCCTCAGTTGTAACCGGTTCATGATGAATAAAACAACCAAGCTCTTTGCACATATTCTCGTAATCACGTGTGAACAAAATATGGGTATGCCACATTTCATCTACAACAGAAGATATTGGTAGTCGATTAGAGTATTTAACAACAAGTGTTAAAAAACGTTTATACTCTATTTCCATTTTTTCCAATTGCTCATGATCAAAACCTTTACTAAGCATTTTCATTTTTACTTTTTCAAGATTCCAGTTCAAAATTATAGCAACTGAATTTTTAACAAAATTACGAGCAGCTTTGCGCTCACCTTTAATTAGTGCTTCCATATATATTTAAATTTTAATTTCTAACCAAGACTACTACTCCCACAACAAATGTCAAGAAATGATAAAGAAAACTTTAACTTTTCTTTATCTACATGAATTCCCCAGACAATCCGGCAACTGGTACAACGGAGCGCACGAACCGATCATTTCAAAGGAGTTGTACGACTTGGTACAAACACAGATCAAAAGCCAGATACTTCTCCCCCGTTCGGAACAAAAAGAGTTTGCTTTCACTAAGATAATGACATGCGGACTGTGCGGATCAGGCATCACAGCGGACGAGAAGTTCAAGAAACAGCAGAACGGAAATGTTCATCGATACGTCTATTACAAATGCACTAGAATCAAAGATCCCAATTGCCCGAATGACCTTATTAACGAAATTGATCTTGTGGATCAACTGAAAGATCTTGTCGGTGACATAGAGATCCAAACATCTTCATTAAGAGAGAGAATCACTCGTGAAGTTCAACGGTTTAAGAAGTTTGAGCAGATGCTCTTAGGCACAAGAACACCTGTTGTTATCAAAGACATTGATATTCGTAATTATGCAAAGTTCATCTTGATTGAAGGATCGATGGATGAGAAACGAGAGTTTCTGAGATGTTTGAAGAGTAATATTTTTTTAAGAAATAAAAAAATAAGTTTGCGATAATTATTTGAAACGGATGTTATCTTGAAATACTATTGGTATTTCAGTTTTATCTATCCAATCATTTAAATTTATTGTCTTTTGATAAACAATGCCGTCTTTATCAATAATTGTTACATCCGAAATGGCGAAGTCCTCTTCTGAGTCTGTTGGTAATCCAAGTATCCATACTCTTTTCGTAAGATTATTATCTTTTAAATAATCAATAAGTACATTGAGGTCTTTTCCATCCATACTTCTATATATCGGTATAGCGATATTGTAAATATTAAGTTTTGGAGTAATTTTTTTGTTGGCAAACTCTTCAAAGTTTGGTGACCAATTTGTATATTCCTTAATATCAAATTCATACGTTGTTAATTTAGGTATGGGCTCCTTATCATCGTTTGATCTATATCCGATATAAACATCATTACTCGGATCTGAAGGAAATATAAGATAATGTCTTTTGTTTAATACTGAAAGATCTTGAAGAGAAACTGCTACGAACATCGAAAAGTACCCTTCTCTTAGTCGTTGATATTTAGCATTCTTAAAAAACAAATACTTATCTTCGGACTTTGTATATTCTTGTTGAAAGATGAGATAAATACTTTCCAATGATAAAAGACGATCAAGTGGAAAAATTTCATGCTTTGTTTCTGCTATTCTTTTTTGCATAAATTCATCATTCATTTCTTTTCTTTTGGTTATATGCTGTTTGACTATATCTACTTTTTACTGCCTTAGCTGATTCTTCGGACTTATTAACTACTCTTTCTGAAGAATGAGTAATAGTTCTATGATTGATAGCTTTGACTAACTCTTGGCTAATTATAGAATATTGGGATTGATCCATTTCCCATGTAGCTAACAGCACCATATTTTTAGATAACGGCACAGTCAGTTCGACATCCTTAAATAATAATCCTGGCCTGCTACCTATTGCATCAGCTCCATATTTCTTAATAGCTTCAGGTCGGAGAATTACCACAGGATCGTCACTTGTTACAAAGTTTCCATTAGGATCTTTCCATATAGTCCATTTCATATTAAATATTATCTGGGCTATATGGGGTAATTGATCTATGGTATTGATGGAATGGTGGTCATTTAAATTTTCTACATATTCATCAACATCCTCAACACTAATTGTTTCTCCGTCTTCTGATGAGTGAATTGCTTCCATGGCTTTCTTTGATTCATCACTCATTAAAGCGAATTGTTTTTGCCAATCAGTTATTGTGTTCTGGAGATTCTTAAACATACCCCTAAGACCTTCTCTGTGAGGTTTTGTACGAAGAAATAAAGCGGCAATAAATACAGCAATCGTTGCCCGATCTTCATCAATAAGTGGAAGCTCTTTTTTAATCTTATTCAGGAATACAGAAATATATGCACCTTCAATATCGGCGAGCATATCTTCAACAATTAAACTTTTTTCACCATTTTTAAGAGTAATTGAGTAAAAATGATTTTCAAGAAGAATATTCGCGGGTTTTATACAAAAGATATTATCTTTTGTATCCAATATCCAAACAAATCCCTCATCATCAGTGAAGTTCTCTAGGTAGCATTTCGGAACTGTATGGTGGCGCTTTTTCATTCTCTCATCATAGGACTTACGTGCGGATTTGCAATGTCTTCTCAGGTTGCCTATATTAAATGTGCATGGAAAATAACTACGAATATTTGACGACATGTGTTGGTCAACAGGGATTGTTTGGAAATGAAATCTCCCAAGAAGAATTGATTGAAATCATCGCAAGATACCCTGCAATACTATGGCTTGACCTATTCTCTAAAATTGAAGGGTTTTTACTTATACCTAGAGAGAAAGAGTTCGATGTCCATGCATTTTTAATAGCTAATCTTTTTTGCCCAAGTGCACTAGAAAGAACCGCAAGAAAAGCAAATCAAGGCTCTGTATTTTTTACTCTCGGACAGTTGAACCTATTGCGTAAATTAGCCATTATGTACGGAAACGATAGTAATCAAACTGAAATAGATAAAACAGATATTTCAAAGGCTTTGTTGGCAACACAAGATATACATAATATGTATGATGAAATTCCTAACGGAAGTGAGAGTGAAAAATTTGAAAACTTCTGTAAGTTTGTCGCACGTAATGGATATCTAAACAATAATACTGATTCATCAACTCTATTTTTTAGGGCTAAGAAAATTTATGTTGATCAGTCAAACAAGTTGGAAATATATCCCAATATATCATTTAATGATTTTTTTACTGAAAAAGTAGGACTAACACCGGAAGAAGCAATCGCCTTGAATTTCGCACTTGCTACTCCTTTCTTTCAAGCGAAAGAAAAATTGTTTGGACAAACAGCAATACTCCCCACTGATTATTTTGGACAAACAACCATTGATACTAATTTGACTAGCTCAATCATTGAAAGTATGGCAATTGATTTTGAAACCGCTAAGGAAATTCTTATGCGAGATTTCCACGAAAAGGATTTAGCAACCTTGCCTACAGGCTATGATTTATCAATTTTTCGAAAAACTCCACTCATTAAGCTTGCCGATGGTCGATTGGTTTGTGCCAATCTTTCATGCTTATTAGAAAAAAGTACGCAAAACGCTATTTGGATGCCAACAAAAGGAGTATCTTCAGAGGATCGTCAAAATTTAATACATCACCTAACACACTATCGAGGACGTCTTTTTGAGGAGTACCTCAAGGAACTTTGTTCTATCATGGTAGAGAAAAATGTTAATCTATCTTTTAAACATATTCCCCCCGAAGCTACAGCAGATCACGAAGAAGTCGGGGATTCTATTTTAATTCAAGGAAATAAACTAATTATATTTGAAGCAAAGTCTCGTCAATTTCTTGAAAGTTTTAAAAGTACTGGGGACTGGGAGAAAGATCCTAGTTTTATATCCGAGCTTTTAAAAGCAGCTCATCAGATAGAAACGGCAGCAACTAAAATAAGATCGGGTCTTATTTCTGATTTAGAAATTAATCCAAATCAAATTGAAAAGATATACCCCGTGGTAGTAACCTACGAAGCTGTACCTATGCATGGAAAGATGCAGAGATTTATTAGGCAAAAAATACAAGAAACTGGATATCTAACAGATGATATCTTTGCGCCACTTGAAGTAATCACTATAGGTGATGTAGAACATTCAATCGACGCAGTAGACACAATCAGTATGATTGAACTACTAGATCGAAAAAATTTGTTAAGTGACCCACATGCTAGTGAATCAAATTTCCATAATTTCTTTACCGAATATGTGCGGGATAATGATGTTATTTGTAACGGGTGGCAAGCACAGCAAGTAGAACAAATGTGGGAAGATCTGATTCGACCTTTTTTTAGAGATAAATTTAAGTAAACCGAGCATACAAAAACAGCTCCAAAAGAGCTGTTTTTGTATGCTTCTCGTGCTAGCACGAGATGGTGACCCCACGGGGAATCGAACCCCGATTAACGGCTTGAAAAGCCGGCGTCCTAACCGTTAGACGATGGGGCCATTACTGGCCTACTTATTACTAAGTGAACATATTATAACCAAAGATGAGAAAAAGTAAACCACCCTTTTTAGGGTGGTTTTAAAACTTTTACTGTGCCATGAGTAACGAATAAAGGGAATGGTTCACATACTCCATATCGGCATCGGAAGTGACGCTGATCGTATGATACAAAGCATCTGCAGGAGCTACATTCTGTACATGAAGCAAAGTAAATCCTGCGACATTTCTGCATCCCTTTTGTAATTGAGCTTTCAAAGGTCTAAGAAAATAATCCTCAGTAAAGACAACTACTGGCTTTTTTTCTTTCTCTAAGCTCCTTCTCACCAAAATCTTAAAGATCAATGCCTTTGCATCTTTAATTGCGATATCAAATTCCTTTGATAAATCATACTGTGAGAAAAATACTTCTGGCTCCACCAATAACACATGTGTCCTCGGCAGCAAGAGAGTTCGGGGGACGCTCGCTATATATATGCGCTCGTCGCTGTTCTTAGTAAAATAACTTGGGATTTTTGATCGGTTGCACTGAATCAATACAACAGTCGGCTTTGCATGTATGTCCATGACAATATGTTTTTTATTATTTTGCTCTTCTGGGAGAAAAAGTCAAATTGTACGCAATACAGGGATCGAACCTGTCACCTCTACAATGTCAATGTAGCGCTCTAACCATATGAGCTAATTGCGTAAGTAACAAAACTATAATACTGTTTTTATACAAAACTGCAATTAATCAAATAAAAAACCGCCTATTTGTTAGGCGATTTTACTTAAGTACTTATTTTCTTCTCTAATACTTTTTCGATACGAGCGATTGTTTCTTCGTCGAACTTATGCGCACCAGATATCCATTGCGCAACCTCACTCTCGGTAGAGTCTGTTTTCTTAGCAAGCTGTGCACTTGTTAAGTTTTGACTTAACATCCCTTGATAAATTGCATCAGCTATCGAAAAAGATTTCTGTATCTCATCTTTTACATGTTGAGGGACCCTGCTTTCTATTTCATCAAAAATAGATTTCTTTTTTCTTCTCATACTATTTTCTTTTTTACGTTTCGATTACTCTACCCTTCCATCTTGCCAAAGTCAAGACTATGTTGTATTGTGAAGAA
>Ga0247807_10000135_pt1 | contig 54784 bp, 89 predicted proteins | sample UWRJL074202C1_FD_179931 | JGI IMG/M metagenome (GOLD analysis project Ga0247807, IMG submission 179931) | Plant litter microbial communities from Arlington Agricultural Research Station in Wisconsin, United States - UWRJ-L074-202C-1 | ecosystem: Environmental > Terrestrial > Plant litter >...
ATAAAGATACCAGCTATCTGCAATCCGTTATTGCAGAACAGGGAATAACCACTATACATTTTGTGCCTTCTATGCTCGAAGTGTTTTTATTGAGCTGCGACCCACAATTGTGCAACGGGTTAAAGCGGGTACTATGCAGCGGGGAAGCCTTATTGTCTGACCAGGTGGCTTTATTTAAAAAAAGGCTTCCGGGTATTGAACTTCATAATTTATATGGCCCCACAGAAGCAGCAATTGATGTAACGTGCTGGACGGTACCTGATCAAACAGACCATATAAATAATGTACCTATTGGTAAACCCGTATATAATACACAACTATATATTCTGGACAAAGATGGCAATATCACTCCTGTTGGCGTAGCTGGCGAATTGCATATCGGCGGGGTGCAGGTTGCAAGAGGTTATCTTAACAGGGATGTGCTGAATGCTGAAAAATTCATACAGCAATCATTTGCAGATACGGGATACAGCAGGATGTATAAAACAGGAGATCTGTGCAGGTGGCTGCCTGATGGCAATATAGAATATGCAGGAAGACTGGACGACCAGGTAAAGATAAGAGGTTACCGGATAGAACTGGATGAAATCAGGAACGTGATACAACAGCACGGGCAGGTTAAGCAATGTGCAGTAATCGCAAGGAAACGTAGCGGCAACGAAAAAGAAATTCTCGCATATTATGTATCCAGACCTGGAAAATCATATCAGCAAAAAATTATATCCAGACATAAAGAAATTGGGACACCACAGGAAAGTACACTTGTAGAGCTGCCAAATGGCCTGGTCATGTATACTTATAATAAATCAGAGCTGCTGTTTTTGTATGATGAGATCTTTAAAGCAAATACTTATCTTAAAAACGGGATAACAATTGCAGATGGAGATTGTGTATTTGATGTCGGGGCAAATTTGGGAATGTTCTCTGTTTTTTCTTCAATGGCAGCTAAAAATACCAGGATATATGCTTTTGAGCCATTGCCTCCAACATTCAATTTACTTCAGTTAAATACAGAGCTGTATGAAGGAACATTTACGGTGTTGCCTTTTGGTATTTCGAACAAAGAGGAAACTGTTTCTTTCAGGCATTATCAGAACGCAACAATACTTTCAAGCCGGTATATGGATGAGGTGGATGTTGCCAATACGGTAAAGGAATTTATATATAATACTGAAGATATTGAAGAGGGAGATCTAAGTAAAGAAGGTATTGATCAACTGCTCGAAGAAAGACTGGTTGCCGAAAAATATGATTGTACCTTAAAAACTCTTTCTCAGGTTATTGCCGAACATAATATTCAGCAGATTGATTTGCTAAAGATTGATGTAGAAAAAGCAGAACTGGATGTACTGGGAGGTATTGAAGAAAGTGACTGGGCTAAAATAAAACAGCTGGTGCTGGAAGTGCATGACGATTCAGACGGTAGGCTTGATTATATCAGAAATTTATTATACAGCCACCATTATGATGTAGTAATTGAACAAAGTGCCAATATGGGCAGTGCACATATTTATGATGTATTTGCCATTTCAAAAAGCCGGGTAGCTCACTCTTCGGTAAACGCTGATTCGTTTACTATTGAACTGCCTGAATTTACGGTAAGAGGAAACCTGACTGAAAGTATCCGGCAGTATCTCGAAACACAATTGCCAGAGTATATGATCCCTGCATTTTTAATAGAATTGGAGGAACTTCCTTTAACTTCTAATGGGAAATTAAACAGGAAAGTGCTTCCCGAGCCGGAACTATTTGTACTGGAAGATTATGTAGCTGCTTCAAATCCAACAGAAATAAAACTTTTGGAGATTTGGGCTTCCATTCTAAAAATTGATCCTAAGCAGATAAGTATACATGCCGATTTCATGATGCTGGGTGGACATTCTCTCAGTGCTACAAGGGTCGTTACTGCTATGCGGGAACAAATGCAATTGACATTGAATGTAAAGGACTTCTTTTTACATCCTACGATTGCTTCTATGGCGGTATATCTGAAAAAATTTGATACCGGACCTGTATTACCGCCTGTTACCGCTCATCAGATGAGCAGAAATATTCCATTGTCCTTTGCACAGGAACGGTTATGGTTTATCGACAGGTTGCAGGGAAGTGTGGCTTATCATATGCCTTTTGTGTTCAGGCTTAAAGGCGATGTTAATGTAGCTGTGCTGGAGGCTGGTTTTAAAGCTATTGTTGAGCGCCATCAGGTATTGCGAACCGTACTTCAGGAAATTGAAGGAGAAATATACCAGGAGATAAAATCATCAGCTAACTGGAAAATGATTTACAGTGATGGTTTGCAGCAGGATGATAAGCAAGTTAAAAGCTATGTGCATGAGATAATCAATAAACCTTTTGATTTATCCGCTGATTATTTACTGCGGGCAAACATGGTTTCATTTCCTGGACAGGATTATCTTGTGATTATAGTCATGCATCATATTGTGTCAGATGGGTGGTCAATGTCTGTAATGGTCAAAGAGATGCTGGAACTTTATCATGGATTTATAAATCAAAAAACATCCGTATTACCACCGCTGCCAATTCAATATTCAGATTATGCAATCTGGCAGCACATGCATCTTAAGGGAGACGCGATCAACGGGCAACTTGAGTATTGGAAAAATCAACTCAGGGATGTAATACCACTATATCTGCCGTCGGATTTTTCAAGGCCTTCAGTTCAAAGCACCAAAGGTGCTACAATTTATTTCAATCTGTCACAATCGATTACAGAAAAGTTAAACGCTTTATCACTTAAAGAAGGGGTGACCATGTTTATGACCACGCTTTCAGCATTTAAAGTACTTCTATATAAATATACTTATCAGGAAGATCTGTGTGTGGGAGTGGCACTGGCCAATCGTACACAAAGTGAAACAGAATCACTCATTGGTTTTTTTGTAAATGCCCTGGTCATAAGGAGTAAAATGAGCAAAAAAATGCCATTTAATGAGTTATTGCAACAGGTAAAAGCAGTTACATTGGAGGGATATGCGAATCAGGATATTCCTTTTGAAAAAGTGATTGAAGCAGTAGCTGGTAAAAGAGAGGTGGCAGGCAATCCATTAATACAAGTCATGTTTGTTTTACAAAACACACCTGAAATACCGGAGATTGAATTGGGGAATGTAAAGTTCACACCTGAAACCGTCGAAAATGTAACTTCTAAATTTGATCTGACCTGGGACATCGAGGAAACAAAAGATGGTATGCGTATCCGTGTAGAGTATTGTACTGATCTTTTCAGACAAGAAACAATACAGCGCATGATTTCTCACTATGAAAATATTCTTGCATCCATTGTGGAAGATCCATCGGCGCCCATCAGGCTATTAAATATGATGAGCACTGAAGAAGAACAACAATTGATTTATGGCTTTAATGATACAGTAAAATAAAATCGGTCTATGTCAGATAAAAACATGTCTATACCAGTAATTGATGATAATCAAATCTTCATTCAGTTGTTTGAGAAACAGGTGGCTCTTACACCGGGGAATATTGCCCTTGTGTCAGGAGGCGAATGTATTACATACCTTGAGTTAAATAATGCAGCTAATCGTCTTGGCCATTTTTTAAAGGCCAGAGCGGTTCAGGAAGAAAGCCTCGTACCTGTGTGCCTGCAGCGCTCTCCCCGGCTGCTGATCACTATACTGGCCATTTTAAAAACAGGTGCAGCTTATGTACCCGTTGATCCGGAATATCCGGCAGATTACATCCGTTTTTTACTGGAAGATACCGGTTCGGAATTATTAATAACTGACCATTCGTATAGAGAACAGTTACAGCCATTTGTTAAAACATGCATTGACTTAGATACATGTAGTGAAGCAATTGCTGCGGAGTCTGGTGAAAATGTAATGAATATGCTTACATCCGGCAATCTGGCCTATGTTATTTATACTTCGGGTTCTACAGGTAAACCAAAAGGGGTAATGATAGAACATGGGAACCTGATGAATTACCTGGCTAACTGTATAAAGTATTATGTAGATAAAGATGCAGCAGGCCCTGGAAGTTATTTAAACCTGCCGGGTACGTTTGATGCATCCGTCACTTCTATGTTTGTGCCTTTGTTAACGGGTACTTCAGTAGTACTGGCTCCGGCAGAAATTGCAGAAATGTTCAGAAACGGTTCATTCAGTCAGGATAAGGCATACCAGTTTTTAAAAATGACCCCCTCACATCTTCAATTGTTAAATGAAGCAACCGGCAGCAGCAGACAGGGCTTGACTAAAAGACTTATACTTGGTGGGGAAGCCCTTCAGTATAGCCAGCTTAAATTTTTAGGTAACTATATACGAGTTGGTACAAATATAATATGAAAACCGGGTTAGATGCCCGGTTTTCAATGTTTAAAATACTTATATTTATGACATTTACATTATTAGGGTATAGGATTACTTTCAGAAAAGAGGATAAGAACTTAAGAAAAAGGCAATTAATGCTAAACGAAACATCCAGGATGATTTCGGAGTCGTTCAGAAAATTCAGAGAAGGTAAAAATAGTCTATCTCTATAATATTATGACATTTAGAATATTCAACATATTAATCATCATTAGAAGATACCCTAGCAGTAAGCAACTAGCGGAGAACCAAAAAAGGCTTTTTGAATTAAAAAAAATGATATTCAGTCAGGGCTCGTCTCAGACATGATTTTTCAAAAAAGCCGACACTTGGCCGGCTGTTATTGTTGTCTAAAATCTATAACCCAAGCCAAATGTGGCTTTATTATAGTTGTCGTATCCTATGTTAATGCCTACGTGTTTTGTCGCACGCACGTCAATAAAACATCCGCCAAATAATTTCTCTGACTCATGATGGGATGTACTATACAATCCCATTATATTGTTGTATGCGTTTTTGTAATTTATCTTGGTGCTAGAGCCAAGTCTACCTCCAATAGCCACACGTCCAAGCCTGTACCCTAAAGAGGCGTAAACGCCACCATTATTAGACACGCCTGTTTCATACACATCCTCAGGGAATGGATCATAAATAGTTCCGTTATAACTTTCTCCATAAGCTCCTTTGTTTTTTAACGGCAACATTAATCCTATCCCAAAAAGAAAACCATTGTTGAAGTTCTTGTCGCTGTTATTCAGCACCTCCAAGCCTATTTCCCCACCGAAATTAGACGCGGTTCCGTAAATGCCTGTTAATGAGAATTTAAATTGTTTTCTAGATTGAGCTTGCAATTGAGTAACTGAGAAAATAGTGGTTGCTAGAAATAATATGTAGAATTTTCTGTTCATTGTTTTTGTCGTATTTAGGGTATATATAATTATTGTCAAATCATCTAAAATGATTCTTGTTTGTATTTCATTGATTTTTTAAGCGAAGATATCATTAACTCACTCTGCTCTTTTATAGAGGCCAATATAACCCTGCTTATTCTCTTTGTATACATCTTCCTGTTTCCTGTTTTTTCTCCTAGGATATTACAAATTAATTCAGATGGCATAAAGTCGCCAATTACGTCCGAATTAAGAGCCATATCGTATATTTTATACCTATATCTATTGTCTTTACATTCTATTTGAATAGTAATCATGTCACGACATGTATTTGTTCCGGTCATACTGTTATAGTAAACAGGTATAGATCCTTTGCCTATTATCTTTCCTTCCTCTTTATCTTCGTTCTGGATTACGTTTTTAGAGTTTTTAAACGAATCAATAAACCACTGTTTGCCGTTTTTATAAAGATCATCTTTACTCATTTCTGGCACATGAACCACTCCCTCATAAACTATATCGTTATCTTTGAATGGTAAGTTTATCCCAGACGTATCTTTTTGGGCATAAGAATTTGCAGCCATAAATATGCTGCATGTAATAACTAGAATTTTCATTTTTTTGTCGTATTTGGGTTTTAAATTAAATGGCGTGGACTGATATATCTATATGCCACCCAGGGTTACGACGCCCCACCAAGACACAAAGAAACAGCCACGCCATGACAGCGTACTATTATGCTTTGTATTGTCTTGGTGCCTTTCTGTCGTAATTTGGGCAGCAATACTAAACGTAGTACTATATCTTAACCTACTTATTAGGTTTTTCTTCTTTCACAGATGCTTTAATCACCTCGTTAAAAGATCCTTTTATTTTTAGCTTGTAATCATTCTTTTTTGGTTTTGGTTTATCTTTTTTCATTCCTTAATTTTTCAAAGTTATTAAATATTCAGTATATTTATCATTATGAAAAAATTAAAGATATTTATTTACCGCTTAAAAGGTCTCCTAGGTCTAAATCCTTTAGTGATACGTATAGATCAGATAAAATTACCGATCGTGCTTTATCGGAAATCTCAGAAAACATCTTAGTGTTTTCTTCATAGCTTTGACCATTGTTGATGTTCTCAATAAGGAACGTATTTTGAGCTGTAATCGCTATGTGCGTTTGTACAGTTAGGATAAGGATAGCTTTGATCGTATCCCTAAGTCCATTGATTTCTAGTTCTTCCATAATATTTTAGTTTTTGTTTAACTAAACTTATGAAATTAATTGCTTATACGTAAGTCTACTGTTCGAATTTGATAACGCATCACAAAATCTTTCTGAATCAGACAAACCACGTGTATTGTAACGATAGGTGAACTCATGGCAATACCTGCTGAGGTGTTTTGAACTAGTAAAATGATATACGCCAATAATACCACGTTTCAGTAGACTCCAGAACCCCTCTATTGTGTTGGTATTGTCCTCTCCGACTGTTATGTAGTTTCCATTGGTGTGCTTGATGGATGTGTGGGTGAATTTTTTTGATAATCCCCTATATGAAGGGTAAGCATCGGTTACTATTTTTGTTTTAGACTGGACAGAAGAGTTTATTATAGATTCAATTGTGTATGATGATGTATCTTTTGCAACAGAACAATATACCTTGCCGTGTTTAATTACGACTTTTTCTTTGACTTTACGGCCTTTTATTACTTTGTGATCTCTTTCTATGTATTCAATCACCTGCTTTTGAGCTACGCCTACAACAGGGGTTTTGTCTGATGGGCTTCTACCCTGAGAGCCTTCTATTTTCTTATTATCATGCCTGTTTTTATTCTTTCCACCAATATAGGTTTCATCTACTTCAACTACACTATCCAGCATCTCAGGAGCATTGTTAACTAACATGTGTCTTATTCTGTGCAAGAGAAACCAGGCTGTTTTCTGGGTTATATTTAGGTCACGACTCAACTGTAAACTTGATATACCCTTTTTATGAGAGGTAGCTAAATAAATAGCAGCAAACCAATACCTTAGAGGTATTTTTGTATTTTCAAATACAGTGCCAGTAGTCACCGTGAATTTTTTACGGCATCCTTTATCCTTGCATTTAAAACCCCTATTGGTTACGTAAGAGCCCACAGTACCACAATGAGGGCAGCAAGGAGAGGAACCCCATCTTTGGTACGCCAGGTAATCCACACATGTTGGCTTTTCTTTGAAGTGGTCAAGTAAATGTATTAGGCTTTTAAAATTCGTTGTCATATTACCTCTGTCTTGATGCTTGTAATTCTATATTTTTACTTATCTTCTCTATGTGATCAGACAATATAACATCTGTACCATTGGTGTGGTTGTCTAAATGCTTCATTAGTATAATCAACCCGGTTAGTAGTCTGTACAGCTCTTTGTCGCTAAGTTTTATTACTTTCATATCCAAATGTATTCATCATATTAATACTAAAAGTACGGTAAACCGTAAACACAAGTCCCATCACATATATAAATACCTAAAATTAAAAAATATACCTTTTGCACTTCGTAACATTATAGTTACCTTTAACATATGGAAGTGAAATATTTAAGACCACACAATGGAAATAATATAGGGGACACTGAAAATGTACCTGATGATATTGGTAAATATTTAATTGTTCCTGGAGTAGCTAAGGAAATTATCGACAAGAAACCAAAAGGGGGCCATAAAAAATAATGGATGCTTTATCTGTCATATCTCTGGCTGATGCTAAAGAGTATTTAGTAGTTGATTTCCCTGATAAAGACAAGGAGATAACCAGGCACATAAAGTCTGCTGTAGCCATTGTTGAGAAATATACTGATTACAGACTTTATCAAAGAGAGATATCTTATTCCATTGGTAGATGTGGATATGATGAAATATATGACTACCCGATTTTATTCCCAAGTGATACGATTACCGAACAAAGAATTTTAAGTTCCATAGTCAGAGGTGTACCGGGATCAATAGTCACCGCAACAGTAGGATACTCGGATACAACGTTAATACCAGAAAACCTAATAGATGCCTGTTATAAAATAATAACATATCTATTTGAGAATAAAGACGTATATGAGGCTGATTTACCATCTGATGTGCAATTGTTAATAAACCAATTTAGAAGAAACGCAACTATATAGCAATGGCAAAACCTACAAAATCATTTGATAATAAATATCATTACGATAGTGGAAGGCTGAGGCATAAAGTACAGTGTTTAATTGACGTGGTGACTGATGATGGGTATGGTGGATCTTTTGTTTCCAGCAGCCTAGTTATTCAAACTTGGGCAGGCAAAGAGGAGGTTAGTCAGTATACGCAATCAGGATTGAATGCAGGGCAAACACAATATAATTACTATCAGTATTTCATCATCAGAAAGCGTAACGGGTTCACGCCAAGGAAGGATATTAATTTGGTTTTTGAAGGTAAATTGTACATTATACAGAGCGTAAAAGAGATGGACGATCCATGTAACTTCTTAAGGTTACTTTGTGTCGCCCAAGAGGATCAAATAATACTGAGTGGCATTATTTATGCTGGCGGGTCAACTTTTGTACCAATAGATGAGGCTGGAGTTAAGTCCCTGTCTTATAATTTCACCAATCAAAGTACTGATTTTACATTCAATACAGGTCTCAATAGAATATTTTCAATAGCGATGAAAAATGACAGGTCAATCATTAGTGTTTACGATCAAACATCTGACGAAGACGTCACCGGCCTTTACATCAAAGGCTCTCCAATTGTAATTGATGGGCTTGAATACGATATATATACAATGCAGAATGCAGTAGAATTTACAACGGCACATAACCACAGAGTAAAATTATCATAATGGCAAAAGAGGTATCAGAGCGCATAAAATTAAACAACCCCGGGAATATTGATTTCTGGTATGGGCCCTATGCAAGTTTGGCGACTGCAAACATAGTAGTACCTAAATCAGTAAGACAAGGTAAAACCGTATGTATTATGGCTACTGAGTACTGGTGGAGATACGGAGTAGAGGATTCTGATTTAACGCTAAAAAATTCAGGCGCAACAGATATATCAGCATTGGTGTTTAACGAAATTCCTTCTGGCTTAATTAACGCCACTAATACCGAGTATACGACTGCGTCTTCATTCATACCAGAAAGTGTAGTCGTAAAATCTAATGGGATGACATTAAAACCTATAGACGAATACGTTACAATAGGAGACAATAAAATACAATTAACATTTTCACCGCAAATAGGTGAATTAATATTAGTAGACTATATAAAGGTATAAAAAATGGCATCATCACAAATAAGGACGCGTCAAATTGCTGACGGAGCGATAACAAAAGAGAAAATACCAGCTGGAGCAGGAGTAGAGACATCTAAACTAGCTGACGGATCGTTATTTATTAAAAGTGATGGTTCTGTGTCTATGACAGGCACATTTAACGCCGGTAACTTTAACTTTAGCAATCTATTACAGGCTACACAAGCGGGTCAGGCAGTTGAGTATACACAATTACAAACCGCTTTATCGAATCTTAATAGCATGTTTTCGAGCAAGCAACCAGTCAGAGCTGCCTCTACTGCTAATGTGACTATAGCAACCCCGGGAACAACGATAGATGGGGTAACGCTGACGTCAGGTGACCGAATATTGCTTAAAGATCAAACGACACCATCTCAGAACGGTATTTATGTGTTTAACGGCTCTACTTCTGCGCTAACAAGATCGACAGATTTTGATCAATGGACAGAAATACCTGGAGCTACAATTCCTGTCACGGAGGGAACAGTCAATGCGGATATTATATACCTATCAACTGCAAATGGAGGTGGTACTATTGGGACTACAGCGATTACGTTTCAATCAGTAGGAGTCTCAGCTGGATTGCAAAATTCAAATTTTGTAGATAAAGAAATACCATCCGGTGCAATTAATGGTAGCAACACCACTTATACGTTAGCAAATACACCGGTATTGGGATCTGAGCACCTTTATTTGAATGGTGTTTTACAGGAAAGTGGATCAGGTAACGACTATACAATTTCAGGCGCAACAATCACGATGCTAACAGCAATGTTATCAGGTGAAAAAATTAGAGTTAGCTACAGAAAATAAGGCTATGGCAGCGACAAAAGTAGGCGACAGACAACTAACAGATTTCTATACAGCGCCTGGTGAATTTACAGGAGACGGGACGACCGTAAATACAGCTTTCTCTATTGGAATAGTACCAGTGTCAAAAGGGGGGACTGGTGCAACAGCCAATACGGGGACAGGGAGTAATGTGCTGTCGACAAGTCCAGCCCTGGTAACTCCAAATATCGGGGTTGCAACCGCATCCTCACTGAATATTACCGGACTTACAGCCTCTCAGGCTGTATTAACTGATGGGAGTAAAAATCTCGTATCGGTAGGGGCAACAGGAAGCGGTAATGTGGTCAGGGCAACGTCACCAACTTTAGTGACTCCTGCATTAGGAGCTGCAACAGCTACAACGCCTACAGCTAAAGACAGTTCCACTAAAGTAGCAACTACAGCTTTCGTAGGAAAGCAATTTACTATCACAGCAAATGGAACGGGGTCAGCTACCACTATTTCTATAGCCCATGGGGTAAGTGGCGTAACTACTGCTTCATCTGTCATTGCTATAGCGAATAACGCAGCATCAGCAGGAATAAGCTACGTTACAGTTGACGCTACAAATGTGAATATATTTTATGCTACTGCACCAGTCAGTGGCACAGCTAATCTTTTATACACTATATCTATTAAATAATGGGCACTAGCACAGCTTCGCAAACATTCGATACACTTTCAGATTTAAGGTCATCAACAGGAATCCCTAATGTCCAAGCCTTGCTTCTTGGCTTAAACGGTATAGCAGACGATAATGGCGGTATGTACAGATGGGACGCGCTAAACACATCAATAGACGACGGATTTAAAGTCGTTCAGGTGGCAGGGGTAGCAACAGGCAGATGGATGCGGGTTGGCAATAGCAATACTGTTAGGGGAACCGTCACATTTAGTGCTTTATCTTTGACTAGTTCTTATATGATAGCCCACGGGATTGGATTTATTCCGGCGCAAGTTTATATTCAGGCAAAATCTCCAAATGCAGCGGTTAATTCATGGGTTAACAATATTAACGCAACGACTTTTACAGTTAACTTTGCTAGTGTTCCGGTTTTAGGCACAAATAACATCACGATAGACTGGCAAGCATTCAAGGTATGAGAAAGCCAAGAAATATAGTTTATAGTTCTACACCTAAAACAGTCAGGGTTAACCTTGATAATACTAATCCGAATATAGCTACCTGGAACAACTGGAAGAGCGGGGATAGCACTAAGGTTTTATACGATACGACAGGAGCCGTAACTACGATTAAATTCGTAGAGGTTGATTCTATAGTAATTACTTTTGACACTGGATATATAACTCATGCTGTTAACGACCCTGATTTTCCAGACGGAGTTCTTAATACTACGGGATATACCGCCCTTTCTGATACTAAGGGTTTTGAGATAAGAGGATTAAACCCGTCTAAAACATACACTTTTTCTTTGGCAACATATCCAAATACATTTGATATAACTTATGGAAGGACAAACCACGTACTTAATGGCGTAACAAAAGTCGCTCTGAATACTACTGATGCAATATACAAGAATGTATTTAGTGGAGTAAATCCTTCTGCTGGGGGCGTTGTGACGCTTACTGTAGGCGGTATAGACTCTAGCAATTATGGTTTTTTATCTGCAATGATTATACAAGAAAATTAATATGCCTGTAAAAATAAAAGGACTTGGGAATTTAAGATCTCAGCTTAAAGGCTTAGAAAAAGAAGCTAAAGCAGCGGTGAATTCCGGCATACAAAAAACAGCTAGACTTATACTGGCAGACGCACTATCAAGGGTTCCTGTTGATAAAGGTAAATTAAGGGCTTCAATGGGAATAGAATCTATACCTGATGAAATGATTGCTAAGATATACGCAGCAGCACTATATTCCCCTTATCAGGAATTCGGAGCTGGGGCTTTTACAGAAGTGCCTAGCGGATACGAAGCATACGCAATGGAATTTTTTGTTGATGGTACAGGAACCACAAAACCACAGCCTTTTTTATTTCCTGCCCTATTCGCTAATCAAGAAAAATTACTACCTTTGATAGAAGCTGAATTAGTGAAATTATTAAAAAATGGTTAATCCGGACAAGCACATTAGACAGGCATATATTGATATATGCAATGATTTTATCCCAACATGGGAGGCTGGCGTACCTAAAGATATAATTTCACCTCCAATCACGTATGCGTTAATATCAAATCAAACCAGAAACCCAACAGAAAGAAGTAAGTGCGGGTACGAATGGTCATGTAGCATCACTGTAGACATTAACCACGTTAGAAGATTAGGATATTTCGGATCGGCAATAGTTGATGATATTGAGGAGAAAATAATTAATATTATAGAATCTGATCAGCTTGTGGTTCCCGGGTTTATAGTGAAAGAGTCAAGATTCATACAGTCGCAGCCATTAACAGCATCTGACTCAACCCAGACGATCACTAGAAAGGTTATAGTTTATGAACATTGGCTAAATAACATAGACTAATGAGGAACACTGTAAATATAGATATAATCAACATTTACTATAACGGTGTAACGTCTACTATTAAATCAGAATGCACTTTAGAGTACAAAAATAAAGCCATTAAAGGCTCGTGTATAATGTCAGGGGTTAATAAAGATTATATACCAGGTAATATAAAATGGGGTGTATATGTTAAGAATTGGTCGCCAAACACTGTAAACGATAAGTATATAATAGATTCTTATGAAAATGGTGAGACCATGCTAGTTGAGCTTAAATCTTATGTAGATAACAGTATGGAAGTTGTATTTTCTGGGTACGTTCTTAAGCATCCTACAGGTAAATCAAATAGTGGTATTTATCTTAACGGCATTGGGGTTTTAAACAACGGAATTTGTCATATTGAAAATGTAATTAACAGCATGATTATAGAATCTGGTATGCCTTTACTTAAAGTACAATGAACGGATCAGTATTCATAATAAACGAAAATGCGCTATATTGCAGTAATGACGCTGATATAACTACAGAAAGAGTATTGATTAAAAATGAGGAAGGTAAATCAATATCATCTAAGCATACTGAAATAATAAGAGTCAATAATTTTATGATTATTAAAGGTGAATTAAGCAGAACCCAAAGTGTTTATTGTCAATTCATGTCCGAGGAAACAGATGAAGTCAAAACCTTTTCTGCTGATGTTTCTGCTTACACCGAAGATATGATAATATTAAATTTAAAAGCGTTAAATTTACATAATAAAGAGATAGCAGAAACAATTAAAAAAAAAATAAAGGAGGAAATAAGTAATGGCAGAAATTAATTCGGTTCCGGGTAGCGTAATAGGTATACGTTTAAAGGGTGTGGATGCATTAACACCGTCGGTATGGCTAAATTGCCAGGTCGACGCAACATTGGAAATATCAGTAGACACAGACGAAGATGATCCATGTAAACCATCGCCAACAGACATAGGAACCTTAGGGGATATTCCGTGGGCTGAATTTACACCTAGCAAAAGAAACTGGAATATCAGTTTTTCTCAAAAATTAATGAGAAACAGCCTAGTTGCTTCAAATATTGATATATCTGATTTGATAATCACGGGCAAAGTATATGTTGAAGTAGAGTTTATGACCACGCCTGGACAAACAAAGAGCGATTACGATTTTGTGTATTCAGGAACAGGTATATTAACCGGATTCACGCTTAATGCACCAGGTTCAGGGGCTTCAACATCTGATTCAACAATCCAGGGGACAGGCCCAATAACAAAAACAGTAGTACCCGTAACTTCATAGTTATGATTGAAATAAAGTCAATAAATCCATTCTCAGGGGGTTATATAGTGAATTATACTGTATCAACCCCATGCGGGTGTTCTTTATCCCGGCATTCTTTGTATATGAAGCAGGCGAATGAACCAACAAAGGAAGATGCATTAAAGATAATACAGCATGAACTTAGAAATAAAAGGTAATAAATACCCTCTTGTATGGGGAATGGGTGCTATAGAAGAATATTGTGACATGTTAGATTGTGATATTACTGATATAGATGCGCATTTAACGTCTGATAAGGTAATAACCAAAATAAAGGCAATGAATAGTCTTACCTTTTGCGCTCTTAAAAACGGTTGTGAAAATAATTACCCTAAGATTGATTTTGATATAACTATGCATGACTTACGGGTATGGCTGGATGTACAACCTCAGGAGATAGCTAACAGCATAATTGAGGACTGGAAAAAGTCTTACTATTTCGGTAAAACTATAGCGGAATACTTCTTCGGAGAAATACCAGAAGATAAAGACAAAAGGGTTTCTAAAAAAAAACCTCTCTTGGAAAAGTAATATCGCTGTGTTATGAAATGGGATTGAAACCATCAGAAGTAAACATGCTTACCATGAAGGAATTCAATCTGATGTTCACTGGATATCTAGCAAGGCAAGACAGGGAATGGAACCGAACTAGGCACTTAATGAGTTATATCGCTAGTTTCGGTGGTATGGGTGCTAAAGATTTTGTAGACCCCAGAAGTATATGGGAATTACCTATAGATAGGGAGTATGAAAAGAAATATATAAAGACATTAAAACAATGTTTGGAATTAATTAACGAATTTGAAAAATCTATAAATGGCAAGATTAGAAATTGAGCTGGCAGCGGTTGGTTTTGACAAGGTAGGCGGGCAAATTAACAATATATCAAGAGGTCTTGACCCGTTAAATTCGTCTATAAAATCAGTTTCTCTGTCACTTGAAAAAGCGAACGCCAACTCCCTAGAATTAGAGAAAGAACTAAAAAATCTAGCCATTCAGTTTTCATCGGGGGCCATAACGGCAGAAAAGTACGCTAATGAGCAAAAAGACATAAGCCTGGCTTTGTCTAGCACGAGGTCAGCAGCTCAGGGCTATCAGGCACAGTTAACCAGTCTTAATTCAACTCTTTCAAGAGGTGTGACTCAGACTGACATAGCTGGAAATTCTGTAAAAAAATTAGCTGGTTATCATTCTGATTTTTCAAAAGGCATACGTAGTTCTAATGGGGTTGCGATAGAGTTTAATAGGATAATACAAGATGCTCCGTTTGGAATTCAAGGTATAGGGAATAATATTCAGCAACTAACTGCTAACTATCAGCAATACGCCACTCAATTAAAGGCAATAGCAGCCGAACAAGGACAAACCGTTTCTACCACGCAAATATTAAAAGGGGCTTTTGGATCTATACTCAGCCCTCTGAACCTTTTAACTTTAGGGGTTTCAGCTGTAACCGCTGGTTGGACAGCATATACTATGTGGTCTCAAAAAAGTACTAAAGCTACAAAAGATTCAGAATCTGCTACTTTATCATATATAGACACACTTAAAGGTGCTGCCAGAGCTCAACTAGAAGGGACTCAAAACGCACAAAAAGACCTAACAACATTAAATTTATTATACAGCGCATACCAAAATATAAACATTCCGTTAAAAGAAAGGCGTTCTGCATATCGACAATTGCAACAAGAATACCCTGATTATTTCAAAAACATAGATTTTGAAAGAACTGCCAGCGAAAAAACTAAAAAAGCCTACGACGATTTAACGGGTAGCATATTAGCTACTGCAAGGGCGAGGGCAGCAGCGAACTTAATTACTAAAAACTCAGAAAGGCAGTTAGAGAATGAAAACAAGAATATAGCAATACAAAAAAAGCTAGATGAAGCGAGTTTAAAGCTAAAGAAGACACTAGGTAACGTAGGTGAACTTTCCGCATTCGGCAATGCAGGTGTAGGAGCTGCCCAAGGACAGGGTGTCGCAGCCCTTAAAGCAAGGAGCGAACTGGTTACCGCGCCACTGTTAAAGAAGCAGAATGATTTAAGGACAGACAGTAATCTATTAACTCAGCAAAATTTACAGTTACAAAAATCAGTTAACTCAGAGATATCTAAAGGCGCTACTTTAATAGACTTAAGTAATTCGAAGTCAGAAAAAACAAAAAAACAACCAGTAAACAGGGTAGAGTCTATTGTATCTAAATCAGATAGAAGCGCTGCATTAGCCGGCTTAACTGATGCGGATAAAGAAACAGAAACTATCCGTCAAAAGTATATATCCCTATACAATGATCTTTCTGTAAATGCAAAAAAATCAGCATCTGCAAGAGCTACTTATGAGTCTGATTTAGCCAATATACAGAAAAATGAGGCTATAGAGATTTCGGCTGTAATTTCAGCAGAAAATAAAAGAGTGGCTAATGAACTAGTTAGAATACAAAATGAATCAGGCGTTGTTATCTCTCAAAATAGAGAAAAAGAACTGGCTCAGGTTCAGAAGAATTATGACGAAGAAATATTAAAAGCCAGAGATTCATCTGACATAATAGCCAAAATAAATGAAGTAAGATTTGCTAAGATAAACGAGATAAATGATAAATATGATTCCATAAGAGTAGAGAACGAATCAAAGCTTTATAGCAAAATACAAGATATATCAGATAAGAATTTTACAGTAAACTTAAATTCATCCAAAAGAATAAGCGACAAAAACAAGGAGATTTTAAACGAAAGACTTAAGGATGTATCTGAATATTTTGACAAGCTAAGGAAGCTTAATACAAATGGGGATCTTGGACAAATAGTCTTAGGTGTGGCTGAGAGCGGAATAAAAGACAACATAAAAAGCAAAGAAAAGGCTTCTAATAATCCAGATAAAGAAGCCTCTATAAAGGTGATATCTGATCTAGCTAGTGGCTTTGGAACTAGGTTTTTCCAAACTTTGTCTTCTATAAACCAGCAAGCTGATGCGTCGTTCAGCAGTATAATCACAGAGCTAGGGTCATCTTTAGGCGGTATGCTGAATGACGTGTTTTCGACCCAACTAAGCACTATACTTAAAAAACTCGTTGAAGGAACAGGAGTCAGCGCAACCCAGGCCGTAGCAGCACTTGCAGGAGTTGCAGGCGGGCTGGTATCAGGAATAACACCTAAAACAAGTTATGCTGGTCAAGCAGCTGGCGGGGCTTTGACTGGAGCGGGAAGCGGTGCATTAATAGGTACCGGTTTCGGCCCTGCTGGCACAGTCATCGGTGCTATAGCCGGTGGCCTGATTGGAGCTATAGGAGGTATATTTGGAGCAAGCAAAGCAAGAAAACAAGAGGAGCTCCAAAGGAAGCAATTAGAGGAACAGCAAAAGCAAACTAAATTATTAGAAAGGCAAAATGCTTTGGCTTACACATCATCTATCATTGGTAGAATGACTACTGCTGGGGTGGTAACCGGTGTTGAGATTAATGAATTTGGGGCTGTAAGCACTAAAATAGCAGGCAACGACCTTGTTATACTGTTCGATAGAGTTGACACCGCCAGGAAAAGAGGAAGATAGAAATACATCAATTTTTAAAACCTTGTTTAAGCTCACAAATAAACAGGGTTTTTATTTATATTTGCTTTTAACATGGGTGTAAAATACAGGGTTGCTTATAGGGATTACTTTAATCAGGAGTGTAGGGTAGATATATATCCTAAGATTGAGTACACTGGAGACGTAATAATGTTAAGGGGCATAGAAGGACAAGCGTGTACGCTTGAAAGGGACTGTTCTGATGATCCAAATGAACCAATTATAAACACTAAAGCACTAATAAACGTATATCAAACAGAAGGGCTTCCTATTGACATACAGGAGTTGCAACAGGCACAGGACAGAGATTTCATAGTTGAATCCTACATCAATAATAGCCTTGAATTTAAAGGCTTCCTGATACCAGATGGTATAAGAAGAATTTTTCAGGCTGCACCATTTGAACTAAACATGGTTGCTACTGATGGATTGATGTTATTAGATAACCTCAGGTACACCCATAACAATCTAACAGGCGGAAGATGTATTTTAAATTACTTTAGACAGATACTTTTTTCTGACAACAACCTAGGGTTGCCATTGCCTATCCAGTGGGTTAATGCGCTTAAAAATGCTAACTTCCCTTTAGAGGACGATGTGTTTACCGGATCTTTAAGGTGGGCATCAAGAGGGGAGGGTTTTACAGATTATAACGGTAATGTTAAAACATGTCTTTACATTCTTGAAAACATGCTTAGATCTATGCAATGCAGAATTGTACAGGACAAAGGGTTATGGAAAATAAAAAGAATAAACGACATAGTAACCGGTAGCTATGTTTACAGAGAAACTCCAGGCGTGCTAACTGGATTAGATGTGACGACTAGCGGGGTAGTAAGCGCGATTAAAACGATAGCAGGGAAGAATTACCCATCTGATTACAGCTTCATTAATGAAGATGCCGAAATAACAGTAGCACCTCCACTAAACAGGGTAACCACTACATACGATCAGGATCAAAGAGATAACATACTACCTAACGGTAATATGGATATTGTTTCATTTAGTCAACCTATATACTGGAATCTAACTGGCGGAACGAGTGGCTCTGTGGCAAGTTTTCAGTCCGTAGGTAGTTTAAGCAAGGCAGCGGGTCAGGCGGTTGAGGTAACGAATCCTGTGGGCGGTGGAGCGTGCAGATTTGAATTGGCAGATTTGTTTTTGCCTATTGACTCAGATGTGCTATACACCTATATAAATGTAGGATTTAAATTTTCTATAATAAATGGAGCCACAATAGATCCGGATGGGTATATAGTTTGGGACTCTACGCCTTTTACATTTAAATTAGTGTATTTTGCAGGAACTACAGCGTATTATCTCAATGAAAATGGATTCTGGGTCACTACTGAAACAAACATACAAATAACAGTGCCGAAATTAAAGTTAAATGATGTGGCTCAAATAGATTTTAATGGTAAACAAGATATAATATTACCATTACCACAAATAATACCAATAGAGAAGGGAACAAACCCATGTCTGTATCTTTCATTTAATATACCGGAGGGCCGTAAAGTCGTATTTGATGACATATATATAAATACAGATAACAATTCTGATGTATATGAAGCTTCATATGGAGGTGCAACGACGAATACAGCTAAAGAGGATTACTCGCTAAGAATCAGCTCGTCTCATAATGGTTTTTATGTATCCAATTTTATGACTAACTTTAGTCAGTCTGGGCAAGAGAAGTTTTTTATAGACGGTGATTTCACGGATACACTCACGGCTATAAATAGTCATTCTGTGATTAGAAATAGATATAAGTCATCTTTTATATTCAATGGATCTATTTATGGTCAATCGTATGAGTACGGTGAAATATATAATATACAAACGTTGGATAATAAAAATTTCTTACCCTTAAGAACGTCATGGAACACAGAAACAAATACTATAAACATGAGGTGCATTGAAGTGAGAAATGACAGTGTCAATATATATATGAAGCATTACGGTAAAAACGATCAGACAGTTTTAAGTAACTAACAACTATGGCAAAAAACATATTACCTGGAAATTTACTTGGGCTGGAGATAGACGGTAAGTTTATAGGTTGCGAGCTGTCTTGTGATTTTAATTTTGAGACAGATCTTAGGCCGGCCTCCCCTGTCACTTCTGGTAGGTGGAAAGAAAGCATACCGGGAGTGAGATCTTGGTCTATATCTTTGAACGCTAAAATGCTTATAAGACAATTAGATGGGATTAGTATAAACGCTGTTCTTAATGCATTCTTAACGGGTTCATTAATGAATGTAAGATATATGGTTACTGATCCGTCTTACCCCAATTTTGTCATATCAGGTAAAGCCTACGTGTTGAACGGGTCAATATCTGGATCAGCAGGCACTAAAGCAACATGGAGCACTACCCTTACAGGAAACGGGCCTTTCACAGTAGATGTAAATACAAATATAATTTATCTCTTAGCTACTGATGATGCTGGTCATACAATTATACAAGATGGAAATAATAAATTAATACAAGATAAACATGGCAATTGATCCAACAATTACAGAAACCGTAATAATTCCAGAATTAGATACGGCAGCACTCGTACTAACTAATTACTTTGCTCATTCAACTACAAGTGGTAGCTTAAAAAAGGCAACCATAAACAGTTTGGCTATATTTTTAGCTCCATACGTATCTTCAATAGGTGCGAGTGGATTTATACCGGTAACCAGCAGTACGCTACCAAACCCAACAACGGTAACTTCGGCTTATAGTATAGTTGGGGCTGGTACTTATACACAAACAACCGGTGATAGCTTAATTTTATCATCCCCGTTAAATGTAATATCCTGGAATGGGTCTACATGGAGTCTTGCAGAACAGATAACTATAGATTTAAATTTATATGCTAAAAAAAGCGATGTATTTAATGTTGTTCGATCAGCATCAGTCAATTTATTTAATAAAAATGCTGCAAAAAAAGGTTTTTATGTAGATCCTGACACGGGAGGGTTAATTCCTAATGCTGCATACTACTATTCAGAATACATACCTGTCACTGGTGGGCAGTCGTATGTAAAATTAGAGTTTCACGCCTGGTATGATGCCAATAATGTGTTTATATCCGGTGGGGTTACTCCTGGAGGAGCTTCTTTCGTTGCTCCTAGTAACGCGTCATATTTAAGGATGTCTGTGCATGAATCGTTAATAGACGGATGGCAGGTAGAAGCTGGAACGGCTAATACGCCTTACCAGGATTTCATATTGATAAACGGTTCTCAAATCAAAAAGAACACCCTTGCTTATGAAAAATTAATATTCCAGCAATCAAAGAATTTATTTGACAAAGATACTGCCCTATTGGGGTATGTGATGAATCAATTTGGAACTCTTGGCGTTCCATCTCCTGATCCTTTATATTCTGTGTCTGACTTCATATTGGTAGATCAGCAAAAAACATATGTAATAAATCACCCGTCTTTTGTCACATTTTACTCTGACAGGAGTACGCCTTTAATGGCAATAACAGTTAACGGGACAGCTCCATTGACGTTCTCTACTCCGCCTTTATGTAATTACGTTAGACTCAGTCCGCTTCCATATGATTCAGCAGATCAGGGCCCGTTCTCATTGTATGCATTCCAAATGGAATTAGGGTCTACCTCTACATCATATGAACCTTACTATAAATTTTCAGCCTCACAAGGTAAGGGTGCGGTCTTGTTGTCGTCGTATGGATTTGTTAAATCTACTAACCTGTTCAATAAAAAAACAGCTGTATCGGGTTACTACATATCGCCAACCACAGGCGGTCTTGTGGCTAATTCTGATTATTTTTTTAGCGACTACATACCTGTTAAGCCAAGCACTTCATATTCAAGTGTTAGTCTTCATGCTTTTTATGATGCAAACATGTTGTTTATATCTGGAGGTGCCCCGCCTACACCATCAACCGTGACTTCCCCATCCAATGCTGCCTATATAAGAATGAGCCCATATAAGACTCAGCTGGACAAATGGCAGTTCCAAGAAGGGGCGACTAATACTGGATACGAACCGTTTGGGCTACTTATTGAAGCTGACAGGGTAAAATACGACGCAAATACAGGTACTTTAACTACCCAATTGGTTGTGAAATCCGGGGGCACTGTAGGTGTAGATTGTGACTTTACAGACATAAAAACTGCACTTGACTCTATAGTAAATAACTCAAAAAACAACCCTTACAGGATTTCAGTTAGAAACGGGGTCTATGATTTTAGTGGTCAGAGCTATAAGTATCTTGGTATTAAAAATTATGTTGAAATAGTTGGTCAAACCAGAAGCGGAGTAAAAGTTATAAACAGAAAATCTTCTTATGACTTTTTTAATGCCGTTTTTGATGCAGAAGGGTATTCTAATAAAATAGAGTATGCGCTAATACAAAATATGACGCTCATATCTTATAATGGCAAAGGAGCGGTGCATATAGATACCGACTACAATCATCTTATAGACGGAGGCAGCATACATGTTGTTGATTGTGATCTAATTAACGAGAATACTTCTGGCATGGAAAATTATCAGGTTGCACTAGCTTGCGGTTTAGACTCAGGGCAGAGGGTTGTATGTAAAAATTTAAACTCAAATGGAATTTTATGGGCGCACAACAAAAACCATAGAGACGACAAAAGAGGTTTTGTATTTGAGCTATACAATTGCAGGATGCCATGGAATCAGATGTATGATGAATATAACTATAGCTATGATAAATTCATTATGCAAGGTTGTAGCCTAGAATACATCGATTTTGGACTAGATAACAGTCTTTCAACAAAAAGGTCATACACTGAATTTGCTATATCTGCCTTAATGACAGCTAATAATATAGGATACATTAAAGGCACAGATACAGCGTTGCCTGGGAATAGGTATGCGTTTTGGGATTCTGCTTTCGGAGGTAAATTCGGAATCAATGAAAGCAGTATACATATGTATTGTAAAAATACCTACGGGTCAACCATCAACAGAGATACTTTAGTTACAGGTGTTATAAATCAGACCAACGTTCAGCCGTGGTCTGATGGAGATTTCTTGTTCGGTCAAGCCCTCGACAATATTCCTTCTGGGGAATGGGGTACAGTTCAGTATTCAGGAATTATTTTCGTTAACTCGAGCGGAGTTATATCTTTTAATGATAAGGTTACACTAAATTCATCAGGAAGAGCTGTAGTTGCAACTGGGACAGACTTTATAGGGTATTCCATGAGCAGTGTCGTGTCAGATTCTACAATAAAAGTTAAGATTAAATAGAGTAATACCCCCGCATTCAATATAATATTTTGCGGGGGTATTTTACTTAGGACTATATCTATAACTAGCCCCTGACATTTTGTTCCGAGTTTCTGTGCGACTTTCATCCCATTCTTGAGCTATTGTAATAGCCCTGTCAAATGCATATGCCAACATAATGAATAAAAACCATATTATCAAAAGTCTTCTATTTTTCATTTTTTAATTGGATTATATTGTAAATTATACATATGGGGTACGGCTGGCAATGGACTCCAAAAAACACAACTAGATTTTCACCAAAATATTCACAAGAATCAGCTGTTACACTAACCCTTTTATTTGTATTTTTATGAATCATTACGAACTCTATAATTACCATGAGCCTAATTTATACAAATTATGGTGGTAACATGTTATTGTAACTAAAACATTACAATTAATTTAATTACATTTGCTATACACCAATTTAATTAAAAATTTATGCCAGATCCAGTTGTAACACCTCCTACTAAACCACCAGGTTCAGGAGTAAAATAAAAAAAAACATGAAGATAGCCGTTTTATTCACTTATGTTATGCTCTTCCTTGTACATCAAATGTTTGGTGATAACGGATATTTGTGGTCTGGATTCTATACAGTATTACACTTATTGATGATATCAGCATTATGCAGGTTTGAGGCAGATAGCGTAAATAATGGGGAAGAAAAACGGCTATTTTTTAATTACATATCATACTTGTCATTAGGGAACGCTGTATATGCATCTATTTGTTCTGTAAAAAATCATTTAGACGGTAAAGCTGGGGCTCAATGGGTCATATTCCATACTGATCTATCAGCTTGGGTTATAGGGTTAGGTTTTGGTATGTTTTTAGTGCATTTAGCTTTAAAAACGAAATGAGCTTAACTATGAAGATGCTTCTGGCTTATATAGACTTTTTCCTTGTGTATATCCTTATTACACCTTTAAATATGGGGTGGACTGCTTGGCTGTGGTACTCTCTTTGTGTCATACTTGCGTTTTCCTTGAGACTAGGGATAGAGTTTAATAAAAATAGATTGACATGGAAAAATGGCCTCGTTCAATCTATATATACAATAACCTGGTGTTTTTTTTCGGTACTGGTGTGGTATACATTTTTACTTTATAAGAGTGGGTTTGAAATATATTTATTTGTAAATTCTTTATTTGCAGTATTTATTGTTGGTGAAGCCGAAAAGGTTTTTGAGAAAGGATTTAAAAGGTGGTTGTCAGAGAAAGTGGGCACGGTGCTTGCGACTCATAAACAGGAGGATAAACCATGAACATACCACAAATAGCAGGATTTATATTGATATGCCTAATGATAGGTATTGTTTTCTTAGGTACAAAGTTCGTATCTAAGGCTAGATATAAAGGTCACGGGATATATTACCTAACAATAAATGCATTTTTTAGAGGGCAAGACGACTACAAAGGATGGTTAAGAGAAAACAGGGTGTATCATTGGGTAATCATTCTTATCGTATCTCTTATACCCACAATATTATTGTTAATAGAGCCGTTCAGGCAAAATAAAATGCTAATAAGACCAGAAGCATCTGTTTTTATAAATGTTTTGCTATGGGTATCAGTATTTAAAACTTATAGATGGTTGTTTGATAAAATAAATAAAACACATGACTAGTATACCAGAAAAATATAAATGGCTTTTAAAAGAAGGTTCTCCGGCTCACATGGTAGAGGCTTTAAAGCACTACGGGACATTAGAGATTGCCGGCAAAGGGAGCAACCCAAATATTATGAAGTGGGCTAAGGAGGTAGGTGTATTTGGATGGTACAATGATGATGATGTACCGTGGTGTGGGTTGTTTGTGGGGGTTTGTATGAAAAGAGCAACATGGCCGATAAAAACAGACCTGTTATCGGCTTTAAGTTGGGCAAACTTTGGAGATAAAGTTTCGAATGGGCAAGAAAGTTATTCAGATATACTAGTATTTGTAAGGCCGGGGGGAGGGCATGTTGGGTTTTACGTAGGAGAGAATGACCATGCTTTTCTTGTTTTAGGTGGAAATCAGTCTAATGCTGTATGCCTTGCATGGATTTCAAAGGACAGACTATTTGCTTGCAGAAGACCACACTGGAGATCTAGCCAACCGAATAATGTCAGAAAGATATATTTATCGGAATCAGGAGAATTATCTAAAAACGAATCATAAACACTTAAATTAAAACATATGTCAACAGAAAAAACAGGAATCGGGAAACTATTATCAAAAATAGGATCTTTTTTTACAGGACTATTTGATGCAGCAGCAAGCACGTTTAACGACCTTGCGCCTGAAATTAAAGAATCCTTTGTTAAAGGCTCTAGCATCTTGAACCTTATCAATAAGTATGTGAACGAAACTCCAGATTTCATCATACAGGTTATACAAGATAAGTTTCCGGATGTTACACGCGAAAAGCTGTCAGCAGGACTGTACGAAGTCGCCACGGGGCTTAATATAGCTCAGGATTTAACTAAGGAAGATTTAGAGTCAACACTTAAAGCGATACAGCAACATTTATCCAAATTAAAGGGGTCTTTCTGGGCTGGAGCCAGTGAGTTTGGAGCTAAGTTGTTAGCGTTTGCATTTGCTCCAGAAGGAACCAAGTGGGCAACATTAAGCTCGCTAATGGAGTATGTATACCAGAAATATATTAAATAGATTTACAGTACACCCGACAAACATATGCTGTCGGGTGTTGTTTAGGTTAACTTTCATCTCTGAGGTTCTACAGATAGTTAGCTGCCTTTCTCACAGCGGGGCCGATTAAGTAAGCCAAGCAGAAGCACAGAGTACCTACAGCGATGAATATTAAAGTATCTTGTGTTATGTGGTTTCATGGTTGCTTAGTTGAGGTGGTTGATTTGAAATGAGAATTATAAATTGAATAAACAGGCACGGTTTCAGTTTTCCCTTCTTTTGATAGATTAACTTTTAAATGATCTATATTCTTTCCATACGTAGGTTTAATTATTCGACCGCTCATCTCCATATCAAACCCATTACCTCTTTTTGAATAGACAGTTCTATCTACTGATCTGACTCTGAAATATGAACTTATTTGATAAACACCTTTATACCCTTTAATATCTTTCCAAATTTCAACATTGATATTTTCAGCAGGAGCAACCGGGATAAATTGGTTGGCGTACATTTCAGCGGCTTTGTTTATATAAGCGTCAAGAACTGCTGGAGAAATTTCAAAATCCCTTAATAATTCAATCCATGAAACATACTTAGTGCCTATTAAGGTCTTATCCTTACACTCCTGCAAAGTCAGTTTACCTTTCTTCCCCTGCTCGATTAACCACTCGGTGTGTTTTGAAAACAACTCCAAAATGCTTTGAAATACAGGCTCTCCATGATCATTCTTAAACAGCCCAATGGCTGAAATATTAACTCCTACGGCTTTACAAAAAGCCTTCTCTTGTTCGTGTTGTTCCATGATTAAAATTGAGCGTCTCCCAGCGCGTTAAATTCAGACTCAGTCATGTAAACGGGGGTAATGGTAAAAAACACATCCTCCACTTTATCAGGTTCCCAATCGCCTAAATAGCCATCCATAATGTTTCATGCCTCTGTTAAGGTTTCGCAAACACAACTCATATCTCCGTTGTCCTCTAATTTGTAGTATAATTCTTTTTCTTCTTCCATATCGTATTCGGCTATAGCTTGCCGTTAAGCTTTGTTAAGGGGTTAACAATGATTTAGCAAACTCTTCTATTTGAGGAGCTAAATGAGGTAAAGCTAACAGGACTATCATTTTTTCTTTGCCATACTCTTCGACCATGATTACACTTAATGGCTGATCATTTTTTAGTATTTCAACTAATTCATCAGTATTTACATTCATCTTTCTTCTATCCCGGCTATCCCTGCCGGTGAGGGGTTAGTTCTTCTTTAGTTTATAAATAATTCCTTTATGACTGTAGTACACATCGTACATCCTGCCTTTAATGCTAGTTGTAGCAATGTATTTTGGCTTAGGGTAGATCAGCATGAAGACTATTAATAGTTTGATCATGGCGTTGTTAATAAATTGGTAGTAAATCTTTAACAATTGGCTTCCAATGGGAAGGACACATTGCATACCAATCACTTACGAATTTATCCCCATCAAACCGAAGACAATCATCTATTTCAAGTGATGAAAAATATACTTTAACAAATCCTGATTCTTTCGGCAAGTCGTCTTCACTTTCAATCTTAGTCCAACCGTTGTTTGTTTCAATGCCAGTAAGTGAAAGGGGTCTCCATCTTTCCCAATCTATACGGGACGGATGTTTTTCACATAGATCAGGTAAAACATTTAGATTCAACGGTTCTACATATCTTATGTAACCATCTTCATCTATCTGATCTATTCTTATGCTATACCCAATGCTTCCAATTAACTTAATCCACTCCTCTTTTATTTTATCTTGCTTTGTCATGGCGTTGTTATTTTTGTGCTTGGGATATTAAACAGCCTCATTAAATCAGATATGTCATCCATTGATTTGCATTTTTCAACCGATATACTGTCGTTTAAACATCTTACCTCTGTATTTTCGCTAAGAGTATTATATACAATATGATGGGTGCATGATCCAGTATTTGTTATCCCGTATAAGGCCCACCCATACCGTTTAAAGCCCATTGTTTTCAGATCTTCCCCAGTTATAGTAGTCATAATTATTTTGCGTTTAGTAGTGTTCTAATTTTACTTAACAATTCATTACTTGATCCAGTTGAAGCAAAAATCTTATGTAGGTATTCAATCTGTAGTTTAGCTTCTCCCAACGCCTCAATAAGCGGGGATGTGTGCTCGTTTTTATACTCTTCCATGGCTTGTTTAACATCTGATTCATGGACATATGAAGGATATCCTGGTCTCATTCTTGGAAGACTGTTAACTACTTCTTTTGCTGTCTTTTTCATTGTCTTGATTTTGAATCTCCTATGTCTTCTGTTATATGATCAATAATATTTAATGAATTCCATTCATCCGGAATATCCCTCGTTAAACTGTTACCTCCGCAAGCCCGCCAGTCTTCGCCTTGCCACCATAAGAATTTCCAGTGTGTTTTTTTTTCAAGCACATAGCACCACTTACAGAAAAACTCATTATACCATTTTACAATTCTATATTCTGTCTTTTTCATAACTTTTTTCTAACTTTTTTCCAATGATCTGACCCTTCAGGAGTACATTCCCATATAAACGCTATCGACAATGCTTCACGTTGATCTGACTTTATATGATTCTGAAACACGGTCTGCTTGTTTTAAGTCTTTCATAATTGATCAGAGATTACAAAACATTTTTCAGTAGCCCAGTGTTTGCGTGGAATATCCTCTGAACCAAACACCACATCATCAATAGAAGCAGTTTCAGCTAAATTATAAGCATAATCATCATTAACCTGGTTAATTATTACGTCCATATCTTCCGGAGCGTTTTCGAGTGCTTTTTTTAATTCTTTTACAGTCATATTATTTGTTTTTTAATCGTGAACTCCTTACGCTTAACTCCCATTCGAAACAATTTCTTTCAAACTTTATATAAAGCTCACATCCGTTGTTAATTTCCTGTTGTAATTGTTTTTTGGAATAAAAACATAACATTACTGTCGCCCCCGACATTCCTGTTTCATCTTTATATTTCAATAAAATATTCTGCCTAGCTGCTCCACCTTCATACTGATCATTTGTATATCTAGTGGCGTATATTTGGCTTACTTCAAGACCAGATTCTGTTCTATCTAAAATTTCGTTGATCTTTTCGGTCATATATTTTTCAGTTACCCTCGCCATCCTACTTGTTATTTATCCCTCTTAGGGGGTGGTTAATCTTCTAATATAAACTGCATGGTGTATTGCCTTCTACCTATCTTAGTTTGTCTGCAAGTTTTGATATAACCTTGTAGGCATGATTACAGGCCTTCAAGTATGCTGCCTCATCCTCAATAGACATTCCGGATTGCTCGTAATCTTCTTCAGTCCAGCCTGCTTCTGGATGGCTACGAATAAATTCAGCAGCATTTTCAAAAGCAAAAATTCTAAGTTCCCTAGTTTTGTCAGTCATGATCTTGTTTTTACCCCTTTGCAGGGAGTGAGTTAATCGTTATATGATTGATCTTCGTCTACAGCCTGCTTTGCCGTATAACCATCTTGATAATAGGATTCAATCCATTCATCCAACATTTCGTTAGATACTTCATGTTCTATTAATTTAGCGTAGGCTTGCACTTCACCCCACCATTTTGTTTCTTCTGAAATTTGCTCTATTGTCTTCATTCTATTTATTTTAATCCTGCATTGGCAGGGAGTTAGTTAAGGGATTAGTTCAATTTCAGTCAAATTCCAATACCTGTGAACTGATAGAGTATTATTGATAATTACCGCTGTTGATTCAAATTCTATTGCCTTAATTGAATCGTATACAGAATCTGTGTCGTCTCCGATTTCATCTTGGTGCATAGACGAGATATTATCGGCAAGCAGATCTTTAAGGTATTCTGAATCTACCAGTGTCGATTGTGATTCCTTATCTGCCAGTATTATCTTTTTGTCATTATTAAAATCATCAGGAGACAGGTCTTCAATATCCATAAGTGATTGCCATTCTCTTTCATCGTACCCGCATTTTATATATCCTTGTTCTAATGCTTCTTTAATTGTTAGTTTCATCTTCTTTTATTTTAGCCCTGTATGGGCGATTAGTTAATCACAGTATGATCTATGGCAATGAGGGCATCCAGTTATAAGTTGCTTGCCAGCTTTTTCAATTGTTATACCATATTCATGATCATCTTTAGTCTTTTTATCGTATATGTTCATTCTGCACGCCCAGCAATTACCATCATGTGGGGCGAAATGAGGATTTCCAGTTGTTTCCGAATATTCCTTTTGTGCTTTAATAGCTTTTTGTTTGTCGTACTGTTCCATTTCCTTATTTGTTATCAGCTATTCGGGGTTAGTTATCTTTCTTTGATTATTGAATAAACTGTGGGTATAGTTATTTTATAAGACTTAGCGATGTCAGCTACAATTGCCCACCTTTTGCCGTATAAAGCAACTTCTTCTTTATATCTTTCTTTAATTTTAGCGTTTCTGTCAAGTCTCCGCCTTTGTGATTCTGTTATTTTCTTTTCCATACGACAAATATAAAACAAATATCAATACGTTGTATATAAAATGTGATAAAAAAAAATATAAAATAAATTTGTATTATAAATATATTATGTACATCTTTGAAGTGTCGGAGCAAACAAGCCGATTTAAGATTATGAAAAATCAAAGAATCCACATAGTAATCAACATGAACGCATCACAGGCTAAATTGACTGGGTCTGTGTCAGCATCAGTAAGACGTTTAAATGCTTCAATTATTAAATCAGGTAAATAAGATGAAAACAAATGTAGGCAACAAAAAGAGTCATATTATGAATTCTTTAAGTGAAAAAGAAAAAACTGGTATTTCTGAAATCGTAAGGCTAGGGGTGTTGATTCCTGGAGCAAAAATAAGTTTGAATTTAGAAGTAAAAAATATAACTGTTTATGATCTTAAGGTAAAAAATGGAAAGTATAGCGATGATTACCTATTCCATTTTGACGCCTGGTTTAGCGGGAATACAGATAAACTTTACCAATGCATTGACTCACTTACAAAATATATTTCAGATAATGGGCTGCTTAAATAGATATAAATGGTTTCTTAGGATAACTATTTTTGCCGGGACAGTAGCGGTTATTTTAACAATTATATACTTTACAATAACAAAATGAAAAAACACAAATTACTCGAAAAAGCAATGCAGGACTATCCCGCTGGAACTAAGTTTAAGCACATTAATGGAGATGATGTAATCACGTCAAATGGTATATTCAAAATTTATCACGGACTCAAAGTTGCACTTTATAATGAATCCGGAGATTATGTTTTTAACAGCGAAAAATGGGCAACAATCATCCCTGAAAAACCAGAATCAATCCTTACCGGGAAATGCGCAATACAAATTAACAATGATCGTGAGTTTAAGTTACTGATGGAGCATTATGAGAGTAAGGGGTGGAAGTGTATTAATCGCCTTGAACATAACGAAGTTGACTATATGAAGGAATCATGGGCATATCACGACTTTTTTGGTCATGCGTCTGATGAGTGGAGATCGAGCAACGGGTACAAAATAATCCCCTTCTCCGATTTCGCATCTGAGGTGGGTATTAAAGTCCCTGTATTCATTATGACCTCTGAGGATGGAGTTGACCTATATGAGGGAGATAAATATTATGTAGCCTCTAAATATAAAAAATGTGGGCTAGTATTACCAGATACAATTGAAACCGATCACCCTGTTTTAATGTTCCCATCCACAAACAAGGCTTTCTCCACCAAAGAAGCAGCAGAAAATTGGATAGCTGAACATAATAAACCTAAGGAGATAACAGTTCAGTTGTTCAATAAATATCATTCGGCTAAAATAAGTAAAGGCTGGGTTTCTATTAGAGTTGGAAAGGGTTTGCACGTTACTACTACTGTATTTAAACCATCTGATATAGAAGAAATGTATACAGCCATTAAATCCCTACAGCCATGAGCATGCCGATTATATACTACTGGATAGGTTTTATGGTATTTTGGGTTATGATTGCCAGTTTACTAATGCTATTGGCCTCTTTGTCATGGTATACCTTGATTGGATTGATAGAAAAAGAATGGGTTTGCTTCTACATCAAAGGCGAGTCAAAAAGCACAATCATTCTCAGGCTGAGTTATAGGATGCTAATTGTGCCAATAGAACAAAAGCGTTGGATTTTAATGTATAGGCTAAGAAATATAAAATATGCAAACAGAAATAGAGGAAGACAAAGTTAAAATAAGGAATGTTTTTGATAGCCTTAAAGACATTTCAAATGTTGCATTCAAAACAGATAAAGGTAAAGAGATCCAGCAAGGACTATTGGATGCATGGATCATAATAAAACCTTATTTGATTACAATGGCTAAAGAATTGAAATAATGGCAAAAGAAACGAATATAGATTGTAGAAAATACAGGAAGTCTACTCACTTGGCAGCTGCCGATCTAGACGCTATGTATGTAGAGGGGAAGCCTTTAATTTTTACAATAAAAGAAGTATGGTATGACACTAAGGTAGATGTATCTGGAGAGAAAACAGACGGATATTTCTGCTCATTCAAGGAGCCAATAAAAGACATGGTTATCAATTCAACAAACAGAAAAGTAATAGCTGGTTTTGCAAGGAAAAAAGGGTTTAATGAAATTGACTGCTGGAATATAGGTAATTGGAATGGTATAAGAATAGAGTTTTTTGTTTTGAGGGACATTAAAGCTTTCGGAAAGGTGCAAGACGGAATAAGGATAAAGCCAATGCAGCCGGAAGAAAAAAAGAAGCCTATATTTTCAGAGGCTAACTTTGAAAAGGCAAATATAGCAAATGCGAATATTGAAACCATTGAAAAAGCATATCAACTAACAGAAGAAGTAAAACAACAATACTTAAAATATGTATCAGACAACAGCCTCACTTCATAGTAATCACCCGCAAAGATCACCAGAATGGCACACTGAAAGGATAGGCAAATTCACGAGCAGCAAAGCATCGGTACTTTTGGGAGAAAAGGGGCTTGGCGAAATGGGAAAAACATACGCGTTGCAATTAGCGGTAGATATTGTGGAAGGAATTGATTACGACGCAAGAGAATCTTCTATGACGTGGGACATGAAAAATGGTATTGAAACTGAACCTTTTGCGTTCGATAAGTTTAAACACCTTAAATCCTTGGATTTCATAGACGTGGTTAATTGCGGGTTTTTTACCCTTAATAAAGATGTAGGAGGTAGTCCTGATGGTCTGGTGGGCAATGATGCTGTACTGGAAATTAAATGCCCTAAATCAGACACATTCTTTAAATTGGTTAAAACACTAGAGATAGATAAGGCTCACTATAACCAGGTTCAACATCAAATGTGGGTTTCTGGCAAAGAGAGGGCTTATTATTTCAATTACGTCTTACACATAGGGGTGGAAAAGTGGCACGAAATAATTATACAAAGGGACGAAAAGGTGATCGATCTGTTAAAGAAAAGGACTATTGAAGCGATTGAAATAAGAAACGATTATATAGAAGTTTTAAAAAAGAATAGGCAGTATAAATAAAACCCCGTAATCCATACCGGAATAGAATAGTATGGAGTAAATTAATATAATTCTATTGACTTAATTAGCCCCTAAATATTGGGGCTTTTTTATTTATTTTAAAATAAATACGCGTATTATAAATAATAGTTGTATATTTGAATATCAAACTAAAACAAAGGATATGAACTTAGGATCACACGGTAACAAATCGCAATTCGGTAAGGCTACACCTTATCTCATAACAGCTTTTATAGCTCTTATAGTTATTATGTTTTATTGCTCAAAATTATAACATGGAAGGTACAAAAAAAAGAAACGACTGGAAAAAACAGATGACAGATCTTGAATTAGGATCTGACTTCACTGATAGCTCTGAACACTACGGATCACTTAGGGCAATGCGCTCTAAACTTAAATCAGATGGATACATGTTCACATTTAAAATAGGTAAAGGGTTGATTACAGTTAAACGTGTAAAGTAATGAGCGAAAAAATAGCCGAATGGAAAAATACATTTATTATTGAAAATGTACACTCAATGACAGACAAATCCATATCAAGAGCCATAGCGGTTAGTCAGGGGTATGTTCAACGAGTCAGGTTGTCTGCTGGAATAAAAAGGAATATTAATATTAATGATCCAGATAGAAAGGAGACTATTGTAAAAATGCTTGAAGATTACTGGTGTAATTATACATCATTTGAAATATTATCAATGAGATATAGCATGAACACCGGAACCATATCTAAGTATATACAACTACTTTTTAAGCTTCCTGTGAATAAAGAAACTAAAACAATCACTTTAAAATCAAAAATATGGGAAAACAGTTAATGGCAGAAAAGATGCTGGAATTAACCGCATCAGCGGGATACAGAAAGGCAATCAAAGAGATGAATGCTCTGCAAAGGAATTTTAGCTCTCAACGCTTCATTTACCTACACGCCCCAAGTCAGCAAACTCAAGACTTATTGCGTGACCAGGGGTTTAAGGTAGAAAGGACGTCAGTAAAGGATTATATCCAGTTTAAAATAAGTTGGTAATGACTCGCAAAGTAAAACAAAAAGAATTCGACATACCAGAATCAGTATGCTTATTCAACAAAAACGAAATAGAATACATCAACCAGGCTAGTAAATCCATACCTTATAGGGTTGATGTTCAGAAAGCCGAAATACTGGTTCCGCCTGATCATATAGAACAGGCAGGGGACAACTTACACGTAAGACATCTGGTCACTAAATTTGCTTTTGCAGTACAGACAACAATAGGAGCTGAATACATGCCATATAAGGAGTTTAATCCTGTTATGAGTATAAAACCTCACAAGAAAGAAATTAATGCAACAGGAGTCTTAGAAATAGGTATAGGCTTTGAATTTAAAGACACCAGGGATTATAATAAAACAAAAAGGATATTTTCTGATAAAGGCAAAGATTGGGTGATACAGCACCTCAACGATATGAGGCCCAACTACCCTGTTAGCAAGATAAGCTTTGATATTATGATGAAAGATAAATTATACCTGCCATGCCAAGGGTAACATTGTCAGTTGAGGAGGCTCTACGAAGGGTGAAAGAAAGGTCAAAAAAGTCAAACGCAACATCGAAGGCTAAACGTGACGCTGAAAGAGCTTTAGGGATACCAGCAAAGAAACGGCCTTTATCGGATACTGAAAAAGAAAACAATCGGATAAGAGTTAGGCAGTGGCGTGAGAAACAGAAACTCCTTAAACCACCCAGAATAAAAATGACTCGCGAGGAATGGTTAATGGCTAAACGATTAGCTGCAAGGAGACAATACCAAAACAGGATACTTAAACAAGGCAAAACATATAAACCTAATAAAATGGAAAAAGTATTAAAGTCGCGTCCAGCAAACAGAATCAGCGAAAAAGTAATTAAACCGGTGAAAGACGACATGTTAAAACAACCTGTGTGTTTGATAAAAGCTGATGATTCAGGAAAAGTTAAAATTCAATTGGACGCCAAAACATGGGTTATGGCTTTGCCAGGTGCAGATGTAAACGCTTTAAGGAGGAAGTATTTAGGATTATGAAAGAAGCCGGAGTCACATTATTGATATATTTATTTGGGGTTACAATTATGGTAAATAGTTTTGGTATAATTCAACTTACTTTTGCCACCATATTATGGGCTTTTTTATCGCCTTTTATAGCTAAAAAACTTTTAAGATAAAAATATGAAACCACAAGAATTAAGAATTGGGAATTTAGTCTACTTAGTATTAGAAAATAGCCCGAATATAAAAGAACAGCATATCGTAGAGCCGACAACTTTAATGATGCTAACAGGGGAAGTCAACAGCAAAGGTACTTATTTAGATCCAATACCCTTAACAGAAGAATGGTTGTTAAAATTTGGGTTTGAATATAATATCAAACGATATTATCATCCAACAACAATGCTATTTGAACTATTTAATGTGTCTGCTTTGCATGGCGGGTTCAAGATCATAGCCGGGAGAAAAGAAAAGAATATTATACTTCAAATATCACACCCAATTAAACACGTCCACCAATTACAAAACATTTACTTTGCACTTACCGGAGAAGAATTAATAATTAAGGAATGATATTCAAAAAAGAAAATAGTCCTCATGTAACTATACTAGTGGATTTAGAGATCGGACAAAAATTTATGATTGACGAATGGGGGCCGGCACTGAATGGAAAAATATGTACTATAGAAGACATAAGGTTGTGCTCAGGGAGTTATTTTAAAAAAATATGAATAAATAATGGTATATTTATAAACCATCCGGTTTGCGCCATAGAGTTGGTAATAAAAAAGAAATTTAAATGCCTTGTTGGCTGAGTAGGAAAGCGCAAATTCTGAAAGGTCGACAAGGCATTGTTGTTTTAATTCGGTTTATATGGAATTATTGCTACCTCATCAGTGCCATGTCTGCGGAGTGGAAGATGAAGCAAAATTAGTGTACGCAGGGCCACACGTTAAACAAGTCTGCAATGCTTGCGATACCTATGTTAAGTTTATCAGCAAATCTTTTATACCAGATATCAGGGAGGTAAAGCTTCGAATATGGTCAATTACACAGGACACATCTTATATTGAGGCAGCTAAAGAATCATGTTCATTCGTTGAAAATCTAAACGGTTTAGATGGAAAAATGATGTACTGGAGATTATATATTAAAATAAGAGAAATGGAGGATAAGGATGATAAATCTTAGACCTTATCAATCAGAGTCTATACTTCAACTGAGGTCTGGTTTTGCCAGTGGACATAAAAGGCAAGTACTTTGTCTTCCAACCGGAGCAGGTAAAACGGTTGTATTTTCTGATATGGTTCGCATGGCATCAGAAAAAGGGACTGTGACTATAGTCCTGACAGATAGAACTGAACTATTTAAGCAGACTATAAAATCACTTGGAAAAGTAGGTGTATCTGTTGAAGAAATTAGCCCTGAAAAAAAGAATATATACGATGAGGCCACAATTTACCTTGCAATGGTGGAAACCCTTAAAAGAAGAAAAAACATAAAAATAAACCCAGGTCTTATTATTATAGACGAAGCGCATAAAGGCAACTTTACTTCCATTTTAGAAAAATATCCTGATGCAAGGGTAATTGGTGCTACAGCTACACCAGAAGGAAAGCATTTTTTTAGGTATTATAGTAGCATAGTACAGAATATAGATATCCCCGACTTGGTAGATCAAGGATTTTTATGTGATTGCAAGCCATTCCAGATGCAGGATGATTTTTCTGATTTAGAAATTAAAGCAGGAGAATACACTGATAATTCATTAATGGGACATTTTGACAAACCGCAGCTTTATGACGGAGTAATTTCTGAATGGTTAAGGTTGTCTCCGGGCACAAAAACAATATGTTTTAATGTAAACATAAAGCACACAATAAAAACACATGAAGCCTTTTTGCAAGCTGGAATAAGTAGTGAGTATGTCACAAGTAAAACCCCTAAAAATGACAGAAATAGGATTTTAAAAGCGTTCGCTGATGGTCATTTCAAAGTGTTGAACAATTGCGGGATACTCACTACTGGATATGATGAACCAAGTATTGAAACCGTGATAATGAACAGGGCTACTAAATCATTGCCTTTATTTCTACAGTGTGCAGGACGAGGGAGCAGGCTGTATGGAGGTAAAAAAACATTTACTTTACTTGATTTCGGAATGAACCATAACAGGCATGGTATGTGGAATGAACCCCGCGAATGGGAATTGAAGCCACCAAAAAAGAAGGTAGAAGGAGTCGCTCCTGTAAAGTCTTGCCCTAATAAAGATTGCGGATGCATGGTCGCAGCTTCTGCTGTAAAATGTAAGTTTTGCGGTTATATATTCCCTCTTAAAGAATATGAACTACAAAGTGGGGTAATGGTTGAGGTGACAAAGAAAATTCCTAATCATCTTAAAGGTAAGCGTATTTCAGAGTTGTCTATAAATGATCTTATCGAGCTAGAAAATAGCAAAATTTATAAGGCATCATTTATCTGGAGAGTTATAAGATCTTTTGGGGAAGATGCTGTATTAATTTACCAGGGCTTAAAAGGGCATTCTAAGGGGTGGGCTCACAGACAAATACAGGACTTGGAAAATTCTAATTACACCGATTACAGGATAAAATAACATGAACATATCTATATTCAATTCCCTTCCAAAAAAGGGAGAGCCACACGTATCGTCTGATAAGATTACTATAACAGAGTTTCTAAACTGCGTCAAATATGGTAAATGGAAAAACAAAGTAGAACAGATAAGGGTAGAGCAGGAAAAAACAAAAAGAGATCAATTAAAAAGGGGCCTGCCAAGCGTTACAATATCGGGGACTTTTATCGAAAGAGACCAGGATAAATTAATACAGCACAGCGGATTTATATGTATGGATATTGATTACTTCACGGATAAAAGTGAATTATTAAATGATCCTTATACGTATTCCATTTTTAAAAGCGCATCAGGGGCCGGGCTTGCTATTCTTGTTAAAGTCAACCCTGAAAAGCATTCAGAATCATTCAAATGGATGCAGAATTACTATTATCAATCTTTTGGTATTAAGGTGGACAGCGCGCCACAAAATATAGCTAGTTTACGTTTTGCTTCTTATGACCCTAATTTAGTTGTAAACGAAAAATCTAAAATAAGCAGGACTCTTGTTGATAAACCTAGAAAAATTCATTCTTTACCAATTGTTTTGCCCGGAGATATAGTAGGGGAAATGATCGTTGAATGTGTAAATCTGGGTCATAATATTGCTAGTGATTATGATAGTTACATGAAATTGGGATTTGCTATTGCTGATGGATTCGGAGAAAATGGACGTGACTGGTTTTTATCATTGTGTTCGGTTTCTGAAAAGTTTGACAGTAGGCACGCTAACAAGCAATACGATATTTCATTAAAGGGCAATAAAGCAGGTATAACCGTAGGCACTCTTTACTGGATGTTAAAGCAGGTTGGTATACACGCCCCTCAACAAAGTAACCAGGCTATCCATGTGGCTGCAATGGGTAAGAAATCAGGTAGAAGTCCTGAGGCTGTTAAAAGGCAACTTGTGGATATGCAGGGGATAGATGAAAAGAAGGCAGAGGAATTAGTGAATGAGGTTTTTAAAAGGAATGACATTTCTATAAAATCAGCAGCAAGCGACCCTGAACAACTCATACAGGCTCTCACTGAATGGATACAACAAAACCACCCTATGAGAGTCAATCAGATAACGAAGATGATTGAAGAAAATGGAAGCGATGTAAATAAAGCGAGGATAAACTCCATATACTTACGAGCTAGAATGTTTTTCAACACAAAGGATATTACAAAAGATCTTTGTGAGTCATATATTTTTTCTGATTTCATTACCAGCTTTAACCCAATAACTGAATATATAGAGAAAAATTTACACCGCAAAAGCAGTGGTAATATATCTATGCTATCTGAATCTATAAGATCAGAAACGCCAATGAAAGAAGTTTTCATTCGTAAGTGGGTGATTAGTCTGATTGCAGCTTATGATGGTCACCCAGTTAGATCTGTACTGGCATTGGTTGGGGGTCAAAATAGCGGTAAAACAGAATGGTTCAGGCGATTATTGCCGAATACTTTAAAAAAATATTACGCTGAATCTAAGCTAGATGCAGGAAAAGACGATGATATATTGATGTGTCAAAAGCTGATAGTTATGGATGATGAGATGGGAGGTAAAAGCAAGCAGGACGAAAAGAGATTTAAGGAATTAACATCTAAGGCTGTATTTTCTTTACGAGCTCCCTATGGAGCTTACAACGAGGACTTTAAACGACTTGCGGTATTATGTGGCACGTCTAACGATCCAGAGGTAATAAATGACCCTACAGGCAATACCAGGATATTACCTGTAGAGGTATTATCTATTAATCACGAGCTTTTTAATTCAATTGACAAAAATGAGTTATTTATGGAGGCTTACAGGGCATACGAATCAGGCGAAGAATGGAAACTTACCAATGAAGAGTTGCTAGACCTTGAATCCGTAGGTCACAATTTTGAAAGCACTTCATCAGAAAGAGAATTGATACTTAAATTTTTCAGTCCTGCTACGCCTGGCAAGTTTTCAGAATGGCTAACCACCACCGAAATTAAAGATGTTCTTGAAACAAATACTAAACAAAAAATCATGGGGACAAAAAAATTAGGAGCAGAGTTGAGGTCTATTTTTGGTAAAAGTGTAAGTAAAAAAATTGGAGGAATACCTCTTTATAGATATGAGGTAGTACGTTACAGGTCTTATGAAATTGACCCTAAAACCGCTAAAAACTCTGATAATGAGGATGTTAAGTTTTAGACACGAGGTAGTAAGTAGTGAGGTAGTATCGATTTTACTTGGCGATTCCTTCGTAAAGAATTAAGTTTAATAATTTTCATACAGTACTTACCTATATACTAAACTCTTAATACTTATTCTTACTACCTTACTACTTTTATTAAAAAACAATACTAGGACTACTATAAACAACGATTTATGGTAGTATAATTAACCTACTACCTACATACTACCCTTACTACTACTAAAAATGGAAAAAAGAGAAAAATCAGAAATTAAAGCTCAAAGTGATGCATTTGTAAACCTTTGGAATAACAGACCAGATTTGAGGGGAAGAATATTTGCAATAAACAACAACAGCGAAAATGCTATAAAGGGTGCTTTTAATAAAGCTATGGGTGTTTTGCCTGGAGTAAGTGATATGGCGTTTGTAAAAGCGTCAGGATTAATATTGTGGATTGAATGGAAGACGTCTACAGGCACACAAAGTGCACATCAAATAGAATGGCAGAAATTGGTGGAGTTACTAGGGCATGAATATGTAGTTGTAAGAAGTGAGGCAGAGTTTTTAACGCAAATTAAAAATAATGAATAACATCATAAAAAATAACGGTGAGTATATGGTGACACAATTCACAGGAGATAACGGAACATGGAATATGGTATGCAGCGAATGCATTAGGGACTCTGCGCTAGAATGTAAAGATACATTCAAAAACACTAAAACAGGAGAGAGAATTACAGCCACAAGATTAACAGTTTTAAAGCAAGCTGAATCTGGACAAATTTACTTTAGCGAATATATTTGAGTTATGAACCCAAGACACGAAAAACATAAACCTCATTTGGTTAAGCAGTATAAGGCACAAATAAACAGAATCGAAAAGTGTGTATATTGGGCTCTAATTTTATTTATAGGATGCACAAATGATCATATGAGCGTCTTAGGAACATTTTTTTCTAACAGATTCAAAAAATAGTTTGTATATTTGTGGTTGACAATAATTAACATGACTGAATTACAAAGAAGGTTTGCGGACAGGTATTTTGAGACACTAAATGGCTCACAATCAGCTATATATGCAGGGTACTCTGAGGCTACATCTAGGCAAAAAGCATGTGAATTATTAAACGATCCGGAAATAGAGGCATACATATCTGCTCTAAAGGCAGAATATGCTGAAAAATCAGGGATAAGTAAGATGCGTGTATTAGATGAGTACCGTAAAATTGCATTCTCTGATGTTAGGAATGTTTTAACCGTTGATGGTGGACTCAAAAGCATAGATGATATAGACGACGATACGTCCGGTGCAATTGCCTCTATAGAATCATTTGACGAAGTAGACAGATCAGGGGAGAGGTTGGGTACAAATAGAAAGATAAAATTGCATGATAAATTAAGAGCATTAGAAGCCCTGTCTAAGCACTTGGGATTATTTGAGAAGGATAACGATCAAAAGAAAAATCAAGCAACAGTAACAATATTTGAGCTGCCTGATAATGGCAGAAAGTAACTGACCGGATGAAGACCGGCAAGTGGGTAAGAGGCCACAAAAATTAGCTATCTTTGCGGATAGCTTTTTTTATGCAGGAACAAATAAAAAGGATTAGACCCCAAGACGGGTATCAATTAGAGTTTGCATCTTCTTCTGCTGATATATGTATTGGGGGTGGGGCAGCCGGAGTAGGGAAAACGTTTTCATTGCTATTGGAGCCTATAAGACATAAAGATGTCGACGGGTTTGGATCTGTGATATTCAGAAGAACAAACCCGCAAATAAGAAACGAGGGTGGTCTATGGGACACATCAATGGGACTTTATAATTTATTAGGCGCAACCCCAAGACAAAGCAATTTAGAGTGGATTTTTGAAAAATCAAAACTTAAATTCTCACACCTAGAGTACGAAAAAAATATATACGACTGGCAGGGGTCTCAGATACCATTCATAGGATTTGATGAGCTTACCCATTTCACAAAAAAAATGTTTTTTTATTTATTAACCCGTAACAGATCTGTATGCGGTGTAAATCCATACGTTAGAGCGACATGCAATCCTGATCCGGATAGTTGGGTAGCAGAGTTCATATCTTGGTGGATTGACCAGGAAACAGGGTATGCAATCCCAGAAAGAAGGGGTAAATTAAGGTATCTTATTGTTGATGGTGATAATTATTTATGGGGGGATAGCAAAGCAGAGGTTATAGAAAAAGGATGGCATATTATAGGGGAGGTCGTTGAAAGATCTGGGATCGACCCAAACGAATTTGTAAAATCTGTGACATTTATAGGTGGCAGTATTTACGACAATAAAGAGTTGTTAAAAGAAAATCCGGCGTATTTAGGGAACCTGCTAGCGCAAGACAAAGATGTTCAGGCAGCTCTATTACATTCTAATTGGAAAGTTGTGTTGTCTGATAATGATATATACGATTACCCTTCGTTTTTAGGCATGTTTAACAACTTATACGAAATAGAAAAAGAAGAACGATATATAACAGCGGATATAGCATTGGAGGGCTCTAATAAGTTTATAATAGGCGGATGGGAAGGAAAAGAGTTGATAGCAATAAAAGTAATAGATAAATCCAACGGAAAGCAGGTTGTTGACGCAATAACCGGTATGGCAAAAGACATAAAATGTCAGAATAAAAATATATGTTATGACAATGACGGTGTGGGCGGGTTTGTCGAAGGATTCATACCTGGGGCTATACCTTTTCACAATGGAGGTTCCGCTATGCCAGATCCAGAATCTGTTAATGATAAAAAAACACCAGAAAGATATGAGCACATAAAGGCTCAATGCTATTATAGATCAGGGAAAGCAGTACAAAGAGGAGAATATAAAGTTTCAGAAACAGTATATAATTCAATGTATGATGATAAAATGACAATAAGGCAACGTTTCATGCATGAAAGAAAGGCTATAAAAAAAGACAAACTAGATCAGGACGGAAAATTATGCTTGATAAAAAAGGGGGCTATGAAAGCTAAGCTAAATGGGGACTCTCCTGATTTAATGGATATGTTTATGATGCGGGAAAGATTTGAATTAGAGAAAAAAGCTAAAGAACTATCATTCGGATGGGATTAATTGTCATAGTAAGGTAATATATAGCCGTATTATTTGCGCCCACAGTTATTATATGTATGTTTGAATGCCGAATCAAACAAGTCGGTGTAAGTTTATGGAACTAAATAAATTAGGGAAAAAGAGTAAAGGCGTAAAGTATTTTAGCCTGAACGCTCAAAACGAATTAGGGTATACCGTTAAATGTTCGAACGCCAGGGTGAGATACACCTTCAACAATATAAATGAAATAGAATGGACGCATCAAGGCGTAAAGGTATACATGAGCTCTAAGCATCATACAATGGAATTCGAGAGTTATGATTTGTCGATGTGGCACAACGTCACTATTGCACCAGCGGAAAAAGTGGCCGTGTATTTATTGGATACACATAGAAAGTAAAACTAAAACCCCGTAACGTTTGCTATGGTGTTTTGTCATAATAATGTCATATGGTTAAATATTATTTGTGGGTGCAATAAATATTATTACCTTTACATCATCGGCAACGAACAATTAAAAATAACGATTATGAAAACTCAAACAGGAATCATCACTTATAAAAACTACACTGAGAAAGTTACAATAGATAATAATTTTGATACTCAAGCATTGTACGATATAATGAAAAACGACCCTGATTTCGTAAGCTTTAAAATTGAGGAGGCATAGAGATGACACGTAAAGAAATTCAAAAACAAATCAATAAAGCTCAGGACATAAAAAAGTTTTCTGAAAGCCTTATCGAAGAAAAGGCTTTGCCACCGGAAGAAAGGCGCAAAATATCGGTATTGGACAAAGAGATAATGAAAGCATGTGAGCAGTATAATTCTATATATGATAAACTCACTAAAGATGCAGCGCGTAACGATTGGACTATATTCGATTTCGAAGTAAACGATTATTTCGATTTCGAAACATTTGATTCTGATGTCGCTTACTTAAAAGACTAAATTATGAAAAAGGTATTTAAAGATATACTTATATGCTTACACCCGTTATTATTAATAGCGTATATAATCATAGTCTTGCATGTATTAAAGCTATACAATTTTTAAATTACACAGCCCCATAATGGTTCGCCGAATAATCGCCTCGCATAGAAATATGCGAGGATTTGGCGGTGCAAACAAGCCCCTTCGGGGGCATTAAAATATAAGTTATGAAAAATCAAACATCAATAGTTCATTTTGAAAATAGTAGAAACGGATTAATTTCGGTAGGTTATGCTCTTGACGGTAACCAGTTTTCAGGGTATTACATTGCAAGATATTTAGGTGGTAAATTGATCGGTTTCCAGGGCACGACTTCATCTAAAGGCAAGAAACCATTTATGAGGATGCCTAAGCAATTTATAGTTAACAATTAATAATATCATTATGAAACTCAAAATTACATCACAACCAACCTACGATCTTTTAGTTTCGAGAGGACACGGAGTTCCCAGAACAGATAATAATGACATACAAGACGGTTGGATAGTTGGTAAAAGATATTTAGTTAAACCAACTAATGAGCGAGAGCCATTAAAAGTACGTTGTACGCAAGATTGCCCTTATCATCTACAGGTAGTACACGAAGATTAAAAATAACCTCTAACATGGTTCCGCTGAATACAACCGCCTCGCATATTACTATGCGGGGATTTGGCGGTAAAAAATCTATAGATCATGGAAAAATATCATTCAGAAATACAAAACACTTTAGACAACACGATCCTAAGCGTGACAATTACATTCTTAATAGCCGGTATATCCTTGGCAATTTCAATAGCGTTTATTTTATAACAATGGAAGAAAAGACTAAAAGACCAGTAGGCGCACCAAAAAAGGCCCCGACGTTTAAACCCTCATTACGTTGCCGTGTGGATACCTGGAGAACATTGCAGTCGAAATACCCGAAGCAACTTAATGCTATGTTTAATGCCTGGCTTGAAAGCTTAAAGTAACATATCTTTTACAATTAAAAATATTTTAAAATACCTCTTGATAATACGCGTATTATTATTACCTTTACACCATCAGACACAAACAAACTGATTATGTATTATGAAAACAAGACTTTTTAAAATCGCGCATTCAATTAAAGGCCATTATGCTACGTTCTCAGAAGCTTTAACCGCAGCATGGAAAGTAATTAAGCTTATGTTGAAATTAAAGTCTGGAACAGCCTCATTCGCCTTTAAAAAGGTAGATGGATCAATTAGAAAAGCAATAGGTACGCTGAAAGACGTTCCGGCTTCAAAAGGAGTTAAAGCAACTAACTATGGGCAGTTTATATACTTCGATATAGAGGCTAATGATTTCAGATCTGCTAAAGTTGAAAATTTAATATTTTAACACTAAATTGTGGTATTTGAAACCAACGGTGAATCTGTTTTGTTGCGTGTATCATAACAGAACGGGCATATGATTGGGTTCGAATCCCTAAACGTTGGCAAAAGCCCTTGTGAAGTACTGGTGTCGTTAATGCTTTCAAAGGGCAATTATAAACGAGTCGGCATACGGAGAAGTAAGGTGCCCTGTATTAACAGGGCAGTATTATAGTAAAACATGAGAGCGTTTAATTGAGATAGGTGTTGCTGGATGGCGCACCTATTTTTTGTTTTGTCTTTGTGTAACAAATCAGTTACATTTGTTTATGAACTTAATAGAATCAATATTCTCATCAGCAATTAGCAAGCGGGTTAATGAAGTAATTGCAGAAAAACAATCTACCACATTTGCCAATGCTATGACTTCTATTAATATTGGTCTCAATGAATCTTTACCTACTATAAATCCTGACGCAGCGGACTACTATCAAACATTTAAGACTATTGGGGCTGTTTATGAAGTTACCGATGCGATAACAAAGAAGGTTATATCATGTCCAGTAGTAGCATACAAAGTAAAAAACAAAAAGAAGTTACAACAATCAAAAACACTCGAAAAGATAGACCCAGTCCAGTCTTATTTACTGAAATTACAAGCTGTTGAGGAAGTTGATGTGCCTGGATTGCAAGATATGCTTACTATGGGCAGAGCAAACCCATATCAGACTGGTTCTCAATTTATATGGACAACTGTACTGTCTCTATTGCTTGGAGGTAATACATACGTCCACCCGTTAAAGGCTGGCAAAAAAGTTAAAGAACTATACTGCTTCCCTAATATGTCTATCGATGCTGATCCTGATGATTTAATGGATCCAATTAGGGGGTACACGTTATTAACCTCTGATAGAACTAAGTTTGATAAAGACGAAATACAGCACTTTAAAACAGGAACTCCGGCCCCTGTTGATAGGAGGATGGAATATCTGTATGGAGTATCACCATTAAGGGCTTATTTAGAATCACTAAGATCTATTAAAGAAGGGAAAGAGCAATCCAGTAAACAAGCTAAGAACGGAGGAGTGTTTGGTGTACTATCTCCACGTGACAAGGAAGACAATCTATCTACTGACTCAAAAAAGCAGTTAAAAGAAAAAATGATTGAAGCCAGGAGAAGCAATGATGAATTAGCTAGGGTATTCCCGTCGTCTATATCGTTATCTTGGCAGAATATAGGACTTCCAGCATCAGATCTTCAATTGCTGGAGTTAGTAGGTGCAAGTGAAAAAGACGTATATAGAGCTTATCATTGGCCTTTAAATTTCCATGATCAGTCAGGTAACACCTTTAGCAATCAAGGTATGGCAACAAAACAAGCTATATATGATGCTGTGGCTCCTATATGTGACATGTTAGGCGAGTCATTCACCCATATATTAGGCGAAGGATACGGATTTGACTATATAGAATGGGACTACACTCAGTTACCAGAGATGGCTGTCGATATGAAGGCTGTAGCAGAATACCTTGGTGCACTACCTAAAGGTGTACTAACATACAACGAAATGAGGTCTGCAATAAGGTATGGAGAAAAAACAGAAGCCTACATGAATGAGCATTATGTAGACTCCGGTTTAATAACTCTGAAAAGTGCTTATGAAGGATTGACTAGTTAATCGGCTACGTCCTGAATTCTATAAACTCCTTACTATTCGCCTGTGACATAAAATAATCATATCCAGACTTTAGATTCTCTTGCATTTCTTCTTCTGTAAAACTTCGTTGTATTGCATTGTGTTCATCCATTGAGTATATTAATTTATCAGAATCAACAACATCTATAAATGGATGTGGAATAAGTCCTGCATTATATATCCTTTGGCTCATTGATGTGTGTTCATATTTGTTATGAAATTTAACATCGAAACCGCCTATCGTATCTATGCAATGTCTTGTGTACATCATTGCAAATCCGTTACTAATTCTATGATACGATATATTATTTTCAATTCTTATAGACGGATAGAAAGTTCTACATAGGTGCTGTTGTTTAGATTCCAAGTAAGGCAAGTGCCAATTTTCGCATAAAGGAAATGAATCATCATCAAAAAGCCAAAATATATCACAACCAGATTCGTGCATCAATTTTAAACATGAGTTTTTTGATGAAGCAATACCTTTACTATACTCATTCCTTAAATCAGGGTCACAATATAGAATGTCACTTCCGTCGTCAACTACGAATATCTTGCTATTAATAGGCTGATGCATAAAATGATACTCAATACACTTATTAAATGCACTTTCTCTATTCTTAGTTGTTATGGCTATGCCTATATATGGATCCATGATTTCCCTTTCTTTATATAATATACGCTGGTTTTGGTGACAAAATATATAGAGGCTATATAAGATACAGAGTGACCTTCTGAAATCATTTTTCTAATATTAATCACATCAGAAGCACACAGCTTACTTCTTGGATTGTCGGATCCCTTATTTGATTTTATACCACTCCTGAAAGAGTGATTTACGTTTTCCTCTCTAGTACACCATGAGAGGTTATTTAATTTATTGTTATTTACATCACTATCTATATGGTTTACCTCTGGCTTACCTAGTTCATTTAATAAAAAAGACATAGCTACTAACCTATGTACTAAGAATTGTTTATTACTACCGTTGCTATATAATCTAACAGAATGGTAGCCTCTTGGCATTATCAAATGCTTTAATAACCTTGATCTGACTACGCCTAATCTGGGCAGGCTTTTTATGTTTCCGTAATCACTAACCTGATAAAGACCTTCATATCCAATTACATCTTTCCATATTTCGTTACTATCCATTTTTCACCTCCAGTTCTTGGCCTGTAAGACAGAAGTATAAGTTTTGCAATTGATGGACGTATTGAATATCTAAATTCAACTGGTGCTCACTATATTGATCGACAATATAAACCCATGGTTTAACACCTGTAACAACATGAAAATTTTCAGTAGGATGATCGAAATACCCTGTTTTTTCTCCAGAAGAATTTAAGAAAGCGAAAAAACCAAAATGCAACAACCATTCATCTGTTATAGGCACTGGGGAAAGTTCATCTAAAGTGAATTCGTCACTATGACTAACCATAGTGACATAACCATGAGCGCCGTCTATTAAATCAACAATACCAATTGAGTTAAACCACCAATTAAATTTTATTATATTCCCGATTCTTAATTCTTGTATATTCATATGTTGCCAATTATTTTATAGGGATATTTATCATATTTGACCCTGTATTTTAATGCCGTTTTTATGAGCTATAGAGAAGAGGCGATTCTGAATATCATGAATATCTCTTGCTGTCTCCTGTTCATCGGCTGGATGTTTGTCGGTTATAGAGACAATAGTGTTCCAAAGATCGACAGTCAAATCCATTGCCTTATTTAATTCTTGTTCATTTTTCATATTTCTAATATTAATTTATACAAATTTAGTTTATTGATTTTTTAATAAAAACTCAGCTATATGATGTGATATGTATCCTACGCACGTTCCAACTATGAACGCCATTAATAAGCTACCATTTTGCTTTATTGCCGGATGAATTAAAAACATTGTCACAAATAATATTGACAACGACAATGATAAGTGCTCTATTCTGTTTTTCATAATGTTAATATTTATTAATGTATTTTGCTATTCGAAATGACATATGAAACAATACCGCTCCAACTAAAAACTTAGTCAATAGTCCGCCTATATGGTTAACATCCATATAATATAAAATAATCATCAAAATGACATGGATAAGGATTACGTAAAAGATATGGTATTGTTTCATAATTCAAACTTAATCAATTAACATTTACTGTTTTGTAACATTGTCGTTGCCTGGTTCATAATATTCAATGTATGCTTCTACATTTCGATCCTTGACTTTTATTTTGACAGGGCCCATGTGGAGAATCACCTTTCCGTCAAGGGACAAATACCGAACTGCATTGTCGTTGTCTTGACTCATACTTACCCTGCTAAGTAAACCAAAATAATCATCTGATTTACAGTCGAAACCGTTCTTTAATAGACATGTTTCTATTACTTGTTGCATTCCGTCTTTGATGTTTACGTCTACATCTATTGTTAATTTTGCCATATTATATTTGTTTTAATCTCCATTGTTTAAAGGCTGGGTTGTCGTGAAACAAATTCCTTCCATATTTATTATTGAATCTGTCACAGTGCGCCCAAGTCAAATTATCTCTTTCTTCTTGGTTGGCTCTATTTAAAGTCTCAGACCCAAGATGTGTAACGAATGAATTGACAACAAGCATTGGATCAACACCTAGCTCAGAACACTTCTCAATAGTGCTGTTGTCGGCGAACCAGAACGGGAAACATTCATCAAATCCGCCTATTTCATCAAACAAGCATCGCTTTATCATAAAGGCCCACCCGCTGAAATTTCTTCCACATTTGACTCCTATTTCATTTTCAGTTATACATTTTTGCCTGTAATCATTGGGGCATTTAGGAGATACAAGTGGATATCCAGCAATAAGTAACTGATGAAGCCACCCGCTGTGAAACACTAAATCATTGTTACATATCATTATCCACTCAGCAGACCCTTTACGTGCTCCTATGTTTGAAAATTGGTTGTAGTTGAAGGGGCAATCTATGTAATGCGTTGTAGCGTTTCTATAATTTTCTATCTCTGTGTTCTGCTCGATAACGATAATATTTACCGGCAAAGAATTAGCTCCAGCCAAGCATGAGTTTATAGCATTCTGAGTCATCCTGTACATTCTTGCATCTTTTGCGAACGATAAAAACACAATATCTACTACAGGAGTCTGATTTCTTACTCTGATGTTCGGAGACAAATGAGCTTGTGTCTCTGTTGTATCCGAATTAAAGTCATAAAAATATAAAACCTTATCAATTACGAATTCAGTCTTTAGATTCGGTAAAAGCAGCTTACTATATGCAGAATCTTCACCATATGCTATACCGGGGAAACTTGACTTTAATGATACTTCTCTCTTAATGCAAGGTATGTGATTGGGTATTCTATAATAAGCTTCATCGGTATTGTAATCACGGTTAAACTCTTTACTGTAGTAGCAAGGCTTTGGATCTCCACCATTAAGCGATACCATGGCCGTGAAAGATACGCAGTCTGCATCCGAATGAGTGGCATCAAGTAGCGATTTAATATAATCATCACTTATCCTATCATCATCATCAACAAAGGCAATATATTTCCCCTGTGCAATGTCAACCATTTTATTTCTTTTTTCGCCCAGGGTAATTTTCTTGTTGTCTGTTAAGATAATAATCTCAACTTGATTCTGATCGAACTCTGACAGAGAATTGTATTGACTAAATATTTGTTCTTGTATTTTAGGCAAGAACGTGTTGTATCTGGTATGTGTTGAAGGTATTAATATAGATAGTTTTATCATTTCAATTAAGATGTCTTACTTGCGTGAATATCGTTGTGGTTTCCTCCTGTGTCAGTCGTGAAAATGTTAAATACACCTCTTAACACAACATCCTCCTCTGACTTTAAGCATAATCCTATAATTTTTCTACCTAGTAATTCCGCTAAAGGAGAACCAAAAACATATTTAGTATTATCCCTGTTATTTTCTTTTTCCTGTTCAACCAGCCCTATTAACCGGACAATTTCGTAGTGATGATAGTTTATGTGAGATAATATTTGGTTCCCAACAGCACGATGTAAAAGCTTCCTATGTTTTGATATTTCCTGATTTAGTTCTTGAATGGTTTTCATTTCTTCTTTTTTATGTTACTAACATCAACAACATGAGTACCTGGATGATGGTTATAGACTATTTTCTTGTTTTTATTATTAGGGTCTAACTTCTTGCCTTTAGATTCGTGCCCTATATGATTGCAGTTACAATCTGGACAATGATATGCAACAAGACGACGGCCTCCTAATTTGTTCATGCTTACTGCTGCCCTTCCTGCTTCCTCTTTGGTGTCGTATTTAGTTTTACCTGAACATTGGTTTTCGGATCTTATCATTTCGGTTTATATATTTTGAATATCCACGAGGATGAATCGTATTCGTAATTATTTTCTATGCAGAATAGTATAAGAGCGTCACGAATATCATCAGAAGATGCTATGGTTTTAAAAATATAATCATTAGAAATACTAAAGCATTCGCTAATTTTCAGGATATAGCCATCAGTCATAGTCCTTTTCAGCCGAATTTTTATTTTGTCTTCATCTTCTATTTTTAATTACATCTAGTAAAATAAATACTTTCTGGAATATTGATACCCAACGCACAATCATTCTTAACTCCAGTTTCATTTATTGAAGTCAATTTATCCACTTCGATCCAATTCCTGGCTGTTAAAGGTAAGTTTGACGCATACATATCATGGTATGAAGCCATGCAATTAGATATTACAGAACCAAATTCTCTATGCATCCTTTCTCTGAAATAATACACCTGTTTATTCCTTTCTTCTGCCATCATAATTTCATGTTTCTTTTTTGAAGTTACATCTTTCACATTACTTTTCTGTAATTTGTAAGACCCATAAACCACTACTAAGACTAAAAAAACTTGTATCATATAAATTAATTTAAATCTATTAAACCCAACATTGTAGCTTTACACTCATTCTTATTCGGCAGCCTACCATATCTTAAGTAGAATTTATTAAGACCGCTATAACTTATATTATTTGATGATACGAATAATGATATTGATTCCTCGCTCATTGAAGTTATTCTTTTTATTTCTGATATTAAATATTCGAATTCTATCATGTTATTGGATTTTTTTCCATATTTCCACTCTGTTTATTTCGTAGCCGAATTTTTTCATAAAACGTTCTATAGTCTGCCATTTAGCTGCTCCAGACTCAATGTTGCGTATCGTATGGGTATACGTGCTCTGTGGCATACCGGCCTCTATGTAAGGCTTAGTCCTACCTTTTATTTCGCTTAATGCCTCTTTTAAAACCATGAAACAAATGTGCATTTAAATATTTAAATATGCAAATAATTTATTTGTATCATTTTTGTTACGTTATGCGTACTTTTACCACAATGAAGCAATCAAAGGAAAAAACAGAGGCAGAAAAAACAATTGAAAAGTTGAAAGAAAAGTCTTTACCTAAAGAGGCTCAGGAGGCTATCCGTAAAAAACAAGTCTACATAAACAGAGAGGTAAACAAATGATATTCTGTAAAGAACTAGGTAAATCTTTCGACACCAAAGAATTGATGTTTAAGGAGATTAAAAAAAATCTACCTGAAATTATTCGTTTAAAAAAAGAACAGGTTTACGAATCCAGGAATAAAGGTGTTGGAGTCTCTTTACATATACTAGATAACTCTAAGTTAGCTACATCTACAGGAAAGGTAAGTTTTGAAACTGATGACGATCATTATTATATAGCAGTAAACACCTGTTTAGTTTTAGACTCTCATGGTGACCTGCATGACGAAAATTGCTGGAATGATAGCGTAGTAACTGAGCAAGGTAAAAATTACCTGGTTTTAGACCACGTTCTATCTGTATTAAATACAGTTGTTAAAAAGGCTTACATAGAGCAGTTTGTGGCGACTATACCCTTTGCCTCAGTTGGTAAAAATTACACAGGTGACACACAAGCGTTGATATATAAGTTCAGAAAGGACTCTGTTATAAATCAAATAGCTAAAGACTGGTTAGAATCAAATGACGACATAGAGGCTTCTGTTAGAATGATGTATGATGACATTGAATTTGCACTGGATAGTAACGATCCAGATTATAGGGACTTAAAAACCTTGTATGATTCGTATTTCCCAAAGATAGCTAACAGCTCTGATTTTGAGTATATACCATACTTTTTCATTGTAAAAAAAGCAACAAACGTTCGTGAAAGCTCACTGGTTCTTGCAGGCAGTAACCCGGCAACAGGGCCGATAATCATAACTATACCGGAAGAACAGAAAAATATTGACCCGCTACAGAGCAGTCAAAAACAAAAATCAAATTTTTACACACTTATTCATTAAAAAATGGACTTGAAAAACTTCAAAGTGCTTTCTAAAGACCAATACGACGCTCTGTCAGAAAGGGAACAAGTAAAGTACGAAATTCAACTTGAATCCTTTAAGGAGCAAGAACAATTAAGAATCGCCAAAGAAGCTGCCACATCAGCAGTAGAAGCGGTTAGAGCAGATCTAATTAAAGAAAATAAAGACTTATTAGAGCAGCTTACAAAAGATAACGCAGATAAACTGAAAGAACTTTCTGAAAAGCACAAGCTTGACATGGAAGAATTGGAAGTTGCTTTAAAGCGAAATAAGATTGCAGACATCGGTAATCGTATGAAAGGTTTTTCTGAGCATATCGTTGAAAAACTTTCTACAGAGGATGGTGAAAACATGCTCAAGAGCTTTTTCAAAGGACAGCGTGAGGCTTTAAACCTTGATGTAGATGCAGATGCTCTAAAAGCTCCAATTAGCGTACCGGCTGGTTCTGTTGCTCCAGAGTTCTTGCCTATTGTTGGGCCTGGTCACGATGATATTCATGCAAGAAATGCTATTCCCGTATTCCCTACTATAGCGGATGTTGTTAAATTTGTTCAATTCACTACTACGAATCCTACAGCTGGATTTGCTACAGTTGGAGTGGGGCAAGCTAAACCCGAATTAGCATATGTGTCTGCTTTAAGAGAGGCACCTGTTCGTAAAATTGCAGGTTGGCTGGATATTCCTGACGAGGTTATGGACGATGTTGCCGGATTCAGAGCGTGGATCGCGTACGAGCTTCCAAAAGCCTATCTAGATGCAGAAGATTACATGTTCTTTAAAGGTTCAGGTACTGGAATTAATATTCTAGGGTTATGGACTCAGGCGGGTACTCAAACTTTACCTTTCGGATCGGTAACAGACTTATCTAATGAGTGGGATAAATTAATGGCTGCCATTACTGAGATTAGAACCAAAAAGCGTGCTACATCAGCAGCTTTTGTATCGCCCTTATTCTATATGGAATTATGGATTAACAAGGGTACTGGTTCAGGAGAATATACTTACCCTATCGTTATGGGTGACAATGGTGTGCTTTACGTAGGCGGAGTTCCGATCTACTGGAGTAATGTTTTTGTTAACTATGAGGGCTTGGTTGGTGATTTCGCTAGAGGCGCATCAATCCACCAACGTAAAGCAATGAACATTGCTTATTCTGCTGAGAACAAAGATAACTTTATTACAAATATTGTTACTATCCGTTTAGAGGGTCGTGTTGCGTTAGCAATCAGAGTTCCTGAGGCTTTCTTAAGATTAAGAGACACGCTTACCTCTTAATTTAGGTAACTATATACGAGTTGGTACAAATATAATATGAAAACCGGGTTAGATGCCCGGTTTTCAATGTTTAAAATACTTATATTTATGACATTTACATTATTAGGGTATAGG
>Ga0247807_10000136_pt1 | contig 54250 bp, 58 predicted proteins | sample UWRJL074202C1_FD_179931 | JGI IMG/M metagenome (GOLD analysis project Ga0247807, IMG submission 179931) | Plant litter microbial communities from Arlington Agricultural Research Station in Wisconsin, United States - UWRJ-L074-202C-1 | ecosystem: Environmental > Terrestrial > Plant litter >...
TCCTGCGCAAGCCGAAGCCGAAGCCGAAGCCGAAGCCGAAGCCGAAGCCGAAGCCGAAGCCGAAGCCGAAGCCGAAGCCGAAGCCGAAGCCCAAGCCGAAGCCGAAGCCGAAGCCGGCCACGACCTACTTCGGTGACCCCAGCCTCAAAGGCGGTCTCGCCGCCGGTCGGTGTTCACAACTCCTGCACGGCTGGGTATCGCTAATTCTTGAGCCGTGTCATCCCGCGGTTTCGGTTGCGACCGCCGCGGGTTCTGCAGGAGCTATGAACATCGGACGCCGGCTCTAGCAGCCGAAGCCGGCCAGGACCTACTCGAGCAACTCCAGCGTCACGGCGATCTCGTCGCCGACATCCACTCCGGATGCCTGACGCACTGCTTTCTTTACCGGCAGCACGTAGGGTCCGTCGTTCTTCTCCGGGAAAATCGACGTCGCCCATGTGACCGGCCCGACGGTGACCGACACCCGGAGCGACCCGAACCCCGGCTTCGGCGGGCGTGGTTCCGCTCGAATCTCGTCGGAGAGATCTCGCGGCAAGCTCACGAACACCCACGCGCCCATGCTCTGGGTTTCCCAGAGAACGGCGGTGAACTTCACAGAGCCGTCAGGTATCGCGAGGCGTCGAACTTGTGCTTCTTCTCGGGCTTCATCTTGCCGGGGAGGCCGCCGACGTAGAGCCAGCCGAGCAGTTCCTCGTTGTCGGCGAGCTCGTGCATGCGGTGCACGGCACTCGCGCGGGTGAAGCCGCCGGTGCGCCAGAAGACGCCCCATCCCGCTTCGTTCAGCAGAAGACTGAGCATGTGGGCGACTCCGGATGCGACGGCATCCTGTTCCCATTCGGGAACCTTATGGCTCGGCTTGTGCACCGCGACGACGGCGATGAGCAGGCTCGCGCGCAGCGGTTTCTCGCCCGCTTTGCGGGCGTCAGACCCGCTCAAGCCACCCGCCTCGGCAAACGCCTGACCGAGTCGCTTGCGCGCATCCCCTCGCAACTCAATGAGTCGCCAGGGGCGCAGCGAGCCGTGGTCGGCCACCGACGCGGCCGCCTCGACGAGAGGCAGAAGCTCCTCGTGAGTCGGAGCCACCTCAGTCACTTTTGAATGGGACTGGCGGCGGCGAACCGCGTCGGCGACCGTCGTCATTACTCTGCGGCCGTAAAGCTCAGCGATACCGAGTTCATGCAGAACCGGTCGCCGGTCGGCGTCTGGGGTGCGTCATCGAAGACGTGCCCCAGGTGCGAGCCACAGTTCGCGCAGAGAACTTCGACGCGCTCCATGCCGAGGGTCGAGTCGCGAACGAGCTTGACGGCATCCTCTTCGGTGGGGATGTAGAAGCTCGGCCATCCGCAGTGCGAATCGAACTTGGACGTGCTGCGGAACAGCTCATTGCCACAGGCCTTGCACTTGTAGACACCCTCGCGGTTCTCATCGAGGAGCTCGCCGGTCCAGGGGCGCTCGGTCGCTGCCTGACGCAGCACCGAGTACTCCTCTGGGCTGAGCTCTGCGCGCCACTCAGCGTCTGTCTTGTCGACGTTGTACGTCATGTCTGCCTCCTTGGGGGCTAGGAAAAGTCTTCCGCCCTATTAAACTCGCGACCGTGCCCGATTGTTCCGTGATTGCCAAGACTTGGGATCAACTCACGACCGATGAACTCTATTCGTTACTGAAGCTGCGCACCGATGTCTTCTTCATCGAGCAGAAGATCGACGAAACCGAGCTCGACAACCGCGACCGTGAGCCTGAGACCCTCCACTACTGGATTGCCGACGAAGTGGGCACAGCCGCATACCTGCGAGTGTTGTTCGACGAGACGGCGGAGCATCGGGATGCGCACCGCGTTGTCGGCAGGGTCGTGGTGAGGGGCGACCGGCGGGGAGAAGGCCTCGCTCAGGTGCTCTTCGCTGAGGTGCTCGAGCGCTTCGGAGCCGAGCCGATGATGCTGCATGCTCAGCAGTACATCGCTCCGCTGTACGCGAAGTTCGGGTTTGAGGCATTCGGTGATGTCTATCAAGAAGCCGGAATCTCGCATGTCTCGATGTATCGAAGTGGTCACGAGTAAGGACATCCTTACTAAAACTTTGACAGCGTGGTGTGCGCTCCCATAGGGTCGTTTTGTAAGCCTAGCCTTAGCTAACTTTCACCAATCCCTTTTCTACTCTCGGATTCCGGTCCGTTGCCGTGCGCCCACGCGCCGGTGGCGCTCGCGGAGCCATTTGGAGCACACGACCTGTGACTACAGCGACAGATCATTCCTTCTCGCGAAAGTGGCTCGCCGCTCTCGCGGCCGGCTCGATTACCCTCTCGGGACTCTTCGGCCTCGCGACTCCCGCAGCCGCGGAGGAGCTGCCGGCTGACGAGACCGTTCAGGTCATCGAAGCCCCCACGCAGGAGATCGTCGTCCAGGACGCTCCCGCTGAGGACGTTCCTGCCGAGGACGCGCCCGCAGAGGATGCTCCCACCGAGGACGCGCCCGCAGAGGACGCGCCCGCTGAAGAAGCCCCTGCAGACGAAGGTGCTGCCGAGACTCCCGTCCAGGAAGTTCCCGCAGAGGCGCCTGTAGACGAAGCTCCTGCACAGGATGCAGTCGAAGCTCCTGCAGAGGACGCAGCCCGTGTGGTGGCTCCGGCCGTGACGGTGACTCCCGCGACCGACGTCGACACGACGGTCGCGAATGCCTTCACCGTCTCTGGCACCAACTTCGTGGGTGATGGCGCGGCAAATGGCGTTTACGTACTCCTGGGCCCGGCATCCACGTGGAGCGGCGGAACTCCGCTGCCCGGCACCGGCTGGGTCGCGCAGATCCACGTGCCCGCAGCATCCTTCGTGGATGGTGCATTCACCGGCACCCTGAACGTGCCAGCAGGCACGTTGGACCCTGCAGTGTCCTACGTCGTTGCCACGTCCGCGGCTCACGCTTTGTCGTTCTCGAATCGCACGCTCGACACGATCACGCCAATCACGGTGAAGCCGGCGGTTGTCCCGCCCGCAGTAACGGTCACCCCTGCCACCAACATCGACACGACCGTCGCGAACTCGATCGCTGTGTCCGGCACTAACTTCGTGGGCCCCGGCGCCGCCAATGGCGCTTATGTTCTTCTCGGCCCGGCATCCACCTGGAGCGGCGGAACACCGCTGCCGAGCGCGGGATGGACCGCTCAGATTCACGTCCCTGCTTCATCGTTCGTCGATGGGGCGTTCACAGGGACACTCAACGTTCCTGCGGGCACGCTCGATCCTGCGGTTTCTTATGTCGTGGCAACATCCGCTGCGCACATGCTGTCGTTCACGAACCGCACCCTCGACACGATTACGCCGATCACTCTCAAGCCTGCTGTCGTCACGCCCAAGGTCACGGTCTCGAAGGTCACTGACCTGGACCGTGCCGGGGAAACCGTCACGGTGTCGGGAACAGGGTTCTTGCCTTCTGCGCCTGCCACAAATGGTGCGCGTCCACCGCTGATGGGTCAGTTCTCGGGCGCGTATGTCGTGTTCGGTAAGTTCCTGGATGCCTGGAAGCCTTCCGCGGGCGCGGCTAGTTCGTCGCGTGTCGTGTACGAGCAGAAGTGGGCCCTGGGCACCGCTCAACTCGCCACCGCTGGTACCTCGGGCGTCGAGATCGCTGCCGACGGTAGCTGGTCGACGACCCTGCCGGTGTCCGCGACCGAAGCGCGCGATCTTGCTGCCGGTAACTACGGTATCTACACCTACCCCGGTTCGGGAGCGGTGCACGCTCCGTTCGAGACCTATACCCCTCTAACCTTCACGCCGCCGGTCGTCACCCCCCAGGTCACGGTCTCGAAGGTGACTGGTTTGGATCGTGCCGGTGAGACCATCACTGTGTCCGGTACTGGGTTCCTGCCATCCGCTCCGGCGACTAACGGAGCGCGCCCGCCGCTGATGGGGCAGTTCTCGGGCGCGTATGTCGTGTTCGGTAAGTTCCTGGATGCGTGGAAGCCGTCGGCTGGAGCTGCAAGCTCCTCTCGTGTTGTCTACGAGCAGAAGTGGGCCCTCGGTACGGCTCAGCTTGCGACTGGGGGCAGCTCGGGCGTCGAGATCGCGGCCGACGGCAGCTGGTCGACGACCCTGACGGTGTCCGCGACCGAAGCGCGTGACCTTGCTGCCGGTAACTACGGCATCTACACGTACCCCGGCTCGGGTGCGGTGCACGCACCATTCGAGACGTACACCCCTCTCGCTTTCGCTCAGCCGGTCGTCACCCCCGCGGTCACGGTCTCGAAAGTCACTGGGCTAGACCGTGCCGGAGAGACAGTCACCGTCTCTGGTTCTGGGTTCCTGCCGTCCGCTCCAGCTACCAACGGAGCGCGCCCGCCGCTGATGGGCCAGTTCTCGGGCGCGTATGTCGTGTTCGGTAAGTTCCTGGATGCGTGGAAGCCTTCCGCAGGCGCGGCCAGCTCGTCGCGTGTTGTTTACGAGCAGAAGTGGGCCCTGGGCACCGCTCAACTCGCCACCGCAGGCAGCTCGGGCGTCGAGATCGCTGCCGACGGAAGCTGGTCGACCACCCTGACCGTCTCCGCGACCGAAGCGCGCGATCTTGCTGCCGGTAACTACGGCATCTACACCTACCCCGGCTCGGGTGCGGTGCACGCTCCATTCGAGACCTACACCCCGATCGCATTTGCTGCCGCGCCGGTGGCGAAGCCCTCGGTAGCGGTCTCGCCGTCGACCAACATCGACACGACCGTGGCGAACACTCTGACGGTCTCCGGAACCAACTTTGTTGGGCCCGGCGCGGCCAACGGCGCATACGTGCTCCTCGGCCCGGCATCCACGTGGACCGGCGGTAGCCCGCTGCCCGGCGAGGGATGGACCGCCCAGATTCACGTTCCCGCATCCGCGATTGTGAATGGTGCGTTCACCGGAACCCTGAACGTTCCGGCTGGAACGCTTGACCCCGCGGTCTCCTATGTCGTCGCGACATCCGCTGCTCATGGGCTGTCGGTCTCGAACCGGACGCTCGACACGATCACTCCGATCACCCTCAAGCCCGTTGTTGTCGTTCCTGGTGCTCCGCGCGTAACGGTCTCGCCCTCTAAAAACATCGATACGACAGTGGCTAACTCGATTGCTGTCTCCGGAACCAACTTCGTTGGACCGGGTGCGGCCAACGGCGCGTATGTACTTATCGGCCCGGCATCCACCTGGAGCGGCGGAACTCCGCTGCCCGGTAATGGATGGACCGCGCAGATTCACGTGCCCGCGTCGTCGATCGTGAATGGTGCCTTCACGGGCACGCTCAACGTTCCCGCTGGAACGCTTGACCCCTCGGTGTCCTACATCGTCGCCACCTCCGCGGCACATGGGCTGTCGGTCTCCAACCGCTCGCTCGACACGATCACGCGGATCACGCTCAAGCCCATCACCGTGCCGAACCCCAATCCGACTCTGACCCTCGGCGTTAGCCCGTCGTCGCTCAACGCAACGATCGCGAACACGGTCACTGTCACGGGATCCGGATACACGGGCCCAGGCGCCGCGAACGGTGTCTACGTGAACTTCGGTGCAGCGTCCACCTGGCAGCCTGGGCAGGTTCCGGGGGCGGGCAACTGGGTCGTCTCCCAGCACATCCCGGCGAGCTCGGTGGTGAACGGTTCGTTCACGACGACCCTGACGATTCCCGCAAACACGCTCGTGGCGGGTCAGAACTACGGCGTCGCGACCTTCGCGGCTCACGCGCTGTCTGTCACGAACCGCACGCTCGACAAGTGGACTCCAGTCGTGGTGCTGAACCCCGGCACACCGACCGAGCCGACCGAGCCGACGAACCCGACCGAGCCGACGAACCCGACCGAGCCGACAAACCCGACGAATCCGGAAGAGCCGGCCAACCCCAACCCGAACCTGAGCCTGGGAGTCACCCCGTCCACGCTGGATGCCACGGTCGACAACGTTCTGACTGTCACGGGATCCGGGTACACCGGTCCGGGTGCGGCCAACGGCGTCTACGTGAACCTGGGTGCTCTGTCGGTCTGGCAGCCGGGCGAGGTGCCCGGAGATGGCGCATGGATCGCCTCCGTGCACGTGCCAGCATCCCAGGTCGTCAATGGTGAGTGGTCGACCACTCTCACGATCCCTGCGAACAGCCTCGTGTCTGGTGAGCGCTACGGCGTTGCGACCTTTGCGGCGCATCAGCTGTCGCTAACGGACCGCACGCTAGACAAGTGGACCGCCGTCACCGTAACCAACCCGGTTGCGCCGACGAACCCCAGCAATCCGACCAACCCGGGAACCCCCACCACGCCGACGAACCCGTCGAACCCGACCGCGCCGGCCGGAGCGAGCCTCAGCCTGGGCGTGAACCCCAGCTCGGTCAACGCGGGAGTCGCTAACACCTTCACGATCTCGGGCTCCGGGTACACCGGTGCCGGAGCCGCGAACGGCGTCTACGTGAACATCGGCAGCTCGTCGGTCTGGCAGCCCGGTCAGGTGCCGGGAGAAGGCAGCTGGATCGCATCCCGTCACATCCCCGCGTCGGGAATCGTCAACGGCAGCTGGTCGATCACCATCACGGTGCCCGCCAACACCTTCAAGTCTGGCGAGTCCTACGGTGCCGCCACCTTCGCGGCGCACGCGCTCTCGATTACGAACCGCTCGCTCGACGCGTGGGCGCCGATCAGTCTCGGTGGCGCGATCACCACGGCTTCCGCTGTGCAGCAATTGGTCACTACCCCTGCCGAAACTCCGCCAGCAACGACGGGAATCACCGTGATCGGCGCTCCGGTCGAGGGCCAGAAGCTCAGCGCCGAGGCGCAGGGCTTCCAGCCGAACGAGAAGGGCATCCTCGTGGTGCTCTACTCCGACCCGATCGTTCTCGGAACGGTGGATGCCGACGCTGACGGTGTTGCTCGCTGGTCAGGCAACCTTCCCTTCGGCCTGAGCGGAAAGCACACGCTGACTTTCCAGGGATCGATCAACCAGGGTGCGGAGATCGACATCACCGCGGCCGAAGTTGTCGGCTGCCCGGTTGACGGTGCCACGCTCACCTGGGGCTTCAAAGAAACATTCCGTAGCTACATCAGCGGCTCGATTGCCAACGGCGAGTGGGTGGTCGCGAACGGCGCAAGCTACGAAACCCCGGCCTTCGGCTGGAACAACGGTGTCGGTGGATACGACCCGGAGACGGGTGAGGGTCACATCGGCTTCACCGGCTCGATCCAGTTCACCGGTCACTCCGGCGCGCTCGACACGACAGTCGCGAACCCGCAGATCAAGTTCGTCGATGCCGATACGGCGATGCTGCTCCTGGATGTGACGGGCGTCACCCAGACAGGTGAGACCATCAACGAACTGGGGGTCGAGTTTGTCGAACTAGACATCTCTGGGGCCGAGCTCGCGGATGGCGTACTTACCATTGCCGATGCGCCCGCCGTGCTCACGGACGCAGGAGCCGCCGCCTTCGGCACGTACCCCGCGGGTGAGGCATTCGACGCGGTTAGCCTCAGCATCCCGCTCGCCGATTGTGGCGAGCAGGCTGTTGTTGCTCCGGATGCCGAAGAGCAGGATGGGGGCACCGCCGAGGTCACCTCGGCCGACGCCCCTAACCTGTGGTGGATCCTCTGGGTCGCCCTGGCTCTCGTGCTCGCCGCGATCGTCGTCACTCTCGTGATTGGCGCCCGCCGGAAGGGCAACGCGGCAGAGTAACGATCACGCGAAGGCGGTCGGCACCCTCGGGGAGCCGGCCGCCTTTGTCGTGTCGGAACCTGCGCGCGGGTGGACTCGGCCTCGCCCTAATCGTCGAGCGTAAACACGAAGCTCGCGCCATCGTCGTCATGCACGATGCGAGCGGTACCGCTCCATCCCTCGAATGCACCCGTCCCCGTGCCGGGGACGATGTAGCCGAACGCGCTTGGGTCATCGGTGGAGTTCAACCCGCCGTGGTGCACGGTCACTTCGCCATCGACACCCTCGAACGTGGCGACGATCCGCTCAGCGGCAAGATAGCCCCGGTCCTCCTCGGTGCCCGAGGAGATGAAGTGAAGCAGGCCAGTGCCGTTGAGCACGCCCGAATAGGTCTTGTGCATCACGAGAGCACCCACCCAGTCGCCCTCGATGCCGTCAACTGTCGAAGGCTCGTAACCCGACACAGAAAATCGCGCAGTGATCTCACTCATGCCGGGAGCGTAGCGCTCGCGACCGACGGCGCGCGAGGAATCTACGACGCGGGGGCGTAGATGGCGCGAGCCAACGCATCCAGAACCGCGGGAGTGCGCGGCCCGAAGCTCAGAATTTCGCCATCGGCCATATCGACAAAGCGCCGATTTTGGCCCGCGGTCGTCAGCGCGATGGCGGGCTTGGACTCGAGCAGCCCATCCACACCACCAACACTCTCGATGCCATCGGTCATCACGAGCACGAGGTCGGGATTCGCCGCGATGAAGGCTTCGTCGGTCATGGGGCGGTTGCCCTGAATGCCGACTTCCGCCGCGACATCCACTCCACCGAGCGAAGTGATGAGGGCGTCGGCGCCCGACTCCTTACCAAAGAGGTAATAGACGCCCGACGAGCCGCGCAGGTAAAGGAAGATCATGCGCAGGGGCTTCTCGGGCAGGATGCCGGCGATCTCCGAGACCTTGTCGGTGATCGAGGCGGCGATAGTCGCCGAGAGCTCATCGCCCGCGGCCTCAACGCCCAGAGCCGCAGCGACCTGGTGAGTCAGTTCCTCTATTCCTTGAAGGCTCGGGTCGGTCTCGACGAAGACGACGGGGATTCCGGCGTCGCGCAGCTGGAGCACAACGTCGATGGGACCGATCGATCCATCGGTGATGAGCACCGTCGGGCGAAGAGCGAGAATCGATTCGTTGTTGACGGTGTGGCCACTCGAGGTGATCACGGGCAGATCTTCTGCTGCTGGGAAGGTCGTGGAGATGTCACGCCCAACAACGCTGTCGCCGAGCCCGAGCCCATAAACCGTCGCGGCGATCGAGCCGGACAGGTCCATAGCGAGGATGCGGTCGGTTGATTTCACTGTCACATCGACATCACCGTCGAGATCGTGGGATGTCACCGTGACGGGCATCGATGGTGTCGGGATGGTGGTGACCATCGGGATGTCTGCATCCTCGAGCACGGCCGTGGACTCACCCACAAATGAATGCGGGTCGTCGAGAATCGCAAGGTCGGCGAGGGGAATGCTCTGGTCGGCCTGGGGAAGCGATGGTGGTGGGGCTGTCGGCACAACGCTCGAGCATCCGGTGATCGCTGCCACCAGGATCGCGACCATGGCGACGGATACAGTCGGGCGGCGAAGCATCGAGAGCCAATCGTTGTCGGATTCTACTTAGGCAATCCTAACTAACCTCGCTGAGAATTGCCGACGTGCCCGCGCTTCTCAGGGCCGGGGGCTGAATCGCCTCTAGGATTGCAGCGCGCGAGGAGGGAACCATGGGAGCTCAAGAGCACGCATCCGAGGATGCCGCCTCCGGTCTGCCGGAATTGCAGATGCGTATCCTCGACTTCGAGCGGGAGTGGTGGCGGCACGCGGGGGCCAAAGAAGACGCAATCCGCACAGAGTTCTCTCTCACAGCGGCCCGGTATTATCAGTTGCTGAATGCTGTGATTGACACGCCCGCCGCGGTGCGACACGATCCGATGCTGGTTAGGCGACTGTTGCGAGCACGGGATGCGCGCACGAGCGCTCGATCATCCCGGGCATTCAGGATTTCAGACCACAGTGGCGCAGGCCCACACGACGAAGAATCGAACGACTGAGCTATGGCGTCATTCCCCAAGGACCGTTTCGACAACCTCCCGGACGACCTCGTTCGTGTTGGTGCCCACCGCGGACCGAAGAAGCGTGGCGGGGGATGGATCGGTTTCGCCTGGTCCGCGCTCGCGACGCTCGTGCTCATCGTGGTCGGACTGTTCCTGCTGAACCGCTTTATCGGTCTCGAGCTGAGCCTGCCCTTCCTCGAGCCGGCCGCGACCCAGACTGCCTCACCCACTCCGCCTCCCACCGCGACGCCAGTGACCGATCCCGCGACGATCGACCCGGCTCGCCAGATCAAGCTTGACGTGGTCAACGGAACCACTAACGTCGGCCTTCAGCAGACCGTCGCCGACCAGCTCACCGGTCTCGGCTGGGTCGTGGGCAGCGCGATCCCCGCAGACAAGAAAGACGTCGAGAAGACGTACATCTATTACGGCGATCCGGCGAACGAGGATGTCGCGCGCGGCATCGCTATCGCGCTCGGCACCGGTGACATTCGTTTGATTGATCCGGGTACATTCCCGGGTGCTCCTGTCACTGTCGTGTTGGGTGCAGACTTCCCCGTTCCTGCCCCGTAAGGCGCCCAAAACACCTCGCGAATTCCGATCGTGTTACGCGCGTGTTTAATGTTGCTTTGACTGGCCAATCTGGCCTTTAGAGGGGCTTTGTGCTCGGCTACGATCTGGGAACGGCTGGCCTTGAGGCAGCCACCAGAACACAGCAGGGAGTACACAATGGCGAACGGAACCGTGAAGTGGTTCAACGCTGAAAAGGGCTACGGCTTCATCACCGTCGACGGTGGGGGACAGGATGTCTTCGTCCACTATTCCGCGATCGATATGGGTGGCTACAAGGTTCTCGAAGAGGGTCAGCACGTCATTTTCGAGGTCGGCACCGGAGCAAAAGGTCCTCAGGCAGAGGCGGTAAGAATCGCATAGCCACACACGCTTTGTGGGTTAGCCCACCAGTGACGTCGTCCCGTTACGGGACGGCGTCACTTTTTTGTGCGGCGCTGTCTGAACCCGCATCGTTCTCGTGCCGTTCTGCCAGGTAACCTGCCTTGCACTCGAAGGTGCCGAGTGCTAGTTTTTCCTTTGGCACTCTCATGTTTCGAGTGCTAAAGAATTCGCTTGTACGACGTCCGGGAGGGACGAGAAACACACATGGCAAAGATCATTGCTTTCAACGAAGAGGCCCGTCGCGGCCTCGAGCGCGGCCTGAACATTCTGGCCGACGCAGTCAAGGTCACGCTCGGCCCACGCGGTCGTAACGTCGTTCTCGAAAAGAAGTGGGGCGCCCCCACCATTACGAACGACGGTGTTTCGATCGCCAAGGAGATCGAGCTCGACGACCCGTACGAGAAGATTGGTGCCGAGCTCGTCAAGGAGGTCGCCAAGAAGACCGACGACGTCGCTGGTGACGGAACCACGACCTCGGTCGTTCTCGCTCAGGCGCTCGTTCGCGAGGGACTGCGCAACGTCGCAGCCGGCGCTGACCCCATCAGCCTCAAGAAGGGCATCGAGAAGGCCGTAGCGGCCGTCATCGAGGCTCTCATCGACTCCGCCAAGGAGATCGAGACGAAGGAAGAGATCGCGGCTACCGCATCCATCTCTGCCGGAGACGCCGAGATCGGCGCACTCATCGCCGAGGCAATCGACAAGGTCGGCAAGGAAGGTGTTGTCACCGTCGAGGAGTCGAACACGTTCGGCACCGAGCTTGAGCTCACCGAGGGAATGCGCTTCGACAAGGGTTACCTGTCGGCATACTTCGTGACCGACCCCGAGCGCCAGGAAGCGGTCTTCGAAGACCCCTACATCCTGATCGTCAACGGCAAGGTCTCCAACATCAAGGACCTGCTCCCCATCGTCGACAAGGTGATCCAGGCTGGCAAGCAGCTGCTCATCATCGCCGAGGATGTTGACGGAGAGGCTCTCGCGACCCTCGTCGTCAACAAGCTCAAGGGCATCTTCAAGTCAGTTGCCGTCAAGGCTCCTGGCTTCGGTGACCGTCGCAAGGCTCAGCTGCAGGACATCGCCATCCTCACCGGTGGACAGGTCATCTCCGAGGAGGTCGGACTCAAGCTTGAGAACGCCACCCTCGACCTACTCGGCCGCGCACGCAAGGTCGTCATCACCAAGGATGAGACCACGATAGTTGAGGGTGCGGGTGACGAGGAGGCAATTGCCGGTCGCGTCAAGCAGATCCGTGCCGAGATCGACAACACCGACAGCGACTACGACCGCGAGAAGCTCCAGGAGCGCCTCGCGAAGCTTGCTGGTGGCGTTGCAGTCATCAAGGCTGGAGCCGCAACCGAGGTCGAGCTCAAGGAGCGCAAGCACCGCATCGAGGACGCCGTTCGTAACGCGAAGGCTGCCGTCGAAGAGGGCATCGTCGCCGGTGGTGGCGTCGCACTCATCCAGGCTGGCAAGATCGCCTTCGAGTCGGGTGCTGTCACCGGCCTGACCGGTGACGAGGCAACGGGCGCGAACATCGTGCGCGTGGCCATCGACGCTCCCCTCAAGCAGATCGCTCTCAACGCGGGCCTTGAGCCTGGTGTTGTTGCAGACAAGGTGCGCAACCTGCCCGTCGGACACGGCCTCAACGCCGCGACCGGTGAGTACGTTGACATGCTCGCTGCCGGCATCAACGACCCGGTGAAGGTAACCCGCTCCGCGCTGCTCAACGCAGCGTCGATCGCTGGTCTCTTCCTCACCACCGAGGCAGTTGTTGCCGACAAGCCCGAGAAGAACCCTGCACCCATGGGTGACCCGTCGGGTGGCATGGACTTCTAAGTCCAACTAGCTACGCGAAAGCGGGCGGTCTCCTTCGGGAGGCCGCCCGCTTTGTCGTTGCATGAAGCTGGTTGAGCTAGTCGAGACGAAGCCCTCGACAGCCTCAGTTGGTTTCGACCAACTCAACCAGCGGTGGGTGCGGGCGGCTTGGGGGTCTCCTCCGCGCTGGGGGCACGGGTTCGAGCACCGCCCGCACCGGCCTATCGCCCGAACAGGCGAGCATTCGCGGACTCGATGTCCGCGTATTGCTGGCCCGCCAGGGACAGCGCTTGGTTGATGGCAGAGAGATTCTCCTCGACTCGGATCTGGGTGGCGTTCCAGTCGCTCACGGTCGAACCGAAGGCGGCCGCGGCCGATCCGGTCCACGAGGACTGAAGCGTGGTGAGGTGGCCGTTGAGGCCCGCAGCTGCGGCTTGCAGCTGCCCGATGGCGTTTCGCACGGCGCCGGTGGCATTGAACACCGCGTCGCTGTCTACTTGGTATTGAGTCATGAGCCCACGGTAGGCATCCGGATGCCCGCCAAACGGGATCAGGCTTCGACGGGGGAGTTCTTTTCGCTGTCCGGTGTGTGGAGGAGAGGAAGCGACACCTGGAACGTCGCGCCACCGCCCGGGGTCTCGACGACCTCCACGCTGCCGCGGTGCGCCTCAATGATGGCCGCAACAATCGCGAGGCCCAGGCCGCTTCCACCCGTGCCGCGGTTTCGCGAAGAGTCGGCACGCCAGAAGCGCTGGAAGATCTTGCCGCGAATCTGCGGGGGGATGCCCTCACCGTGGTCGATCACGGATAGAACTGCGGTATTCGTGACCGGGTTCACGCCGACGCCGATCTCGATGGGGCTGTCATCGGGAGTAAAACGCAGGGCATTGCCGATGAGGTTGGACAGCACTTGCCGAATCTTGTTCTCCTCAGCGAGCACGACCGCGCGCAGTTCTGCGGCTGGCGGCTCGGCCTGCACGAGGGGAAGCGGGGTGATCTCCCGCGTGCGGCGGCTCGTGAGGCGGGCGAGCGTCGCGCCCGCGAAGGCAATAGGCCCGGTCGCGAGCGAGGACACTCCGCGCGCAGGAGTCTTGGTGCCCGCGCCATCCGGCAGAGCGATGGGCTTCGTGAGAGTGTCTGGTTCGCTCGGCTCTTCTGGTGTCGTATTGACGGTTCCCACCACCGTGACGATGCGGCCGGGGGCCGACGCCATGGTGTCGAGCGCGGCATCATTGGCGAGCGGAATGAGATCAACCTCGGTGAGCTGGAGGGGTTTTGCCTCGTCGATCCGGGCAAGTTCGAGCAAATCCTCTACAAGCTCACCCATGCGGATGGCTTCCTTCTCGATGCGCTCCATTGCCTGGGTGACGTCCTCGGGCTTGGTGAGCGCGCCCATCCTGTACAACTCGGCGTAACCGCGCACCGTGACGAGCGGAGTCCGCAGCTCGTGGCTCGCATCCCCAACGAATCTGCGCATCTGTTCGATCGTTTTCGCGCGATCCGAGAAGGCGCGATCGATCCTGCCAAGCATGGCGTTGAGGGAACGGTTGAGGCGCCCGACCTCGGTGTTGGGGGTTGCACCAGCGAGACGCTGGTTGAAGTCTCCATCGGCGAACCGGGCGGCCGTGGCCTCGACCTCTCGCAGGGGAGCGAACGTGGATGTCACGAGCAGCCGGGTCATGGCGCCACCGACGATAACGACAGTGATGCCGAAGAACAGGAAGATGGCGGAGAACTGTGTGACGATGCCGTTCGCGTCCTGCAGCGTTGTGCCGACGAGGAGGGTCGCCTGCTCCGACGTGCCCTTTATCACTGCGGGATATGCGACCACACGCCACTCGATCGTGCCGCTTGCGTTGTGCAGGGTGAGGGTGGTCTGAGAGAGCTCTTGCAGATGGGCGAGGGAGAGGCTGTCGACGACGGGGCGCAAATCATCCGAATTCGTCGGCAGATTATCGGCGAGAAGCACACCGTTGGCATCTACCGCCGCGTAGTAAAAGTCGTAGAAGCTGCCCGCGCCCTCGGGCTGGAAGAGATCAGTTTCGTCAAAATCAAGGTCTTCTTGCTGAAGAACCTTGCTCGCCATCTCGCCGACGCGACTATCAACCTCTTGAATCAGGTACCCGCGCAGCACGGCCATGGTGCCGACTCCGGCAACGAACAGCCCGGTGGTGAGCAGAAGCACGGTCACACCAGTGATTTTGGTGCGGAGAGAAACCCTGCTCCACCACTCGCTGAGATCGTCCATTAGAGGGCGATCCTATCCTTCAAGCCTGGGCCTACGCCTTGCTCGCCTTGAGCATGTATCCGAAGCCGCGCTTGGTCTGGATGACCGGCTCTTCGGAGTACTGGTCTAGCTTGCGGCGGAGGTACGAGATGTAGCTCTCCACGATGCCCGCGTCGCCGTTGAAGTCGTACTCCCACACGTGATCGAGAATCTGCGCCTTCGAGAGCACGCGGTTGGGGTTGAGCATGAGGTAGCGCAGCAGCTTGAACTCCGTGGGGCTCAGCTCCACCGCGGTCTCGCCGATCGTGACCTCGTGCGTGTCCTGATCCATCGTGAGGTCACCCGCGCGGATGATCGCCTCTTCGTCGTCCTGCATCGTGCGACGCAGGATCGCCTTGATGCGCGCGACGATCTCGTCGAGGCTGAAGGGCTTGGTGACGTAGTCGTCGCCGCCCACGGTGAGCCCCGTGATCTTGTCCTCGGTGTCGTCCTTCGCCGTGAGGAAGAGGATCGGCGCGGTGTACCCCGATGCACGGAGGCGCTTGGTTACTCCGAAGCCGTTCATGTCGGGGAGCATCACATCGAGAATGATCAGGTCCGGCTCTTCCTCAAGCACCGCGGAGATCGCCTGGGCACCGTTTCCCACGGCGCGCACGGCAAAGCCAGCGAAGCGCAGGGAAGTAGTGAGGAGATCCCGAATGTTGGGTTCGTCGTCAACGATAAGAATGCGAGGTCCATCAGCCATGTGATTAGTATCTGGTAGTTGTCTGGACGTTATCTGGGAGTCTTCGGGATGCATCCTCATTCTCATCAGAGATAACTCGGGAACCCTCGGCTAGAGTCGTTTCTCCACAGTCATGAGAGGCCCCCGTGAGCGACGTTACCGAGACCCCGACACGACCCAAGAACGCGAAGATCGCTGCCATCGAGCACGCAAGCGAGCGGTTCTTGTTCGCGAGCCGTTGGCTGTTGGCCCCGCTCTACATCGGGATGGTCGTCGCGCTCATTGCCATCGGCATCAAGTTCTTCCAGGAACTGTGGCACCTGATCACTCACATCATCGAATCTGACGGCGACGCTCTCATCCTGGGCGTGCTCGCGCTTCTGGATCTCGCGCTGCTCGCCAACCTCGTTGTTATCGTGATCTTCGCCGGGTACGAGAACTTCGTCTCCAAGATCTCGACCGCGCGCTACGCGGAGGATCGTCCCACCTGGATGGGACACGTCGACTTCTCCGGCCTCAAGATGAAGCTCATCGGGTCAATCATCGCGATCTCGGCGATTGGTCTGCTTCAGGACTTCACCGAGGCAGGAACTCCGGAGTTCACCCAGCAGGAGCAGCTCTGGCGCGTCATCCTTCACGTCACGTTCCTGCTCTCGGGCATCGCGTTCGCTTTCATGGACTGGCTCGGCGAGAAGCGTCTCATCCTCACCAAGGAGTCACACTCCAACGACTAGGGGCGCTCGAGCTCGTCGAAGAACTCGATTACGTCGGCCGCCCAGAGCTCGTGCTGCTCCCATGGACCGAAGTGCCCGCCGTGCGGCATCGTCGTCCAGCGCTGCACGTTGTAAAAGCGTTCGGCCGAGAGCCGAGGGGCGGGCAGCAAGTCGGCCGGGAACTGCGCGAACCCGGTCGGCGTCGAAACATGCCCGTCGTTCAGGGGAGTGTTGCGGCTGTCTCGGTAGTAGCGCACTGATGAGCCCGCGGTTTGGGTCACCCAGTAGATCGTGAGATTGGTGGCGAGCTCCTCGAGCGTGTAGACCTCGAAGAGGTCACCGTCGCTCCAGGTCTGAAACTTCTCGAGAATCCAGGCCGCGAGGCCCGCGGGCGAATCGTTGAGAGAGGCGGCAAGGGTCTGCGGTTTGGTGCGCTGCAGATGCGTGTAACCGGCCTCCGCATCTTCCCACTCGGCGCCTTTCCTGGCCCACTCGATCTCGTCCGGCGTGCGTTCTTCTGGGACGAGGGCGCGCATCCGCCTGAATGGCACGTCGCCAAGGTGCAGCGCGGTGACTCGCTCGGGATGCCGCAGCACCAGCTGGTCGGCGATCTGGCTGCCAATGTCTGCGCCATGGAGTCCGAAGTTCTCGTGGCCGAGTGCCGTCATCAGTTCGGCAAACTGGTCGGCGATTCGGGCGGTTCCCCACACGCTCGTCGGCTTCTCGCTAAAACCGAATCCCGGGATGCTCGGCACGACGAGCTCGAACCGATCGCCGAGTAGTGGCAGAGCTCGTTCGAACCTGAGGAATGAGTCCGGCCACCCGTGCACGAGCAGGAGTGGGGTGGCTCCGGGTGTGCCGGCGACGACCGCATGAACGCCGTCGATCTTCACGTGGCGACGTTCGTTAAGGCGAGCTTCGACCGCGCGCCAGTCGAACTCGTTGGCCCAGTAGTCCACGAAGTGCTTCAATGCGCCGGGTGGGGTTCCCTGGCTCCAGTCATCCGTGACCGCGTCCGGCCACCGTGTCGCGCTGAGCCTGCGCTTCAACTCATCAATCTCGAACGCGGGCACATCGATGCGAAAGTCGCTCATCGCCCCATTGTGCTCCACGGCCAGACGAGCGCGCGAGTCGCCACTCGTGGTGAGTTGCGAGCGATGAAAGTCGCCAGGACTGGCGACTCACCTGCCGTTGTGGACAACGTCGGCAGCGATCGACCTGAGTCGGGCACGATGTGCGCGTGCGACGACCTCCTCCTCTTCCCGGTGACCTTGAGGGGCGTGCGTTCAGTGTGCAGGAAGGGCGTGAGTGGGGAGTCAGCAGATCGCGCACCCGAGCGAGCGATCTGACGGTTCCCTTTCGGGGCATCCGGATGCCGCCTGCCGATGACACGCGGGCAATCTGCGCGGCCTATGCCCGTACGATGCCGCCGACTCAGGCCTTCAGTCATTCGACCTCTGCGGAGCTGCTCGGCTTGCCTCTGCCGCTCTGGCTGCGGCGGCAGCCCGGCATCCATGTCAGCGCGCGCGCCCCGGCTCGTGAACCTCGGGTGATCGGAGTCACAGGTCATCTCGTCGAAGGCGCTTCTCTCGACTTCGTTACGATTGACGGGCTTCGGGTTACGCATCCGCTCGAGACGTGGCGGACGCTTTCTGCGGTTTTATCCCTTGATGAGCTCATCATCATGGGAGACGCGCTCGTGCGACGAAAGAACCCCTTCGCCACGCTCGAACAGCTTCACGACGCGGTTGCTGCGCATAAAGGGCGGCGGGGATATCGCAAGTTAGTTGTCGCCGCGGGATTCGTGCGTGCTCGAACTGATTCTCCTCCAGAGACGTCGATCAGGCTGTGTATCGTGCGTGCCGGTCTGCCCGAGCCAGAAGTCAACCTCGACGTGTTCAATCGGTTCGGGGTCCGGATCGCAATTGGAGATCTGGGCTATCGCAAGTACCGGGTACTGATCGAGTACGACGGCGAGTATCACTTTGCCGATAACGTCCAGATGTTCAAAGATGTTGATCGCATCGACGGTGTGATGGAGGAAGGTTGGCGGGTGATCCGGCTCAACAAGACGCACTTGCGCCGACCCGAGATCGTGGTCTCCAAGGTCGAGGCGGCTTTGCGAGCCGGAGGATGGCGTCCCTGACTGAACGGTGAGTCGCCAGTTGTGGCGACTTCCGAACGGTGAAAGCCGCCACAACTGGCGACTCGCCTAGTCTTCTGCCGCCCGCTCCCGGAACGCGATCATGTTCATGCGGTTGCCGCACCGCACACTGCAGAAGCGCTTGGAGCCGTTGCGTGAGAGGTCGATGAAGACGCCAGTGCAGTCCGGGGCGGCGCACTCGCGCATCCTCCAGTTCTCGGCGGTGCGGATCACGTCGACGAGGGCGAGCGCGACCTCCACGCGGATGCGCTCGGCTAGTGGCGCATCCTGAGGCGTCGCGTGTAGATGCCAGTCGAGAGCGTCGTGTCGCACGAGGTGAGGGAGCGCTGACGCGTCGCGCAGGATCTCGTTAACCGCCAGGGCCGCGTCGTCTCGGTTGATGGTCCAGAGGTCGCGGAAGAGCTGTCGCGTTTGTCGCACCTCTTCCAGCTCGCGCGCGTCGTGATCGATGCGACCGCTGTAGCCGCTCGTGCTGAAGAGGTCGGCGAGTTGGGCGATTGTTGACAGCTCATCCTCGCCACTTTTGGTCGCTCCGGGATGCGTATTCACCAGCTCCACGGCAAAGGCCAGCGCGTCCTCGGTGTCAGGGGCAAAATGCAAATTGACTCCTTACTCATGAGGAGACTACCGTCATGATCAGCAGCCCGCTACTACCGACTTTTCTGGATGATTATGAAGCGCAATTCGACCACCACCGGCCTCATCGTGGCCCTCATCGCTGCGCTCACTTTCGGTGGATCAGGCGCGATCATCAAGCCACTGTTCGAGGCCGGTTGGAGCCCGGCCGCTGCGGTCGCTGCCCGCGTGCTCACCGGTGGGATCGTGTTGCTGCCGATCGCCCTGTTCGCGCTCCGGGGCAAGTGGGCGGCCGTCTGGAACAACCGCTGGCGCATCCTGGCCATGGCAGGAATCGGCGTCGCGGGAACCCAGCTCGTGTACTTCGCAGCCATCCAGCGCATCCCGGTCGGCACCGGCATCCTGATCGAATACATGGCACCGCTTCTGCTCGTGGCCGTCGCGTGGGCGATGACTCGAAAGATGCCGAAGGTGGTTGTGCTCGTGGGCTCGGTCGTTGCTCTCGTCGGCCTCGTGCTCGTTGTCGCACCGAGTGGTGGCGCATCGCTCGACCTGCTGGGGGTTGTCTTTGCACTCGCCGCAATGGTCGGATGCGCGGGCTACTACGTGATCGCAGCGCGGCCGAGCAACGGCCTGCCGACAGTGGTGCTCGCGTGCTTCGGGCTCATCCTGGGCGGTCTCATGTTGCTCGCCGCAGGCACGATTGGCATCGTGCCGTTCACCGCGACGACCGTCGACGTCGTCATGTTCGGCAGCGACGTCGCGTGGTGGGTTCCGCTCGCGATCGTCGGTGTGTTCTCTACCGCGATCGCGTACTACACGAGCATCGCGGCGAGCGAGATGCTCGGGTCGCGACTTGCCTCCTTCGTCGGGTTGCTCGAGGTTGTGGCTGCGACGTTCTACGCGTGGTTGCTGCTCGGAGAGCAGCTGGGGATACCGCAGCTCATCGGTGGGGTGCTGATCCTTGCCGGCATCGCCTTTGTGCGGTCGGAGAAGAAGGATGAGCTGGATGCCGAGCTAGTCGCGGTGATCCCGCCAGCGGCGGATTCGGTCACTGAGCGTGTCGAAGTGCGTCCTGCGAAGTAACCCTTCGACAAGCTCAGGGACCGCCTGCGCTCAGGGACCGCGCCTGCGCTCAGGGATCGCGCCTGCGCTCAGGGAGCCCGCCTGTGCTCAGCGGCCTCCCGCGCTCGGGGACGGCTACGCGGCCGCTAGCGTGTCCGCGTCGAGGATCGTGTAGCTATACCCCTGCTCGGCGAGGAAGCGCTGGCGGTTCTGCGCGAACTCCTGGTCGACGGTGTCGCGGGCGACGAGCGTGTAGAAGTTGGCGGGAAGTCCGCTCTCCTTCGGACGAAGCAGGCGGCCGAGACGCTGGGCTTCCTCTTGGCGCGACCCAAAGGATCCGCTGACCTGGATGGCGACGGTTGCCTCCGGCAGGTCCACCGAGAAGTTGGCGACCTTTGAGACGACGAGCACCTTCGTGACCCCGTCGCGGAACTCCTGATACAGGCGTTCACGGTCGTCGATTGACGTCGCCCCGGTGAGCTTGGGCGCGTCGAGAGCCTCCGCGAGTTCATCGATCTGGTCGAGGTACTGCCCGATCACGAGGATGCGTTCCCCCTCGTGCTTCTCGACGAGAGCCTTCACGACGCCAAGCTTGGCCGGAGCGGTAGCCGCCAGACGATACCTCTCGTCGTCGGCGGATGCCGCGTACTCAAGTCGCTCGTTCTCCGGCAGGTCGACGCGCACCTCGAAGCAGCTCGCGGGAGAGATGAAGCCCTGGGCCTCAATCTCCTTCCATGGCGCATCAAAACGCTTGGGGCCGATGAGAGAGAACACGTCGCCCTCTCGCCCATCCTCGCGAACGAGAGTCGCGGTGAGGCCGAGGCGGCGACGCGCCTGCAGCTCGGCCGTGAGCTTGAAGACGGGAGCGGGCAGCAGGTGCACCTCGTCGTAGATCACGAGGCCCCAGTCGAGAGCGTCCAGCAGCGCGAGGTGCGCGTACTCGCCCTTTCGGCGTGCCGTGAGGATTTGGTAGGTGGCTATCGTGACGGGCTTGATCTCTTTGAGCTGCCCCGAGTATTCGCCCACTTCGTCCTCGGTGAGCGTCGTGCGCTTGAGGATTTCGGCGCGCCACTGGCGAGCGGAAACCGTGTTGGTCACGAGGATGAGGGTCGTCGTCTTGCCCGCGGCCATGGCGCCGAGGCCGACGAGAGTCTTGCCTGCTCCACAGGGAAGAACAACGACACCCGAGCCATAAGCGGCAAAGTTGTCGATGGCCTGATGCTGGTACGCGCGCAGGTGCCAGGCGCTCTCATCGAGGTCGATCGCGTGGGGCGTGCCTGGGGTGTAGCCGGCGTTGTCTTCAGCGGGCCAGCCGAGCTTGAGCAGCTCCTGCTTGAGCTGGCCGCGAGCCCAGGCCTGAACCACGTAGGTGTGGTCCCCGCGCTTCTCGAACAGCAGCTCGGCGACCTTTTTGGCGCGGGTGATCTCGCTCAGCACGTGGGGGTCGATCGCCGTCAGGGTGAGCACGCCGTCATCCGCTCGCTCGATCACGAGGCGGCCGTAGCGGCCGACGGTCTCCGTGAGATCAACGATGACGGACTGCGGGATGGCGAAGCGCGAGTACTTGGTGAGCGTCGCGATCATGTCCTCGGCGGTGTGCCCGGCCGCCCGCGCGTTCCACAGTCCCAAGCGGGTGATGCGGTAGGTGTGGATGTGCTCGGGCGCACGCTCGAGTTCGGCGAAGACCGCGAGATCATGGCGGGCATCCTCCGCGTTGGGGTGGGCTACCTCGAGCAGCACCGTGCGATCGGACTGAACAATGAGAGGACCGTTTTCAGGCATCCTTACAGCCTACGGCGCTCGGCTGTGGGATCCGCTAAGCCGGACCAATCGCGGTGATGCTCGCGAGGGGCAGGGTGCGCTCGATGTCGGCTTTGCGGTCGAGGGCGCGCAAGCGTCCGCCGGCGATGCTGGAAGGCGACAACAGATAGTCGGCTGTGGCACCGCCGGGCATGAGCACGGTGATCGTCAGAGACGCCTTGGTCCGAATCGCCACGTCGAGCTGCCGGGCGATCCAAGCAGTTCCCGTGAGGTCTGAGTCAGTGGATGATCCCAGCCGAAGCTTCTCGATAAGGGAGGCAACAGCATCCTTGCCACTGGCCGTCGCGGCTCGGGACGTTTGCTTGCGGGCGAGCACAACAAGATCTCCCGCGGCGTTCTCGGCCGTGACGGGGTAATGCGCTTGCTGAAGCATCCAGAACGTCTGCTCGAGGTCGGCTCGCGTCTCGAGGCGCTCACCGACGCGGGTCAGGCGCAGGGCCGCGAGACCGTGGTCCACCGCAAGGGTGCGCAGGATGGCGGCATCCGTCGTCGCAATGTAGCTGCCACCCTCGGCGATTGGGCCGACACGAACCAGCCCGTGGCGGGCGGCAGTCTCGGACACGAGGTACGCAACGGGCTGCGGGATGCCGGTGAGCGAGAGCTCGCTCAGGAACTCCGTGATGCTCTCTCCGGTTTCGCCCGAGGCGAGGGCGCGAGCCAGGCTCGCGGGGGTGAGTCGGTAACTTGAGGCGAGAGCGCGACCCTCGACGTCAGCCATCGAACGCAAGCGAGCGTCGAGCGCCGGGCTCAGGGGGCCGGGCGAGACGATCGACAGGTCGTGTTGGAGGTAGACCTTGTCGACTTCGCGGGGAAAGAGTGCACCCATGAGGTCTGCGGCATTGTTCTCTCCGGCGAGCAGGGCGATCCCCGGGGTGCTGGGCAGCTGGTTGGCAGTGATGCCGAGTAGTTCGGCATCCCTCGTGTAGACCTTCACGCGGTCATGCATCCACTCGCCACCGGCCGGAAAGAGCCAGTCGATGTACTCGCGCAGCCGCTCGCCCCACTGCGAGTGTGCGCGAGAGGCCAGCAGGGTGCGGATGTCATGGGGCAGTCTCGAGAGCCAGCCGTCAGCGAGTTGTGACCAGCGGTCGGCGAAGGAATTGCTCAGCCACTCTCCGCTCGAGTCTGACGGTACCCAGCGCGAGGTGTTGGCGGCGATGAGTCCCGCGCGCGACGCGATATCGATGAGTTCGGCAACCCGGTCGACGTCGACACTCATGACCGAGGCGAGGCGTTTGCTGTCGGGCAACGCGGTGCCGCCGCGAGCGAGGATGCGGGCCGGTTCGTGCTGCACCTCGACGATGAGCTCGGCGATCTCCATCGACGTTGAGAAGGCGTGCTCTGCCGCGACCTGATCGGTCTGTTCGGAGTCCGCGCCGCTCACGGCCATGAGTGCTGCGGGCGGGGGAGTGGTACGCAACTCCTCGGCGCTCGGCAGTCCGAGGCTCGGCCAGCGAGAGAGTTGGGATGCGACGGCGGCGGGAACGCTCACCTGACCGTCCTGCTCGACCACGAGGCCAAGTCGTGCGGCGGCGCGGAGCTGATCCGACGCTACGGAGGCGTCGCCGAGAGCGACAAGTGACGCGCGATCTAGGCGCCCGAGGGCGAGCTGAATCGAATCAGGGTCGAGCAGCGCGTCGGCGAGGTCAAAGAAATCGTGGATGCCGGTGGTGCGCACCTCACGTGCCTTGAGCAGCTCGGAGAGCTCGGCATCCGGCATCGACCGCAGAGCTCCGGCCAGAACCAGGGCCGAGTCGCGGACGTCGGGCACGCTACTTAGCGGCATCCTTCGATTCACGACCTCGACGAATTGCGCTCACGATGAACAGCGTGATCATGAACACGATGCCGATCGGGAGGCCCACGAGCGGCAAGACCGCGATGACCGGCCAGACGCCAACGCTGAGGTCAACGCCCCCAGCGAGAGACGCGATCATGACTACAAGGAGCGCCAGAATCGACATTCCGATCGAGGCAGCCACCATAAAGGCAAGCACTCGTTCGGCGCGGTTGTCGATGATCGGGGAGTTTTCTGCCACCCCCTTAGGATACGGGGTCGCCAGAGTCCTCTAGTCTTGGGCTTGCGCAACTATAAGGAGTTCCACAATGCCCACCGGCAAGGTTAAGTTCTACGACGACGAAAAAGGCTTCGGCTTCATCAGCTCAGATGACGGCCAGGAGGTCTTTCTTCACGCGTCCGCTCTCCCCGCGGGAACGACGGGGATCAAGGCGGGAACACGCCTCGAGTTCGGCATCGCCGACGGCAAGAAGGGTGCACAGGCTCTGTCTGTGCGCGTTCTCGAAGCCGGACCCAGCCTCGTAAAGATCAACCGCAAGCCCGCCGACGACATGGCGATCATCATCGAAGATCTCGTCAAGCTCATGGATGGCATTGGCGCTGGCCTCAAGCGCGGTCGCTACCCCGACAAGGCTCACTCGGGCAAGATCGCGGCGATGCTGCGCAAGGTCGCGGACGAGTTGGATGCCTGAGTTCGCCCAGCACGAGGAACTTGCGCGAGCAGCGCTCGCTGAGATCACTCCCGTTGACGGTGTTGGCGCGTACATCGGCCAGGTTGACGAAGACGGCGGCGCTGTATCGCTGCTGTTCGAAGCGGCTATGCCCGGATATCCGGGATGGCGCTGGACTGTTTCGATCGCCACGGTAGAGGATGCCGAGCCGACCGTTCTCGAAGCAGAACTCATGCCAGGCGAAGGTTCGCTTCTCGCCCCTGACTGGGTGCCGTGGTCGGAGCGTCTCGCCGAGTACAAGGCCGCTCAGGAGTCCGAAGCCACCGGCGAGGATGACGCGGAGGGCGAGTCCGACGAGGATTCCGATGACGACGAGTCTGGTGAGTTCGACGACTCCGAAGACGACGACGATGATGACGAGGACGACGTTCTCGGCAACGACGTGCTGCACGGGGGCGACCTTGACGGTATCGACATCGACACGCTCGACGAACCGGCCGATGACGATGACTCGGACGACGATGACTCGGACGACGACGACGACGACTCCGACGACGACGACTCGGACGACGACGATGACGCTGAGGACGAGCGCACCTACTAGAGCTCGTTCACTTCGACAGGCTCAGTGACCGTTTCCCTGAGCCGTCTCTAGTCCCTGACTTGTCTCGGGTCTCTGAGTTGTCTCCGTTCCCTGAGCTTGTCGAAGGGCAGCGCACAAGTTTCTCCAGCCTCTGCAAGATCCACCGCACTAGCGACACATCCATAGTGTGAAGACTGCCGAAACTGCTCCGCCACGCGAAGATAGCCCCATGGGTGAAAATACCGAGACCATCGCTCCGAGCAGCGACATGGACTGGTTCGCCCAAGCCGTCCGCGAGTACTCGACACCTCTCGTCCGCTATTTCGCTCGTCGAGGTCCCCAGCAAGATGCCGAGGATCTCGCGGCTGACGTCCTCGCCACGGCCTGGCGCCGCCGAGGGGACGTTCCTCGGGATGCCGTGCTCCCGTGGCTCTACCGCACGGCGGGTTTTGTGCTCGCCAACCACCGGCGCAAGCTCGTGGATCTTCCCGTCGGCGACATCCCGGACTCCGCGAGCTCCCCGAAGGTCGGCAGCGACCCCGAGCTCAGCGCGATAGTCGACGAGGAACTGCGTGCCGCGCTCGCGAGCGTGGGGGAGCGAGACCGGCGCATCCTGCTGCTGAACGCCTGGGAAGGTCTCGACGGAGCCGAACTCGCCGACGTGCTCGAGATCTCCCGATCGGGAGCGGATGCCGCGCTCTCCCGTGCGCGCAAACGACTCCGCGAAGCCTGGGGCGAGCGCTGACGCAGTGCTCCTGCTGCAAGATATTGCGGCTCTCCGACATATCCCTACTGAGCGGCCAGGCGGCCCTCCCCAATCTGACAGAGGGTGATCCCCATGAATGACAAGACTCCTCACGAGCCCACCGATGACGCTTTCGCTCGGCTCCAGGCGGCCGACCCCGCAGCCAGCATCGAACCGAGCGGGGGCTTTGCCGACCGAGTGATCGCCGAGTCATCCACCGCGCCCGAGGTCGTCACTCTTGCGACCGAGCGCGAGCGCCGTCGCCCGCTGTGGCAGACGATCGTCGGCGCTGCGGCCGCAATCGCGATCGTCGGCGGCACGGGGTTTGGCATCGGCGCGAGTGGTGTCGGCAGCCCGGTGTCGAGCACGGCGGATGCGCCTATTTCTCTGGGCGAGAGTGCCGCGGAGCCACCCGTTGGCCCACAAACGATGGAGGGCCCGACAGTCGGGGGAGCAAAGGATTCCGCCGCACGCTATCCCGGCTTTTATGGCGGCCGGTATACCTACACCGCGGTCGGTCTTGGTACTGAATCAGGTAAGGCTAATGGGTACGGGTTTGACCCACGTTCGGTATCCAACGCCGAAACGATTGCCGCGCTCGCGGCAGCTTTTGGTGTAGAAGGTGCGCCGGAACTCAAGGACGGCGCATGGCAAGTTGGCCCACAGGACGGAACGGGTTCGAGCATCTTCGTGAGTCTCGACGGCACACTGAGCTTCAGCTATTACAACTCGGCTATTCAGCCCTGGCAGTGTGATGAGAACGGTGCCTGTGCCGAGAACGGTGCGGCCGTCGGCGAAGAGTCGGCGCTTTCGACGCTGCGTGACCTGCTCGGAAAGCTGGGCTATGACCTCTCCGATTTTGAGATCTCCGCAGAGACCTGGGAGGGCAGCCTCACTACTCACGCAGTGGCATGGCGTCTCGTCGATGGGCAGCGCACCGATCAGTCGATCAGCATCGACGTGGCTGAATCCGGAATCACGAATGCCAACGGATCGCTGGCGCCCATCGTTGAACTCGGCGAGTACTCAATCGTGAGCGAGCAGGAAGCGTTCGAGCGTCTCTCCGACAGCCGGTTCGGTGGCTTCATGAGCGGTGGCCCCATCGCGCTGGAGGGCATGGTCGTCGACGACGCGCCGGTGTACGTGCCCCCGACAGAACCGCCGGCCACACCTACCGCGGGGACGAAGATCGCCTGGCCCGTCAACAACGTGAACATCGTCAGCGCGCGGCTGGGACTTGCGAGCCAATACCAGCCGGACGGCACTGTGCTCCTAATCCCCGCCTACGAGTTCACCGACTCGAATGACGGAACTTGGTCGGTCATCGCGGTCGACGACTCGCAGCTGGACTTCGCCACGGAATAGCCGTCCGATGACTGACGAGACTCGCGAGGCCGCAGCCAAAGCTTTCGCGCCACTTCAGACGGCCGGCCTCGCGCCCGAGCGCGTGCGCCGCCGCCGGCGGTGGCAGGCGCTGGTCGGCGCTTCGGCAGCCGTCGCGATCGTCGCTGGCACAGGCTTGGGCATTGGGTTGAGCGGTATCGAGGCCTCAGCGTCGAGCGCTGCGTACGCGTCCAGCTTTCTCGCCGAGAGTGCCGCTGAACTGGGCGCGTCGGGAGCACGGGGCGATGCCATCCCCAACACGTACGGCGTGCGCTACACCTATACGGCCTTGGGGCTCAGCACCCAAGCAGGAATAGCAAACGGATACGGCTTCGACGCGCGTTCGGCGTATAACGCTGAAACGGTGAAGGCACTCGCCGTGGCTTTTGGTCTGGAGGAAACGCCGCAGGAAGGCGGCGGCGGATGGTTCGTGGGATCGCTAGACGGTTCCAGCCCGTCGTTCTCGCTGTATCTCAACGGCACGCTGAACTACACGTACTGGAACCCGGCAGTGAGAACCTCCGAACCCGGCCTTCGGCCCGGTCGCGAGTCGGCTCTTGCTACCGTTCGCGACCTGCTCACAAAACTGGGATACGACCTCGGCGACTTCGAGCTCACCTCCGCTACCTCCGGAGGCAACTCGACAACCCAAGTATCTGCGTCACGACTTGTCGACGGTCAGCGCACCGATCAGACTCTGGTGGTCAACGTCGCGCCTGCCGGGATAGCGGAGGCCTACGGCCAGCTGGCTCCCATCGTCGAGCTTGGCGAGTACTCGATTGTGAGCGAGCGGGGTGCGTTCGAGCGACTCTACGACAGCCGTTTCGGTGGTTCTATGGGTGGCTATTCCGTTCCTATGTTGACTGGTTTCGCGGCGATCGAGGACGGGAGTTCCACGTCCGAGCCGCCGGCTACACCCACTCCCGGCGCGCGCATTGCTTGGCCGGTCATCAACGTGAATATCGTTGGCTCGAGTCTGGTGCTCGCAAGCCAATGGCAGCCGGACGGAACCGTACTTCTGCTCCCCGCCTACGAGTTCACCGACTCGAACGGCGGCACCTGGTCGGTCATCGCGGTCGACGAGAAACATCTCGACTTCTCCACGGAGTAGCCGTCCCGAAACCGCCGACCGTTGCGGAGGATGACACGCCGCCTGCTGCGCAAAACCGCCGGTCTGAACGGCGCGTCATCCTCCGCAACTGCGCGGATTCGTCGTCTTTCGGGCATGGGAGGATGGATGCGTGAAGAATCGCGACTGGATAGTGCTCTTTGCGATCTTCTTCGCATGGGTTCTTGCCCAGTCCCTCTTGCGTGAGTGGGTCGGTGCGGCCCTCGGCCTCATCATCGGACTTGCTGGCCTCGCCGCGATCGCGGGCGGGATGTGGCTCGTGCTCCGTCGCCGCAAGGCACGAGCGGCCGCTCCTGCGTTGCCGGCGGATGCCGACACCACGTCGGACTCCGTCTAGCAAAGTCCCGGTGGCAGCAGCTGACATACTGGCTCGGTGATTCGCGAGAGATCCACCGTGTGGTGGGCGGTACTGCTACTCATCGTGCAGTACATCGTGAGCATCGGGGGCCAGATCCTGCAGGTGCCTTTCGCCATGCGTGTGGTGCTGATGTACGTCATTGGAATCGTCACGGCGGCACTGTGGTTGCTCGCGAGGTACAGAGCTCGCGGACCTCTGCGCATGAGGGCGGACCAGTTGAGGTCGACCGGGGCTATTGTGATCCCCGTTCTGCTCGACCCGGTTACCGCTCCCGTTGGTGCTACGACTGACGAGCGCCGAAGAAGTCTGGCTTTCGCCATCGCAACACCACTCGGGCTCGAGATCAGACTCACGGATGAGTCGACGGTTCTCACCGCAGAGTGGGCGGCAGTCTCTGAGGTGCGATTGGGTCATTCTTCATTTTGGACAGCGAACATATCGATCGACATTCGTTGGGATATTTTTCGCCAGGAATGGTGGTTAGTGCCCACCAACGCATTCGGCCTGAGGCGCCGCGGACGCTCCGTATTCGCCTTGATCAACGACCTGGAGCAGATGCGAATTCTGGGTCGGGCCGCCACCCGCCGAGCCGAAACCTAGAGCCCAGCGACCACGAACTCGATCGACTTGACGAGCTGGCGCACGTCGTCGGGCTCGATTGCCGTGAAGGTCGCGACGCGCAGCTGGTTGCGGCCGAGCTTGCGGTAGGGGTCGGTGTCGACGATCCCGTTGGCGCGGAGCGTGGATGCCACGGCAGCAGCATCCACCGAGTCGTCGAAGTCGATAGTCGCGACGACCTGCGAACGGTGCTCCGGGTTCGTCACAAACGGCGTCGCGTAGCTCACGTTCTCGGCCCAGTCGTAGAGCACGCCCGACGACTCCTTCGTGCGAGCATCGGCCCAGGCGAGGCCGCCGTTGCCGTTGATCCAGTCGACCTGGTTCTCGAGAAGCAAAAGCGTCGAGATAGCGGGAGTGTTGAGCGTCTGGTTGAGGCGCGAGTTGTCGATCGCGTTCTTGAGCGACAGAAACTCCGGGATATAGCGCCCAGATGCCGCGATCGAGAAGACGCGCTCGATGGCGGCAGGGGAGAAGAGCGCGAACCAGAGGCCGCCGTCGGAGGCGAAGTTCTTCTGAGGAGCGAAGTAGTAGACATCTGCCTGCGTGGCATCGAAGTCGATTCCGCCGGCTGCGCTGGTGGCGTCGACGACGGTGAGCGCACCGGGAGCATCCGCACGCACGACTGGGGCAGCGACACCGGTCGAGGTTTCGTTCTGCGGGTAGGCGTAGACGTCGATTCCCTCGACGATCTCCAGCTCGGCGCGCGATCCAGCGGGAGCGTTGATCACGTGGGGAGCGGTGAGGAAGGGAGCTGCTGCCGCGGCCGCAAACTTCGAGCCGAACTCTCCGAATGTCAGGTTCTCGCTGCGATTGAGGATGAGGCCGAAGGCTGCGGCATCCCAGAATGCCGTGGATCCGCCGTTGCCGAGAATGACCTCGTAGCCCTCGGGGATGCTGAACAGTTCGCCGAGGCCGGTGCGGACGCGACCGACGAGATCCTTGATGGGCGCCTGGCGGTGAGAGGTACCGAGAAGTGCGGCACCGGCTCCCGCGAGGTACTCGACCTGTTCGGCACGGACCTTGGATGGCCCGCATCCGAAGCGTCCGTCGGCGGGCAGCAGGTCAGTGGGAATGGTGAGCGTCGGCATGCGCTCAATCCTAGGGCGGGTAGAGGTTAGGCTGTGTTTTATGACGGATCTCGTCGACACCACAGAGATGTACCTGCGCACCATCCTCGACCTCGAGGAGGAGCGCATCATTCCCCTGCGCGCACGGATTTCGGAGCGCCTCGGCCACTCCGGACCAACCGTCTCGCAGACGATCGGACGCATGGAGCGCGACGGACTCGTCGTGGTCGAGGGCGACCGCCACCTCGAGCTCACGACCGAGGGACGCAGCCGCGCCGTGCACGTCATGCGCAAGCACCGTCTCGCGGAGCGTCTGCTCGCCGACGTGATCGGCCTCGATTGGGCCTACGTTCACGACGAGGCTTGCCGGTGGGAGCACGTGATGAGCGAACAGGTCGAGCGTCGTCTGCTCGAGATGCTTGGACACCCGACGGAGTCTCCGTACGGCAATCCCATCCCCGGACTCGAAGAGATCGGTGGACAGGCGGCTCCCGCCTTCATGGACGGCGTCATTAACCTCGTAGATGCAGTTTCGCGGTCTACGGAACCCGTGGTCAGTGTCATTAGGCGACTGGGGGAGCCGGTTCAGTTCGAACCAGATTTGCTTCAGCAGCTGCAGGATGCCGGTGTTCTGCCGGGCGCAACCGCCACTATTTCAGCGGCCGGCTCCTACGTCGCCGTGCAGGTCGAGGGCTTCGACGAGGGTCTCGAGCTGCCCAACGAGGTGGCTGTTCACATCTTCGTCGCGCTTCCGTAGTCGTCAGCGACACCTGCGCAATATCGTCCTCAGGTACACCTGTAAATCAGCCTTAAGGATGATGCGCTCGACATTCTGAACGTGACAAGACCGTTATGCCCGAGTATGCTCGCAAAGTCCCGCGGATCACACAAGCCGATCCAGGACCCTCGATGAGCGTCTCGTTAACCCGTCTCATCTGTAGGCACGTGAATATATATATGAAACGGATGGGGCAGCAACCTAGAGCTGTCGAGGCGCAGGAGGTTAACTCTCTTGGCACTAGTAGGACCCCGTAAAACCCGAAAAACTCCCGGTACCGAGCTTGAGCTCTACACCGGCCCACCAGTCTCGGTCACTCGTCAGGCTCGAAGCCCGAGGGATCGCAAGTCGAGCATCCTGAGCATCACGGTTATGGCCCTGGTTGTTCCCGGGCTCTTCGCCACCCTGGCTCTGCCCGCATACGCGTTTCAGCAAGGACCGGACACTCAGGTGCTTGAGGCGCAGGAGCAGCTCCAAGAGCTGAAGACCTCCGGTGCGCAGAGCATCACTGTTGCTGAGTCGGCGGCAACGACCGCAGCATCCCGCGACACCTTCGGGGCGACAACCCCCGAAGAGCTCGCCGCCGCAGCAGCGGAAGCGCAGCGCGCCGAGCTTGCCGCCGCGTACACCTACACGGGGCCGACGGTGAGCGACTTCCTCGCGAACCCGCCGTACCCCAGCTTCGACCTCGCTTCGCTCGCCTCCGTCGCGCTGCAGTACCAGGGCGTTCCCTATGTATACGGTGGCGTCGACCCGTCCGGCTTCGACTGCTCGGGATTTGTTATGTACGTCTACGCGCAGTTTGGCATCAGCCTGCCGCACTCTGTGACCGGCACTGCCGCCATGGGTACCGCGATCTCGAACGATGCGGCTCTCCCCGGCGACATCGTCATCATGGATGGCCACAACGGCATCTACATGGGTGGCGGCATGATCCTGGATGCTCCCGATGTGGGCCGCTCAGTGATGATGCGTCCCATCTGGACGAGCGACTACTACATCGTGCGGATCGGCATCTAGGTTCGGCCGAAGGTTAACCTCACGTGAAATCGGCGTGCCCCTGATTCGGGGCACGCCGATTCTGCGTTACCCTGAAGGCCTTGAAGTTCACTTGAGTCAACGGAGAGCACGCATGTTCGGTGGTCGCAGCATCCAAACCGTGGATGTTCGCGCGCGCTTTTACATACGGCACTCGAGCGGGGTGCGTTCGCACGCCACAGACCACTAGGCATCGTCTTACGACGGTGCCTTTTTGTTTATCTCAGCTCATCTCCGCCTGAAGTGTTCGGCAAGAAATCGATCGCCTGCAAGCCGTGCAGGGACTATCGAGAGGGATGAACGTGCGAACACTGGTCCTTAACGCGGGGTATGAGCCCCTCGCTGTCGTGTCCTTCAAGCGAGCGCTTGTGCTCGTGATGAATCAGAAGGCCACGATTATTGCTGCGGATACCGAGAACCCCGTCGTGGGTTCGACGGGCTCGTGGGATCGCCCGAGCGTGATAATCCTGCGAACGTACGTGCGCATCCCGAGCGGCCGCCACGTTCCCGTGTCGCGCAGGGGAGTGCTGCGGCGTGACAACAACCGCTGCGGGTACTGCGGTGGTTCGGCGAACACGATCGATCACGTCATGCCCCGGTCGCGCGGCGGCAAGGACAGCTGGGAGAACCTGGTCGCCTGCTGCCTCAAGTGCAACAACATCAAGGGCGACCGCACACCGGAAGAGATGAAGTGGAGCCTCAGGATGACGCCGCGTCCGCCTCACGGTTCTGGGTGGCTCATCCGTGGCGTGGAGAAGCCAATACCTGGGTGGGATGAATTCCTGGCTCCTGCAGCATAGACATGACAACGATTCACTGTTACGAATCCGTTACTTTAAGTGGACATGTGCAGGTTCGATCACGTAGCCTCGATCGAGTAGTTCCAACCCGTCCCGTTTTCTAGATCGCATCGGTTTTTATCATTTCTTCTTCTGATCTTGAGGCTTTGCCTGTGCAATACGCCTCCCGCCGCGAGGCACGAGCAGCTGAAGCCGCACTAGCGGCAAGCCGGGAAGCGTCCGAACTGCACACCGTGAGCGTGACTCTCGACAGTCAAGCTGTCGCGCCAGCGCCACGTGCCGAGTCTCCGAAGCCGCAGCCCGAGCTGCCCTGGGTTGCTCGCCGAGTCGCGACTCCGGCGCCGAGCCGACCCGCTGCGCGTGTTGCTGCATCCACTTCGAAGTCTCGCAAGAACCCGCTAAGCGTGCTGGCCACAATGGCCGTCGTTGGCGGACTCTTCGCCGTTGCCGGGCTGCCGGCGTACGCGATGTCGACTCCGGATGCCGCAGCGCCCGCCGCCGCCGCAACGGCCGCAGGCGCTTCCCAGTCCATCGCTGTGACTTCGACGGTTGCTTCTGATACACCCATCCGCGATCAGTTCATGGCGACCACGCCCGAAGCCCTCGCTGAGTCGCACGCTGATGCTGCGCGTGCCGCCGCGAATGAGGCGTACCTGGCTTCCGGTGCGCGCGAACTTGGCGATGACTACCCGTGGCCGTTCGAGCTCACCGACGATGAGGGTGGCGGACTCTCGCCCCTCAACTATTACTACCGCGAGTGCGTCGACTTTGTGGCCTGGCGCCTCAACCGCGACGCCGGCTCTTACTCGGCTCCGTTCAAGTACGTGTGGTCCAACCTCACCCCGAACGGCGGTGACGGCAGCCAGTGGATGTCCAACTGGCTCGCTCTCGGACGCACCGTTTCGAACACGCCCATCGCCGGCGCCGTGGCTTACACGGGCGGCAACCACGTGGCGTACGTGAAGTCGGCTAATACCGACGGCACCGTCACGCTCGAGGAATACAACTGGGTTCCCGGCGCGTACAGCACTCGCACGATCCCGGCATCCTCGGTCGTCGCGTTCCTCTACCCACCCGGGTAGCCGTTAGTCTGCGGAACTTCGCTGGTTGAGTAGCGCCGTCTACTGCGCGTATCGAAACCGAACAGTAGGAGCCCACTCGTGTCGATCCTGTCGATAGTCCTCGTGGCCTTGGGCGGACTCGTTCTTCTCGTCTCTGTAATAGTGCTTCTTGGCGTACTCCTCGGAACTCGTCCCTCTCCTCACGAACGCGGCGCGGCGAGACTTGCCACCTTGCGATGGGGTGTCGCGGGTGCGGCTGGACTTCTCTGTCTGTTGATAGGACTATTTCCCCTGCTGGCATCGATCGGTTAGGTCCACCGACTTCGCGCTGATCGCGCAGGCGATTACGAGTTGTAGCCGACGCCCTTGCGCCACTCGCCGGTTTCACTGAGTAGCCGTAGCAACTTCATGTAGGTCACTTCGGCCTCGCGTCGGCGATCGGATGTCGTGAAGACATGCCAGTCCTTGGTGTCCATTTTTGACACGACGAATGTGCCGGCGGCGCCGATCTCGGGGGAGTTGCCGTATTCGTAAGCGACGATACTTTCGTTCTCAAACACCTTGAGCGCATAGGCCATGGTTCCCATTGCTGCCCCGCCTCTCTTCGCTCCAGTTGTACCACCGACGCCTCAGTGCTCCACCGGTGGTTGACTATGCCGCGCTAGCGGTCCGTGGGCCCACGGACCGCGCAGTCAGCCGGGCGGCGAAGTCGTCTTGATGCGGCACAGCTGGAGAGCGAAACCGAGGAGGATCCCGCTCTCAGGCTAAACTGAACGGGCCAGCCTTCGTAGCTCAATGGAAGAGCAGTTCCGTCCTAAGGAAACGGTTGGGGGTTCGAGTCCCTCCGAGGGCACCAGGTGATGTCTCGCGACGTTGTTGCATATGTCGTGAGACATCTGTGTTTAACGGACAGCTTGATCTGCCGCTACGCCAATCGCAACTGCGGATCTGTGTCTGCGCCGTGCCGTTTTCGAGTGATGGCCGTCCCGGTCACCCCGAAGAGGGGGCATCGGTGGGCAAGGTCGGCACATAGGATTCGAGGAAGCTTCACGCGCACGGTGGTCTCTTCGGCGTGGACGACGTAAGGACTCCAACCCAATGAACCGACTCGATGCCGTAGTTTTCTCAATGGTCGTCGGAGTCGCTCTCGTGGTCGGCAATGTGCTCGTCCCGTCCTTGCCCGCAACTGCGGTCGCTGACGGGGGATCAATCGCGGGAACCATTTCAGTGCGCGGCAGCGAAACTCACGTCGTTGATGGTCTGCTCGTCACATTGATCGACGAAAGCGACGCGGAAGTCGCCACGACTGCCACCGACATTCTTGGCGCGTATTCGTTCGATCCGCTGGCTCCGGGAAACTATCGCGTGCGCATCGAAGATCCGGATGCACGAGGCTACGTCTCCACATGGTGGCCCGGCGTGCTGACCAAGAATGAGTCGGAACTCATTTCGCTCGACCTCGATGAGAGAAAGAGTGCGAACATCCAGATTTCTGCAGGCGCTTTCCTCTCAAGTCTCCCAGTGCTGTCGGGTACGCCTCGCGTGGGATCTGATCTGGCGGCCTCTCTCCTGGACTGGAGTCCGATTCCTGAGGTTGTGAAGTTCCAGTGGCTTCGCGACGGAGTCAACATCCCCGGAGCCTCGTCCTCGGGATATGCGGTTACCGTGGCGGATGCTGGCGCGAGCTTGGCTGTGCAGGTCACCGCCTCCTCGATCGGTTACGAAACAGTGACCGTGACGTCGTCCGCAGTGTCCGCTTTCGGTGAGTTCAGCGTCACATCGACACCAACCATCTTCGGCGTTCCGAAACTCGGCACCGTGCTCACTGCATCAGCCGGTGAATGGGTCCCAACCCCTGCCGATTTGACCTATCAGTGGAACCGCGGCGGGGTGCCAATCTCAGGCGCGAACTCGTCCTCGTACACGGTGAGCGCGGCGGATCCAGGAACCGCTCTGAGCGTGACGGTGACCGGCAGCAGTGCAGGCTACTCGGTCCTCTCGAGGACGAGCCTCGCGACGGCCGTCATTACCGGCGGCGTTATCACCGCATCACCCTTCCCTACCATCGCGGGAACCGCAAAGTTCGGCTCGGTTCTCACGGCTGTGACGGGAACTTGGGGGCCCGCACCGATAACGCTGAGCTATCAGTGGAAGCGCAACGGTGCCACTATCTCCGGTGCGACTCTGTCTACTTACACTCCAACGACCGCCGATGCGGCGGCGACTCTTGTTGTGACCGTCACTGGTTCGCGCAGCGGGTACACGGCAATTACCCGCACGAGTGCGGCAACTACCCCCGTGACAGGCGTTCCTTTCGTCACCGCACCCGTTCCGACGATCTCCGGTACTGCGGCAGTCGGCTCGACTCTCACCGGATCCGCCGGAGCCTGGTCGCCGGTTCCCGGTTTGGCGTACGCGTGGGCGCGGAATGGAAGTGCGATCTCGGGAGCGACGGCGACAACCTACAAAGTAACCGCCGCTGATGCAGGGGCAAAGATCACTTTTATGGTTAGTGCCTCCCGAGCGGGCTACGCCGCGACCTCGAGGACGAGTGTAACGACCGCCACAGTGACGGGCGGGGTGCTTACCCTTGCGCCAACGCCTACGGTTTCTGGGCCTGCTCTGGTGGGGAGCATCCTCACTGCCAAGCCCGGCGTGTGGGGTCCAGGTGCGGTGGCCCTGAACTACCAATGGAAGCGCAATGGCATCGCGATAGCAGGCGCGACGGCGGTAACGTACAAGCTCGCTCTCGCCGACGCAGGCGCACAAATTTCCGTGACGGTCACCGGGTCACGTGTTGGATTCACAACGCTGAGTAAGACGAGCGCAACTCTTGCAGCGCGAGGGGTCTTCACGGTCACTCCCATCCCGACTATCTCGGGTTCAGCAGTCGTTGGATCGACCCTCACAGCGAATTCTGGCGCGTGGATTCCGACGGCCGCGTTCACATACCGATGGACGCGTAACGGCGTCTCGATCTCTGGCGCAACTTCTGCGAGTTACAGACTTACTGCGGCAGACGGCGGCCAGCAGATCCGCGTTGTTGTCACGGCTTCTCGTGCAGCGTTCACTGCCGTGGACAAAACCAGTGCCTCGGTGACCCCTCCCGGTGCGTTTACGGCCAAGCCGTCCCCAACAGTAAGCGGAGATACCGTTGTCGGTAGTGTCCTGACAGCAAATCCCGGAACGTGGTCTCCCGTGCCAACGTCGTTCTCCTACCAGTGGAGAAGGAATGGGGTCGCGATCCCTGGGGCAACCGGCAAGACCTACACCGTCGGACTTCGAGACGTGGATGCTTCTCTCTCGGTCGTCGTTACGGGAGTGAAATCGGGCTACACGAGTGCGACTACCGGGTCCGCAGCGAAGGTCGGAACCGGGCGCGTCTACGCTAACTGCGATGCCTTGAACCGGGACTATCCCCACGGTGTCGCGAGGCCCGGCGTCACTGTTGACATGGTCTCGGGTAAGCCCAAACCTCTTGGTTCGCAAACCGTCTTCTCCGCTAGCGTCTATAACCTCAACCCTCTCCGAGATGGTGACAAAGACGGAATCGCCTGCGAAAAGCACTAGACGCCACTAATGCTGGGAGAAATCCGCCTTCATTCGGGCGCGACTATGACAGCGTGCCGTGGTTGAGCGACCGGATTGACGCCCGCTGCACGACAGGCATCGGCACGAGCACCTCGCCGCTGGTCTCTCCAGAGAGGAGCAGCTCAACGGCCCGGCGGCCCATGGTTTCGTGGGGGAGACCGACCGTGGTCAGGCCTGGCCGCAGATAGGCCGCGAGTTCGTCGTTATCGAAGGACACTATCGACACGTCTTCGGGCACGCGGAGGCCCGCTTCGGCCAGTGCTTGGTAAGCACCGAACGCTATTCGGTCGTTCATGCACAGCAGCGCCCTGACGTCGTCTCCGCGCTCGAGCAACGCGCGAGTGGCTTGATAACCCTCGTCGGGTTCCCATAACCAGATCGATTCTTCGGCGACAAAACGGAGTCCGGCCTCGGCCATTCCCCGGCGAATTCCCGACACTCGCCGCGCGACGGTGGCCGAGCGGAAGGCATCCCGTTCCACCTCATCGTTCTGGCCTAGCAGGGCGATGCCCTCGCGGTGACCGTTCTCGACGAGCAGCCGAACGGCCTCTAGCCCGCCCGCCATTTCGTCGGGAAGCACCGAGGTGGAGTACCGAGGATTGGTGGCGTTGAGCATGACGACGGCGGTGGATGCGGGGATGTCGGGCACGAACAGCTCCCTCGCGCGCATGGTCGCGAAGATGATCCCGTCCACCTGGCGATCGAGCACCGCGGCGATTGCCTCGGCCTCTCGAGCGGGGTCGCCACCGGTTTCGAGCACGAGCACGACGTGGCCGGCGGCCTCGGCGGCCTCGAGCGCTCCCTTGATCAGGCCGCTGGCGAATCGGGTGGTCGCGACAACGTCGGAGATGAATCCGATCGTGAGTGTCTTGTCGGTTCGAAGACCGCGCGCGGCAACGTTGGGCCGATATCCGAGCGCCTGAGCGGCAGCGTTGACGCGGTCGTGAGCATCCTGTGACAGGCGCGTATCCGGTCGCCCGTTGAGGATCATCGACGCGGCAGAGGAGGACAGGCCAGCGAGCCGCGCCACATCGGCGAGCGTCGCGCGCTTGCTCGACATTGAGCCGTCCTTTCCCATTCGTGAATCGTAGTGAGGATTCCTGCCGGCAAAAGTTTGACTTGACATCGTTATCGCCTGCGCTCACTATAAGTCATGCTAAAACCATTTAGCACGCACCAGTTGAGAATAAATCCTCGACACCGGCCCGAATCCCAGGCCCGGATGCATCCACTTCGGGCGCAGACGGAAGGCCGACGGTCTGCATCAATCACAGAAGACAAAGGAGTCAACGAGATGGCAATTTCTCGACCTCGCGCTCGGTTCGGGCGCGGACCTGTGGTGGCCGTGGCTATCGCTGCAACCGCCACCCTCGCTCTAGCCGGATGCGCGCCGGGCGGTTCCGCACCGGCCCCCACCGAAACGGTGAAGGTCAGCACGGAGCTCACGACCGAGCCGGTGGAGCTGACTATCGCGGATGAGACGGGCTTCCCGCTCACGGACGACCTCGCTGCCGAGTTCACCAAGCAGTACCCGAACGTGACGTTCAACGTGACCCGCGACACCTTCGCGAACCTCACCGCGAACGCTCCTAAGCTGCTCGCGAGCGACACCCCGCCCGATCTCATCCGTCTCCCCACGATCGGCGACACCGTCAAGGACGGCTTGATCGCCAACCTCGATCCGTGGTTCGACGCCTACGGCTGGGACAAGTGGTCGGAGGCGCAGCTTGCTCCGCTCCGCGTAGGCGAAGACGGCGTGCGTGGTGCGGGCTCGCTCTACCAGCTCGGACTCGGATACAGCATCACGGGCATCTACATGAACACGAAGCTCGCCGATCAGCTCGGGATCGACGCTCCGCCAACGACCCTCGCTGAGTTGGAAGAAGACTTCGCGACGGCCAAGGCCGGCGGCGTGCTCCCGATGATGGAGGGCGACAAAGATGGCGTCGTCAACTTTGTGGTGCAGGCAGCGATGAACCAGTACGCGGACCCCCAGGAAATGATGGACTGGATTCTGAACGTCGAAGGTGCAACCTACGACACCCCCGGCAACGTCAAGGGCGCAGAACTCATCAAGAAATGGGCGGATGCCGGCTACTTCCCCAGCGACATCAACTCGATCGACTACGCCACCTTCGTGAGCCGCTTCCAGGGTGGCGAGGGCCTCTTCACCTTCAACGGCAACTGGGCAGCAGCAGACACCCAGACCAAGATGGGCGACGACGTGGACTTCTTCCTCGTGCCGCCGGTCGAGGAGGGCGGCAAGCACGTCGCGATGGGAGCGGCAAACTCGTTCTCGGTCGCGGCCGGCTCGAAGCACCTCAACGAGATCGCGTTCTTCCTCAACTGGATCCACACGAACGACAAGGCTCGCCAGATCGTCACCGATGTCACCGGGGCAGCACCCGGCGGCGACCCCTCGCAGGCGCAGCCCAAGGTCGCCGAGGGCTCGCTCATCGAGGATGCCCTCGCAATGTCGGCCCAGATTGCGGCAGAGAACGGCCAGGTCGACTTCATGGCCAACGCGACCGCCGGAATTTACGCCGGCGCCATCATCCCCGAGTCCCAGCTTCTGGTTACCGGGCAGATCAGTGGCCAGGACTTCGTCACGGCCGTCCAGAAGTTCTACGCAGACGAACTCGCTGGCTGATCAATGACAGACCGCAATCGATATCGAGACGCTAGCCGCACGCCATCGCGTGCCTGGCGTGGTGAAAGGCAGCTCGCGTGAAGACCTCGATTGCGCCTCGCCGGGCCGCTGCGCGAGCAGCGACCCGGCGAGGGACCCTCATGGGGTGGGCGTTCGCGCTCCCGGCCCTCGCTGCTTACTGCGCGTTCGTGATCTACCCGCTCGTTCTCGGCATCCAGTACTCCTTCTACAAATGGAACGGTGTCGGGCCATCGGAGTGGGTCGGGCTCGCCAACTACATTCGGGTGTTCACGGATGAGACGCTGCTCGGCTCGATCGGCAACGCCTTCGTGCTCATCGCTTTTTTCACGGTGATCCCCGTCGCGTCTGGACTCGTGCTCGCCACGCTCATTCGGTCGATGAAGCCCGGGCCGTTCTCTAGCCTGTCGCAGACGATCCTGTTCTTGCCGCAGATCATCCCGCTCGCCGCGGCGGGTATCGCGTGGTCGTGGATGTACGCCCAGACGGGAGCGGTGAACCAACTTCTCAACGCGGTCGGCCTCGGCTTTCTCGCTCGCCCATGGCTCGGCGATTTCCAGACGGCGCTGCCGGCCGTTGGTCTCATCGGATCGTGGGTGCTCACCGGCCTCTGCACCGTGCTGTTCCTCACCGGGATCGGAAAGATCGATCAGTCCCTGTACGAAGCGGTCCGTCTCGACGGCGCGAGCTGGTGGCGTGAATTCGTGACGATCACCATCCCGGGCCTGCGCCAAGAGATCGCGGTGCTCGTGACGATCACGATCATCGCTGCGTTGAGCAGCTTCGACATCATCTACACGACGACCTTGGGTGGTCCGGGCCGCGCAACTCTTGTGCCCGGTATCTCTATCTACCGCATCGGCTTCACTCAGAGCGATGTCGGTCTTGCATCGGCATTCGGCATCGTGCTCATGGCACTCGTGCTCGCATGTGTGCTTCCCATTCAGCGACTAGCGAGAGCGGGCGACCGATGATCGTCAACAAATCCGAGCGCATCATCGGGCGCATCGTGCTGGTGCTCGTGTTGGTGCTGACTCTCATCCCGCTCGTGAACATGCTGTCTGCGGCGCTCCAACCCGCCGACACCAATCCCACCGGGCTGACCTTCCCGACCGATCCGCAGTGGGGTAACTTCGTCACGGCCTTCAATACCGGCAACGTATGGCGGCTCATGGGATCGAGCCTGTTTATCGTCGTCTTCGTGGTTCCGATCAGTCTGCTCTTTGCGACGCTCGCTGGTTACGCGCTCGGAAATCTGCGGATGCGCGGTGGACGGTTCATCTTCATCTTCCTGATTCTCGGACTCACGATTCCGTTCGAGGCGCTCATCATCCCGCTGTACTACGAGATTCAGGCACTGGGGGTTCTCAACACCCAGTGGGCCGTCATCCTGCCGCTCATCGGGTTGTACATGCCGTTCAGCGTCGTGTGGATGCGGGCACACTTCATCGGAGTGCCCCAAGAACTCTCGGAGGCCGCTCGAGTCGACGGGGCGACAACTCTGCAGGAGTTCCGCCGCATCCAGTTGCCGCTCGCGAGGCCGGCGCTCTCGGCGCTCGCCATCCTGCTGTTCCTCTGGACGTGGAATCAGTTCCTGCTGCCCGTCGTGTTGATCGCTGATCCGCTCAACCGCACGGTCGCGGGTGCGCTCACGTTCTTCCAGGGCCAGTATTACTCGAGCATTCCGCTGCTCAACGCGGGGGCGCTCATCATCATCGTGCCCACGATCCTCGTGTTCGTGATCTTCCAACGACAGTTCATCGCTGCTCTCCTCCAGGGCGCAGTTAAGGGCTAATCCGCCGCCTGTTCTCGCGGGGAGTCAGCTCTGTCGCGCCCTCAAATCGAATCGACTCATCATGACCTTTTCTTTAGAAACCCACTGGGTGTGGGACTTCTGGCTCGCTGACGACGGCGACACGTTCCACATGTACTACTTGCACGCACCCAAGTCCCTCGGTGACGAGCGCCTACGCCACCGAAACGCGCGTGTGGGGCACGCGACCTCCGATGACCTCCGCAACTGGACCGATCACGGTTCCGTGCTTGGACCGGGGGAGCCCGGCAGTTTCGACGAGACGGCGACCTGGACGGGCAGCGTTGTGCAGGCGCCGGACGGAACCTGGCGCATGTTTTACACGGGCTCGCGCTTTCTCTCCGCCGAATCCACCGCGAACATCGAGAGCGTCGGCGTCGCGATCTCGAGCGACTTGCACACCTGGATCAAGCAAGCAGAGCCGGTGATCCGAGCAGATGCCCGGTGGTACGAGACCTTGGGCGACTCGAGTTGGCCCGAGGAGGCCTGGCGCGACCCCTGGGTGTATGCAGATCCGGACGGAGACGGCTGGCACATGCTCGTGACGGCCCGCTCCAATGCGGGCGACGAACTCGATCGCGGGGTTATCGGGCACGCGACTTCTCCCGATCTTGGCGCGTGGACGGTGCGTGGCCCGCTGAGCTCGGCGGGAGCGGGATTCGCTCATCTTGAGGTCCCTCAGGTGGTGACCGTGGACTCTCGAACTCTGCTGCTGTTCTCTTGTGATGCTCGCGCGCTCGCCGGGGACAGGTCGGGCACTCCGGGAGGAATCTGGGCCGTGGCGGCAGAGAGTCCCACGGGCCCTTTCGATATCACGGCAGCCGCGCTCGTCGCCGATGAGCGTCTCTACAGCGGGCGGATCATCCGCGACCGAATAGGGCAGCTCGTGCTGCTGGCCTTCGAGAACTCCACGTCGGACGGCGACTTCATCGGCTCGCTCTCAAATCCGATTCCCGTGCGCTGGAACTCCTCAGCGTCGACCATAAGCCTGATGGATCACTCGGAGGAGTTGGCATGACAACCGTCATCAACGGAACCGTTGCGCCGGGATTCGAACCCGTACTCGAGGCGTTCAAACTCGCGTTCACCGACAAACCAAACATGGGAGCCGCTCTCGCGATTCGTCACGAGGGCCAACAAGTCGTGGATCTCTGGGGCGGCGTCGAGGACGAGCGCACGCACGAACCGTGGCAAGAAGACACCCTCGGCGTCGGCTTCTCGTGCACCAAGGGGCTTGTCTCGATCCTCGCCGCGAGACTCGTTCAAGAGGGCCGACTCGACTATGACGCTCTCGTCACGGACTACTGGCCTGAGTTCGGCGCTGAGGGTAAGCAGGATGTTCGTGTGAGAGATCTTCTCTCGCACCGATCCGGTGTCTCCGCCCCGCGGGTGCAGCTCGGGCGAGAGGATGTTCTCGACTGGAGCCGCGTCGTCAGCGCGCTCGCGGCGCAGGAGCCGTTGTGGCAACCGGGCACCGGATACGCCTATCACGCGATCACTCATGGCTGGCTCGTGGGCGAGGTCATCCGTCGAATCACCGGGCGCTCCGTCGGCCAATACTTCGCCGAGCTCGTGACGACGCCACTTCGTGCCGAAGCGTGGATTGGCTTGCCTGCTGCCCTCCACGATCGGGTGGCTCACATGCACGTCGGCGCGACTCTGGCCGAACTCGTCAGACAGCAGGCCGAGGCGCGCGTCTCGGGAGCCACCGACTGGTCGCTTCAGGCGATGACTCTGGGCGGCGCGTTTACGCCGGAGCTCATCACCGAGCACGGAGGTTTCAATGACCCCGCCCTGCAATCAGCCGAGATCCCCGGGGCCGGCGGGATCGCTACCGCTCGGGCGCTCGCGAGCATCTGGTCGTCAACCATCGTCGAAACCGACGGGGTGCGCTTGCTCGACGGCGGCACCATTGCGCGCGCGACGCAGGTGCAGTCCGAGGGGCCGCCGGTGTGGGATGTGCCCGGTCCCTGGCCGAGGTGGGGGATGGGATTCCAGATCGATAGTGAGCCCCGACGATACCTCGGGGCGTCCGGCTTCGGTCACGATGGTGCGGGCGGTCAGTGCGCGTTCGCGGACCCCGAGTTCGGGGTCGGTTTCGCCTTTCTTACTAATCAGATGGAGGCGATCGACGACTTCCGGGCAACACGCATTGTTGACGCGCTTCGAGAGGTGCTTGCCGCCAGAGCGTGAGTTGGCACCCCGTCTTCGGGGGTGATTATCGCGGAATCGTCACTTAATCTCCCGCGCAGGACTAGCGTGAGGCCGTCTGGGGAGATGCAATGACAAATACGCAAGCGGGATGGTTTACCGATCCATCCGATAACAGCAAGCAGCGCTGGTGGGACGGAACCGTCTGGACCGATAACGTTTCGCGTGGTGGTGCCGTCTGGCGGGAGGCGTTTCCGGTTCCGCCGGTTGCGCCGATAGCGGTAGCGCGGATACCGGTCGCGCCGAAGTTTCCTGCCTGGGCGTGGATCGCGGTGGGTGTCGCTGGTCTCATCGCTATGCTTCTCATTCCCTCGTTGCTTCCGGTTGTTTCCTTGGTCGCGCTAGTGACGGGCATCGTCGCCCTCGTCAAGAAGACCCCGACCTGGCTGCGCTTGAAGTCGAGGAACGTCGCGGTTGCCGTGACAGCATCCGCCGCCGCCCTGTTGCTCGTTTCGGGAGTAGTCACGGCCAACAGCACTCCTGCCGTGCCGCAGAACGATGCTCTCGTGGGTGCGGTTCCGCTCGTCAGCGACGAGGATGCGGGGGAATCCGAGCAGCGCTCGGTGCCGGCTCAGACATCCACTCCCGCACCTACCCGCACTTCCACTCCCACTCCGACACCCTCACCCACTCCACGAACTACCACGCGGGATGAGACCGTCACGCAGCCGATCGCGTTCGAGCGGGTCACCGTCGAAGACGGGACATTCGCTCGCGGCACAACTTAGATCACCACGGGAGGAGCGGATGGGGAAAAGACACTCACCTATCGCGTGACCCTCTCGGACGGCAATGAGGTGAGCCGCGAGCTCGTGTCAGAGATCGTGACGCGTGAGCCCGTTGTGGAGGTCACTTCTCTGGGGATCTACGACGCACCTCCACCGCCTCCGCCCCCGCCCGTTGTGGAAGCGTCCGGCTGCGACTCGAACTATGCGGAGGCATGTGTTCCCATCGACAGCGACGTCGACTGCGCGTGGGGATCCGGCAACGGCCCCTCCTACTTTGACGGAGTGGCGCTCGTGGTCGGTTCCGACATCTACGACCTCGATCGGGACGGCGACGGGTACGCCTGCGAGCAGTAGCCGAGGGTTGAGTTCTCTACTGCTGCCCCAACACGGATGCGAATGCAGCGAGAATAGCGATCGCTGGCACGAGCAGGATCGACCCGAAGAGCACGACAAGCATCACGATCGCCCAGACGGGGAACTTGCGCTTGAGACGTTGCCCGGGAGGGGCGACAACGTTCGCGGCGAAGTTGCCGATCCGCTCGTCGGAGTAGCGAGCGGTCTGTCGAAGAGTCTTGGCGCCGACAGTCTCGACGATGCTCAGCAGACGGTGGTGCACGTAAGGCTGCATCATGTCGAATGGTCGAGCTGAGTAGACAAACATCCACTTGTCGATGATCTCGACATCGAATGGGGCAGCGTTGTCGATGCAGAGTGCCATGAGGTCTGGCGTGAAGACGTAGAGCGCATCCCGTTCGTATTCCGCGGGGCAGTAGAGCGTGAAGTACTTGTCGAAATCGCCCTCGAGCGACAGCACCTGGTTCTTGTCGTAGGTGCTGAGCGACGACCCAAAGATGCCGTTATTGGCGAGCGAGTCGAGCACGATGTGGGGCAAAGAACGATCGAGCTGCAGAGCGAGAAAGCCCCACGTGTGAGTGGTGGATGACTTGCCGTTGCTCGTGACGTAACGGTAATTGCCGTAATCGAGAAAGCGACCGGATGTCGAACGGAGGTGGTCATAGGCCGCCCTGTTGCTCCCGCTCGAGAAGATTGCTCCTGGATACTGCGGGTTCGCATCGAGTGGGGAGAACTGCAACTGGTTGCTCCGAGCGAAACCCTCAAGCCGGAACCACCGCTCCCAGCGTTTGTTGCTTCCGGCGAATCGTGCGGTTCCCCAGATGGCGAGTCCCAGCAAGCCGATCGCGATGAGAGGAACGATGAGCCCGAGCAGCGCGACGGGGTAGCCCTGTGATGTCGCTGTGCCCACGATGGCGACGGTGCCCACGACCGTGAAGAACGTCACGATACCCAGGAAGACCAGGCCAATGATCAACGCGACGATCTGTCCCGTCATCGATCCGGATGCGTATTCGGGGCGGTTCTGCGCCCAGATCTTGAACCCCTGCACCTGGCCCGAGGTCACCCGGTTGGCGAGGTAGCTGTAGTCGACGGGACGGGTCATTCTCCCAATCTAGAGGAGAGCATGCGCCGCGCAGCCTGTACCGTAGAAGTCCCACGTCAGCAGTGCAACGTCTTCAGGAGAATTACATGTCGGTTGGTCTGCTGGCGGTTGTCGACGACATCCTCACCGCCGCACTCAAAGCGAGCGCGAAGACGGCAGGAGTCGTCATCGACGACGCAGCCGTCACCCCGCAGTACGTGCAGGGTCTTACCCCGGCGCGCGAACTGCCCGTTGTGTGGCGCATTGCGCTCGGCAGCATGTTCAACAAGTTCGTGATCATCATCCCGCTGGCACTGCTCCTCACGGCCTTCGCTCCGTGGGTGCTCCCGTTCGCCCTCATCATCGGCGGCACCTACCTGTGTTTCGAGGGCGCGGAGAAGGTCACCGAGTGGTTTGGGGCTCACCACGGTCACGACTCGGAGGAGCCTCGAGACGAGAAGAGACTCGTCTCGGGCGCCGTTCGCACGGACCTCATCCTCAGCACGGAAATCATGCTCATCGCTCTGGATGACCTCGACCCTGAGCTCGGCATCTGGTTGACGCTGGGCGCGCTCGCGGTAATCGGTCTCGCCATGACGGTGGTCGTCTACGGCGCCGTCGCCCTGCTCGTGAAGATCGACGACATCGGGCTGCGCATGGCGAAGAACCCGGTCAAGCGCGTGCGCCACACGGGGACTCGAATCGTGCGCGCGATGCCCGCCGTGTTCCGGGTGATCAGCATCGTCGGAACAGTCGCCATGCTCTGGGTCGGTGGCCACCTGGTGATCGCTAACCTCGCCGAAACGTTCTGGCACGCTCCTTACGATCTTGTTCACGTGGTTACTCACGCTGTCGAGGCAGCGGGACCCGTCGTCGTCTGGCTCGCCGACACCGCGATGTCGCTCGTCTTTGGTCTTGTGCTCGGCCTGGTCATCGTCGCGATCGTTCTCGGGGTGTCCCGTCTTTTCAAGCGCACACCGCCCACCGGCACCCCGCACCCCATCGCGGGTAGCAAGACCGAGGCCTAGGCGGCCATGTCTGAGTCTGGTCTCGAGCTTCTGCACGAGATCGCGGCGACTCTGGCGGCTCGAGGGCCGATCGAGCACAGCACCATGTTCGGCCGGCCGGGGTTGCGCACGGGCAAGAAGATCGTGATGTTTCTTGGCGCCGACGATCGCCTGATGCTCAAGTTGCCCCTCGCGCGGGTCAATGCGCTTGTCGAGGAAGGAGTTGTCGAGCGCGTCACGATAGGAACCCGCACGATGCGCGAGTGGGTAGAGATCCCCTCGCAGGCGGATGCCGACGAGACAGTCGAGAGCTGGATGGCGTTTGCTGCTGAGTCGTTCGACTACGTGCGCATGCTTGCCGCAGAGCGGTAGTGAGCTCGCTCACAGGCGTTGTCGCGTGCTCGTGATCTAGCATCCAAGTATGGAGAAATCACGCGAACTGTTGACGGATGCCGGTGTCGAGTTCGTGACCGAGTACCACCTCGCCTCGTTGTCGACGATGTTGGCAGATGGCACGATCCACGTCGTTCCGGTCGGGTTCACGCTCGTGGGTAACGTCGCGAGAGTCATCGCCAGCGGAGGAACGCAGAAGGTGCGCAACATCGTGGAGCGCGGCCACGCGACGCTCAGCCAGGTCGACGGACGGAACTGGCTCACCCTTATTGGCAAGGGCCGCGTGCTGACGGATGCCGAATCAGTCAAGGAAGCCGTTGATCTCTACGCGGCCCGCTATCGTCAACCGTCGGTTAATCCGGAGCGCGTGGCCATTCTCATCGATGTGTCGAAGGTTCTGGGCTCCGCGCACCTGCGTGCTTAGAAGTTGCGCGCTTAGGAGCTGAGCAGCGCTACTCCCGCGAAGAGGGCAGCGACGGCGAGCACCTCGGCGATGATGAGCAGCACGAGGTGCGCCTTGTAGAAGGCAGTGCGCTTGCCGTTCGCGTCGCGGGCGCGAGGATCCTTGTTGATCCGCACGTAGAAACGTGGCCACGTGATGAGGTTGAAGATGGCGCTCGCGAAGAGAACGACGGCGGCGAAGACGATGGCTGGGGTCACCGCTTAACCCTAAACGAGCGGTGCTACACGGACGGGCTTGTCTACGGCTGAAGCCGCTCCACGGCCCAACTCCCGGCATCCACCAGCGTGAAGCGAAGCCGATCGTGCATGCGCGACGAGCGCCCTTGCCAGAACTCGAACGAGTGCGGAACCACTCGAAAGCCGCCCCAGGTTCGCGGGCGGGGAACGTCGCCGCCCTCGTACAACTCCTCGAGCTCGCGCACGCGCTGCTCAAGTAGCTCGCGATTCGCGATCGGTCGAGACTGATCGCTCGCTGCTGCCGCGATCTGAGAACCGCGAGGTCGACTCGCGAAGTAGGCATCCGAGATCGCTGGGTCAACCGGTTCTGCTCGGCCGCGCACAATTACCTGGCGGTGGATGAGGTACCAGGGAAAGACGATCGACACTCGCGGATCGTGCAGCAGCGCCCGGCCCTTCTGCGAGGTGTAGCTCGTGAAGAACTCGAGGCCTTCCGCCTCCACCGCGCGAAGGAGAACCGTGCGACTCGACGGCGCGCCATCCGCTTCCACGGTGGAGAGCACCATGGCATTCGGCTCATACACCTGACTCTCGGCGGCCTGCCCCAGCCAGATACGGAACTGCTCGATGGGGTCACTCGCGAGGTCAGCCTCCATAAGTGGAACTTGACCGTAGTCGGTGTGGCGGTTCAGCGCGTCAGACATGTCGTTCACGCTACCCGAGGGCGCTACGCGGAGAGTTGACGCACTTCGTCGTCGGTCGCGAGACGTTCCTGACGCCCGAGGTGCACGATGAACACGTCAGCGTCGTCCGCATCCCAGTCATCCATGTCAGTGAGCCACGCGGACACTCGCGGCGGCGGCTGAACGGGGCGCGTGCGGCGCGCAAATAGACGGGGAACTGAAGCATCCATGCAGATGAGAGGGAAGAGAGCCCATTTCGTGACGCGGATACGGCACAAATATCAGCGCGGTTCGAACGCTCCCGGCAGGGATGCCGCTCCGCACAACCGAGCACGAACCCACTCGGGCGCGTCGATGGGGCGCAACGCGCGCGACCGGATGGCGCGCACGAACTCAAACGCGGTTTCGCTGAGCCGCCCATCGGCAGAGTTGGCCGGATCCCCCAAGACGTTCACCGAAAGAAACCGGGTGAGAGGAATCCCTAACCTCGCCGCGGTCGACACCACGCCGGCGAAGTGGCGAGGCTGGCCTCGAGTGCTGTCATCGAACTCGGGCCGGAAGCCCGCGCCTTCGATCGGATTGCGGCCTCCGCGAGCGGCATCCAGAACCCACAGCGGACCGAGACGAACGCCGGCGCCGCGTCGTCCTAGTTCAATGAGAAAGCGTCGCGGGGAGTGTTCTTCGGACGCCACCTCCGCGACGAGGGCACAAAGCTCGGTGCAGGCAGTCATGATTCGACGCTAGTCGACGACGCGGCTATCTATTCGAGCACTACGGGGGCGAGCGTCGCGATCTTGGGCTCGCGTCCGTCGCCGGACGACCGGCCAGTGAGGCGCCGACCGATCCAGGGGAGAACATACCCGCGCCAGTAGGCAGCGGTTCCTGGCCGTTTGGGGTCGGGTCCGGTTGCCTCGTCGACGTCGGCCAAGGGCACACCAAGCCCGGTCAGGATGTTTCGCGCGACTCGTCGGTGACCGAGCGGTCCGAGGTGCAGCTTGTCCACCGACCAGTACTTCAGTTCCTTGAGTTCTGAGTCAGCCCAGTTGTCGACGAACGTCACGTTCTCGAGGGGGAGATGGGACCGCACGGCGTCGGCGAGCTGGTTACCGCGAGTCTCGATGGATGCGCCGAGCGGGATGTGCTTCGTCGGGTTGGCACCGCTCGTGAGCAGCACGTGGATGCCTGATGCAGCGGCCTTCTTCGCGGCATCCACGAGCTGGCTGGCGATGTCATCGATCGAGACCTTGGGCCGCATGATGTCGTTGCCGCCGCCGTTGATGCTGATGAGGGCGGGCTTCTGCGCGATCGCGGCATCGAGTTGATCCGTGATTATCGGGGCCAGCAGGCGTCCGCGGATCGCGAGGTTTGCGTAGGTCACGGGATCGGTGGACGCCTCTGCCAAGCCCATTGCGACGAGATCGGCCCAACCGCGCACGCTGCCGTCTTCGAGTTCATCGCCTACACCCTCGGTGAAGCTATCGCCGATGGCGATGTAGCTCGTGAACGTCACGGCTCAGCCCTCGAACCGTGTGATGACGCCATCAACGAGCGTGTAGAGCTGCGGCGTGACGGGCTTGGCCTCGCCGCTCGAGTAGAGGGCCTCGGCGAGTTCTCTTAAACCCACGATCCCCTCGGCATCCTCGCTTCCGCACACATGCAGCATGATTCGGTGGCCGATCGCGATGACCGGGTTTCCGCTGATCGGCAAGCTCGGAAGCAGGAGCGGCATGATCAGGATGAGCGACGCCGCCAGGTCCTCGTGACCGGGCAGTTCGAGTCGGTATCGACCCTCACCGCTTGCGTGCAGTCCGGTTCGGGCAATGGATGCGAGTTGCTCGGTCGCGGTCTTGAGCAGCGCGGTGTCGTCGTAGCCGGCATCCACCGCAGTCTTGCGGTTGATCATCGAGTAGCTGCCGCCCTCGTCCTGGGCGAACGCGACGCCCCAGTTCTCTCCTACCGGGATGTACACGGGCCGCTGCTCGACGTCGGGAATCACCTCTGCGCTGGCGACCCACTCGTCGTTGACCATGAGAGGAACAACCGATTCGAGAGCGGGAGCGGCGGCTGGTTTCTTCGAGAACAGTCCCATGGCATCCACAGTAGGCCACGGCCGGCGAGAGCTTGTTTGTCGTCGACGCGGGTATTCGGCTGCGCAGTTTTCCCGAGGATTCGCGCCACTCGCCGCGGTCACGCCTTGCCCCGACGCGTGTCGCGCGCAATCCTCCGGAGAAGTGCACCGGACCCCTAGTGTCGGTCTCGGGCCCACGCTCGTGGACCAGTGGGCGGGAGGATCCCATGGCTGCAGACAGCGTTGACGAGTACATCTCGGGGTTCGCACCTGAAGTGCAAGACATCCTCCACAAGGTGCGCGCGGCAATAAGGGCGAACGTGCCCGACCCGACCGAGAAAATTCGGTACGGGATGCCTGCCGTCATGCTCGGCGGACGGTACGCAATCCACTTTGCTGGCTGGAAGAAGCACGTCGGTCTCTATCCGGTGCCCGTGCTCGACGACGCGCTCGAGGCCGAGCTAGCTCCGTTCCGCACAGCCAAGGATTCGGTGAACTTCGTATACGCCGAGCCGATTCCTTATGACCTGATCGAACGGGTCACCGCCGCGATAGTAGCCCTCCGCAGTTGATCCCGTTTTCAGGAGATTCCGACCTGCCGGGTGCAGAAATCGGCGTGTCGACCTGTTCCTCCTGAAAAGGGAGGGGTCAGTAGCGGGCTAGGGCGTCGGCATCCCGAGCGTGGGTGACGGCCCGGCGCACGGTGTCGAGTGCTTCAACGGGATCGGTCGCCGCCTCGGCGAGCATGAGCTGCCGCTCAGCCTCCGCGAGTCGAGTGCGCGCGGCCACGCCTCCGCCGTTCTTGCCGATGTAGGCGCGCACCACACTGATTTGGCTCTTGGCCGACACGAGGGTTCCCTCGTACGCCGCCCTCGCGTGCTCGAGTCGCTGTGCCTGATTGCGGGCACTCGCGAGTGCGAGATCGAGTCGTGCAACGGCGGCCCCGATGGCATCGAGGGTGTCGACGGGATTGCTCGGAGCGCTCGGCACCTCCAGCGCTGCCTCGACGCCGGCCATTGCGTCGATGATGCCTTGGGCGGTCGCTGGATCCGGGGCGTCGGCGAGCTTGCGCTGGGCCTCGACCAGGTCGTCGCGAGTGCGCTCTCGCAGGGTGGTCAGGGCGGTGGATGCCTCGGCAAGTTCGACGGCGGTGCTATCGACTGCGTCCAGGAGCTGGTCGGCCTCGTGGGCAGCTTCCGCCGCCTGCTGCAGTGTTGACGCGACCGAGCTAACCCCCGCGTCGGATATTCCGGGGGCCGCGGCATCCGCGGCTGCGGTCGCTACTGCAAGAAGTTCGGACGCGGCATCCGCGTTTCCCGAGACGGAAGCGACTGTCGCTGCTCCGTGCACCCGAGCCAGTTCGCCCAGTGCTGCACGGGTCGCCGCGAGTCGGTTCGAGGTGGACTGGATGCGAGCGCGCACCTCCCGCAGAGTGTCTGCGGCATCCACTTCCCTAGCCCGGAGTGAGGCGAACGCCTTGTCCTGCTCGTCGAGGGATGCGGCCGCCTGCTCGCACAGCGCAATGATCTGGAGGGTCCATTCGCGCTTCTGGCGGTCGGTGTCTGGAATGTGGTCGTCGAGCGCTTGCTTGAGTCTGAAGGCCTCGGCGACCTTCGAGCGCGCTGAGGCGAGAGTGACGGCGTACGGGCCAGCGGCCTCCGGGCCGAACTGGGCGATAGCGAACCCGAGCTCCTCGTCGGCGCTGCGAAGTGCGTCGTCGAGGCGCACGAGAAGTGTGCCAGCACGGCGACGCAGATCGTCGATGTTTTTGCCGGGTGAGCCGACTCCGCGCATCGCACTCGGGCCCGTGCTCGCCGAAAGCCCGCGGTCGCCCCGTCGACGAAAGAGCACAACAAAACCGGTGACAACAAGACCGGTCGTGATGACGACGAGAGTGACAACCCCGGTCGCGATGGCTGAGACGAGGTCCATGCATCCAGTGTATGAGTGCCCCGATCCGCGAAACTCGGCAGTTGCTGCACGGTTTACACAGAACTCGCGCCTATGGTTGCGGTGTGTGGCGTGCCGACAAACCTTCAGAGGACTTCACGGTCGATCCCGACCTATACGAGTCAGAGCTTAACGAGCCGCAAAACGATCATGCTCGTGCGGAGGCGCAGGTGACTGCCCCGCACACGCTGAGTTTCGGCGATCCGACCTTCTCCGCAGCCAATATTGCCGAGCCCGTCTGGGCGGCATGGCGCGAGGAACTGTCTCGCATCGGCGGGCGCTCTCCGCTGCTGCACTTTGTTGACTCGCCGAGAACGCGCATTGAACTCTCGACGACCCACCCCGGTGGCCTCGCTCAGTTCATCACGGGCAAGACCACCCTCCTGTCGAGCCTCATCCGCGACGAGATCGCGCTGCGGCGAGCAAAGATCGCCGCCGCCGCCGTCACAGCGAAGGGGCTCGAGCTCGCGACCGCTCGCGGAATCGACAGCGTGCACCTCGGTGTCGGCATCGTCGAGTGGACCCACAACGAGGTCGACTTCTGCGCCCCGATCCTTCTGCGCCCGCTCGGCATCCGCCGTCATGGTCGTGACTTTGAGGTCAAGCTCGGCGGACCCGCATTCCTCAACCCGGCCCTCGCTCGCGCCCTCGACGAGCAGTTCGGTGTGCGACTGGATGCCGATGCTTTTGTCGCTCTCACCGACGACGACGGCACATTCAAGCCCAACCCGGTTATCGATCGCCTTCGGGGTCTCACGTCCCACATCGCGGAGTTCGTGGTGTCGCCACGACTCGTGGTGTCGTCGTTTGCCGAGGTCGCGCACGACCTCGTGACGGATGCGGCCGACCTGCAGCATCCCGTGCTCGACGCCGTTGCGGGTAATCCCTCGGCCAAGCGCGTTATCGAAGACGGATACTCACCCGTGCAGCCCGTGGGCGCCGACGATCGCTCCCCGCAGACCGACAATCTCTTGCTGGATGCCGACTCCGAGCAAGAAGATGTGATCGCTCAGATCGCCGCGGGCAACTCGATCGTCGTCAAGACTCTTCCGGGAACCGGTGGCACGCAGACCATCGTCAACGCGATCGGCGCTCTCGTCGCTCAGAACAAGCGTGTTCTGGTCACGAGCGCTCGCCGTGCGAGCCTGCAGTCGATCACGCAGCGCTTGGCCGACGTCGGTCTCCCAGGTCTTGCGGTGTCACCGCGCACGCTGCGTCGCGACATCATCCGTTCGATCTCCCGCAGCGAA